>Ga0255760_10000084_pt1 | contig 86095 bp, 78 predicted proteins | sample 071ome_25_FD_179960 | JGI IMG/M metagenome (GOLD analysis project Ga0255760, IMG submission 179960) | Coastal salt marsh microbial communities from the Groves Creek Marsh, Skidaway Island, Georgia - 071410BT metaG (version 2) | ecosystem: Environmental > Aquatic > Marine > Intertidal zone >...
ATCACTTCATAGTCTTTGGAAATAAGTGCTGATCCAATGGCTTCTGCTTGTTCTTTTTTTCGAACGAGGATGGCGAGTTCACTTGCTTTATAACCCGCAGCTATTAATTTTTCAACTGCAACAAGAGTTTTTGAAACATAGCGTGGTGAAGTCTCTTCCTTTGTCCCTTTGGGAATTGCCTCCAAACAAATATAACCCCCTTCTTTGTATGGTTTTTGTTGGCTTCCTTTTCCATAAATGTTTTTGTACACCTCACTTTTAAACTGACGAGATAAAAAAGAAAAAAAATCATTATTGAAGGATACAATTTCTCCACCTGAACGGTAGTTCGTTGCTAAAAAAGACATTTGAGCCTCGACTTGAAAGGGATTTTTTGATTGATTTGTTAATTGGATGAATTGATTCATATCTCCTCCTCTCCAACCGTAAATAGCCTGCTTTGGATCTCCAACAAGAAGAAGCGAACCTTTTCCTCTTTCAAGGGATTCACTTTCCAAAGTGTTTGCTATCAGGGGAATGAGATTGTTCCATTGTACTTTTGAAGTGTCCTGAAATTCATCCAGAAAATAGTGCTGGTAACGCGTTCCTAAACGCTCATAAATATAGGGTGCCGGTTCGTCTTGAACCAACTCACCTATTTTTTTATTGAATTCTCCAAGTAAACGAATGTCTTTTTCTTTTTGGAGTTGCTCCAAACGTTGCTCTAAAAGCTGCAAAAGCATTCTTGGCACCCAAGCCTTTCGTGTTCGCTCCATGACTTGATACGCTCCGATCTGTTTTTTTATTTGGTGAAAATAAGATTGGAGTTGATGTTGGATACGATCAATATGCTTCTTTTTATCCTCTGAAAGGCTTTTATTGTACAAGGGTTTTTCTCCGTTTAAGGCAGCCTCTAGTTGATTCTCATAAAGATTTTCAAAAGTACCCTGCTGCACCTTATTAAAATGTTTGTGTACAAGTTGTGATTTAAAATCCTCTGCTTCCAACCCTTGATCTGATAAAAATTGTAACGCATTTTTGGCGCTCTGAATTACCTCTTTTTGAGTTTTATTTCTTTCTAGAATCAACAACTTTTTGTCCTCTTGAAATGCTTCGAAATCTTTGTGATTGATATCGCTTATCTGTTTCCGGTCGTTTTCGTTTATTAATAGGGCAGCAAATTCGTCTAAATCCTGTTGCACATCCCAATCTTTTCCTATTCTTACTTTCTCCAAACTAAAAGCCAATAGAGTTTTAGAGACTACAGGATCTACCCCCACTTCTTCAATTATAGAACCTACCGTTTCTTCCAAAAGCGTTTTAGAGTCTATAGCAACTTCAAAATTTGACGACCATTGAAATTCTCTCGCAAAAGTTCGAATCAGGCGATGGGTAAATTTGTCTAAGGTAATTACATCAAAACTGCCGTATTCCATAAGAATCATACGCAGTCTTTGATCAGCTCTAAAGGCCAACTCTTTCTTTGTTATCTTTAATTCCTCATTTAGGTTTTTTACCATGTCTGAAGGGGCTTTATGTCGTGCTATAGACAATAAGGCAATAACGATGCGTTCTTTCATCTCATTGACAGCTTTGTTGGTAAAAGTCAACGCCAGTACATTTCGAAAAGCTCTAGGATTGTGATCAGCCAGAATTTTTTTGAGATACGCTAAAACAAGGGTGTAAGTTTTACCTGATCCAGCAGAAGCATTGATGATATGAAAATCTGTTTGTGGCAAAGTGTTAAAATCGACTACTAAATGTAAGGCTTTTGGAAACTTAGTAGAGGATTGCCAAAAGAAATTTTAATTTTGCCTAAACTTAAAATAAAAACTATGGCTTTTGAATTACCTTCTTTAAACTATGCTTACGATGCATTAGAACCCCATATCGATGCACGTACCATGGAAATACACCACAGCAAACACCACAATGGATATACTACTAACTTAAACAATGCCATTGCTAATACTCCACTGACTAACCTGTCTATAGAAGAAATTTTAAAAGGATTGGATATGGAAAACAAAGCGGTACGCAATAATGGCGGCGGGTTCTACAACCACCGTTTGTTTTGGAACATCATGTCTCCAAAGGGTGGAGGTACACCTAGTGGAGCTTTAGGCGGATCAATAGCAACTGCTTTTGGATCTTTTGAAGAGTTTAAGACTGCCTTTGCCAAAGCTGCTGCTACCCAATTTGGTTCAGGTTGGGCTTGGCTATGTGTTCATAAGGACGGCAGTGTAGATGTTTGTGCTACTGCCAATCAAGACAACCCACTAATGCCTGGCATAGGTTGTGGTGGCACACCAATTCTCGGTATTGATGTTTGGGAACATGCCTATTATCTTAACTACCAAAACAGACGTCCCGATTATATTGAAGCTTTCTTTAATGTAATTGACTGGAATAAGGTAGAAGAATTGTACGCTCATGGTGTATAAGATTTTTTATAAGCAATAAAAAAGGGGCTCATGAGCCCCTTTTTTGGTGTTAAATCTTAATAGGCTCTTTTATTGTTTTTCTCTACATAGTTGATAAAAGCTTGATTTACGACTCTACAGCCCCCGGGGGTTGGATAATCCCCTGTGAAATACCAATCTCCTAAATTCTTTGGGCAAGCATTATGAAGCCCTTCAACTGTTTGGAAAATCACTTCCACTTCTGCTTTAATTGTTTCCAGTTTTAAGATTTGGGCAATTTTTTGTGAAATTTCTTCGTCTGTAAAAGAATCGTAAATAGCTTTCACAAAATTGGGTGGAGCTTCTACACCTTCTTTGACACTTTTCAAACAGTTTTGATAGACTTCTTGAATGATTTTTTCTTTACTCCCTCGGTCCTCATGAAGTGCCAGTACTGCTCTAAATGCAATGAATTCCTCTATTTTTGCCATGTCAATTCCATAACAGTCCGGATAGCGTATTTGAGGCGCACTTGACACAACAATTATTTTTTTAGGTCCCAACCGATCAAGCATTTGTAAAATGCTTTTTTGAAGTGTTGTCCCTCGAACAATGCTGTCGTCGATAATGACCAAATGATCTTCAGGGCGAACGACACCATAGGTAATGTCGTACACATGAGCCACTAAATCGTCTCGATCACTGTCTTCGGTGATAAACGTTCTCAGCTTAGCATCTTTGATTGCAATTTTTTCAATTCTTGGTTTTAGGTTCAACATCTTGGTGATTGCTGTCAAATCGGGGGTCTTGGATTTGGTCAGTTCCTTCTTTAAAAGCTCGCGAACATAGTCTTGTACTGCTCCAATCATACCGTAAAAGGAGGTTTCCGCTGTATTGGGAATGAATGAAAAAACCGTATTTTCTAAATCTCCTTTTATAGATTTGAGAACCAAAGGAAAAAGTGCTTTTCCTAAGTTTTTACGCTCTTGGTAGATTTCCGAGTCTCCTCCTCTCGAAAAGTAGATGCGTTCAAAAGAGCATGCCTTTTTTTCTTTGGGTTCTAAGATTTTTTTGATCTCAGTTACTCCAGTTCGTTTGGTAATTAACGCATGACCGGGCTCGAGTTCCTTAATTTTTTCATAGGGAATATTAAAAACGGTTTGGATGGCTGGTCGTTCAGAAGCGACAACGATTAATTCCTCATCTGAATAGTAATACACTGGTCTAATACCAACAGGATCACGTAATACAAAGGAATCACCATGACCCAAAAGTCCTGCCATAGCATAACCTCCGTCCCAATTTTTTGATGCTTTTCTGAGGATTTTTGAAATTTTGAGTCGTTCCGCAATAAGAGGGGAGGCCTCTGCTTTAGTCACTCCTTCACGTTTTAGATTTTTATATATTTTGGCTACAGCATCGTCAAGAAAATGACCAATTTTTTCCATAACTGTGACTGTATCGGCTCGCTCTTTAGGGTGCTGACCTAGTTCAACCAAATTGTCAAAAAGTTGATTAACATTTGTCAAGTTAAAGTTCCCTGCTACAATCAAATTACGATGCATCCAGTTATTTTGTCTCAAAAACGGATGGACATTTTCTATGCTGTTTTTTCCGAAAGTTCCGTAACGAACATGTCCCAACATAAGTTCACCCACATAGGGAACTTCTTGTTTGAGTTGTTCTGGATTGGAAAGTAACTCTGGAGAAACTTCCAATTGCTTCTCAATACGTTCGTTTATTGTTTTAAAGATCTTTTGTATGGGCTGTGATTCTGCGGAACGTACTCTGCTGATATATCGCTGTCCAGGAGACATGTTGAATTTAATACTTGCAAAACCAGCACCATCTTGACCACGATTGTGCTGCTTTTCCATTAACAAATACATTTTATTGATCCCAAAAAGTGCGCTGCCGTATTTTTCCTTGTAGTAGGACAAAGGTTTTTTTAGTTGTAAAAGGGCTATTCCACATTCGTGCTTTATTGCGTCACTCATCAGAATAAAAGATATTATGTTAATTCAATTTCAAATTCAGATAAAGATTTAAAGGCATATATACGTTGTCTAAGTTGTTCTTGTGATAAGGCTTCTAATGACCCTGTTCCAAATTGTTGTACTGCAAAAGAAGCCATTGCTGAGCCCATAATTGTAGCTGTTTTCATGTTTTCAAATGAAAGGTCCTGTGTTTGAGATAAATATCCTGCAAAACCACCTATAAAACTATCTCCTGCACCCGTAGGATCGAAAACTTCTTCTAAAGGGAGTGCTGGAGCGCAAAATATTTTTTTACCGCAAAACAACAATGCTCCGTGTTCTCCTTTTTTAATGATGACGTAACTTGGACCGAGGGCTTGTAGTTTTTGTGCTGCTTCTACTAGTGAATGGGTCTCTGTGAGTTGTCTTGCTTCCTCGTCGTTGATTGATAGCACGTTGATTCTTCCAATCACTTCATCCAATTTTTCACGATAACTTTCTATCCAGAAATTCATCGTATCCATGATGACCAGCTTTGGTTCATTCATTTGATCCAAAACAGCACCTTGAAGATTTGGATCTAAATTTCCCAAAAGGACAATGCTAGCGTCTTTAAATTCTTCAGGTACCTGTGGGTCGAATTTAGTCAATACATTGAGTTGGGTGTCTAAAGTGGTTCGGGTATTCAGGTCATTGTGGTATTTCCCGCTCCAAAAAAAGGTTTTTTCACCAGGAATAATTTGTACTCCAGAAAGATCTACTCCCTTGGAACGCAATAAATCGGTGTGTTCTTTTTCAAAATCGTCTCCGACAACAGAAACCAATCCACAATTGGTTTTAAACTGTGAAGCAGCCAGTCCAATGTAAGTAGCACAACCTCCTAAAATTTTTCCTGTTTTACCAAATGGTGATTCAATAGCATCATAAGCCATCGTTCCTAACACCAAAAGTTTCTTGTTCATTGTACAAAAGTATAAAACTCTTTGTCCCTATTTGCCTTTTAGGCCAAACATTTCTTAAAGACTTATTTTAGAAATTCTACATTATGATTTCTCTTGTTCCATTTTTTCAAAATAAACATCGGGTGGTAAGTTTTTTTCTTTTGCTGCAGCCACAGCCAGTTGATCACATCGTTCATTTTGAGGATGTTTATTGTGTCCTTTTATCCACTGAAAATGTACTTGGTGTTTTTGATAAACTTTTAGGAACCTTTTCCATAAATCGCTGTTTTTTTTTCCTTTAAAGTCTTTTGTTTCCCAAGAGAATACCCATTTTTTTTCAACAGCATCTACCACATATTTAGAATCAGAATATACGACAACTTCCATACTTGGCTTATTTAACAATTCTAATCCTACTATTACCGCCAAAAGTTCCATTCTGTTGTTTGTTGTTCTTGCAAAACCAGCAGAAAATTCCTTGGTATAAGACATCCCTACCCATTCCAAAATAATTCCATATCCCCCCGGTCCAGGATTTCCTAGGGAAGAGCCATCTGTGTAGAGATAAACAGACTTGGCCTTCATATGAAATCTTTTTTGAGTAAAGACGCAATTACTTTTGGATAGTAAGTGTGTTCCAACTGATGGACTTTTGAAGCAATACTGTTTACTGTATCATGAGCGTCTATTTCTACATTTTTTTGAAAAATCACAGCTCCTTCGTCATAGTTTTCATTTACAAAATGTATGGTAATACCTGTTTCCCGCTCTCTGTTATATTTTACCGCTTGATGAACATAGACTCCATACATCCCTTTGCCACCGTATTTGGGTAAAAGTGCAGGGTGAATGTTGATGATTTTATCGGGAAACGCTTGAATCCACTCTATGTTAATTTTCCATAAAAATCCAGCCAGTACAATAAAATCCGGTTTTTGTTCTATAATTTGATTCAAAAGTGTGCCATCATTAAAAGAATTTCGATCAAAAACTTCTACCTCAATACCGTAAGGTTTCATCCGTTCAATGACTCCTGCCTTTGGATTGTTTGTAAAAACTCCTACAAGGGAAACCGCATCATCTTGTTCAAAAAAACGATAAATGTTCTCAACATTTGTTCCGCTTCCTGAGGCTAATAAGATAATTCTATGTTTCATTTCTTCACTTAAACACAGTAAACACCAAAGAAAGGCTTGATAATACTGTTAATATTATTCAAAATTAAGGTTAATATTCAATCGCAATCCGTCAAATTCTTTTAAAGTTTTATATTTTTGTTGACACTTAATTTTAAACAAAGAGTAATTATGTCAGATATTTCCTCAAGAGTAAAAGCCATTATAGTTGATAAACTAGGGGTGGATGAAAACGAAGTTGTGGATGGAGCTAGCTTCACTAATGACTTAGGTGCAGACTCACTGGATACGGTGGAATTGATTATGGAGTTCGAAAAAGAATTTGACATTCAAATTCCTGATGACCAGGCAGAAAACATTGCTACTGTTGGTCAAGCTATTAAATTTATTGAACAAGCAGACTAATTTAAGCGCCATGAAACCAAGACGCGTAGTTGTTACCGGATTGGGGGCTCTTACACCAATTGGAAATACCCTCCCAGACTATTGGGAGGGTTTATTGTCTGGAACCAGTGGGGCCGCTCCGATTACTTATTTCGATGCTTCTTTGTTTAAAACACAATTCGCTTGTGAATTAAAAAAATTTGATCCTCTCGATCATTTTGATCGAAAAGAGGCCAGAAAATACGACCGATTTGCCCAATATGCCCTCGTTTCAGTAGCAGAGGCTATTGCAGATGCACAACTTCCATTAGATCGTGTAGATAAAGACCGTGTAGGAGTAATTTGGGGAGCAGGAATTGGTGGGCTGGAAACCTTCCAAGATGAAGTACTGAATTTTGCTGCTGGAAATGAAAATCCGAGGTTCAACCCCTTCTTTATCCCCAAAATGATTGCAGATATTGCACCGGGACTTATTTCCATAAAATATGGATTTAGAGGGCCTAACTTTGCTACGGTTTCTGCCTGTGCCTCTGCATCAAATGCTATGATCGATGCTTTAAATTACATCCGTCTTGGCTATGCAGATGTCATTGTAACCGGAGGTTCTGAAGCCGCTGTAACAAAAGCAGGAATTGGAGGATTTAATGCCATGCATGCATTATCTAAAAGAAATGACGACCCCAAAACAGCTTCTCGCCCTTTTGATAAAGATCGAGATGGTTTTGTACTGGGTGAAGGGTCAGGAGCCCTTATCTTAGAATCATATGACCATGCAATCGCTAGAGGGGCTACTATCTATGCTGAGCTTGCCGGAGGGGGTCTTTCAGCAGATGCACATCACATGACAGCACCACATCCCGAAGGTCTGGGTGCTACCAAAGTTATGGAAAACTGTTTGCGTGATGCCGGCCTAGATCCTTCAGAAGTAGACATTATTAACATGCATGGAACTTCTACTCCTTTAGGAGATATTGCTGAGTCCAATGCAATCGTAAAACTATTTAAAGAGCACGCCTACAATATGAATATCAATTCAACAAAATCCATGACAGGCCATCTCCTAGGTGCTGCCGGTGCTGTTGAAGCCATTGCTTCTATTTTAGCAATAAAACACGGGATTGTTCCTCCCACTATCAATCACCAAACCCCAGATGAAGCTATCGATCAACGAATCAACTTTACTTTTGGAAAACCACAGGAAAGAGAAGTCTCCGTTGCAATGTCAAATACCTTTGGATTCGGTGGACATAACGCCTGTGTATTATTCAAGAAAATAAGTTAAAATTGAACACGTGAGGTTCCTGAACTATTTAAGAAATTCCCGAATGGCAACATCGGGGAATTTTTTTAACCAGATTCAGCAAAAACTTAAAATTAAACCTTCAAAGATTTCTGTCTTCAAAGAAGCCTTTACCCATAGTTCTCTCAACCTAAAGGACGATAAAGGAAATACAATCAATTTCGAACGCCTTGAGTTTCTAGGAGATGCTTTATTATCTACAATCATTGCTGAATACCTATATGTACATTATCCCATTGCAAAAGAAGGTGAACTCACAAAATTAAGAGCTAAAATCGTGAGCCGGGCTAAATTAAATCAAATAGGAAGAGAAATGGGCTTGTTTGATCTGGTTTCAATCTCCAATAACCATAAAAATTTTGGGGAGGATATTCACGGAAACCTTCTTGAATCTTTTATTGGTGCCCTTTTTATGGACCAAGGGTATAAAAAAACAAAAGAATATGTTTCCAAGTACATCATTGGAAAATATATTGATATGAATAGATTAGACACTATGGTCTTGAGCCACAAAGCCTTTTTAATAGAATGGAGTCAAAAAGAGAAAAAGGAAATCCTATTCAAAACTTTTGAGGATGAAAGCACTTCCCCAAAACAAACCTATTGTGCTGAACTGCTTTTAAACGCTAAATTACTTACCAGAGCAAAAGGTTCCTCAAAAAAGAAAGCCGAAGAAAAAGCTGCGCGAGTTGCTGTCCGAATTTTAAAACTAAAACCCCAAGTAAAATAAATGAGGCAAAAAAATTACCTTTTAGAAATTGAAGAGTCCATTCTTGAAGAGTTTTGGATTGGAATTCATACCTCTATCGAGGCACATCAACTGGTGTTTTATATCAATAAAAAAACAAGCTTATTATTAAATAGATCAAAAAAAGATCTTCAAAATGAGGCTCAACAAGGTGTTTTTCAACTTTTTGAATGGGAAGATAAAGAACAGGATTTATACTGTTATTTGTTTTCAAATAAATACCACCTAGAGAATTCGTATGTTGTATCAAATAATAACACATTATTTGAGCTCCCACAAAGAAATGAAGTATCTTTAATTTCTGAATTTAAACAGGTTGATTTTTTTATAAAATGTAATGACAACAGTACTTTAATGTCCTTGCATGAGGTTTTAATGGAATGGTCTGCAGTAAGCTATACCTTTCGAGTTCCTTTTGAAAAAATTAAAAACCGATCAATAATATTTGATAAATGAATTTTATTAAAAAGACTAAAATTGTAGCCACCTTAGGTCCTGCCACCTCTACGGAAGAGGTTATTGAAAAGATGATTTTTGCAGGAGTCAATGTTTTCAGAATTAATTTTTCACATGCGGACTATGAAGATGTTTCTAAACGCATTCAAATGATTCGCAAAGTAGATCAGAAACTCCATACGAATACAGCTATTTTAGGTGACCTACAGGGGCCTAAACTCCGTGTTGGAAAAATGAAAGAAGGCACAGAAGTGGCACCGGGTGATCAGGTTCTATTTTCAACAGATGCGCCTTTTGAAGGTGATGCGAAAAAGGCTTATATGAATTACAAAAATTTCCCCAAGGATGTTTCCAAAGGAGAACGTATCCTACTTGACGATGGAAAACTCATCTTTGAGGTTCTTTCTACCAATAAAGTTAATGAGGTTGAAGCAGTTGTAATTCAAGGGGGGCCCTTCAAATCAAATAAAGGAGTAAACTTACCTAATACCAATATTTCTCTCCCAGCTTTAACTAAAAAAGACGTACAAGATGCGGAGTTTATGTTTACTCAAGATGTGGATTGGATTGCCCTTTCATTTGTTCGACACAGTCAAGACATCATTGATTTACAGGAATTAATGGCAAAACACATGGATAGAAAAATACCTATCATTGCCAAGATCGAAAAACCAGAAGCTATTGAAAACATCGATAAAATTATTGCCTATTCCGATGGGTTGATGGTAGCGCGTGGCGATTTAGGAGTAGAAGTACCTGCACAGGAGGTGCCACTGATCCAAAAAAAGCTAGTCCATTTGGCAAAAAAGGCTCGAATCCCCATCATTATTGCAACCCAGATGATGGAAACCATGATCGAAAGTTTAACCCCCACAAGAGCAGAGGTAAATGATGTAGCCAATTCTGTTATGGACGGGGCAGATGCAGTCATGCTCTCTGGAGAAACTTCTGTAGGAAAATATCCAGTAGAGGTCATTAAGACCATGGCCAATATTTTGGTTTCTGTTGAAAATTCGGAGTTAATAACAGTCCCCCAGAGCCCTCCTACTATTCGAACCAAGAGATTCATTACAAAATCCATTTGCTATCACGCTGCACATTTGGCAAATGACATCTCTGCAAAAGCCATATGCACCTTAACCAACAGTGGGTATACGGCTTTCCAGATTTCTGCTTGGCGTCCTCAATCTCATGTGTTGGTGTTTACTTCTAACAAAAAGATTCTCAATCAATTGAACTTGTTATGGGGTGTGAAAACATTTTACTACAACAACCTCAACAGCACAGATAAAACTGTAGAAGAAATCAACCAAATTGCACTGGAAAAAAAGTACGTAGAAAAAGAAGATTTTGTAGTAAATCTAACTGCCATGCCCATTGAATCTAGGGGGATGGTAAATACACTTCGAGTATCTTGTATTTAGAAAGGTAAACTCAGCTGAGTTTCTTTTTCTGTCGGTTTTGCAGTAATTTTATTCTTTAGCGTATTGAGATTAGACAATGAAATCCCGATCAGCCGCACAGAATTCAGCAGTTTGTCTTGATAGAGCAATTCTTTGGCCTGTTCTAATATAAGTTCTTTTGAAGCGAGAAAAAGTGTTCCTGTTTTACTCCGGGTTTGTTGTTTAAAATCGCTGTATTTTATTTTAAGAGTAATTGTTTTTCCCGCGCATTTATTCTTCTCAAGTCTTTTTTCCAAAAGTCCTGCAATCTGTTCTAGTTTTTCTTCTAAAAACAACTCGCTGCTTAAATTTTTTTCAAAAGTACGTTCTGCTCCTACAGATTTTGGAATCCTATGGGGTTTTACAGGACTGTTATGTATTCCTCTTACCACCTGGAAATAATGGGTTCCTACTTTGCCAAAATGAGTAGTTAAGAACTCTAAGGATTGTTCTTTTAACTCTTTGCCGGTATAAATACCCAATTGATACATTTTTAGTTTTGTTTTTTCTCCGATACCATGGAATTTTTTTACATCTAAACCCTCCAAAAAAGGTAAAACCTCTTGTGGAGTAATTGTTTTTTGTCCGTTTGGCTTGTTCCAGTCACTTGCAATTTTTGCGAGAAACTTATTGATGGAGATACCAGCAGAAGCGGTTAAGCCTGTTTTTTCTAAAATTTTTGAACGAATTTCTTCAGCTATCAATGTAGCTGAGGGATACTCTGAAACGTCAAGATATGCTTCATCTAATGATAAGGGTTCTACCAAATGAGTGTACTCCATAAATAGAGATCGAATCTGATTAGAAATTTCCTTATACCTTTCAAAACGCGGTTTTGCAAATATTAAATGGGGGCATCTTTTTTTGGCAACTAGACCACTCATTGCACTTCGTACACCAAACTTTCTAGCCTCATAACTTGCTGCTGCAACAACCCCTCGAGAGCCTCCTCCCCCCACAGCCAGTGCTAATCCCCTCCACTGGGGGTGGTCTAATTGTTCTACGGAGGCATAAAAAGCATCCATGTCAATATGGATAATTTTTCGACCAGTGGTAAAGGCCATCTCTTCTTCTGACATCAAACTAAGACATATCTATTCATTTTTATTGAACTGATAGCTATGCTGAACTTCACAAACTCTTACCCGATAGGAACTATAGGCTTCTTCCCTACCATATTCTTGAGCGATGAGGTGTCTGGTATTTTGCTTCCATTTCTGAATATCGGAAACCGTTTTCCAGTAACTAATAGTAACTCCCTTACCTTCATTTTCTCTATAACTTTCTAATCCTAAAAAACCTGAGGCTGATGTCACTGTTTCTAACATCTCTTTTGAAAAAGCGTGATACTTACTGTCATCTAGATTAATGAGAGTACTCGTAAAAATTACGGCATAGTGAGGGGTTTTCACTCGTCTTTATAAATTTTAACTGTAAGTTTTCCTTTGGAGTCCATATGAGCACGATACATTCCTGGTGTATTCATTTCCATCATGACATTCCCTTTTCCATCGATGCCAACAACACCTCCATCACCTCCAAGTTTTGCGACTTTATTATGTATTACCTCATAGGCAGCTTCTTGAATAGGCATTCCCTTGTATTCCATTAGAGCAGAAATGTCGTGTGCAACTACAGAACGAATAAAAAATTCGCCCCATCCTGTAGCAGAGATAGCACAGGTTGCATTGTTTGCATAGGTTCCTGCTCCAATGATAGGTGCATCACCAATTCGATTCCAGTTTTTATTAGTCATTCCTCCCGTAGAAGTTCCAGCAGCGAGGTTACCAGAAAGATCTAATGCAACACACCCCACAGTTCCATAACGTTGCTGTTTTAAAAATTCCTTTTCGTTAGGAGTCGAGGAGGTCTTTTGGGTTTTTTGAGCTTCTTGAACACGTTTTAAAGCATTAACCCTTCTCTCTGTAAAGAAATATTCTGGATCCACAATTTCCAAACCTTGCTCTGCTGCAAATCGATCTGCTCCAGCACCAGACAGCATTACGTGAGGTGAATCTTCCATCACCTTTATTGCTGCAGAAATGGGGTGTTTTACTGTTTTTACCCCAGAGATTGCACCCGCGTCCAAAGTCGCTCCGTCCATAAAAGAAGCATCGAGTTCTATGGAAGCATCTGCAGTAAGTACGGCTCCTTTTCCTGCATTAAACAGGGGTGAGTCTTCCATAACGTGGATTGTTTTTTCAACTGCTTCTTTACTGCTGCCCCCTGCCTTAAGAATAGCATGACCCACTTGGATCGCTTCAGCTAAAACTGCACGATATTCCGCCTCCTTTTCTGGAGTCATATTTTTCCTTAAAATGGTTCCTGCTCCACCGTGAATTACGATACCAAAAGTAGGGGCTGAGGGAGGTGTTTCTTTACATCCCATTACTATTAAAAATGTAATTAAAATGACTTTTTTCATATCTTTTGTTTCTTATTCTAACTAAAGTAAGATTTTAAGTTGATTCAAAAAAGGAGATCAAAAGACATATGTGCATATTTTACTTTAAAAAGGGGTGATTTAGGAAAATAAAGTATTTTTATCAAAAAAAAACAGATGTACGCTTTAGTTAAAACCATTCATTCTTACTGGGCCTTTTTAGTTTTAATCCTTCTTATCCTTGCTGTACTCAACGCAATAAGAGGTAAAATTTCTGGAAAAGATTTCCAATCCACAGATTTGAGAATCAGCCTCTTTGCGTTAATTTTTTCACATATCCAACTCTTAATTGGTTTTGTGTTATACTTTGTCTCTCCTTGGTTTAAACAGTGGTCTTCTATGGGAATGGAGGTTATGAAAAATGCAGAAAGTCGTTTGTATCTCGTTGAGCACCCTTTAACGAATGTTTTAGCAATTGTATTAATCACTATGGGTTGGTCGCTTCAAAAAAGACAAAACGAAAGTGCTAAAAAGTTTTTACGTGTAGCTTTATTTTATGGAATCGGTTTTATTTTCTTGTTGAGCAGAATTCCTTGGAGCACTTGGCTGTAATCCTTTGATTGTATGATTTTTCATGGTCTTTAAATCCTTAAAAGTTACCCCTACTTTCAAAGAATCTGTCGCTGTAATCGGGAGTGGTAGTTGGGCAACTGCACTGGTTAAAATTTTTACTGACGCACGTGTACACGTACATTGGTATATTCACGATCATTCACAGGCTGAAGACATTCAAAAACAACACAGAAATCCAAATTACCTTTCTGAGGTGCGATTTAAACCGAGAAGAATAACTGTAAGTACCGACATAAACGAAGTCGTTCATTCAAGTAAATGTGTGGTTTTAGCGGTACCTTCAGCATTTTTGGGTGCCACATTACAGCAACTCACCATTTCTTTAAAAGACAAAATCATCGTTTCTGGAGTAAAAGGAATAGTGCCTGAAAGTAAGTGTATTGTTGGCACTTATCTCAATAAACAGTTTGATCTTCCTCTGGATCAATTTGTGGTAATTTCCGGTCCCTCACACGCAGAAGAGGTGGCTCTAGAACGGTTATCCTATTTGACTTTAGCTTGTACTAAACAATCAACTGCTGTTCAACTGCAATCCCTTCTCAAAGTCAAATACATCAATTCTATTGTTTCTGAGGATGTCATCGGAATTGAATATGCTGCACTTTTAAAAAACATTTTTGCTCTAGCAGTGGGGATAGCTCATGGATTAAATTACGGTGATAATTTTCAAAGTGTACTCATTTCGAATTCGGTACGTGAAATGAACCGCTTTTTGAAAAAAGTGAGTGAATCAGAAAGAGATGTAAACCAGTCTGCTTATCTCGGTGATCTATTGGTAACCGCTTATTCCTTGTTCAGCAGAAACAGAAGGTTTGGAAATATGATCGGTAGGGGACATACGGTCAAAGGAGCTCAACTGGAGATGAATATGATAGCAGAAGGCTATTACGCAAGCAGTCCTGTCTATGAGCAAGCAAAGCAACTACATATAAAAACTCCCATCATAGACACGGTTTATCATATTTTATACCAACAGAAAAATCCCAAAAAAAGCTTTAGAAAGCTTTCTAAAATGTTGGATTAAAGAGTGGATTTAAATTGCTTCAAAAAGCGAACGTCATTTTCAAAAAACAAACGAATATCGCTTACTTGATACAACAACATGGCAATCCGTTCTATTCCCATACCAAAAGCAAAACCAGAATAAACCTCAGGGTCTATTCCACAATTTTGCAATACATTGGGGTCTACCATTCCACATCCCATAATTTCTAACCAACCCGTACCCTTGGTGATTCTGTAATCGATTTCTGTTTCTAATCCCCAATAGATGTCTACTTCTGCACTAGGCTCAGTAAAAGGAAAGTAAGAAGGTCGCAATCTGATTTTAGAATTTCCAAAAAGTGCCTCAGTAAAGTATTTTAGTGTTTGCTTTAAGTCTATAAAAGAAACGTCTTTTGCAATATACAGCCCTTCTATTTGATGAAAAATACAGTGGGCTCTCGAGGAAATAGCTTCATTTCGAAACACCCTACCGGGAGAAATGGTTCTAATGGGCGGTTGATGGGTTTCCATGTGGCGCACCTGTACGGAAGAGGTGTGCGTTCGGAGTAAAATATCAGGATCGGTTTGTATAAAAAAAGTATCCTGCATATCTCTTGCAGGATGATGTTCAGGAAGATTTAATGCCGTAAAATTATGCCAGTCATCTTCTATTTCTGGGCCTTCAGAAATGCTAAAACCAATTTGAGTAAAAATATCGATAATTCTATTTTTAACTACGGAAAGAGGATGTCTGTTTCCTGATTGTATCGGAAAAGCCGTTCTAGTGGGGTCACTTATTTTTATTTTTCCTCCAGAAGACTTAGACTGGCTTTGAAGTGAATTTACCTTTTCTGCTACAGCTTCCTTCAACTTGTTGAGTTGTTGACCATAGGCCTTTTTCTCCTCGGTGGGTACTTCTCTAAAAGCGGCAAAAAGAGCATTGAGTATCCCCTTTTTTCCCGCATAGCTTACACGAAATGTTTCAATTTCTTGATCTGAGGAACTCGAAAAGGCTTCTACCTCTTTTAAATATTCATTTACACGATCTATCATAGAACAAAAATAATGGAGTTTTACGAAATGACACCTTGCTTGACAAAGTAATCTACTATTGCGCTTTTTATTAATAAACTTTGTTCCCCTGGTTTGAGGTAAGGTAGGGCTTCAACTAATTCAAAATGAGGCCAACCTTGTTCGTCATAATACTCAAATCGATAATAACCATAAGGTTCTAAGACAACACAGATTCCGATATGAATCAAATTCACATTGTCCTCTTTTTTAAATTTTTCGTGAGGTTTACCGTATTCTTGAAGTCCGATAAGGTATAATATCCCTTCTACTTCAATCTTCTCTCCCTCTGAAAATTGATCTGTAAGCTGAAATACCAATTGATTCCAACGTGTTTTTAACTGAGGGTCTCTTTCATATTGAGTCATGCGCAAAGATAGTTTTTCATTGATGGATGCTGAAAAAAAAAGAGTATTTTGGACTCATGAATGGTGTAGATATACTCGTAAGTTTAATTTTGCTCTATGGCCTTATTAATGGTTTTATAAAAGGTTTTGTTGTAGAAATAGCTGGGGTAATTGCTCTGGTCTTAGGACTGACGGGGTCATTTATGTTTTCTTCCCTTCTCGAGAAGTTTTTAAGTGGTCATGTAAATTGGAATCCAAAAACCATTCAAATCATAAGTTTTATTATTCTCTTTATTACCATCGTTTATTCAGTATCTCTTCTGGCAAAAATGGTTACCAAAACCTTAAAAATTATTGCTTTAGGATGGGTCAATAAGCTATTTGGAGCGGTCTTTGGATTGTTGAAGTGGTGTGTGCTGCTAAGTGTACTTGTATTGTTTATTGAAAAAGTGAATGAATGGATTCCTTTCTTTTCTAAAAATACCTATCAAGAGGGGATAAGTTATTCCTATTTGAAAATCTTGGCTGATTTTTTATTTGAATGGTTGTTTCAAAGCATAACCCTACAAGACCAGCAACTGATTTAAATTTCTCAATCTAATTTTCTAAAAACTGCGTTTTTAATCCATCCTTCAGAGCCATTAGCTATTCGTATTTTTTGCCAATCCTCTAAATCATCTAAAAGCTGGATTTTGGCACCCTCATGTAAAGTGAATAAAAATTCCCCTTGCTGGTTCGGTTCTGACCAGATTTCTGTTTCTGTAGAAAATAAAATAGCATAATGGGTATTTTTATTTTGTTGATCGATAGTAAATGTGATCATAAAACAACCTATGAAAAGCAATAAGGTAACTAACCCACTAAAAAAAAGTGTTCGCTTTAAGGCTTCTGTTTTGAAGAAGATATATCCTATAAATAAGACCACAAAAATCCACAATAAAATTATCGTTATTACAGACCAAGAAAAAAAACTGAACATGCTAAAAAGTCGGTTTTGCAGTTGAGCGATTTGTGATAGAGGAAGATCTTCTATTGAATCTATTGTCATGTTTTGTGCGAAGGCACTATTGAAAAGAATATTTTCATCATTAGGACTCAATTGTTTTGCTTTTTCAAAATAAAAGATACTTTCGGCAACTTTATTTTGTTTGTAATAGGCATTTCCAAGGTTAAAGTACAAAGCAGCGCTATGTTGTCCCATAGCTAGTGTTTGTTCGTACAAAGAAATCGCTTTTTGATATTCTCCAGCGTTATAGGCCTCATTTCCTTCTGCTACTAATGATTCCAATGAAGCCTGACCAAAGCTAGTTGTATTTACAAATAAGAGGAACAAAAAACTAGGAAGGCTTACAAAATATCTAATTGCCTTTTGTTTTTTCATAATTGACGATCAATTTTTACAATTAAACCACTTGCTTTTTCAAAATCATCTTGAATAATCACTGAAGATTCTGGTGCATAACGTGCTCTTTCACAGTTTTCTATTAGTATAATAAAGTCTAAAGCTGTGCGTTGATCTACTTGCTTTTCAAGCAATAGCTTTTTGATTTTTGATTTGCTTATTTCGGTAGTTTCAATTTTGAGCTTTGCTTTTAAGTAATTGTGGAGTGCTCGCTCCAGAGCTTCATAAAATCGAGCTTGATTCTGCGCTTCTTTTTTTGCTGAGCTTAAATATTTTTTTGCCAGTTGTGCAGCTTTGCGTTGCTTTTGGGTTTGGGTATCTTGGGACTTTCCAAGCACAAATTTTTTGAACAGATAAGAAGTAAACAGAAGAAGTATTGGTGTTAAAATCAAAATCCAAAAAAGACGACTCATCCAAAAAATTTCTCTTTTGATTAAATTCAGCTTGGTGTCTAGATTGATGAATCTAAAGGCACCTTCATTTGTTGTCAATAACTGCTTGCGATTTTGGAATTGAGGGTTGTTTCTTGCTGTTGAAGAGGTTGGACCGTCAAAAACGTCCACTAATAAATCTTGGGAATTCAGTGTTTTATATGACGCTGAAGTTGGATCAAAATAAGAAAAAGCTACGGATGGTATGGGATATTTTCCTTGGAATTGAGGTACAATAGTATAGTTGTCCTCTATTGTTCCCTCCATTCCGGAGAGGGTAATTTTAACTTGCTCGTCATGCTCTGGTTCATAAACCTCTAGGGTGTTTGGAAAACTAATTTTTGGCAGATTGAAAAGTTTTAGGTTGCCTTTTCCTTTGACTTTTACTTTTGCTTGGAAGGACTCCGATGCTTTTAATGCATCCTTATCTAAAATAATATCAAAATCAAACTGGCCAACTGCACCAGTAAAACTCTCGGGTTTGTTTCTCAGAGGCAATTCTTTAACATTTATGATCCTCTGCCCTGTCGTAAGTGTTTTTTGACTTTGTGTAAGAATTCTTCTTCCAAAGAGATCTCTCCTGTTGCTAGGTACGCTTAAACTCAAATTTAAAGTAAGTGGTTCTAACTTGAGCGGTCCTGTTTTTTGAGGATAAAGCACCGCTTTTCGCCAGACTACTTCATTATAGGGCTCTCCTTTATAAGACCCCCTCATGTTTATTTCTGCTCTTCCTATTTTAATCAAGTGACTCCAGAAATCACCATAAGAGGGAGCTTCCAATTCCGAAACATCTGAAACTGAGATTGGATTTCTAAAATAGAGTTTGTAGATGACTGTAATTCCTTCATTCAAATAAGGGTTTGTATTGGAAATTTCTGCAACTAGATGAATGTTTCCGTCTATTAGACCGTCTACATTATTCGGATCGTTTGGTTTTTCAACGGCATTGATAACCTCTATATCAATAGGGGATGTTTTATAAACTTCTCCGTTGATTGTAATTTCAGCTTGACCCAACCTAACAGTCCCTTTTTTCTTGGGTGTTAAAAAATAAGTATAGGTTTTGGAAAAGCTTTGCACTCCGTTAACCCATGAACGGCTCACAGCTTGTTGGGGGCCACTTATAACTTGAAAATCAACAAAAGGAGGAGGGTTAAAATTGTCTCCGTTTTCATTCATTTCAAAATCAACTCTCAAACGCTCATTTAGTCCCAACCGCTTTTTACTGACCTTGGCATCAAAACGTATTTGAGCCTCTAGTGCTGAAGTCCCTAGAACTAGAAAAAACATAAGAAATTGAACTGTAAATCGAAGCATCATATTACCAATCTTTTTTCCCTCGAACAGGGACTCCCTTTACTTTTTTTGCATTGACTTTGTCCTGTACTTTCTTCTCTTGGTTGTTCATTGCTTCTAATAAACTTTGTACCTGTTCTGGGGAAAGTTGTCCTTTTTTGGGAGCTTGCCTTTTGTCTTTAGGCTGAGATTCATTGGGTTTTTGTTTTTGCTCTTTATTTTGATCTCCCTCATTTTTAGGTTTTCCATCTTCTTTGGATTCGTCTCCTTGATCTCCCTCCTTTTCGGGATTTTGCTCGTCTTCATTTTCTTGATCCCCTTGTTGATCTTTGTTTTGCTCTTTGTCCTGCTGCTCTTCTTGTTCTTTTTTATCTTTTTTGTCTTCCTGTTCCTGCTCTTGTGGGGGCTCTTCATTATCTAAGAGGGACTTTGCTAAAGCGTAATTATAACGTGTTTCCTCATCTGCAGGATTGTTTCTAAGAGCGTTTTTATAGGCCTCTACTGCTTTTTGGTATTCTTTTTGCTTCATGTATGCATTTCCCATATTGTGAAATGCTCGATGTTTTTCAGGCTTTGTTGCGGCAAATTTTTGGGTTTGAAAAAACCGTTGTGAGGCTTCTTCATATTGTTTGTCAAGAAAATGAGTCGTTCCAAGATTGTAAAGAGCTGCCGCTTGTTCTGGTGCTAAGGAAAGTGCCTTTCTGTAAGATTTTTCCGCTTCAGTGTATGCTTGCGTTTCTGTCTTTTCATTTCCTTCATAAATATGATTGGTTATTTCTCCTTTTTGAGACCAACCCATAAAAAGACCAAAGAGGATAAAAAAGAAATTAAGTTCAGTTCTCATTTTCGTTAAATAAATTCAGTTTTTGAACCCATTTTGTTTTGGTTTCGTATAAAAATAAGTCAATAAACAGTAAAACTAAGGCGCCTATAAGAAAGGCTTGAAATCGGTCCTTATAACTTACAAACTTTTTAGCTTCAAACTCTTTTTTGTCCATTGCTTTGAGCTGTTCAGAAACAAAATCTAAAACCTGTTGGGTGTCGTTTCCATCTTGATATGCTCCCTCTGTGGCAGCTGCAATTTCTTCTAAAACTTGCTGGTTTCGCTTGGTAATCACCACTTCCCCTTCAAGATCTTTTTTATAAGACTCTATTATACCGTTTCTTTTGAGGGGTATAGGAGCTCCTTTTTCTGTTCCAACACCAAAGGTGAAAATTTTTATCCCTAATGCTGCAGCTCTTGCAGCCGCATTTGAGGCCTCTTGTGAATGATCTTCACCATCTGAGATCAAGAAGATCACCCGATTGGTTTGATCTTGATCATCAAAAAATGTACCAGACAAATCTATTGCACTGTCTAACGCTGTCCCTTGAGAGGAGAGCATATCTGTATTGAGTGCTTGAAGAAACATTTTTGCTGCACTGTAGTCTGTGGTAATAGGTAATTGAGGAATCGCTTGAGCAGCATAGGCAATAATCCCAATACGGTCACTAGCCAATTGATTAATGATAGCTGAAACCAATCGTTTTGATTTCTCTATTCGATTCGGTGCAATGTCTTCTGCCAGCATACTTTTAGAAACATCAATAGCAAAAACAATATCTACGCCCTCTCTTTTGACCGTTTCCAACTGGGTTCCAATTTTGGGGTTCATAAGACCCACAACTAAAAATGCTAATACACTACTGAGTAGTACAACTTTTAAAGTGGGTTTAAACTTTGATCGGTTTGGACTTAAAGAGTCTATTAATTCTGGGGTTGCAAAGTGTTCTTGTGTCTTTTTTTTCCAACGTAAATATAAAAAATAGATCACCCACAGTACCGGTAAAGCACTCAGAAGATAACTGTATTCGTAGGCGTCAATTTGATACATCTATATAAAGCTTTTAAACAGTGTGTTTTTAGCAATCCATTCCAAGACTATAAACCCAAAGGCTAGAAGTACTAAGATTCGATATTTTTCTTCGTAATTGTAGTACTTAAACTCCTCGATTTCTGTTTTTTCCAATTTATTTATTTCTGCGTATATCTCTTCTAATTTTTTGTTGTCTGTAGCTCTAAAGTAGAGTCCTCCGGTTTTTTGAGCAATCTCTTTTAACAATTCCTCATCGATTTCTACCTTTGTTAAACCGTACTTAAATTCCCCATTAGGTAAAATGCCCACTGGGGCTAGTGCAGTACCATTACTTCCCAAACCGATGGTGTAGGTTTTGATATTAAACTCAACCGCTAATTCTGTCGCTATTTTAGGGTCTATAAAACCTGAGTTATTTACACCATCCGTAAGGAGTATTATAATTTTACTCTTGGCCTTACTGTCTTTGAGTCGGTTTACCGAAGTAGCCAATCCCATCCCTATTGCAGTACCATCTTCTATCAATCCTTCAAAGGAAATTGCTCTTAAAGCTGATTTCACTATATCCTTGTCACTGGTTATAGGCGTTTTGGTATAACTTTCTCCTGCATAAACAACCAAACCGATACGGTCTGATAAACGGTCGGCTACAAATTCTTCTGCTACTCGTTTTAGGGCCGTAAGTCGATCAGGCTTTAAATCTTGTGCCAACATACTTGAAGAAACATCTATGGCCATTACGATATCAATTCCTTTATTTGTTTTAGTACGTGTAGAGACATCTACCGTTTGAGGTCTTGCTATTGCCAAAACTAGTAATCCCATTGCAATGAGACGTAAACCAAACAAAAAAGGATAGGCCTTAGACCAGAAAGAAGAGACTCCCTGAAAACCAGAAAGACTTGAAAACTTTAGAACGGACTGCTTTTTTTTCCAAGTAAAAAGATGTCCTACTAATGCCACAGGGAGTAACAGAAATAGCCAGAGATAATGGGGATTTGCAAAGTAGATGCCTTCAAACATGATTAAAGTTCTTTGATCATTTCTAAACTGTTTATGATTCTCTGCTCAATTTGTGCCCCATAACGGTCGTCTTTCTCATACATCATGGTCAAAATAATGGTTCCCTCCTCAAAAGTAAAAAGCAAAGTGTTAAACGAACAGCGAACCGGCTTAGTACTCCCCTTCTTAATATAATCTAATGTACCGTAGATTTTAGATACAGTGGTTCCTGAAGGAAGTTCTACTTCGTCATTTTTTATTAAAATATTGACTGCCCCTTTAGATTCAAAATTGGAAAGTATTGATGCAACTAAGGCTTGACCTTTCTCCAAATCGGTTTGTTTAGGGTCTCCTTGTTGATCTTGCTGGAGTTTTTGTTTTGGAAAATCAAAGAGCAAATCAATATAAAAAGGGCTGTCAAAAGTACCCAAACTGAATTGTTGAATCGTTTTTTCTTCACGAATCATTCGTTCTAAAACATCCGGTGTTTCAATTTTTAATGGGGGTGTTCCATATTGGCTCTTTATCCATGTTCCACTAAATAATGTTTTTGTGGGATATCTCAATAAGGTATCTCTAACGGGGTAATATCCGTAAATGAGCATACTCACTACCAAAACAAAAACACTTAAAATTCCAACACCTGAAAGTCCCCAAACCCATAGTTCTTTTCTTCTTCTTTTTGCCAAATACTCTTGATAAGCTACTTGCTCAAGGAGTTCCTCTTCTGTGGGTGCTGGCAGCGCCTCCTTGGTCTCTATCACAACGTGTTCTACTACTGTTCGGTCTGCACTTGCAATCTGTTTTTCGGGGAGAGACTTTGCAAATTTAACTAGATCTGCGTTTTGTAATACTTTTCTTAGAGAGTTAAGCGTGTTCTGATCGAGATTCAGTGTTCCTGTATTTTTTTTGAGTTCAAGTTTGGTTAAAAGTTCTTCTGAAGTACTTTCTAAAGCATCAATTTTTACTTCTTCTTCAAGATAACGCCGTACCACATCAGTCAATTTAGAATAGTAATCTTTGTATTCTTCTTGCTCATTAGGTTGTTCTTTCTCGAGTTCTTTTAATGCTTCGATCGCTCGTTCAAATGGAGGCAATTCTCTACTGCGAAGTTCTTTTCTTCTTTTCTGAAAGAGGTAAGTGTAAAATACGCCTACAAAAGCCAGTATAAAAACAACTATCCATAATATCTTGGTAATTAAAGCTTCATAATTTCTTTTGACTTCCTGTAAAGGTTTAATATCGAAAAGTTTTTGCTTAGTAGTATCTACCTCAACCGTATTAACACGAATGGGGATCAAATCTGCAATCTTAGAAAACCCATTGATCAAAACCTGTTGTTGAGGGATATAATAGTCTCCTGAATCGAATTGAATTAAAGCGTATTTTTTGGTATACAAAAAGTGAGTCTGATAACGCAAAGTATCAATGGGGCTAGACTCTAAAAGTTCAAAAGGTGCAAAGAGGGGTTCCTCTGGAAATATGACCTGGGCAGTACTGTCCGCTTTGATTTGCAAAATATAATCGATTTGTTCTCCAATTTTTACAGATGTGGAATCGACAACAACAGTGAGCTCACCCTGACTTTGAGACCAGGTCAAGAAAAAACTTAAAAAACATCCAATAATTATTCCCCTTTTCATTTGTTATACCCGCGCTTTGAAATAACCTAAAAGTTTTTTTACATAACTTTCCTCAACACTACAACTTATATGTCCTGCGCCATTTTTACTAAACAATTCTTCATAAGCGATTAACCTTTCACTATAGTGTTTTTCATAATTCATTCTTACCTTTTTAGAAAAAGTACTTATCCACTGAACTGCTCCTGTTTCTGAATCTCGTAAGGGGACAATACCCAGGTTGGGTAATTTTGTTTCTACTGGATCGAAAATTCTTATCCCTGTCAAATCGTGTTTTTTTGCAGCAATACGCAAGTTCTTTTCATACCCTTCATCCATAAAATCAGATAAGACAAATACAATTGCCTTTTTTTTAAGAACCCCAGAAAGAAATTCTAATGCAGTACTGATGCTAGTTTTATTGCTTTTTGGTTCAAATTCCAACAACTCTCTTATGATTCTTAAAATATGGGATCGTCCTTTTTTAGGAGGTATGAAAAGTTCAACTTGATCAGAAAATAAAATCAGTCCTACTTTATCATTGTTTTGAAGAGCAGAAAAAGCCAGTGTAGCTGCAATTTCTGTAATTATATCTCTTTTGAATTGCGTTTTTGTTCCGAAGGCTTCTGACCCGCTAACATCAACTAGCATCATCAAGGTCAACTCACGTTCTTCCTCAAAAACCTTTACAAAAGGCTCATTGTATCGAGCAGTCACGTTCCAATCTATAGACCTCACATCATCACCAAACTGATATTGGCGCACTTCACTAAAGGTCATTCCCCTTCCTTTAAAAGTAGAATGGTACTCACCCCCAAAAACATGATCGCTCAGGCGACGGGTCTTAATTTCGATCTTACGAACTTTTTTAAGTAGCGCTTTTGTATCCATTACGTCTCGTAGAAAAATCTAAAAAAGGGATCCTTTAAAATTAAGGGACCTCTACTTCGTTTATAATCTGAGTGATTAGATCTTCAGAAGTAATATTCTCTGCTTCGGCCTCATAGGTCACCCCTATGCGGTGTCTTAATACGTCATAAATTACAGCGCGAACATCTTCAGGGATTACATAGCCTCTGTGTTTCAAAAAGGCATGACATTTTGCTGCTGTAGCAAGGTTTATACTTCCCCTGGGAGAAGCACCAAAACTAATCAAAGGCTTAATTGAATCCAATTTATAGTTTTCAGGATATCGGGTTGCAAAAACTAAATTTAATATATAGTTTTCAATTTTTTCGTCCATATACACCTCGCGAACTGTATCCTGAGCACTCAATATTTGTTTGGTAGTCACGACAGGTTTCACAGAAGTAACCACACGAGATAAATTATTTCTTACAATATGTTGCTCTTCCTCTAATTTAGGATAATCAATTACAGCTTTGAGCATAAATCGGTCTACTTGTGCCTCAGGAAGAGGATACGTTCCCTCTTGTTCTACGGGGTTTTGAGTTGCCATTACTAAAAATGGAGCCTGAAGCTTAAAGGTGCTGTCTCCAATAGTTACCTGCTTTTCCTGCATGGCTTCAAGCAAAGCAGACTGTACTTTTGCTGGAGCTCTGTTGATTTCGTCTGCTAGAACAAAATTGGCAAATATGGGTCCTTTTTTGATGGAAAAATCATTTTCTTTAATGTTGTAAATCATAGTACCTACAACATCTGCTGGAAGTAAATCGGGAGTAAACTGAATACGGCTAAAACTCCCTTTCACAGCCTGACTTAAAGTATTGATGGCTAAAGTTTTTGCCAGCCCTGGAACACCTTCCAATAAAATGTGTCCCTTGCCAAGCAACCCTATCAATAAGCGCTCTACCATATACTTTTGACCCACAATTACCTTGTTCATTTCCATTGTGAGCAAGTCCACAAATGCACTTTCCTTTTCTATTTTGTCATTAATCGCTTTGATATCTTTAGTTTGAATAGTATTGTTTTCCATAGAAATTTCTTACAATTTTTTGGACAGCAAATTTGAAAAATATATTGTCATTTTGTTGTTAACAATTGGTTAAAAGTTCAATAATTCTCGCCTGAGTGATCAACCAAATGTTTTTAATTTAGAAGATAAATTTAATCAATTGGAATGGAGATAAAACCCTTTTCAAGAATAATTTCAGGAACAATGACTTGGGGCTCATGGGGAAATCAGTTCACCACCAAACAAATGTGCAAACTCATGGAGCAGGCCTATGAATTAGATATCACCACATTTGATCATGCGGACATTTATGGAGGCTACACTACAGAACTTGATTTTGGAAAAGCATTTCGCAAAAGCAATTTAAAGCGTGAGCAAGTTCAATTCATAACAAAATGTGGTATCCAGTTCCCTTGTAAGGCACGTCCTCTATCTGTAAAGTATTATGAATATAGTCCAAAGCACCTTCGGATGAGTGTGGAAAATTCATTACTAAATTTAGGTACAGATTATATCGACCTACTCTTACTGCACCGTCCAAGCCCACTGATGGAAGCAGGGCCTATAGTAGAAGAAATTAAAAGACTTCAAGAAGAAGGCAAAGTGATTCAACTGGGGGTTTCCAATTTTACACCCTCTCAAATGGAATTGTTTCAGGGCATTGAAACCCTAGCTTGGAATCAAATTGAATGTTCTTTGACACAAGAGCAAGCCCTTTTTGATGGCACATTAGATTATATGAAAGCAAAAGGCATAGGAGCTATGGCCTGGAGTCCTCTGGGAATTTATTTCAAAACAAAATCAGACCAACAAAAAAGAATAAAAAAAGTACTACTCCCACTTTGTGAAAAGCATGACTGTTCTGAAGATCAGCTTCTTTTATCCTGGTTAATGCGACATCCATCCAATATTTATCCTGTAGTAGGAACCACTTCTGTATTGCGCCTCAAAAAAGCTGTTGAATCAATAAAAATAACTTTAGAAACTACCGATTGGTTTTTACTACTTGAAGCCAGTATGGGAACACCTTTACCTTAAAATATGAAAAATAAAATCGTTTTAATAACCGGTGCAACTAGTGGAATTGGATGGGCAACAGCCCAAACTTTTAATAAAGCTGGAGCACGCTTAATTCTTTGCGGAAGAAGAACGGAAAAATTAGAAGCTTTAGCTAAGGAAATCGGTGGGAACACACAATTGCTCACTTTCGATGTGCGAGATAAAATTGCTGTTTTTGAAGCCATAGAAAGCCTCCCTGAAGATTGGAAAAGGATCGATGTTTTGGTAAACAATGCAGGAAATGCACACGGATTGGATCCAGTACAAACAGCAAACCTCGAAGATTGGGAAGCAATGATAGATGGAAATGTAAAAGGATTAATGTATGTAACCAAAGCAGTACTACCCCAGATGATTGCTGCAAAAAAAGGCCAAATTATCAATCTAGGTTCCATTGCAGGAAAAGAGGTGTATCCAAACGGCAGTGTGTACTGTAGTAGTAAGGCAGCGGTTGATTTTTTTACGCGAGGGTTAAGAATTGACCTCAACCCATACGGGATTCGTGTAGGTGCCATCCATCCCGGACTTGTAGAAACAGAATTCTCAGAGATCCGCTTTAAGGGAGATCAAGGCCGAGCAAAAAAAGTTTATGATGGCATTGAAGCACTTACAGCAGATGAGGTAGCAGATGCTATTCGCTACATGGCAGAAGTTCCGGAAAAAGTGACTATTGCAGATCTAGTCATTCTTCCTACGCGACAAGCAAACGCTTACGTCAATAACCGAAAATCCTAAAACTCGCAACAACTACAAATTTTTTGTAAGTTACATTGATAATGTTATCCCCAAATAACCTACTTATGAGTATTATTCGCGTCCAAACCTCTCTTTTAATAAAAAAGATACCCCATCTGTTTTTAAACAATTTAACGATTTTCGCAACTGGCCTCAGTGGTCGCCCTGGTTGATGGCAGACCCTAACACTTCGGTAACAGTTGATCTTAATGGCAAATATTTCAGTTGGAGAGGAGACATTATTGGTAGTGGGGAGATGCGAATTTTATCTGAAACCAAAAACAAAGCTGTTTTTTATGCACTAAACTTTTTGACTCCATGGAAATCTATAGCAGAGGTGGACTTTACCCTTAAAGAAAAAGGAGGCAAAACCCTTGTTATTTGGACCTTAGAGAGCGGTCTCCCTTGGTATCTTTTTTGGATGAAAAAAACAATGGAAACCTACATTAAACTTGATTACAATAGGGGGCTACATCTTTTAAAGGATTTCGTGGAAAAAAAGAATACCTGTTGTGGGTTAAAAATAGAAGGAGTCAAAAAATTTGAAGGTTTTATTTATATAGGCCATAAAAGGAGTTGTAAAATGAGTGAATTTGAAGATAAAATGAAAGATGATTTTCAGAATATCTTTCCAAAATGGGGTGAGCTATATGGTAAAGACCTCAAGGGAAATCCTTTTACATTGTACCACAAATTCGATGCTGTAAAAAACAAAGTGATTTATGAAATTGGAATACCGCTGAAGAAAAAAATTGAAGGTGTAGAGAGCCCCTATTTTGTAAAAATATTACCAAAAATGGAAGTATACAGTATCCTACATAAAGGAGCTTATAGGCATTTAAAAAATGCATGGGCGGTTCAAATGATGCATCAAAGAGCAAAAAAATTCAAGAAAAATAAAAATTTTCCTCCTTTTGAAATCTAATTGAATAGTCCTGAAAACACTAAGGAAAACGCATTGGAAACAGCTGTTTATTATCCAATTCGTTGATCAATTTAAGATTTAATTGTCTGTAAAAAAACACTCAAAGTAATGATTGCCTGAAATTACTGAGTAGCCTCATACTCCAATTCCCAATTAGGGTTTTCGAGTTTATTAATGACATATTTGACCGTTATTTCTTCTCCTTGAGCTATAGGTTTTAAAGTAATGATGCGTATGTGCTTTAGGGAACCGATTTCTGGATCATCCTCTGCAAAAACAGCCTCACAGTTGGGGATTTCATGATGATTTATAAAAGCGCCCAAAGGCAGTCTAATGTAATGGTCTTGAAAACGCATGTCAAAAACATGGGTCATTCCCAAGTCAGTACCAACTGGTAGGTCTTCGAGAGCAAACAAACCCAAACCTTCTATCTTACTTTGACGAATGGTTAAAAAATTCGGTAAAGGTCGCCAATTACTGTCTTTTATCATGATCTTTTTGTTCTTACTAAAAGTAAAAAATCTTTTTCACTGTACCACAAACGTGTACTCCAGAGGCTGCTTGGGTGCTATGACTGTATTTAAAATTCGAAAAGGAAGGGCTATTGACGTCTTTTTTGTTTTTGTTTTTACCAATACTCTTAATGAACTATATGCGGGCACTGTAAAGACTGCTGCTCTTTGATGAAAGGAATACTCTCCAGTATATTCTAAATGGAAAGGTGCAGCACTTGTATTTGTAATTTGCACTTCCATTAGCGTTTTATCTTTAGCGTATTTTGGGGAACTGAAAAGGAGATTTTGTTTTACCAATTCTTTGAGATGCATTTCTTTCCCAACCAGTAAATCTTCATACCACACTATGGTTTTTCCTTCAAAAAGTGCTTTTTTTAATGACTCTGGAGTTCTGTTTTCAACCTGTACAAAGGTCATTGGACGATGTCCTCCTTGTTGAATATGGTGTGCCCAATCAGTTAATCCGTGGATGTCTGAGGTTCCCAAAATTGTCAGTTCATTGTCTAAGGCAATTTGAAGTGCTTCCTCAGAAAAAGTTGTTTCGTTAACGACTTCAATTCCATGAAGTAGTTTGTTTTCAATCAAATAGACATGAAAAGGTTCTAGTCTTGCTATTCCATCTTTACGATGTGCATCCCAGTTGGGATGATTCCAAAAGACAAAGGCCTGCTGTTGATTTGCTGCTTGAATACCAGACAGGGAATCTTTCTGAAGTAGAGCGTTGGCATCTTTTACAAAAACCGCATTGATATGTCCAGGAGGCATCTCCCGTGTAATTTCTGAACCGTTGATAACTTGTAAATTTTCACCTTCTTTTAACATCCCGCTTGCAATTTTATAGGAACGGTTTCTATCTGGATGAGGAATATCTGCAGCGTGAGGTTGATATTCCAAATGCTCTGTCATCGCGATTAAATCCAATCCTTCCCTTCTTGCTTCTTCCACTCGAATACTGGGCCAAACAGCTCCGTCAGAAAAAACAGTGTGTATGTGCAAGTCAGTACTTACCCATTGTAACCCTTCAGAAGCTTGAAAAAACGGTTTTTGACCAAATAAACCACTACCCAACAACAACAAAACAATCAAATTCAGGGCTTTAAGTAAAATGCTTTTCATAATAATTACGTTTTAATTGCTTAAGGTGTATTAAAGATACTCTTTAAAACCTATAAAACAGTATGGTATTCCATAATCTATTTTTTAAATAATTTATAGCTGATTTTGAAATGGTGTTTTTTTGAAAACCTGTATTAAGAGTGATTTGCTTACTCAATTTAGCTCGAAATCCTAAAAAAGTCCAGTTTTGATTGAATTTATAAGGTATCCCTCTAGGGTTCATTAAAGTGAAGATTTCATTGTAAAAAACCAAATTTAAAGGAATCTTTGCCCTCTCTTGTGACAATCGTTTTAAATAAGTGAGACGAAAACGTATTCTGCTAGAAAAGTCAAACTCTCGAAGTTTGGAGTCCTTTTGGAGTGGCAACATCTCTTGAAAACGGTGTTCGAGTCGAATCCAAGTACTAAAAGAAGACTTTTCTAGAGGTAATGTAAATTGAACTTGCTCCCAAAGGTTATGTTCGTTTCTAACTCTGGGGTCTGCAGATATGTCTTGATCGTAATTTTTTAAATATGAGTATCCTACACGCCAAGAGACATTTTTTGATGGGGCATAAGACAGTTGTGGTCTAAAAATTTGTTGATTCCAAACTTTAAAATAAGATATCGTACGTAAATGTAATTCTGTTCTAAAACTCATTTTATCTGAAAGTGGAAAGTCTAAAAAAGCAGCATTCCAAACTCCGTTGACTTTATCGTACTCCTGTGCTCGGAGAGATTGATAATAAGTTCCTATAAATAGTATTAGTAGCAAACTTCTTTTAAGTATCATTCTTATTTGTATTTACGCATTAATCCTTCTTGGGTAACAGAAGCTACCATTCTTCCATTTTTGTCAAAGATACTACCTCTGGAAAAACCACGTGCATTGGAAGCACTTGGGCTTTCTATGGCATAAAGCAACCAATCATCTATTCTAAAATCTCTATGAAACCATAGAGCATGATCCAAACTGGCATAGTACATCTTGGCATCAATCAGCTTTTCCCTGTGGGGAAGAGTTGCAGAAAGCAAAAGACTATAGTCTGAGGCAAATGCTAAAACCTGGTGTTGCAAGGGTAGGTCATTGTCTATTTTATCTTTTATCCGAAACCAGATATGTGCTAAAGGAGGAGAATTTTGAGTTTGAAGGTAGATGGCTTTGTCCACCGGTTTAAATTCAAAAATCTGGGGGTGCGCCTTCATCAAGCGCTGAAAACGCTCGGGATCTATCTCTTGAAGCTCTTGGGCTTGTTGAATATCTGTTAAAAGCAAGTCTGGTGTCAGTACATTGGGCATGGAAATTTGGTGGCTTTCTCCTTCTTCCTTGATATGAAAGGAAGCTGCCATATTAAAAATGGCTTTACCATTTTGAAATGCAACTACACGTCGGGTGGTAAAACTTCTTCCGTCTCGTATGGCATCAACATGATAGTCAATGGGTATATTGATATCCCCACCAAGAATGAAGTACCCGTGCATGGAATGAGCTACACGGTCTTGAGGAACAGTCTGATAGGCGGCGTGAAGGGATTGGCCTAACACTTGTCCACCAAAAACCCGGCCCCAAGCAGTTTGATAGTTTCTTCCCACAAAATGATGGTCGTCTTTTTTTTCTAGTGTTAAAAGAGCAATAAGTTCTTCACTTGAAATCATACTTCTTTAATACGGAATCCCTAAGGATTTCGTTTATTTTTATTTTACTTAATAAATTAATGTTCTCTACTAGCCCAAATCTCATGCATGGGCAGTCCTTTACTACTTTTTCCCTGGTGGTGCCAATCTGAACCTTTCAGACTGTATTGAAAGGGTAAAACACGTCCAACACTTTTATTATCTCTTGAAAAAAACTCAATGTGTTCAGTATAAACACCCTCATTGGTAGTATAAAAACCCCCTCCTGATCCAAAAAATTGAAAACTTTCCGTATTAAAAGCTATCCATTGAAAGTATCCATGGTTCAAAAACTTCATTGTCTTTCGAGGTCCTGTAGTGTCTCTTCTGCGTTCTCCTTGATCGGTCATTCTACCTGCCATCAACCATTTACCGTTTAAATCCAAAAGTTCTTTTGAAACTTCTTCCCAAGAAGGGTCTTTTTTAATTGAAAGTTGTTTTTGCCCATCAGATCCGTAGTTGGAATTAAATTCTAAATCGACTTGGTAAAGTCCCTTTTCTTCGCTGTAATACCCTCCTCGAGTTAAAACAAATTCAGGAGGATCAGAAATGTATTGTGTTTCCACTAGATAATGATTGTCAAGCATTACTCTGTGGGTAATGCTTTTTCCGTTTTGCTCACTTTTAAAATGATATACTTGAGAACTAGCAAGAGTAGTAAAAAACAGGGTTACAAAAAGAAATAGATTTTTCACAGGGTACTTAGTTTCTATAGTTTAAAGCAGGTTTCCGTTCTCCCAACATAGGAGTGTATTTAAAGTCGGCTCCCCGTTTTTGTACAAATTCCTTTTTTGCCGCTTGGATGGTTTTAGGTTCATCCAATAATTGCATTCCGGTCAAAGCCAGGGTTTTGGCGGCGATTATCATTCCTTTGGTGCCTATGGAAGTTCCACCCGCAGCAACCGCTTGCCAACTGTGAGCCGGGGTTCCCGGAACCCAAGTGGCTGCTCTAAGCCCCACTGTGGGAACTGCAAAACTAACATCGCCTACATCGGTTGAACCCCCAGCTTTTCCGCCAGAAGTGTAGGGTGCTACACCCTCAACAAATTTTGTGTCAAGTGGGGTGTCTAAGCTTTTGGCAATTTTTTCAGCAAAAGCTTGTTCATCTTCCGTATAGGTGTACCCTCCGATAGTTTCTAAATTTTTATGCATCTTTTTTTGAAGACTTTCGATATGCAATAACTCATGCGTTCCTCCAATCATTTCATATTCCATTTTAGTTCCTGTGCCGAGTGCAGCCCCTTTTGCTGCATCAACGATTCGATCAAAAACCCGAACCACTTCGTCTCTTGTCAAATGACGTGCGTAGTAATAAACCTCCGCAAAATCTGGAACGACATTGGGGGCATTCCCTCCTTGCGTAATGACGTAGTGGATTCTTGTACTTTCTGTAGTGTGTTCCCGAAGCATATTGACCATATGATTCATCGCTTCTACTCCGTCTAGTGCAGAACGCCCTTTTTCAGGAGCCCCTGCGGCATGAGCGGAAACTCCATAAAAGCGAAATTTAGCCGACTTATTGGCTAGAGCAGGACGCACACTGGCAGAGTTTTTACTGTCAGCATGCCAATGCAAAGCCACATCAACGTCATCAAAAAGTCCAGCCCTTGTCATATATACTTTTCCAGAGCCTCCTTCCTCTGCAGGGCAGCCGTAATACTTTACTGTCCCAGGAATATTTTTACTTTGAATGTAGTTTTTTATGGCAATGGCAGCGGCCGCTGAAGCGGTTCCAAACAAGTGGTGTCCACAAGCATGACCTGCCTTTCCATTATTGCTCAACTTGTAAGGCACTGCTTGTTGAGACAGTCCTGGCAGCGCATCATACTCGCCCAAGATTGCGATTACTGGACCTCCTGAGCCGTAGGTTGCTACAAAGGCTGTAGGAATCTCTGCTACACCCGTTGTTATTGAAAAGCCTTCGTTAGATAAGGTTTTTTGAAGTAAGACACTGCTGCGTTCTTCCTGATAGCCCATTTCGGCATAGGACCATATCTCTTGCGCAATGGATGCATAATTTGACTGACTGTCTTCAATACTTTTTAAAATACGATCGTATTTTTTTTGTGCAAAACCTAACGCACAAACGAAAGCTATTATTAAGGTGTAAAAAGTTTTCATAAATCCGATTATTTTGTCAAATGTATTAAAAACCCTTAAACTCTTTTTCTGTTTTTCAAGTTGCTTGTGTCAGTGACCAAATATACCCCTACAAGAATGAAGGCGCACCCTAGCCATTGGAGTGAAGTAAATACTTCCCCATCCAATGTCCCCCAACCGATGGCAACTATTGGTAGCAGGTAGGTTATTGATATAGAAAATACTGGAGAGGAGATTGCGACCAATTCATTAAACATCACTTTTGCCAGAGCTGTACCAAAAAAAGCTAAAATAAAAATATAACCTAAAGAGGTGGTGACTCTAGTCCCATCAAGGGCTGCAGCCCAAGGAAAGTCTGAAAACATTAAGACCAAAAGTGCTGGTAGTACGATCGCCAAAAAATTCCCCAATGCAATTCCTAGTGCAGAAACCCCCTCTAATTTGTATTTAATTACATTCACATTGATGGCATAACAACAAGCAGCGGTAATAACTAAAAAAGCATACCAACTTTTGACCCCTGTTTGGATGGTAAATTCATTAGAGACTAAAATCAATGTTCCTCCAAATCCAATAAGTACACCTACTATTTTAACCCATTTGAAAGAAGTATTAAAAAAAACAACTCCTATGAGCAAGGTAAATAAGGGAGTCATTCCATTCAATACTGCTGCTACGGATGAATCGATTACAGTTTCAGCAAAAGCAAACAGGTAACTGGGAAAAAAAGTTCCAAAATAACCTGTAAAAAGGATCCATTTCCAGGAGGTTTTTGGTATTGCTCTCAACTCTTTCCAACCAAAAAGCAAAAGAATCAAAGTGGTCAATAGTATTCTTATAGATCCTAACTGCAATGGACTAAGCCCTATTAACCCCTTTTTTATTAGTATGTAAGAACTCCCCCAAATTAGAGACAGCAGGATTAAATAACCCCATTTTTTGATTGAACCATTCATGAGTTACAAAAATGCAGTTTTTTAAACACACTCCAATAACAACTTTTCTAATAAATTGATCATCTATACCAACTAATTCCACTCCATGGTTTCCATAAGGTGAGTGATGTCTTTTTGCAAATAATCTACTGCTGGAAATAAAGAATCGTAATTTGGTTTTGAATAGAAATAAAGTGATCCAACTAAAAAATGATCAAGGCTGTCTGTCAAAAAAAACTGGTATTGTGAAGCTGCATTTCCTACTACTGTAAACAAGGTTCCATAAACTTTTTCCTGCTTATTAATAAAAAGTTTTTCTGGTATAGACTCAGCCTTGGAAAGATGTTTGTAGGGCAACAGATAGGCGTCATTGAGTAAAGAGTCTAGGTTTTGATCAATTGAATTATAGGTCAGATACAAGGTGGCTTTCATCCTCGGATACACTAGCCTGGGAGTGCTTGGATTAGGTTCTTTTAATTCCGCTTGAGTATTGTATTCAAATGAAAACGGAGCGGCTGGGCTGAGTTTTTTATATTCTGGATTGGGATATTCTAAACGAAGATAAGCTTTCGGTTTGGGTTGAATTTCACTGCTGCAACTAAAAAAAATCCAAAATCCGACGAGTATTATTTTACGCATCGAGTTTCGATTTTTTTGGTAAGACAACTTTGACTTGCTTTATACGTAAATGATCTAACTCTTCTACTGTAAAACGGTAGCCCTCATAATTTATTTTCTGACCTCTCTTTGGAAACTTTTTTGTGATTTCCAAAAGTAAGCCTGCCAAAGTTTCTGCCTCACCTTTTACAAGATCAAAAGCAGTACTCCCCTCTCGATCTATTATCCTAAAAAAATCTTTAAGACTAATTTTAGCTTCGAAAACAAAAGTATACTCATCCTGTTTAGAATAATTCAAATCAACCTCATCAAATTCATCGCTGATGTCTCCAATAATCTCCTCCATAACATCTTCTAGAGTAATCAAACCAGAAGTTCCTCCGTATTCGTCCACTACTATTGCCAAGTGGTTTTTCTTCAACTGGAATTCTTTTAATAAATCATCTAATTTTTTATTTTCCGGAACATAGAGTGGTGGTTTTAATAGCTCTTGCCAGTTGAATTGGGGAGTCTGAAGATGGGGTAATAAATCTTTAATATAAAGGATACCTCTAATATTATCTTTTTTTTCACCATAAACAGGAATTCTCGAATAGCCTTGCTCAAGTATTAGAGGAATAATCTCGTCCATGGTTAATTTGTCAGACAAAGCAAAAATATCCATTCTCGGGCACATCACCTCTCGGGTGTCTGTATTTCCAAAATTGACAATTCCTTCGAGGATTCGTTGTTCATCAGAGGTCGTTTCATCGTCATCTGTCAACTCAAGTGCTTGAGAAAGTTGATCCACTGAAAATTGATTTTTTTTGTCTCCCAATCTTTTTTCTAGGAAACGAGTCGTTCTACTCATAGGGAGCGTAATCCAAAACAAAACAAAATGATCCAAGAATTGAATGAAAGGTGCCATACGAATCGAAAATGTTAATGCATTTCTGTTGGCATACACCTTGGGTAAAATTTCACCGAATAGTAAAATTAAGGTTGTAATAATTCCAATTTCAATAAACAACAACAAAACGGGATTTTCTATTTCATGAAATATTGATTTACTCAATAGCGTAAATAATAGAACAATAGCAATGTTGATGAAATTATTTGCTACCAGTATGGTGGCTAGCAAGCGTTTGGGCTTTTTTAAAAGGGAAATCACTCGTTGTACAGAAGGTGCTTTTTCTTCCGAGTCAGCATCTTCCAAAGATTTTAATTGGAGGGAAAAAAAAGCCACCTCCGCTCCTGAAATCAGGGCAGAACAGCATAGCAAAAACAACACCAATATCGATTGAATCCAGCTAACATCGAGTAAAACAACTAAAGTGTTTAATACAGGAAAAGGGTCAGGATCCAACAGCTTAAAAGTTTAAAAAGGTAAGTCGTCTGTTTCTGGGGGAGTTTCTTCAACACTTGGCTTACTAGAAGCAGCTTGTGAACTGTCTTTTTTTGTTGTAAGAAAAGTAAATTCATTCACATTAACCTCTGTTGAATAACGATCTGTTCCATCTTCAGCTGACCATTTTCTAGTTTTGATTCTACCCTCCACATAAATTCGATCACCTTTGGACAAATATTTTTCGCAAATTTCTGCAGCCTTGTTACGCACAACAATGTTGTGCCATTCGGTGTTTGTTATTTTTTCTCCTGTACTTTTGTTCGTGTAGGTTTCGTTTGTTGCTAAAGGGAAACGACCTATGGAGCCTCCTCCTTCGAAATGATGCACTTTTACATCATCTCCAAGGTGTCCGATTAGCATGACTTTGTTTAAAGTTCCGCTCATAGTTTCTTAGGATTTGAGTTTGTAAAAAGTAAATGTAAGAATCACTCTTTAATATTAAAAAAATTCTCAATGAAATTTTGAAGAACGATTGGTACTGGAAGCTTTTTAATTTCTTTTATACCCAATCCATTTTTTAATAATTTGGGGTAATTTCCTGTCCAAAATTGAATGTGTAATTTTTGATGAGATAATTTATGAACGACAGGAGTTTTATTCCATAATTTCACTTCTTTGAGATCAGCAATAGACAGATAGTTCTCTTGAAATTTTTCTAAAATTAAGATACTATTTGACCCCTTTTCTGAGGTTTCTACAAGTGGAAATTGAAACAAATTTTGCCAAATCCCTTTCCCTAGGCGTTGTTCCATTAGTGTATTCCCTTTTGGGTCATTCAGTATGATGTAATTCAAATAACGTTCTGTGACTTTTACTTTTCCTCTTTTGACGGGGAGTACACCTACCTTATTTTGATTGAACGCAATACATTTACTAACAAACGGGCAACTCAGGCACTTGGGCTGTTTAGGTGTGCATTGTAAGGAGCCAAAATCCATCATTGCTTGATTAAATGCCCCTGGTTGGGTCCTATCCATAAGCATCTGAGCTTTTTGTTTAAATATACGATGTGCCCCGCTGCTGTTAATAGGTGTGTCTATTCCAAAAAAACGTGATAAAAACCGATAAACATTTCCATCTACAACAGCATGTGGCTGGTTATAACAAATAGAAGCAATGGCGCTAGCGGTGTAGTCTCCTACTCCTTTAAGTGACAAAAGTCCATCGAAGTTTGTAGGAAAAAAACCCTTGTGTTCTTTATAGATAAATTTTGCAGTAGCGTGTAAATTACGCGCCCTAGAATAATATCCCAATCCTTGCCACAGTTTCAAAACTTCCTCTTCACGGGCATGAGCCAATTCACTAACTGTGGGAAAAGCGGCAATAAATTTTTCATAATAAGGGCTTCCTTGAACAGTTCTTGTTTGTTGTAAAATGATTTCAGAAAGCCAAATTTTATAGGGATCTTTTGTGGTTCTCCAAAGAAAGGTTCGCTTATTTTCTTTGTACCAGTTCAATAAATTTTTCGTCCAATTCAACAATAGTTGATTTTAAAAAAGCGTTTTGTAATGGAAACAATGATAATATAAAAAGTTTACCCAGAGGTATTTATAATTTAAAATTAATATATTTGCAAGCCTTAAATTTAAAGCATTAAACAAAATATTATGACAAAAGCAGACATTGTATCTAATATTTCTGATGACCTAGGTATAGATCGTGGCGATGTACAGGCTACAGTTGAAAAATTCATGAAAGAAGTAAAAGGTTCATTAGAAAAAGGTGAAAATGTATATTTAAGAGGTTTTGGAAGTTTTATCATTAAGACACGTGCAGAAAAAACAGGGCGTAACATTTCTAAAAATGTGGCTATCAAAATTCCTGCGCACAATATTCCTTCTTTTAAACCAGCAAAGATATTTGTACAAGGGGTCAAATCTAAAGTGGCCGTATCAAAATAAATAAAATTAACCCGTTAAAAACAGCCTATGCCAAGTGGTAAAAAACGTAAAAGACATAAGGTAGCGACGCACAAGCGCAAAAAACGCCGTAGAGCGAATCGCCACAAGAAAAAATAGTGACTGGCAAAACACTTAAAAAAATTTACCAAAAGTTCATTGAAAGGCAATATCAAACGTTGCGTATTGCCACAGGAAAATCCTGAAAATATTGTTTAATCCGTTTCCACGACACAAACTCGTGAAAACACAAAATATCTCAGAGTGAATAAAGAATTAATAATACGTTCGCATTCCTCTGCTGTTGATTTTGCACTGCTCAAGGATGGAAAATTAATTGAGCTCAACCAGGAAGTAGAAGACAACAAATTTTCTGTAGGCGACATTTTTGTGGCTAAAATTAGAAAGTCTGTTGCGGGATTGAATGCCGCTTTCGTCGATGTAGGACATGAAAAAGATGGGTTCCTGCATTACCACGACCTCGGCCCTAAACTCCCTTCTCTTACTAAATATATTAGACAGGTAAGCACAGGTAAAAACAAAGATTATCTCTTAAAACAATTTCGTTACGAAGCCGATATAGAAAAAGATGGGAATATAGGTGATGTCCTCTCACCAAAACAAACCGTTTTGGTACAAGTAGTTAAAGAACCTATATCAACTAAAGGTCCTCGTTTGAGTTCAGAAATTTCTCTCGCAGGCCGTTTCATGGTTTTAATGCCCTTTTCAGATCGGGTATCTATTTCTCAGAAAATTGAAGATCGGGCAGAAAAGAACAGGTTGAAAAAGCTTGTTCAGAGTATTCGCCCCAAGGGTTTCGGATTGATCATTCGAACAGTTGCTGAGGGTCAGAAAGTTGCCGCACTCGATGCGGATATTCAACAGCTATTAACCCGTTGGAAAAATTTATCCGCAAAACTGAAACAGATTGATAAATTTCCCACCAAGGTATTGAGCGAAATCAATCGCTCTTCGAGTATCCTTCGTGACATTTTTGACGATAACTTTACAGGCATCCACGTGGATGATGCAGAGATGCAAGTTGAAATACAGGACTATATTGAAACAATAGCTCCATCAAAAAAATCAATTGTAAAACTCTACGACAATCATCTTCCAATATTTGAAAAGTTTGGTATCGAACGTCAAATAAAAGCTTCTTTTGGAACTACAGTATCTATGCAAAAGGGAGCTTATTTGGTAATTGAACACACGGAAGCCTTACACGTTATTGATGTTAATAGTGGTAACCGATCCAATCGCTCTAAAAGCCAAGAAGAGACCGCTATGGAAGTGAATTTAATAGCCGCTTCAGAAATCGCTAGACAATTGCGTTTACGTGATATGGGAGGCATAATTGTGGTCGATTTTATTGACCTAAATTCAAATGCCAATCGGAAAAAACTATTCGAACATCTAACCAATGAGATGAGTACAGACAGAACAAAACATAAGATTCTGCCGCCCAGCCGTTTTGGACTAATTCAGATTACACGCCAGCGTGTTCGCCCTGAAATGAGCATCAAAACTAAGGAGCCCAATCCCAACGTTAATGGGGAAGTTGAAGCTCCTATCGTACTAATTGACAAAATCAACACAGAGCTTAGTAAAATTACTAAGAACAAGCGCAACCAAAAGGAAAAGATCTTTTTACATATTCATCCTTTTGTTGCAGCTTACATTCTAAGCGGGAATCCATCCCAACGCTTAAAATGGTATTTTGAATACAAAAAGTGGATTCGAATTGTTCCACGCCACGCTTATCAATACTTGGAGTTTCGCTTCTTAAATTCAGAAAGAAGAAGACTCCACCCTTAATACTTAAAAAAACCGCACTTCTCGAAGTTGCGGTTTTTTTTATGAATTGGTTTTATTAAAATACTAAAAGAGAAAAATAGTTATCTTCAAACATGCAAAAAAAACCTGTTCTAACAGTTGCAGAAGCCCGACAAAAACTAGAGCATTACTGCGCTTATCAGGAACGTTGTCACCAAGAAGTAATCAATAAATTAAATGAACTGGGGATGATTCCTACTGCAATGGATTCAATTATAACAGATCTCATTCAAAACAATTATTTGAATGAAACCCGTTTTGCCAAAAACTTTGCAAGAGGAAAATTCCGAATCAAAAAATGGGGGAAAAACCGAATCCTTCGTGAACTTAAATTGAGAAACATTGGCGAATACAACATCAAAAAAGGTCTGCAAGAAATTCCAGAAGAAGAATACCTAGCCGCTTTTTATTCACTTTTTGAAAAACGCAAACAAGCAGTCCATCATTTAACCGTACAACAACAAAAGAAAAAAATTTTAGATTACCTTCTGTATCGGGGATGGGAAAAACCACTCATTTACGATACATTCCGAGAACATTATTAAACCTCCCTTAAAAAGATCACAAACTGTATTGCATCCCCAACAAGCCGTTTCTTCCAGGCATAGGAACTAGATTAGTTTCGGAATAAGGGGTATTGAGTACGTTATTTAAAGTAGCCTCTATTTGAAGTTTTTTCAATTTGTATTGCAGATTAAAATCCAAAACGGTATATCCTTTTTGATTTGGTCTTTGACCGAATTTAACACCAAGAAAACTCTGGAGACTAGAACTCCATTTTCCTGTATAGCTGAATGTTAGGTGATGTTTTAAGGAATTGATACTGTAACGTGAAAAATCAATAGCCAGTTGCTTTAAATCGTCTTTTAGGTAGGTATATCCCACTTGTACCCTTTGGGGGAGATCGCTTATTAAGAAACGTTGGCTCCACTCGGCTTCCCAACCCAGTGTATTCAATTCTTGAATATTAGTTGCCTTCCACAAAGCATCTTCCTGTGTTTTGGTATAATCAATTAAGTCTTTTGCATCTCTATTAAAAATAGCAAAGTAAAACTGGGTCTTTTTTTGGGTATACCGAAAGCCCACTTCTTGTGTAAAGGCTTCTTCAGGTTTTAAGTCTGGATTTCCGCGGGTGGTCCGATCTTCATAATAAAGATCTGTAAAGGTCGGAATCCGATAGGTATAACCCAAACTACCATAGAGTCTCCAAGTGGGGGAAAGTTTCCAGCCAAAGTCAAACCCTGGATAGGCAAAAGTCCCAAAATCACTATAATTGCTTATTGCAATTCCTGGGGTAAAGTCTATTTTCTGATTCCAAAATGAAAATTGTTGTTCTAAAAAGAAGGTACTAACCCTTCGACTGTGCTTCCCTAAATTATTACTTGATATAGATACTCGAGCCAGATCAATACCTAAACCTGTTACTCCCAGAGATGAGGAAAGACTTGTATCGAAAGCGCCTCCTAATTTATGGGTAATATGCCAATTTTCATATACCTCAGGCTGTTGTCTTAAATACAAATAGTGGTCTTGTCCTCTTCTCCAATAAACACGGGGCTTAAACACCCATTGGTTTTTTGTAATTTTGGACTGAAAAGCTACTACACTACCCTGAGTTTCTTCGTATTGATCTTTTGCCTCCGGAGAGGCATAAAATCCATTAGCACCGAATTTACGATCTGAAAAACTTCCAATCATCTGAACGGGAAATACTGAATTTTTATTAAGATCTGCTTTTACAAAATAATTTTGATTTTTAAAATCAGTATTGTAGCGATAACCTTCTGATCCACTGCGATCGGTAGATAAAATAAAACTGTGATTTTCTGTATTTTCTTGAAGAGTAATCCCTCCTTGCCATTGCTTGTAAGACCCTCCCTTCAGTTGTAATTTGATAAGTGAAGTATAATCTCTTTTAGTTACAATATTGATCGCCCCTGTAAAGGCATTTTGACCAAAGATCCTTGCCCCAGGTCCTTTGACCACTTCAATACGCTCAATTGCATCCAATGGAGGTAAAAAATTTAGGGTGTGATGACCTGTTTGAGCATCGTCCAATTTGATTCCATCAATCAACAATAAAGTTTGATCGAAACCTCCTCCACGAATGTAAAGATCTGCCTGCATCCCCAAGACACCTCTTCTGCGGATATCAACACCCGCAAGTTGTTGTAATGCCTCTGCAACGGAAAAAGCACCACTGGCCTTTAAGTCAGAAGCTTTGATATACTGAATCGTTCTTGAATTTTCAGTAAAGGGAACATCAATTCTTGTAGAGGATACTATTACTCCTTGGAGTTCAAATGTTGGAGTTGTTGTTTGGGTCTGAGTTATTGCTTTAAATGAAAAAAACAAGAAAATTAAGGTTAGTTGGGGTCTACCTAAATTCATTATGAAGTGTTTTTCATTGGGCCTTGGAGGAGTTTAATCGGTAAGCAAAATAACTTTATTTTCACTTAGTTCAACTGCTCCCGACTGAATATCGAGATAGGTGTAATCTCCGTCTTGAATAAATTTGTCTTTATTGACTTTGTCTATCGTGATATTACCTTGAATTTTAACCCGCCCTACAACTAATGTAGAAACAATGGGTGCGTGGTTATTTAAAATCTGAAAAGATCCGGATGTACCAGGTAACGTAATGCTTTCAACTTCCCCGCTAAAAAGTTGGGCTTCTGGAGAAACAATTTGTAGTTGCATACCTTTTAAACTTCAGCTAACATTTTTTCACCGGCTTCAATCGCCTCCTCAATAGTTCCTTTGAGGTTAAAGGCAGCTTCTGGAAGATGGTCCAATTCACCATCCATGATCATGTTAAATCCTTTGATGGTGTCTTTAATATCTACTAATACTCCTGGAATTCCTGTAAACTGTTCTGCCACGTGGAACGGTTGTGAAAGAAAACGTTGTACTCGACGTGCTCGAGAAACTGCAAGCTTGTCTTCTTCAGACAATTCGTCCATTCCCAAAATTGCAATGATGTCTTGGAGTTCTTTATAACGTTGAAGTAGCTCTTTTACTCGCTGAGCACATCCATAGTGTTCTTCTCCGAGGATTTCAGGAGTTAAAATTCGCGAGGTAGAATCTAGCGGATCTACTGCAGGATAAATCCCTAGCTCAGCAATTTTTCTCGAAAGTACTGTAGTAGCATCCAAGTGAGCAAAAGTGGTAGCTGGTGCAGGGTCCGTAAGGTCATCTGCAGGGACATAAACGGCCTGAACAGATGTAATAGATCCTTTTTTGGTTGAGGTAATTCGTTCTTGCATAGCCCCCATTTCTGTGGCTAATGTGGGTTGATATCCTACTGCTGAGGGCATTCTCCCTAATAGTGCAGACACTTCAGAACCGGCTTGTGTAAATCGAAAAATATTATCAACAAAGAACAATACATCTTTTCCTTGACCGTCTCCAGCGCCATCACGGAAATACTCGGCTATGGTCAAACCCGATAAAGCAACCCTTGCTCTTGCACCTGGAGGTTCATTCATCTGCCCAAAAACGAAAGTAGCTTTTGAATCTTTCATGGCTTTCTTATCCACTTTTTTGAGATCCCAGCCTCCCTCTTCCATAGAGTGCATAAAGTCGTCTCCGTACTTAATGATGCCAGACTCTAACATCTCCCGAAGTAAATCATTCCCTTCTCGGGTACGCTCTCCCACTCCAGCAAAAACGGAAAGTCCACCATGTCCTTTGGCGATATTATTAATCAGTTCTTGAATTAAAACCGTTTTCCCAACTCCTGCTCCACCAAAGAGTCCAATTTTTCCTCCTTTGGCGTAAGGCTCGATCAAATCGATTACCTTAATTCCAGTAAAAAGGACCTCTGTTGAAGTGGATAAATCTTCAAAAGCGGGCGCCTCACGGTGAATAGGCAATCCATCTTCGCCGTCTTTTGGTAAGTCTTCCATTCCATCAATGGCATCGCCTATTACATTGAAAAGACGACCATAGATATTTTCACCAACGGGCATTTGAATTGGATTTCCCAGGGCTTTAACCACTGTACCTCGGCTTAAACCATCGGTAGAGTCCATGGAAATTGTCCGTACAGTTTCTTCTCCAATATGTGATTGAACCTCGAGAATTAGCTTAGACCCATCTGCTTTAGAGATTTCTAAAGCATCGTAGATTTTAGGAAGAGCATTGTCTTTACCACTAAATTCAACATCTACAACTGGACCGATAATTTGGGAAACTTTACCTGTATTTTGAGCCATTTTTAACTGCTTAATCGTTTGTTTTCGTTTTCGAGTCGCAAATATAAGGAGTTCCTTGTAAAATAGGGAAGTGAGAAGTTATTTTTTAATAATTCTTTCAACATCAAAAAAAAACTTTTTTCACAAAAAAAGGGGCCAATTAGACCCCTTTCAAAGTATATCTAAAAAACGCGCTACAGGTCAATAGTGGCTTTGGCTAGTATTCTTCTTCCAATAATGGGCATGTTTGGAAATGATCTGTATTTTTGATTAAAGAGATTGGTTCCTGATAAATCCAATTTAATGCCTGATTTAAAGACATAACCTAAATTTAAATCAACTAGATTTTTCTCTTGTACTCTACCACCGTAAAGTGCCATATCGGAATTGAATGCATCATCATGTTGAAAAGCCAAACTGTATCTAAATCCTTGTTCCCCAGCAGCATAATCCACACCTAATCTGTATTTAAACTTCGGTGCATTGAGACTAGATGTAAAGGGAAGGTCGTCATCACCTACCTCCCATTCGTTTTGACTTAGCCAAGAGGCATTCCCCCAAAACGATAGTTTGTCTGTTGCAAAGTACTGCATAGAAAAATCAGAACCCCAATGGCTTCTTGTTGCATCTCCGTAATTTCTATACCCAATGGCTGGGTGTACATATCCATCTCCAGAGGGAACAGCAGAAGACTCAACCGCACCAATAAAAGGAAAATCCCCAGAGGCATTTGCTCCGGCTGCTTGATTAAATCCTTCTCCTCCAAGGAGAAATGCTCCTGCTGCCGCTTGAGCAAAACCACCCATTACCTGTGGGACCGTCCCAGCTACAACTTGTGCAACAGAGGGTACAGCTCCTGGTAACCCAAGAAGTGCTGCCGTTGCTGCATCAAGTCCAGAAAGGGGAAGTCCTAATTGTGTGTACTGACCTTGAACCTGTTGGGTTATTGCTTGTGTAACATTAGCAATCAAAGTAGGATCTGTTGCTACATCATTGGCGATAGCTGCTGCTAAGTCTGCAGGCACATTTGCACCTACAGTTGCATAAGAGGGACCAACTGTTGTGTAATTTGTGAAACCCGTGTTTGCATAGGTATATACATCCAAGTTAATTTTAAGTCTTTTATTAATCACCCCTGTGTATCCAAACTCCAATTGATCAACGGTCTGAAGTTTAGAAGTTCCTGCTCCAGCAGTATTGATATCAAATGGTTTGGGAGACCCACTTAAACCCGATAGTAAATCAAAAGCAAATAGGCTACCCGTTGTTCCAGCGGGTCCTTGATATGTGCTGAAAAAATTATCGAGAAAAGGTTTTAAGGCAACAAGAGGTTCTAAGGCAGGATTAGTTGCAAAGGCTGCATCCAAACCTTGTAAAGTTGCATCTTTTACAAAACCATATGGGATTGCCAAAGGTAATCCTGGTGTACTTTGTGGTAATTGCACTCCAAAAACCGTATCAATGGGGTCATTAGGACCTATATTTTGGGGCTCATTTTGTCCCGATAACCAGCCACTAACACCTGGTGCAAGATTTATTAAAGGAAAATTAATATACTGCTGTATCGCTGCGACACTGGTTAAAGCTCTATTGAAAGAGGTTCTGAATGTGTGGTTCTCTGAGGCTTTGTATACGAGCGCTACTCTAGGTGCAATTCCTCCTGTATCCTGGAAATTAAACTTATCATAACGCAATGCATAGGTTAGGTCTAATTTTTTCCCTAATTCTGATGTCCCCTGTGCATAAATTCCAGAAATTCCGTAAGGATCATCATCATCAAATTTTCCATAAAGGGTGTATTCAGAGTCGGTAACCACATTTCTGTAATCCACACCGACTGTATAATTTGAGTTTAAAAATGAAGGGGTGTCAAAGTTATATTGAATTTGAACCTCAGTATTGGAACGTTTTGCTACCTGTTGTAAACCAGTACCATACACAAATGTGGGTTTTTCATCAGTCCCTCCATTGTTATAATTGTAATACGCTTGGGCAAAAAGACCTCCGCTTTGTATCCTTGCTTGAGCCCAGTAGTCGGTTCCCTGTGTATAGCCCGAGCCTAGATTGCTGAAAAACAATCCTCCACCTGAAGCAAAGCCTCCTGAAACAAAAGCAGTAGTCTGGTCGCTTGGTCTAAACTCCAAATGTAAATTCGCATTATAATTCTCGTATTCGCTAATTTGTGGATTTCCATCTCCATCAGGATCCAAATCGTTGGGACCTAACAAAAGAGTCCCTGTTTGAGACTGATCAATTTGGCCATTAACAATCGCTGGCTTGTAAATAGAGGTTGCCAAACCGGCAATTTGATTTCTGTCCTCTACAGGGTCTAAGGCAAAGTCATCACCGCTGGTATATCTTGCGTTTATCTTATATCCAAAGGTCTTGTTTTCGTTAGACCAAGCGTGTCTTAAAGAGGTCCCAAAAGTATTTAACTCCCCTCCAAAAACTTCTACTGTAGTCCCTGGTTTATCTATAGGGCTTTTGGTTAAAAAATGGACTACTCCAGAAGTTACTCCAGGGCCATAGAGAGCTGAGGCAGCACCTCGAACGACTTCAATGCGATCAATGTCTATATTTGATAAGCCTGTTTGAAATGCAAAGAACGAACCCGCAGCTGGAGTAATCAAATATCTATAATCTAAAATCGGGAAAGTTGAAGTTCCAAAAACTCCAGACCCTGCCCGCATTTCTATATTAATTGAATTAGCTGAGTTTTGTTGCAATTGAACTCCTGGTACATTTATAAGATTTCTAATTGGATCTACTACTTGAGCGGAATTTTCTATTGATCTGGACGAAATAACAGAAACTGAAGAAGGTGCTTCTTGAATTTTTTCAGGGCGTCTAGAGGCAGATATTACTACTTCATTGAGATTTTGTCCATATTCTAGAGCTACAACAATAGCTTGATCACCGTTAGTCACCTCCACTGTTTTAGAACCAAAACCTATATAACTAACCTCGATTGTAAAGGGTGGATTTAATGAAGTGTTGATCGAAAATTTTCCATTAAAATCTGCTACAGCACCGGTATTTGAACCGACTACAATAATATTAGCTCCGGGAATAGCTTCTTGTGTTTCAGCATCGACTACGGTTCCAGAAATGGAAGTCTGCGCAAGGGCGCTGTTTGCAATCAATAATGACAGCATAAAAAACCCTTTCATAATTACATTCTTTGTTTTCATATTTATTTTATTATCGATTAATTGACAATAAATAAATCAAGTAATTTGGAAAGATTGTAAGGGCTTAAAATGGATGTTTTTTTTAAAAATCAGCGGTAAGTTACTATAATTTTTTCCTAAAAATAAATTTTTGACCAATACTTGAGTTTTTCATTTTTGAAAAGATGCTTCTTTTAGCTGTTCTATTAAAAGGCGGATTTTTTTAAAAAAATTTGGTAGGTTTACTCATTGAGAAATCAAATTTTATTTTATTTCAATTGTAATCTGTTGAAAAACCTTCTTTATTTCCTTTTAAAATACCTTTTAAGGTATTACAATCGGTTTTATTTTAGAACTGTCAAAGTCTATGGTTATGAAAACATCCCCAAAGATGGGGGAGTCCTTTTTTCTCCAAACCATCAAGGAGCCTTTTTGGATCCTCTTCTTATTGGATCAATGACACCCAGAAAGATTACATCCCTTACAAGAAGTGATGTTTTTGGCGGACCTCTTCAATGGTTTTTGGATGCCTTTCAAATGTTACCCGTCTATCGAATGAGAAATGGGTATAGCAATCTTAAAAAAAATGATGCCATTTTTGAAAAATGTTTTGATTTACTCGGTACAGGTAAATTTTTATTGATGTTTTCAGAAGGCGGACATCACGATGAATATTACCTCAAAAAGCTTTCTAAAGGAAGTAGTCGTCTCGTATTTCAAGCACAACAAAAATACCCGAATAAAAAAATTTATCTACAACCCGTTGGAATTAATTACGGTCATCACCGACAACCACGTTGTACATTACACCTAGTCTTTGGTCCACCTTTATTGGTTTCAGACTTTCTAAATTTAAAACAAAATGATGTAGAAAAAATCAACACAATTAGGCAAACCCTACAAGATAGTATGAGAGAATGCCTTTGGCTACCGGACGATAGTCAGTCATATCCTATTCAAAAAGAACGAATTAACAGAAAAACCACAAGAATGGAGTTTGATAAGTTAAAAAAAGCCCTTTCTACAACTCATGAGAAACTATCCAGACGAAGGCCTCTGAGTAAAAAGAGACGCATCTTGTCTCTCTTATTGAGTGTGCCCAATTTTATTCCACTTTGGCTTACTAATAAGGTAAGCAGTTTATTTAAAGATGTTGTCTTTATTAGCTCAATAAAATACGCAATGGGTGTCTTTTTCTTTCCTGTTTGGTGGTTTACCACAGCTTTTTTAGTCGCGATTTGCTTTGGCAACTTTGTGATGACCGCCTATTTGTTGGTTTGTATTTCTTCGCTATTCATAAGACAAAGTATTTTACTATCATAAAATATATTTTAATTGTTTTTTATTATAGAAAAATTATTTAAAAGCCATATACTATTGTTTATTTTTATTGATTATTTGTATATTCTATTATTTATTGTTTATTTATAGTTTATAGCTATTAAAATTGATTTTTAAAAGATTAGTACCTTAGCAAATATGTTAGATGTTGTAATCATAGGGGCTGGTCCAATAGGACTTGCTTGTGGGATAGAGGCCCAAAAAAAAGGGTTAAATTACTTGATTCTTGAAAAGGGAGCTTTAGTAAATTCGCTCTATAACTACCCTTTAAATATGACCTTTTTTTCCACTTCGGATAAGCTAGAAATTGGAGGTGTGCCTTTTATTTCCCACTTCGCTAAACCCACACGCGCAGAGGCTCTAGAATACTACAGAAGAGTGGCAATTCACTGGAAACTGAAAGTAAATTTATACGAGTCAATTAAGGAGATTCAACAACAAGACAAAGTCTATAATATCACTACTTCTAAAGGGGCCTACAAGACCCATTCTTTGGTTGTAGCGACTGGCTTTTACGATCGCCCTTTTCTTTTAAATGTTCCTGGAGAAAAACTTTCCAAGGTAAAGCATTACTATTCTGAAGCGCATCCCTACTTTGGTATGGATCTTATTGTTGTGGGTGCGGCAAACTCTGCAGTAGATGTAGCCTTAGAAACGTATAGAAAAGGAGCAAAAAGCGTTACCATGGTTATTCGCGAAAAAGAAATAGGTCCCAATGTAAAATATTGGGCGCGTCCCGATATTGTAAACCGTATTAAAGAAGGGAGTATCAAAGCATACTTTGGGGCTGTAATTACAACTATAGAAGAAGACAGTGTTCAGATTAAAGATTCTCAAGGGATTCATAAACTGCCTAATGACTTTGTTTTAGCTATGACTGGGTATGAGCCTAATTTTGAACTTCTTGAAAAGCTTGGTGTAGGATTTCATGACGACGAATACAACACCCCAGTTTACAATTCAGAGACGATGGAGTCCGAAGCTGAAAATGTGTATCTAGCTGGTGTGGTTTGCGGTGGTTACAAAACCAACAAATGGTTTATTGAAAATTCTCGTCAACATGCCCCTGTAATCATGAGCGCTATTTCTAAAAAATTATAACTGCTTACTACAAGATTATTCAATCTTAAAAAATTTTATTGTGTTTTTATCCACTCTCAAGTCAACTGGTGAAAAATCATTCTGTGTCCCGAGCAATAGAACTATAATCCGCTTGTTTATAAGCACAAATTTTCTTGAAAATAAACAGGATTTTTATCTAATAAGAGGAGTAAACTAACTCGAGCTTTATTTTTTTGTTTTCTAATGAACTGCTTGGGTGAGATCCAACAAGAACAGCCCCAAGGGGGTTTAAAGTTGCAACTAAAGGATATTGAACCTCATCCATTGTGGATGTGTCTTGGGCGCGTATTAAAGTTGTATTCTCAATATTTGCAGAAACAACAAGACCTAAGTCATAGTTTAATGAGTCCTCACGTATGATGTTCGAGACATGATTTGTCAAATTGAATTTATAACGATAAGGTTTACCACTGTCATCCAACTCCAAAACCCCACCAAAAAGGGCCTTGTTTGCATTATTTCCAAAATTAGAAATAGAACCATCACTTAAATAATCGTCTAGAGGAGCCCCGTTTTTAAGGTTAAAAAGGTAGAGCCTTTGTGCTGTAAGAGCTTCAGGAATGGTGACTTCAGGATCAATGTAAAACAATAAATTAGCTTCATTTATTAAAAGTGATTGTCCTCTGATGGCTTCAAGTGTTTCATTCATTTGAGGATTGTCTCCAGAAAAAAGGCGAATCTTACCGTGAAGCCTACTGCTTTGAATATAAAGCTTGTCTACGGGCTCATTGTTTTGAGAGGACGCAATTCGCTGGTCAATAGCATCATCAAAAACTGTATTTTTTAAGGTATTGATTCGAATGGGTCCCAATCCTAATATCAACTCACGTTCTACTTTTTCTATGGTGTCATCATCTGTAATGCCTGTAGTTCCCTTGTCATCGTAATTATCAAACTCATAGACAACTCTGACTTGTGCATTTTGGATATCCAAAAGCATATACAAGTCATCTGAAAATTGATCGGTACTGATAATAATTCCTCTAAAGTACTTTTGGAATGCAGCATTACTCAATAAAACGTCTGTCCCTTCCATATCCAACAAACGATTTTGAAAAAAATTTGAATCTAAGGGGACGCGAAGACGTGGAGTAAGCCTGGTTTCTACCTCTGTTGTCTCATCCACATCAGGAGTTTCTGGATCGTCCTCGGAATAATAAAAAAGAAGTTCATTAAAATGCAGTTTAGTAGGTGCATCGTATAATGTGGCCCCTGCAAAACCCTCCTGATAGTAATCGCGATTCGAATAAAAAATCTGTCGCGTTTCAAAATTATTAAGTGGATCCAGATTGTTGAGATAATAGGTCAGCTCGTGGACCTGAAGATTGAATTCAGCTTGTCGGTTGCCGTAAATGGAATCTATTTCATAAACCTTACTATCACTATTATAAGTGCTGTTGTCGTCGTCATTATGATCCAAAATACCGTCTCCATCACTATCTGAACTCAAAGGATTTAATCCTGCCTGTAACTCTGCTATATCGGTCAACTGATCACCATCTGAATTACTGTTTGGATCATTTGGATCAGCGTCTAAAGAATCAATAACTCCATCATTATCAGCATCATCCGTATTGGAAAAGAAAGGAATTTCAAGGTACACTTGTTTTATTGTTTCGTTTTCTTGAATCACACTTGGATCATCAGAATTTTCTTGGTCCTCTGTAGATTGCCTTAAGTTACCAAAGCTAAGCGATTGTCCAATTGACAATTGAGCTACAATACTTGCTTCTGCTTTTCCAAAAACGGGATGGTTTATGCTGCCGAGCTGTGCAAGGGGTTGTACGTTAGACTGTACTTTTTTCGTGCTCTCTTGATAAGCAAATACTTGAATATCTTTGGTTTCTGTATTCAACATTTGGTCAGAAAACAATTCAATTCCTACTGGGTAAAAATCTTGACTGCAAGAAGAAAAAATAAGCAGCGAGAGGGTACAGGCTTGGCCTAGGGGAGATTTAATTTTCACAAATCCTTACTATTAAATTATATTGGTATAAAAATCAATATAGGCTTCCTCGTCTTGTGACTCTGGAAAATCTAACTGTGGTTTTTTACTTTTTTTAACTTGATTGACAATGGCGTCAGGAATTTTATCTGATGCCATAATCAAGCCGTCTGAATGAGTAATTGCTGTATTTGCTAAGGCTTCGAAATCAGCTTTTTTAAGGTTTTTTAATTTTGTTTTATCAATTCTATCAAAAGCTATTTTTTCCATAAAATTTTTGGAAATTTCACCTTCAAAATCAGGTTCATATAAAGAACATACTATTTTACTCTCTGCAAATAAAGGCTCGTCTTTGTAATAGGATTTTAAATAGAGTGGAAATAAAGACGTAAACCAACCGTGGAGGTGAATAACATCTGGAGACCAATTTAATTTTTTCACTGTTTCAACTACACCCTTCGTAAAAAAAATCATTCTTTCATCATTGTCTTTGAATATCTTTCCTTTCGAATCGTGTAACATGGCTTTACGTTTGAAGTATTCCTCGTTATCGATAAAATAAACTTGCATTCGTTCTTTTGGTATGGAAGCTACTTTGATGATCAATGGCATATCCATATCGTTAATTACCAAATTCATTCCCGAGAGTCGAATTACTTCGTGAAGTTGGTGTCTTCTCTCGTTAATGAGGCCATAACGGGGCATAAAAATACGTGTTTGCCCTCCATTCTCATTGATTGATTTGGGAATCTGGAATGATTTTACCGCTTGATCCGTTTGAGGTAAATAAGGAACAACCTCTGAAGAAATGATAAGTACTTTCTTGTCTTTCATATTAATTTTCCTAATGGAAAAGTTCTGCAAAAATACAAAATTAATAGACATATCCTTAAAAACTACCTACTTTAGCCACGTTAATGAATTGCTAAATGTTGGTATTTACAACCGCTGAGGAGCTTCTCTCAGGGATTAATACGGAGGGTTTATCTGTAGGTTTAGTCCCTACTATGGGTGCCCTTCATCAGGGGCATTTATCTCTTATTGAAAAGGCTTGCCAGGAAAATGATAGAGTAGTAGTCAGTATCTATGTTAATCCTACTCAGTTCAACAATACTCAAGATCTAAAAGAATATCCTGTCACACTCAACCAAGACCTCAACTTATTAAAACCATATCAAAAACAGCTCATTGTTTTCACCCCCTCCAACCAGGAAATGTATCCCAATGGTTTCCATAAAAAAACCTATGATTTTGGATCGCTGACAAAATACATGGAAGGGGCTTATCGTCCAGGACATTACGATGGTGTGGCAACGGTGGTTGAACTTCTCTTTAAAAAGATCCTGCCTAATAAAGCTTATTTTGGCGAAAAAGACTTTCAGCAACTTCAAGTAATTCGAGCATTAATGAAACAAAAAAATCTAAAAATTGATATCGTTCAGTGCCCAACGGTAAGAGAAGTGGATGGTCTCGCCATGAGCTCTAGAAATCAATTGTTGACTCCACGTCAAAGAAAAGCAGCTCCTTTGATATACTCTGCTTTAAAAGCAATCAAAAACTCAGCTTTGGATACCCCCATTTCACAAATGGAGACCTATTTTAGAAGACAATTAGCTCAATCAAACGAGTTGAAAATAGAATATTTCAATGTGGCAGCAACAGAAGATTTAGTCCCAGTGAAAACCATTGAAAGAGATAAAAATTACCGTTTTTTTGTGGCTGTTTTTGCAGGAAAAACAAGATTGATTGATACTGTTGAATTGGAGAGAAAATAATACCTTTGTCCCCATGTTAATCGAAGTCCTAAAATCAAAAATACATCGCGTTACCGTTACCGATTCCGATTTAAATTACATCGGTAGTATTACCCTTGATAAAAAACTGATTGTTGCGGCAAACCTCATCGTTGGTGAAAAGGTTCAAATCGTCAATATCAATAACGGAGAGCGACTTGAAACCTATGTTATTGAAGGGAAAGAAGGTAGTGGCGAAGTTACTTTGAATGGTCCCGCAGCTAGAAAGGTTCAAAAGGGAGACTTTATTATCATCATTAGCTATGCGCAAATGAGCGTAGATGAGGCTAAAAAATTTCAACCCACACTAGTATTCCCCAACGAAAAGACCAATCAACTTCAATAAGACTTTGAAAAATTTTAAATCAATTCTCAAAGTTTTAATTCCACTGGCAATAGGGGTCTTTTTCATTTATTTAACCGTGAGTACTACCTCAAAAGAAGAACAGTACCTCATTTTGAGTTATATTAAAAAAGCGGATTATCGTTTTGTTCTGCTTTCAGTCTTCTTTGGAATATTAAGTCATCTCTCTAGAGCCTACAGATGGAAATTCTTACTCGCTCCTTTGGGCTACCGCCCTAGGTTTATCAATGCTGTTCTCGCTGTAATGATTGCATATATTGCAAATCTAGGGATTCCAAGATCTGGAGAACTGTTGCGTGCCACTACGATAAGTTCTTACGAAAAAATCCCTTTCGAAAAACTCTTTGGAACCATCATTGCTGAACGTTTAGTTGACCTCATTTTGCTTTTTTGCTTTATCCTCATTTCACTTTCACTTCAGTTTGACTTAATCTTAAACGCCTTGAAAGAGAAACAAATCGATCCATCTTTTCTCATTTTAGTTTTGTTTTTTGCGGTGTTTCTTTTTTTTGGACTACAAATGCTTTTCAAAAAAAACCAATCTACGATGGTGTTGCGACTTAAAACATTTCTCAAGGGACTAGTCGAAGGAATACTCAGTATTCGATCCATGCCAAAGAAAGGAGCATTTATTGCGCATACTTTATTTATCTGGTTGATGTACTTGGCCATGTTCTACAGCATCAAATGGACTGTTCCCGAAACAGCTGGTTTGGGAATCAATGCATTACTCCCCGCTTTTATAATTGGTGGACTTACTATTTCTGCAACGAACGGGGGGATTGGAATTTATCCTTTCTCAGTTGCCTTAATGCTTTCTGCTTTTGGAATTTCAAATGAATCTGGTCTTGCTTTTGGATGGATCATGTGGAGTTCCCAGACACTCATGATCTTAGTCTTTGGTAGTCTTTCCTTTTTTGTACTACCTTTAGTTAATCGCAAAAAATAACTGTATTTCAACTGTATGGCTAAAGTTAAAAAGACTTTTTTTTGTCAAAACTGTGGTACTCCTCATACCCAGTGGCAAGGGCAGTGCAATGGGTGCAAGGAGTGGAATACCATAGTAGAAGAAATTGTCTCTAAAGAACCTACTAAGGAATGGGAACAAAGTAGCTCTTCAAAAACTCCAACATCATTGCGAATGGATGCTATTGAAGTAAGTGCACTTCCAAGGATTAAAACAGGAGACAATGAATTAGATCGTGTTTTGGGGGGAGGTCTAGTTCCAGGAGCGGTGATTCTTTTAGGAGGAGAACCCGGTATAGGTAAATCGACACTTTTACTTCAGCTTGCCCTTCAGCTCCAAAAAAAAGTATTGTACGTTTCTGGTGAAGAAAGTCAGCAACAAATCAAACTACGGGCTACTCGAATGGGACTCAAACAAAACAGTTGTTATGTATTAAGCGAAACCCAAACCCAACAAATCTTCCAGCAGATTCAAAGAGTACAACCCGAATTATTAATTATTGACTCCATACAAACCCTTCATACCAGCCATATCGATAGTGGTGCGGGGAGTGTTTCTCAAATTAGAACTACTACTGCAGAGCTGATTCAATACGCCAAAACTACCGATGTGCCTGTTGTGCTTGTGGGACATATCACAAAGGATGGAGCAATTGCAGGACCAAAGATTTTGGAACATATGGTAGATACTGTCCTTCAGTTTGAAGGCGACAGAAATCATTTGTACAGAATTTTAAGAGCCCAAAAAAATCGTTTTGGCGCTACCTCTGAAATTGGAATCTATGAGATGATGACTCAAGGGCTTAGACAAGTAGTCAATCCTAGTGAAGTCTTGATTTCAGAAAAGGAAAGTACTTTAAGTGGGCATGCTATAGCGGCTACTGTAGAAGGTGTTCGCCCCCTAATGATAGAAGTACAAGCGCTAGTCAGTACAGCCGTCTACGGGACTCCTCAAAGAAGCAGTACTGGGTTCAACTCCAAAAGACTCAATATGTTATTGGCTGTCTTAGAAAAAAGAGCTGGTTTTGCTTTGGGCAGTAAAGATGTTTTTATCAACATCACAGGCGGTTTGACCATCGAAGATCCTGCATTAGATCTTGCCGTTATTGCTGCAATCCTTTCTAGTTATCACGACATACCCATTCCACAACACCTTTGTTTTGCTGCTGAAATTGGACTTTCAGGAGAAATCAGGCCGATAGCAAAAGTGGACCAGCGTATACAAGAAGCTGAAAAACTAGGATTTCAAGGTGTTGTGGTTTCTGGCTACGCCAAACACAATGGAAGCCAAAAAACAATCAAAATAACCCCAATTTACAAGGTAGAAAACCTTATAAATTTTCTTTTTTAAAAGCGCATTTATAAAATAAAGCATATTTTCGACAGAAAGAATTATACCCTTATGAAAGACATCATTTCTCAATTTATCGCTGAAGTCAATGCAAGAAATCAGAACGAACCTGAATTCATGCAAGCCGTAACCGAGGTTGCAGAAACCGTTATCCCCTATATAGTTCAGCATGATATCTATTACGGGCAAAATATATTGCTGCGTATAGCAGAGCCGGAGCGCGTAGTCTCTTTTCGAGTTGCATGGATTGATGATAAAGAAGAAATCCAGGTCAATAGAGGATATCGCATTGAAATGAACTCAGCAATAGGACCTTACAAAGGAGGTTTGCGATTTCATCCTAGTGTAAACCTAAGTGTATTAAAGTTTTTAGCCTTTGAACAAACATTTAAAAACAGTTTGACTACCCTTCCTATGGGTGGAGGAAAGGGAGGTTCTGATTTTGATCCTAAAGGAAAGTCCGATACCGAAATCATGCGATTTTGTCAAAGTTTTATGACAGAATTGTTTCGGCATATTGGACCCAATAGGGACATCCCAGCAGGAGATATAGGTGTGGGTAGCCGTGAAATTGGTTATTTGTTTGGGCAATACAAACGCCTCAAAAATGAATTTACTGGAGTGTTGACAGGAAAAGGAGTTAGTTGGGGAGGATCTCTTATTCGTCCAGAAGCTACTGGTTATGGCGTGGTCTATTTCACACAAGAAATGTTGAACCACAATAACAACAGTATGGAAGGGAAAAAAGTGTGCATTTCGGGATCAGGAAATGTGGCCCAGTACGCAGCTGAAAAATGTTTAGATCTGGGGGCCACCGTCCATACTCTTTCAGATTCTTCAGGCTACATACACGATTCAAAGGGGATTGATAGAGAAAAATTGGCCTTTATCATGGAACTTAAAAATGTGAAAAGAGGGCGTATAAGTGACTATTTGAAAACTTATCCCAAGGCTACTTTTCACAAGAGAAAAACCCCATGGGAGGTACCCTGTCATATTGCTTTACCCTGTGCAACTCAAAATGAATTGTTAGAAAAAGATGCACTGCTGTTGGTTAAAAACGGATGTATCTGTGTCGGTGAAGGAGCCAACATGCCTAGTACCCCAGAAGCGATTGAAGTGTTTTTATCTAATAAAATATTATTTGCTCCAGGTAAAGCCTCCAATGCTGGAGGGGTTGCGGTCTCTGGGTTAGAAATGGCACAAAACTCCCTCAGGTATAGTTGGACAAGAGAGGAAGTTGACCAGCGTTTAAAAGCCATTATGAAAGATATTCATAACTCCTGTGTTCAGTACGGTAAAGAAAAAGAATATGTCAATTATGTCAAAGGAGCCAACATTGCGGGGTTTGTCAAAGTAGCCGATGCTATGCTCGCTCAAGGAGTTGTCTAATCAAGTGAATAAAAGTACTGCTGCAGTTGTTCTAGGTACAATTAAATACGGTGACAACAGTCTAATCACGAATTGTTATACCCTAGAACACGGATTACAAAGTTATTTATTAAAGGGTGTTTTATCTAAAGGAAAAAAACCATTTTCCAAATCCTTATTTGAACCATTAACCCTTTTGGACCTTCAAGCACCTAAAAATAAGGAAGGTAAAATAGGTTATATTAAGGAAGCAGTACTACTTCATCCCTATTTTTCAATTCCATTTGATTTGAGAAAAAAAGCATTGGTGTTTTTCTTGGCAGAAGTCCTTCAGCAGGTTATACGTGAAGAACAACAACCCAATCCTCATTTATTCAATTTTTTTATAAAAAGACTCCTTTGGCTAGACCAAAATTATGAAATAGGCCTATTTCACCTAAAATTAATGCTAGACTTAACTCAATTCATCGGATTTTATCCCAATCTAAACCCTTCTGATTTTCCTTATTTTGACCTTGAGTCCGGATGTATGGTCTTTTACAAAAAACACACAAATGTAGTTGAAGACCCCATAAAAAGTCTTTGGATTCAGCTTTTAGGCATGAATTTTGATGATATTGGAAAAATAAAAATTTTAAAGGACCAAAAAAGCGACTTCCTGAAAAGCATCATCGCCTATTACCAACTACATTTACAACAGTTTAAACCGCCGAAATCAAAAGATATACTTAATGAAATCTTTGAGGCTTATTAGTTTAATTTTATTTCTAACTAACTCTTTTTTTGGATTTGGACAAGAAATCAAAATTGTAGATGCCATTTCAGCATTACCTATGGAAGGTGTGGCGCTTTACAATAACTCCAAATCAAAAGCTACACTGACAAATACCGAGGGAATTGCCGACCTTTCAATCTTTGAAAAAGGTGAAATAATTAACGTTCAGTATTATGGATATGAAAGCCGGAATTATGTTTTAAATTCAGTCCAAAGTTCTGAGTTATTTCAATTCAATTTATACCCAAAGGATCAAACCTTAGACGAAATCGTCCTTTCTGTCGCACGAAGTGCGTCTAAAAGAAAACAAATCGCAGAAAAGGTAGACATCCTTTCTGCTAGAGACATTTTAAATTTACGGCCCTCTACTGGTGCAGATTTGGTAGGTCTCAGTCCTGGTGTACGAATTCAAAAATCACAAGGAGGCGGAGGAAGCCCAGTAATACGAGGGTTTGAAGCAAACCGGATTTTACTTGTGGTAGATGGAGTCCGACTAAACAATGCCATTTTTAGAAGTGGTCATTTACAAAATGCATTGACGGTACATCCCAATATTATTGAAAGGGTGGAAGTAATCTATGGTTCGTCATCAGTAGGCTATGGCTCTGATGCATTAGGAGGAGTCATACATTACTACACTCGAAACCCTTTAATAAATAGTGAAAATAGGGTAAAAACTCAATTTTCAAGTGATTTTTCCTCAGCAAACTTTGCTACAATAAATTCTCTTTCTTCAGAAGTGAGCTTTAAAAAATGGGCTAGTTTAACAAGCTTGAGCCATTCTAACTTCGGAGACTTACGCATGGGAAAAAACAGACAACACGGTTTTGCAGAATGGGGACTTACCCCTTATTATTCTTCAAATAGTAGAAGTTCTTACAGCCCAAAACCCCTGTTGAATGACCGTCCTAATATTCAAAAAAATTCGGGTTACAGTCAGGTGGATCTTTTACAAAAATTTTTAGTTCAATTAAATGATCAAAACCAATTTGCACTTAATCTTCAGTATTCAAATTCATCCGATGTCCCGAGGTATGATAAGCTTGTAGAACAACGCAATGGTTCACTTCGATTTGCAGAGTGGTATTATGGCCCTCAAAAACGTTTTTTAATTTCTCCCCAACTGAAACTTTTCCCAGAAAAGAAATACCTCAACTCAGGTAAAATCACTTTTGCTCACCAGAAACTTGAAGAATCAAGAATAAAAAGGGATTTCAACAGTTTAACTCGCAATTATCAAATTGAAAAAGTAGGGGTTTTTAATCTTAATGGAGATTTTGAATTTCAATTGCCAGAGGACCATTCTTTTTCCTATGGTTTTGAAGCAGTAAACAATCAAGTTGGCTCCTATGCATACAAACAAGATTTAGTTGTTCAACAAAATACTATTGTGGGTTTAACCCCCACATTGCCGATAGCTACTCGTTATCCAAGTGGAGGGAGTTCTTATGCCAGTTATGCAGTCTATTTAAATTGGATCTGGGATCTAAGCAATCAACTTACGTTTAATGGGGGAATTCGCATCAGCAGCACACATCTCAAAGGGAGCTGGAAAGAGTATTATAATATCAATGCGCTACTCTCAAAAGTTAAATTAGATTCAGAAGCCCTTACAGGAACAATAGCACTTACTTATCGCCCCAATTCAAAAACAAAATTTAGCAGTATTCTGTCCAATGGGTTTAGAAATCCTAACATAGACGATGTTGGGAAAATTAGAGAAAGTAAAGGAGTTCTCATTGTTCCCAATCCTTTGCTTTTTCCAGAATATGCCTATAATTTTGAACTGGGTATTACCCAATATTTAAACGAACCCAAAAATTATTTTTCTGTCCGTGGCTTTTCCACACTCATTTCAAGACACATTGGACGGGATAAGTACGTTATTTTTGCAGATCGCAGCACTCCGGACCCCAATACAATTAACTATAATGGAGAAGAAGTAATTACCTATGCGAACAATAATCTAGGTAACCGCTACCTCGTGGGTGCTTCAATGGATGGAAATTTTTCCTTTTCAAAAAGTCTAGCACTTAGTGGCGATTTTAATCTTATCCATGCCTTTAAAGAGGAACAATACGGACCTTTGCCGTCCATCTCACCCAGTTTTGGTACTGTAAAGCTAACCTATCAAAAAGCAGCCTGGCTTGTGAGATTACTCTATCAATTCAGCGGAAGTAAAGACCCCGAAGACTATAGTTTTGGTGGAGAAGATGGTCTAGAAGAAACACCTCTAATTTCAGAATCTTTAGGGCTTTATGCTGGAACTCCTGCATGGAAAGAAGCCTCTTTTTTTTCCCAATATCAATGGAACAAACAACTTTATGTTCGGCTCGGACTAGACAATATTTTTGATGTACATTACAGAACTTTTGCTTCAGGTATTTCTGCTCCTGGTAGAAATTTCAAAGTAGGGCTTTATCTTGAATTTTAATCTGCTGAACTTTAAATTAAAATCCTTCTTCACAGCTCCATCTATTTTTGATTGAAAATAACTACTTTCGCACTTGAATTAAAATTGAGACGGATTCGCCTGATCAAGCAAAGCAAAAAGCAATTTTAATTGTAAAAGAAAAGTGAAGTTTAAGGAATATAAAGGACTGAATTTACCCTCGGTTGCAAAAGAAATTCTCGCTGACTGGAAACAAAACGACACCTTTTCCAAAAGCATTAGTCTTCGAGCAGACCGACCCCCTTTTGTATTTTATGAAGGTCCCCCTTCTGCAAATGGTATGCCTGGAATACACCACGTAATGGCTCGGGCAATTAAGGACCTCTTTTGTCGTTACAAAACCCAAAAAGGGCACCAAGTTCTTAGAAAAGCTGGATGGGACACCCATGGGCTGCCGATAGAACTGGGTGTTGAAAAAGAGCTCGGAATCACCAAAGACGCTATTGGAAAAACAATTACTGTAGAACAGTATAACACCGCTTGTAAAAAAGCCGTCATGCGTTATACAGACGTATGGAACGAATTAACAGAACGCATCGGTTATTGGGTAGACATGGAAGATCCCTACATCACATATACTTCAAAGTATATGGAAACAGTTTGGTGGTTACTCAAACAGATCTACGATAAAGGATTGCTCTATAAAGGTTATACCATTCAACCCTACTCTCCAATGGCAGGCACAGGTTTGAGCTCACACGAGCTCAATCAGCCAGGCACCTATCAAGATGTCACTGACACCACAGTAACTGCTCAGTTTAAAACCCTTGAGTCTAGTCTCCCCCATGCCCTCAGAGATCCACTGCCGCTTTACCTTCTCGCATGGACTACCACACCTTGGACGCTGCCTTCAAATACAGCATTGACTGTAGGCAAGAACATTGATTATGTTGTGTTAAGGACTTTTAACCAATATACTTTTTTGCCGCAAAGAGTCCTTCTTGCTAAAAAACTTCTAAACAAACAATTGGGTAAAACCTACGAACTTTCAGAGGTATTAGCCGAATATGCCCCAGGGGATAAAAAAATTCCCTACCGTATAGAACAGGAATTAAAAGGAATCGATCTAATTGGTATTCGATACGAACAACTGTGGGGAGCCTCTCCCTTGCCCTTGGAACATCCAGAAAATGCATTTCGTGTCATTGCAGGAGATTTTGTTACTACAGAAGACGGTACTGGTATTGTTCATACTGCACCTACCTTTGGAGCAGATGATGCTAAAGTGGCTAAAGAAGCACAGCCGGAAGTGCCCCCTCTTTTAGTAGTTGATGAAAATGGAAATAAAGTTCCATTAGTCGATTTGCAGGGGCGTTTTCGAAAAGAAGTAGGTGCTTTAGGAGGGCGCTTCGTCAAAAACGAATACTATCCCGAAGGAAGTGCCCCAGAACGGTCAACAGATGTTGAAATTGCAATACAACTCAAAAAGGAAAACAAGGCCTTTAAAGTAGAGAAATATGTCCACTCGTATCCAAACTGCTGGAGGACAGACAAACCCATTTTATACTACCCCCTAGACTCCTGGTTTATAAAAGTCACTGAGGTAAGAGATCAAATGAGCGCCTTAAACCAGGAAATCAACTGGAAACCTAAATCTACAGGGGAGGGACGCTTTGGAAATTGGCTGGCGAACGCAAATGATTGGAATCTTTCCCGTTCACGCTTTTGGGGGATTCCTCTGCCTGTTTGGAGGACTGAAGAAGGGGATGAAACCAAGGTCTTTGGCTCAATTGCTGAACTTTCTTTAGAAATAGAACAAGCTATTGAAAAAGGTTTGATGTCAGAGCACCCTTTTAAAGAGTTTAAGTCTGGAGACGTTTCAGATAAAAATTACGAAGGTGTTGATTTACATAAAAATGTTGTAGATCAAATTATACTCTACAGTTCAAAAGGAAAACCCATGTATAGAGAACCCGACTTAATCGATGTTTGGTTTGATTCAGGAGCAATGCCATACGCTCAATGGCACTATCCCTTTGAAAACAAAGAATGGATTGATGAGGGAAGCCGTTTTCCTGCAGATTATATCGCAGAAGGTGTTGATCAAACCCGAGGTTGGTTTTATACACTTCACGCAATCGGCACTCTTGTATTTGGTCAGAAAGCCTATAAAAATGTGGTGTCAAACGGACTTGTATTAGATAAGGAAGGACAAAAAATGTCTAAACGATTAGGCAATGCAGTGGACCCTTTTAAAACACTTGACCAGTTTGGGCCAGATGCTACGAGATGGTACATGATTTCAAATGCAAACCCTTGGGATAACCTAAAATTTGATAGCGAGGGAATCGCTGAAGTACAAAGAAAATTCTTTGGTACGCTCTACAATACATATTCATTCTTCAGCCTGTATGCTAACATAGACGGATTTGATCCAAAAAAAGAAAAAAATATAGCTCTTAAACAGAGAACAGAGCTGGACCAATGGATCCTTTCTGAACTTCACAGTTTGATCCAAACAGTAGATGCTGCTTATGAGGACTATGAGCCTACCAAAGCCTGTAGAGCAATCTCAGATTTTGTTCAAGAAAAGCTGAGCAATTGGTACGTTCGTTTAGGGAGAAGACGCTTTTGGAAAGGAGAATACGGTACAGACAAAATCGCAGCCTACCAAACTCTGCACGAGTGTTTGGTTGTTGTCTCCCAATTGGCTGCCCCAGTTGCTCCTTTCTATATGGACCGTTTGTACAGAGATTTACTTCCAGGAACAAATCAGTCAGTACACCTTACTGATTTTCCAAAAGCAACCGCTTCTTGTATTAATTCCAGTTTGGAGGAACAAGTAAATACCGCAAGAGGACTGACCTCTCTAGCTCTTTCACTTAGAAAAAAAGAACAAATAAAAGTTCGACAGCCGCTCCAAAAAATGATAATCCCTGTTAAAAATCAAGAAGAGCGACTGCGTATTGAACGCATTTCAACACAATTGAAAGGAGAGATAAACGTAAAGGAAATTGAACTCCTTGACGATGCAAATGAACTGTTAGTTAAAGAAGTGCGTCCTAATTTTAAAGCTTTAGGACCCCGTTTTGGGAAGGAATTAAATTCTGTTGTTCAGTGTATAAATGTCTTGGAACCTCATCAAATAGCGTTATTAGAAGAAAAAGGATCCTTGGAAGTACAAGTCAATGAAAAAAATATTATTTTAGAAAACTCTGATGTTGAGATCTTTTTTAAAGATATAGAGGGTTGGCAAGTTGCACAGGGTTCAGGCATGACGGTAGCATTAGACATCACCTTAAACCCAAAATTAAAAAAAGAAGGGATTGCCAGAGAATTGGTTAACAGAATTCAAAATTACAGAAAAGACAGTGGTCTAGAAGTTACTGACAAAATTGAAATTCTGTTACAAAAAGAAGAGCAATTAGAAGAGGCTGTTTCTGATAACCTAAGTTATATTTTATCCGAAACCCTTGCTCAGAAATTAGATTTTGTAGCTACCCTTGAAAAGGGCACAACGATTGAATTTGATGATATAAAAACTGAACTTCACATTAAAAAAGTATTCTCATGAGTGATAAAAAAAAATACTCAGATGCTGAACTCCAAGAGTTTAAGGCACTAATTGAAGAAAAAATAGAAAAGGCCAAAGCAGATTTAGAACTCTTAAGAAGTGCCTATATGAACGATGGAAATAACGGCACTGAGGATACCGCACCTACCTTTAAGGCATTTGAAGAGGGATCTGAAACGATGTCAAAAGAGGCCAATACACAACTTGCCATTCGTCAAGAAAAATTCATCCGAGATCTGAAAAATGCATTAATACGTATCGAGAATAAAACCTATGGTATTTGCAGAGTGACAGGGAATTTGATCAATAAAAACCGTTTGTTTTTAGTACCACATGCCACCTTGAGTATAGAGGCAAAAAACATGCAAAAGTAAGTTGAATTTAGCCTTCTGGAGACAAAAAAAACATATTTCAATTTTACATGGGCGGCAGTCGTTGTCTTTCTTCTTCTGCTTTTAGACCAAGGTACCAAAATCTACATCAAACTCCACTATCCGCTTTCAGGATATGGAGTACCTCCTATTTTAGATTGGGGGTTTTTTAAACTGCTTTTTGTTGAAAACAAAGGCATGGCTATGGGAACAAAGCTGAATGATTTTCTCCCTTTTATATCAGAAAATACGGCCAAACTTATTCTTACCCTTTTTCGTTTAGTAGCCATAAGTGGCCTTGGATATTGGTTGTGGAGTTCTGTAAAAAAACAAACAAGCACACTTTTGAATTGGGCTTTAGCCCTAATATTTGCAGGGGCATTAGGAAATATAATTGATTCTGTTTTTTACGGAATACTATTTTCAGACAGTTACGGCCAGATCGCACAGCTGTTCCCTGAAAAGGGCTATGCCTCATTATTTTATGGCCATGTAGTTGACATGTTACAGTTTCCTCTAGTAGAATGGACCTGGCCTTCCTGGATTCCCTTTGTAGGAGGAGAAAACTACCTTTTTTTTCAATATATTTTCAATATTGCCGACACCTCAATCAGTACAGGAGTAGGTATTTTGATCGTGTTTAACAAAAAAATCTTTTCCAAACCTAATTCGGAACAAAAGACTGAACCCCAAGAGGGGTAACACAAAAATCCAAAGGTACATCCTCTGGTCTTAGGTCTGAAATAGACTCCACCGCTTCAAAAAAGGAAAGCCCTATTTTAATGACTTCGGGCTTACAACGAGAAAGAAAACTATCGTAAAACCCTTTTCCATATCCCACACGATGTCCTTCTTTATCCCAAGCCAGCAGAGGAATAAAAACAACATCCAGTTGCTCCGGAGCTATTGCAAGTCCTTGTTCAGGCTCAGGGATACCCCAAGGGTTTCTTTTTAATTTTGTGCTGTCTGTCAACAGAAAATGAAGCAATTTGTCTCCTTGGACTTTGGGCAAAACTACCTGTTTGTCACGTCCTTGAAGTAAGGTCAGCAGAAAAGTACTATCGATTTCCCCTTTAGTAGCTATAGGCAAAAAGAGATGGAAAAACTCCTTTTCCCAAATAGGAAGTTGAAGGCAATGATTGGCGATAGCCAAACTCTGGGTTTCCTTATCCTGTTGACTTAATTCCGAACGTTTAGTCAAAAAACGCTTTCTCAATGTTGCCTTTGACGCTTCCAATTTTATAAATAAGTTACCAATGATTACAGACCCAAAGAAAATCAATATTTTCGTTTTGTGAAATCCAATGCTCTTGAAATTCAAATAAAAAGCTTGCCAGAAGTTCCTGGAGTCTATCAGTATTTTGATAAAGAAAAGAGAATCCTTTACATAGGAAAAGCTAAAAATCTCAAAAAACGAGTCAGTTCCTATTTCAATAAAATTCAAGAGAACCACAAAACAAGATTATTAGTAAAAAAAATAAATCATATTGAACACGTAGTGGTCAATTCTGAAATGGATGCACTCCTTTTAGAAAACAACTTGATCAAAAAGTACAAACCGCGGTACAACATCATGCTCAAAGATGATAAGACATATCCCTGGATTTGTATCAAAAAAGAGCCTTTTCCCCGTGTGTTTTTTACGCGTAAAGTGATCAAAGATGGATCCGAATACTACGGCCCTTTTACTAGTTTAAAAACGGTGCGTTCATTATTTGATCTGGTCAAAGGACTCTACCCTTTGAGAAGCTGTACCTTCGATTTAAGCGATGAAAAAATAGAAGCAAAAAAATACAAAGTCTGTTTGGAATATCACATTGGCAATTGTCTTGCCCCTTGTATTGGTGCTGTAGATTCAAAAAGTTACGAGGAAAACATAAATTCGATACGTCAAATTTTAAAAGGCAATTTTAAAGAAGCTCTAGCTGCATTTGAACTGCAAATGAACACTTATGCACAGGAAATGGCATTTGAAAAAGCACAATGGGTAAAAGAGAAAATAGAAGACTTGAAAAATTTTCAAGCCAAATCTACTGTGGTAAATCCAAAAATTAACCGAGTAGATGTGTTTTCGGTCTATTCTGATGAAAGCTATGGCTATGTCAACTACCTTCAAATAGCCTACGGTACTATCGTGCGTTCACACACATTGGAAATAAAGAAAAAGCTGGATGAAAGTGATGCAGTAATTCTTCAACTAGGTATTATTGAACTGAGGCAGCTGTTTTCGAGTACTGCTTCCACCTTGTTTGTTTCAGAAAAGATCTCTTTAGGAGATACTTTAAAAGTTTTGAAACCGCTTCAAGGAGATAAAAAAAAGCTTGTTGAACTCTCCCTGCGCAATGCAAAATACCACAGAATGGAGCGTATTAAACAAATAAAAATCGTTGATCCTGATCGGCATACTAATCGTGTGATGAACCAAATGAAAGCGGATCTGAGGTTGCCAGAAACTCCTGTTTACATTGAGTGTTTTGACAATTCAAACATTCAAGGGAGTTCGCCTGTGGCAGCTTGTGTAGTTTTTAAAAATGGAAAGCCTAGCAAGAAAGACTACCGCCACTACAACATCAAAACAGTAGTGGGCCCCGATGATTTTGCTTCTATGGAAGAAGTGGTTTTTAGAAGGTATAAAAGACTTTTGGAAGAAGACGCCCCACTCCCTCAACTAATAGTAATTGACGGAGGAAAAGGACAGCTCTCTTCTGCAGTTAAAAGTCTAGAAGCCCTGGGGTTAAGGGGCAAAATTTCCATTTTAGGAATTGCTAAAAGATTAGAAGAAATTTACTTTCCAAACGATAGCATCCCTTTATATCTCGATAAAAAATCTGAGACATTAAAAATATTACAACGGGCAAGAGACGAGGCCCATCGCTTTGGAATTACTTTTCACAGAAAAAAAAGAAACAAAGGAAGTTTAATTTCAAAACTTGATCGCCTTCCGGGAGTAGGCCCTGCTACTAGAAATAAACTACTGGCTTCTTTTAAGTCTTTCAAGAGAATCCAAGAAGCCTCAGAAAATGAAATTACCTCACTTTTAGGCAAAGAAAAAGGAAAAAAGATTTTTGAAGCTCTAAAAAACAGCAGGTTATTTTAACAATTTTATAGGCCTTGATTTCTTAAGGTGAAAAATGATATTTCCTATCTTTGAACCGATGATTTATCGATGGATTTTAATCTTATTTTTTATTGGTCAGCCGATTTTCGGACAGGCCCGTTATGAGGCATCAACTCCTCCTTTGAATTCCTTTAAAGCAGGAGAATGGTTTCAGCTTCGTCTTCATTACGGTCCCTTCAATGCAAGCTATGCCACATTTTCTTTAGAACGAGACACTCTAGAAACTATTCCTGTTTTTCATGCTAAAGGATTTGGGGAAACAACCGGTCTAGCTCGGTGGTTTTTTAAAGTAGAAGACTATTACGAAAGCTACTTTGATGAAAACTCGGGCTTACCCTATAAGTTTATTCGTGACATTAATGAGGGGGGCTATACCAAAAATGTCGAAATTGAGTTTGATCAACAAAGTGAAATCGCGATTGTAAAGGATAAAAAAAGAGGTCAAGTCAATACATTTTCTACAAAAAAAGGAGTACAAGACTTGATTTCGTCTTTTTATTATCTAAGAAATTTTTATCCTGAAGAAACATTGCCTGTCAACTCCAGTTTTGACATCAATATGTTTTTTGATAACGAAAATTACGTATTCAAACTCAAGTATTTGGGGAAAGAGATTATCCAGTCAAAATTTGGTAAAATCAATTGTATGAAATTTCGTCCATTGGTCCAATCGGGAAGAGTTTTTGAAGAACAAGAAAGTGTTACTTTATGGGTCTCTGATGACAAAAACCGCATTCCTATTCGATTACAGGCTGACATTTTGGTCGGTTCGATAAAAGCAGATTTAGAAAACTTCAAAAATTTAAAACATCCTTTTGAAATCGTAGTAAAATAGTGAAAAAAAAAAGATAACTTTTAACCTACAATTAAAAAAAAGTGAAATAAGTTTCGACCTTTATCAAAAGTTAATTTATGTCTAGATTTTTTGCTTTATCCTTTATTTTCCTATTATTTGGATGCCAAAACACATCTTCTAAACCTGCAGAAGAGGTAGTAAAAGAGCTGGAAGTAACAGAACCCAATCTGATGTTTGGGATAGATCTAAACAAATTTGACATCCAAACTCTTAAAATCAAACGGGGGGATACTTTCGGTAAAATTCTAGAAGAAAACGGTATTGATTATCCTCAGGTTTATGAAATCCTTCAAGCAATTAAAGACAGCGTGAGTGTCAAAAAACTTACGATGGGTAAACCCTACAGCTTGTTTTTCTCTAAGGACAGTCTACATAAGCCTGAATATTTTGTCTACCATCCTGGACCGCAATCCTATACTCGGATTCATCTTACAGACAGCTTGTTTGGTGAAGAAATTCAAAAGCCTGTACGAATCGTTGAACTTGAAGCCTCGGGAGTGATCGAAAGTTCACTCTATGAAACCATGCAAGAAAGTGGTATCAATGAAACTCTTACCTACTACCTTTCTGATGTATATGCTTGGACAGTAGATTTTTTTCGCCTGCAAAAAGGGGATCGATTTAAAGTGGTCTATACAGAAAAATTTGTGGATGACAGTATTTCGATTGGGATTGATAGAATAAAAGCTGCTTATTTTGAACACAATGGTAAGCCGCTATACGCCTTTGAATACTTTAGTGATCTAGAAAAGGGCATCGTAGATTATTTTGATGATCAGGCAAATAGTTTACGTCGAGCTTTTCTTCAAGGACCCTTAAAATTTAATCGCATTTCATCACGCTATAATCTTAGGAGAAGAATTGCTTATTACGGTAATCGTGTCCGCCCACACAAAGGGACAGACTTTGCTGCCGCTGTAGGTACTCCTATACTAGCAACTGCAAATGGGACAGTCGTTAAATCAAGTTATACAAGGGGAAATGGTAACTACGTAACCATAAAACACAACAACACCTATTCTACCCAATACCTACATATGAAAAAGAGAAAAGTTAAGGTAGGGCAATTCGTAGAACAAGGAGATGTGATTGGTTGGGTTGGTATGACTGGAAACACTTCTGGACCTCATGTATGTTACCGCTTTTGGAAAAACGGAAGACAGGTAGACCCCTTTAAGCAAAAACTCCCAGATGCTAAGCCTATTTCAAAAGACCTTAAAGCCAAATTTGCAGTTCATATTGTCCCTTATAAAAACAAATTAGATTGTATCGCTTTTGAAAATTCGGAATCTGAAATCGCTGAAAACAATATCAAAACATATGCAAAAGACCCTTCCTGATCTTTCTCCCTCAGAGCTAAAATTTTGGAAAGCTCTTGAAGATCATAAAAAAAATATTTCTGAGACAAGTATTCAAGAACATTTTAATAATGAACCCAATAGGCTAGATTATACATGGATAGAATGGGAGGATTTTATTGTGGATATTTCCAAAAACAGAATTGATAAAAAGGGGATTGACCTTTTAATTAATTTGGCTCATGAGGCCGATTTGCAAACCGCTATAGATGCCCAGTTTAAAGGAGAAAAAATCAATGCTACTGAAAATCGTGCAGTATTGCATACCGCCTTGCGGAACCTAAATGACACTCCAGTTTTTGTTGATGGGAAAAATGTTGTACCTGAACTTCGTGCAACCCAGGAAAAAATGTTTGCCTTTTGTCATAAAATAATTTCAGGAGATTGGAAAGGATATACTGGAAAAGCAATTTCAAATGTAGTAAATGTTGGGATTGGTGGGTCGGATCTTGGTCCTGCTATGGTAGTAGAAGCTTTAAAACACTATGAAAATCATTTAGAGGTACGTTTTGTATCCAATGTAGAGGGAGATCATCACGAAGAAGTATTGAAAGGGCTGGATCCTGAAACAACCTTGTTTGTAATTGTTTCTAAAACCTTTACAACTCAAGAGACACTAACCAACGCAAATAGTATCCGTAGTTGGTTTTTAAATCAAGCCCCCGAGACAGCAATAGCAAATCATTTTGTCGCTGTTTCGACCAACACAGAACAAACAGCTGCTTTTGGAATTGCTGCTGAAAACACATTCCCAATGAAGGATTGGGTGGGAGGACGTTTCTCATTGTGGAGTACCGTTGGACTCAGCATGTGTCTCGCAGTAGGTCCAAATCATTTTAAAAAACTATTGGAAGGAGCAGGGAAAATGGACCTTCACTTTAGATCAACTCCTTTTGAAAGGAATATTCCCGTTTTACTAGCCCTAATTAGTATTTGGTATAATAACTTTTGGGGAGCAGAAAGTGAAGCTATTGTTCCCTACACACAGTATCTAAGAAATCTTCCCGCCTATCTCCAACAAGGAATCATGGAAAGTAATGGAAAAAGTGTAGGTCGAAATGGAATAAGAGTAAACTACCAAACAGGAACTATTATATGGGGTGCCTCTGGTACGAACGCACAACATGCCTTTTTCCAATTGATTCATCAAGGAACTAAACTCATTCCAGCTGATTTTATTGGCTTTAGAAAATCATTAAAAGGCAATACGGAACATCAAAACAAGTTACTTTCAAATTTTATTGCTCAAACTGAAGCGTTAATGAATGGGAAAACCAAAAAAGAGGTACTAAAAGAATTGGAGTTCAATGGACTAGACAAAATCCAACAAGAAAGACTTGCCCCTTTTAAAGTTTTTGAGGGTAATAAACCAACAAACACCCTTCTTATAGATCAACTTACTCCTTCCTCACTAGGAGCTCTTTTAGCACTTTATGAACACAAAATATTCGTTCAAGGCATCCTTTGGAATATTTACAGCTACGATCAGTGGGGGGTTGAATTAGGAAAGCAACTTGCCGGAACCATATTAAATGACATAAAAGGACCTAAAAAGAGTCTTCACGATCCTTCTACTACAAAATTACTTTCCTGTTTATAAATGTTGATTTGTTAATAAAATTTTAAAAAATCCTCTACAGTTTTAACGTTTTGATCATGTTATAAATCAACGAAAAAGTACCTTTGTACTTATTAATTAAAGTTAAAAAAATGAAAAAAACTGCTACACTATTTTTTATGATTTTGAGTGTTTTTTATGTTGCCGGGCAACAAACCTCACAGAAAGAAATAGATTCCTTAGCAACGTTTCAATTCTTAGAAGAAGTTGTGGTTTCTTCAAGAGTTATTGATATTGCTAAAGAAAGAGAAACACCCATTGCGGTAAGTCAAATTTCTGCACAAGAAGTGCTTTTAAAAGTAGGGAATCAAGAATTTCCTGAAATCATGAACAAGACCCCTGGTGTTTATGCTACAAAACAAGGTGGAGGTTATGGAGACAGCCGAATTTCGTTAAGAGGTTTTGACCAAAGAAATACTTCCTTTTTGATAAATGGACAGCCTGTAAATGACATGGAAAATGGCTGGGTATATTGGTCTAACTGGCAAGGTCTAACCGATGTAGCTTCTGGTATACAAGTACAAAGAGGACTTGGTGCATCAAAACTTGCCGTTCCATCTGTAGGGGGTACCGTCTCTATCTTTACAAAAAGTGCCGAAAAACAACAAGGAGGTTCCTTGACTCAAATGATTGGTAATGATGGATACACTAAAACAACAGGAGCCTATAATACTGGAGTAAACAGTAAAGGATGGTCTTCTTCTTATCTGCTGACAAAATGGTCTGGAAATGGATATGTTTACAATACAAGTGGAGCAGGTTGGACTTATTTTGGAGCTGTAGGATATACTCCTGAAGGCTCAAACCACAGATTAAACCTTTCTGTCCTTGGAGCAGGTCAATGGCACCACCAAAGAGACGTTTGGGTTTCTATCCGTGATTATGAAAACTTTGGAGAAGACGGAATCGATCAAAGATGGAATTCAAATGGAGGAACACTGAATGGAGAAGAGTTCAATATGAGAAGAAACTTCTACAATAAACCACTAGCTACCTTCAACTGGGATTGGCAAATATCAGACAATGTAGATCTTGCTACCTCCCTATACGGATCTGCTGGTCGTGGTGGAGGAACGGGACCTCGAGGTAGAAACTATGATGTTCTTCCTTTTCGTGAAGATTTAACTTCCTTTTTTATTGAAAAAGGCATTACAGATTTCAGACGATCAGACGGCACCGTAAATTACGACGCGATTGTTTCGGATAACCGCGCTGGAGCAAGTCCATATACAGGATCTATTTCAGCCTATGAAGGCGCACTTCTTGGTGCAAATGGATACAGAGATGAGGGTGTTTTTAGAAGTGGAATGATAAGAAGAGCTTCCATGAATTCTCACAACTGGGTTGGGGGAATTTCTAACCTAAATATTTACTCTGGAAAGATGCGCTATAGTGTAGGTGTGGATCTAAGAAATTACAAAGGATTCCATTACAGAGTCTTAAACGACCTTATGGGCTTTGACGGATATTACTCTACTGGAAATAAAAACTCTGCAGGTCAAATCATAGAAACATTAGTAGAGGCCTCACCATTTAAAAATACAGGACTTCAAGGGCCTAAAATTGATTATTATAACATCGGTTATGTAGGTTGGCAAGGAGTAAATGGTCTTGCTGAATATTCTGGCGATAAACTTACTGCAGTACTACAGGCGGGACTCTCCAATCAGAGTTTCCAGAGAGAAGATCTTTTTGATCAACCTGGATTACCCCTTTCTGAAAAGAAAAACGTAGGGGGTGGTTATCTAAAAGGAGGGGCCAACCTAAACTTGAATGAAAATTCCAACCTCTTTTTCAATGCAGGATACATTTCACGTCAGCCTCAATTTGACGCAGTATTTCCAAATTTTGCAAACCTAGTGAATGAAGATCTTCAAAATGAAAAAATTCAATCGATAGAATTGGGATACGGATATATCGGAAATGGATTTAAATTGAATGTCAATGTCTATTCAACAGTATGGGGTAATCGTTTTGTTTCCAGAAGCTTATCCAACCAACAAGGTGTAGACGGTTTCGCACAATTTAGAGATATCGATGTGGTGCACAACGGTATTGAAATAGAAGCACAATATCGCCCCTCTGGAACTACAAAATTCAGAGGTATGCTTTCCATAGGAGACTGGACGTACACCAAAGACTTCGAAGCAGAACTGTTTGATGATAATCAACAACTAATCGGAACAGGGACTCTTTATCTAGAAGGGGCCAAGGTGGGTGATGCTGCACAATTCGTTGCCTATTTTGGAGTAGATCAGCGTGTGGGAGAATCACTAACTTTTGACCTTGATTATCGTTTAGTTGATGGCTTGTATGCGGATTACAGCATTACGGATTCTGCCTTTACAGAGGCCAATAACCCTGGAGCATTGAAACTTCCTTCCTATGGTTTGGTTGATTTAGGAGCTACATATCGCTTTGGTGGAGGATGGAGTTTGCGAACAAACATCAACAACCTTTTAAATACTGTATATATTGCGGAGTCTAACTCCAACATTCATGCTACATCTGGTTCAGACACATGGAAAGGAATTGACAAAATGAATTCTGTATGGTTTGGATTTGGCAGAACGTGGAACTTGTCTTTACGCTATCAGTTTTAAATTCAAAATCTTTTCACTACAAAAACCCCCACTTTTCGTGGGGGTTTTTTTTATTCTTCGAAGTGTAGGTCTTTTACTTTGAGTTGGAGGCTTGCTTGGCCATTAAACTCATTTTCTTCTAGTGTGTAGAGAATGGAGAAGGGTTTTTGTTTCTTAATTTCAGGGAGGTAATGAGCCAAACCAAAACCGATGCCTATAAAAGGGTGTTCAAAACGGTCCTTAATTTCCAATCTCAGATGGGTTTGCTCTTTCCCTACAGCTCGCGTTCTTCCGGTATCTTTACATTGGCGCGTTACGAAAACGGGGCGCATATTATTTGGCCCAAAAGGGGCCATTTGGTTTATAATCCTATGAAATTTTGGTGAAAGTTCGCTAAAAGAAACCTCTAGGTCATAGGTCGCAGTAGGCTCTTTTTGTTCCACTGTAAGATGTTGATTTACAACTGCTTCAAAAGATGCTTTAAATGCGGTCAGTCGCTCAGGCTTTAATGTCAATCCAGCTGCATATTTATGTCCTCCAAATTGTATCATTGTTTCTTTACAGCCCTCTAAAGCATGATAAACGTCAAATCCAGAGACAGAGCGGACAGAACCTGCAAGTACCTCATCGGACTGAGTCAAAACAACGGTAGGGCGATAATAGTGTTCTATTAGCCTGGAAGCAACGATTCCAATAACCCCTTTATGCCATGAGGGATGATAAACTACTGTGGTGCTATTTGCCAGCTGCTCTTCCAGTTCGATTTGTTGTAAAGCCTCTTGTGTAATTCGCCCTTCAGTACTTTTGCGTTCTGAGTTAAAAAACTCTATAGATCGGGCTATGGGCAAAGCTGTTTCTATTTCTGTGCTCATCAACAACTCAACCGCACTCAATCCTTGTTCCATACGCCCCGCGGCATTGATTCGGGGTGCAAGTACAAATACCAGGTCTGATACTTGTAAGGTCCGCTTGAGCTTCTTGGTAAAGACCTGCAGTCCAATACGTGGTTTTTCTCGTAACCGATTTAATCCAAAATAGGTGAGTGTTCTATTTTCACCTACCATCGGAACTATATCTGCTGCAATAGCTGTTGCCACTAGGTCTAAATAACTGTATAGCTCTTCTTCTGGAAGACCTAGGTGATGGTGTAAGGCCTGAATGAGTTTAAACCCAATCCCACAACCACAAAGTTCCTTAAAGGGATATGCACAATCCTCTCGCTTTGGATCCAAAACCGCTACTGCATCTGGCAATTCCGATCCTGGTAAATGATGATCGCAAATAATAAAATCTATTCCCAAAGTACGTGCATAAGCAACTTGATCTATTGCTTTAATACCGCAGTCTAAAGCGATAATTAGAGTAATTCCTTGATTGTGAGCAGAATCAATTCCTTTTGATGAAACTCCATAACCCTCAATATAACGGTCGGGAATATAAGGGCACACCTCAGATAGTTTATCTTTTAAATAGGAACACACCAAAGCCACCGCTGTAGTTCCATCTACATCGTAATCCCCAAAGATCATGACTTTTTCATTTGCTGAAATTGCCTTTTTAATACGGAGAGCGGCAGCCTCCATATCTTTCATTTTGAAAGGATCGTGTAAATGGGCCCACTGGGGTCTGAAAAATTCTTTCGCGGTCTGAAAATGATCAATTCCTCTTTGAATTAAAAGTGCTGCGACAGTTTGTGGAATACCCAACTCCTGGGCAAAAGTGTAAATACGTTCCTGAGAAGGAGATGTTCTTTTCTTCCACCGCATTGAACTAGCTTTTTACACCTTCAACTACGATTACAAACTCTCCCTTAGGGCTCTGGGTATGGTAAAAAGTAAGGGCTTCTTCAAGTGTTCCCCTAAAACTACTTTCAAAAAGCTTTGATAATTCACGTAGAACAGCAAGTTTTCTTTTGGGCCCAAAAAGGGGAAGCATTTGTTCAAGTAACTTAATAAGTTTGTGAGGAGATTCATAAAAAACAAGTGTTTTTGTTTCCTGAGCCATTGTTTCTAAACGCGTCATTCTTCCCTTTTTGGGAGGTAAAAAACCTTCAAAAACAAACCGATCACATGGAATACCGCTTTGAACAAGTGCAGGGATTAATGCAGTAGGTCCCGGCAAACACTGAACTTCGATCTGGGATTCTAAAGCGGCACGCACTAGTAGAAATCCGGGATCAGAGATACCAGGTGTTCCTGCGTCAGAAATAGCTGCAATTACTTTTCCTTTTTTCAAAAGCTCAATCACTTTAGGGGTTTTATGATGTTCATTGTGCATGTGAAAACTCTCCATTGAAGATTCAATTTCAAAATGTTTCAACAACTTTGAACTTACTCGAGTGTCCTCAGCAAGAATTAAATCTGCTTCTTTTAAAAGGCGGACCGCTCTTAATGTAATGTCTTCAAGATTGCCAATCGGTGTAGGAATTAAGTAAAGCACAATCTGTATTTTAGGGGGTTTTTCTCCCGGGTTTTTTCTCAAAATTCTTTTGCAAAACTGTAAAAAAACGTTCAACAAATTCTTCTTTACCTTTCCAGTTCTTATAATCTGGCTGTACTTGTTCTTTAATGAAGGATGCCGCCTCTGCCCAAGATTCGAAAGTAATTACCTGTTCCAAAACGCGTTCGTAGTTTTTTGAATCTTTTTCAAACAAATGTTTAATGAAGGTCAATCGGTCGTTTAGATCAATACTGAGTGTCTTTGCAAAATAATCATTAATGTTAGATCGGTCCTGGTTTGAAGTTGTAGGAGATACCAGTCTACTATCGTCTTGATTTTTAGGTTTTGTAACGAAAGTGGGAGGGGGCTCAACAACTTCAAAGAGCTGGTCGTAGATCTCTGGCTCAGGCATTTCAGGAATCATGTTTTTGATGGTTTCCATTACGGGAACAACTTCCATATTTCCTTCTTGGATGGCATCTTTGTTTGTAGATTCTGTTAAAGTTTCTAATAACTCATCTACCTGCCTTTGCTGATTTTTCCATAGATTTTGATCTTGAGATTCCAATTCTAAAAACATTTTCTGAACAACAGAAAGCTCATAGAGTTTCTGTATCTCTTGGTGGGTCATTTTCTCGTCCCATTCTTCGTTTTGGTCCAACACCCTTTTGGCCCATAGAACCAGTGCTCGTTTAATTTTTTCTGTCATGGTTTTTGAAGCTTCAACCCGTACTAATTTAATACCTTTGTAAAGGGAAAAGTAATTAGCTGCCTATTAACAACTTGAAAATTACAAAATGTTTTTAGAAAACACTGTACAGGGAAAAGAACAATTTGGCTGGATAGAGGTCATTTGTGGCTCCATGTTTTCAGGTAAAACAGAAGAATTGATTCGTAGGCTACGTCGAGCACAATTTGCAAAACAAAAAATAGAGATTTTTAAACCTGCGATCGATCAACGTTACGACGCAGAACAAGTCACCTCCCATGATCAAAATCAAATTCCATCTACACCCGTTACTTCTGCAGCTTCAATTCGAATTTTAGCTGATGGGTGTGATGTAGTAGGTATTGACGAAGCACAGTTTTTTGATGATGAAATTGTACAGGTATGTAATGATTTGGCAAACAATGGGGTACGTGTAATCGTAGCCGGCCTAGACATGGACTACCAAGGAAAGCCTTTTGGCCCCATGCCTGCTCTTATGGCTACAGCAGAATACGTCACTAAAGTACACGCCATCTGTACGAGAAGTGGCCATTTAGCGCATTACAGTTTTCGTACCACTGAAGAAGAATCTTTGGTGCATCTCGGTGAAAAGGAAAGCTACGAACCTCTTTCCAGAGCTTCTTTTCAAGAAGCACGACAGAAAAAGATAAAAAATCCTAAATCTTGAATGAACTTCACGTTTATCTTCAAAACTTGGAGCATAACTACCGTGTAGTTCGCTCCCGATTGAATTCTAATACCGAACTTATCGCTGTGATCAAAGCAGGAGCCTATGGTAGTGCTGCTCTTCCAATTGCACATTGTCTGCAAGAACTGGGTGTCGATGCACTCGCTGTAGCTTATACAGAAGAAGGCATTTTGCTTCGCAAGTCGGGAATCAAAAAACCTATACTTGTTTTTTATCCTCAACTGGAGGGCTTGGAGGCTTTGATCTCAAATCAATTAGAACCGTGTCTTTATAGTCCAACTCTTTTCGAACGGTTTCACTCCTTAGTTAAAAAATTTAACAAAAAAAACTATCCTGTACATATTAAATACAATACCGGTTTGAATCGTGTGGGTTTTTCACCGAGCCAAGTTTCTTGGGTTTTGAATCGGTTTGATGACGATCTTTTTGAATTAAAAAGTGTTTATTCGCATCTTGCTGCTTCTGAAGCTTCAAAGAAGGACACGCTAACACAAGTTCAAATTAAAACCTTTTTAGAAATTAGAAAGCTACACTTAGAAACAACCCCTAAATCCCCCAAATTTCATTTGCTGAACAGTTCTGGGGTTTTTAATCATTCTGAATATCAGTTTGATGCCGTCAGAGTAGGAATTGCACTCCATGGTTATGCGAATCAATCCAAATGGGATCAAGAACTCAGAGTAGTTTCTGAATTAAAAACTAAAATTAGTCAAATCCACAAAGTGAAAAAAGGCGCTTATGTAGGCTATGATCACGGATGGAAAACAACTAAAGAAAGTCTTATCGCTGTTTTACCCATCGGGCATGCAGACGGTATTGGGCGCCATTTTGGTCATCAAAATGGCAGGGTTTTTATTGGAGACCAATGGGCCCCAATTGTAGGCAATGTGTGTATGGATCTATTAATGATTGATGTAACTGAAGCTCCATGCAAAGAAGGAGATGAAGTTTCCTTCTTTGGGACTTCCCAAAACGCTTCTGATTTCGCTTTAAGAGGAAATACGATCAGTTATGAATTGTTAACAGGATTAGGTCCGCGTATAAAACGTATCATTCATGAAAAAAAGTAACTTGTTATATATTTAACAGGTTGTTATTTTTTTGAATTAAATCCGTTTTCAATTTGTTCAATGAGGTAGTAAGCGGTATGTTTGCCAAAATTTATAAAATGAAAGTAGCAGTAGTAGGTGCAACAGGTATGGTAGGTCATGTAATGTTGACTGTTTTAGCAGAACGCAATTTACCAATAAGTGAGTTGTTCGTTGTAGCTTCAGAACGGTCTGTGGGTAAACAGATTAATTTTAAAGGCCAAACACTTCACATTATTGGATTGGAAGAGGCAGTTGCCTTACGGCCTGATATTGCTTTGTTTTCTGCTGGTGGTGAAACTTCTTTGGAGTGGGCACCTCGTTTTGCAGCAGTAGGAACCGTTGTAATTGACAATTCTTCTGCTTGGAGAATGGATGCTTCAAAAAAACTCATCGTACCAGAAATCAATGCGGCAGAACTCACTTCAGAGGACAAAATCATTGCCAATCCCAACTGTTCTACTATTCAAATGGTATTGGCCCTAGCCCCGCTTCATAAAGCTTTTGGAATCAAGCGGATAATTATTTCCACCTATCAGTCTATCACAGGCACAGGAGTAAAAGCTGTGGAACAACTTCATAACGAAATGCAAGGAAAGGAGGGTGAAAGAGCCTATCCCCATCCCATTCACAAAAACGCGCTACCCCAGTGTGATGTATTTTTAGAAAACGATTACACCAAAGAAGAAATGAAGTTGGTGCATGAAACTCACAAGATTCTCGGGGACCATTCAATCGGAATTACAGCAACCGCCATACGAATTCCTGTAGTGGGTGGTCATAGTGAATCGGTAAATGTTGAATTTGAAAAACCATTTGAAGTGACTCAAATTAGAGCACTTCTGAATGAGAGCCCTGGAGTAGTGGTTGTGGATCAACCCGAAAAAAGCCTCTATCCTATGCCCATTGAAGCAGAAGGAAAAGACGAGGTTTTTGTAGGACGAATCAGAAGAGACACTTCCATTGAAAACGGGTTAAACCTTTGGATCGTTTCCGATAATTTGAGAAAAGGAGCTGCAACAAATACCATTCAGATTGCAGAATACCTCATCAATCAAAATTTGATCTCGAGTTTAAGACGCTCGTAAAGCATGATCGCTTTAATTTTTAATGTGTTACGTTAAAATTTTTTATAAATTTGCCGATCAATTGTGGAACAATGGATGTGTTGAAAGAATATACCCTCCCTTTTGTAGGGTTAAAAGACGGAAAACACAACTTTTCTTTTACAATTGACAATACGTTCTTTGAACATTTTGAGTTTGATGAATTTAATGAAGCGAGACTAGAGGGCTTTTTAATTTTAGATAAAAAACCCAACTTTTTAGAGCTTCATTTTGATGTTAGAGGAAAAGTGTCCCTTACATGTGATGTTTCTATGGAATGGTTTGATCACCAGGTTACAACTAAATACGATTTGATCGTTAAATTTGGAGTTGCCTCAGATAATGCTTCCGATGAAATAGTGGTTCTACCAGAAGGTAGTTATCAAATCAATGTAGCGCACTATTTTTATGAAATCATTGTCCTTTCTTTGCCTCTGAAAAGAGTGCACCCGGGAATTGAAAATGGAACATTAGATAGTGAAATTCTAGAAAAACTCAAAGCGTTAGAACCAAAAGAAGAAAAATTAAACGGTCAACTAGACCCGAGATGGAATAAATTAAAAGACCTATTATAGGGCTTAAATATTAAAATTATGGCACATCCTAAAAGGAAAATATCCAAAACAAGAAGAGACAAAAGACGCACCCATTACAAAGCTGCAGATCAACAAATTGCTACTTGTTCCAAAACTGGTGAAGCTCATTTGTACCACAGGGCACATTGGCACGAAGGGAAATTGTACTACAGAGGCAAGGTTCTCGTAGATGCAACTGAAACCGCTGAAGCTTAAATCAATAAATATACTATTGCTCTCCCTTTTCAGGGGGGGCTTTTTTATTGGAATAGTTTTAATTGCATTAAAAAACCACTATCTTCACTCAGTTATTTTGCTGAAAACGCAGAGCAATACATGGGCCTAGAGGGAAAACAAGTTCTCAAAGCTGCTATCACAGCAGTGGGGGGATACACACCCAATACAATACTATCGAACCAAACCTTGGAGAAAATGGTAGACACTAGTGATGAATGGATACAAAGCCGAACAGGAATAAAAGAACGTAGGATTTTATCTGATGATGACAAACCCACTTCTTTCCTCGCTATCAAAGCTGCTCAAGACTTAATTACAAAAAAGAAGTTAGACCCCAAAACCATAGATCTTGTGCTTGTAGCAACAGTCACTCCCGATCTTCACGTTGCAGCTACAGCTGCTTATGTCGCCTCTTCTATAGGTGCTACACAAGCTTTTGCTTATGACCTCAATGCTGCCTGTTCTGGATTTTTATATGGAATGAGCACAGCAGCTGCTTACATTAGCTCGGGTCGATACAAAAAGGTACTCCTCATCGGTGCAGATAAGATGTCTTCAATTGTAGACTATACCGACCGTACAACCTGTATTATTTTTGGTGACGGAGGAGGAGCTGTTTTATTTGAACCCAGTCCAAACAACTACGGCTGGGAAGATGAATATTTTAGAAGTAACGGAACAGACCGTATGTCCTTAAGGATTAAAGCAGGGGGCTCTTTGTTTCCAACCTCACAGAAAACATTAGATGAGGGATGGCACAATATTCATCAAGACGGCAAAACAGTTTTTAAATACGCTGTATCAGAAATGTCTCATGTTGCTCAACAAATAATGCTGCGTAATAATTTAACTGAACAAACACTAGATTATCTTGTCCCACATCAAGCCAATAAAAGAATTGTTGATGCTACCGCACAACGCCTCAATTTAAACGAGGAAAAAGTCTTAATGAACATAGCGTACTACGGGAATACTACTGCTGCAACTTTACCGTTGTTGTTGAATGATTATGAAACTCAATTAAAAAAAGGGGATAAACTCGTTTTTGCTGCCTTTGGTGGAGGATTTACGTGGGGTGCCGCTCACCTAACCTGGGCTTATTAAAACACAATCTAAAAAAAATATGGATCTTAAAGACATTCAAAATCTAATCAAATTTGTAGCGAAATCTGGAGCACAAGAAGTTAAGCTCGAGATGGAAGATGTGAAAATTACAATTAAAACTGGCTCCGAACCTATACAAGTTGAAAACAGTGGTTTGGTGCAGCAACTCCAATCTCTTCCAGTTGTGCCCACAGCGATTCCTGCCACAGCACCTGCAGCTGCCGAAACACCTCAAAAAGAAGAAGAAAAATCTTCTGAAGAAGAGCATCTCATAACCATTAAATCACCTATTATCGGTACTTTTTACAGAAAATCGGCTCCAGATAAACCCGCTTTTGTAGAAGTGGGAGACACGGTCAAGGAAGGAGATGTACTGTGTGTGATCGAAGCGATGAAATTGTTTAATGAGATTGAATCAGAAATCAGTGGAACGATCGTTAAAATTTTAGTTGACGACGCCTCTCCCGTAGAGTTTGATCAACCACTATTTGTGATTAACCCCTCTTAAAAGTTCAATATGTTTAACAAGATATTGATTGCCAACCGAGGAGAAATTGCCATGCGTATTATCCGAACTTGTAAAGAGATGGGCATCAAAACTGTTGCGGTTTATTCTAAAGCAGACATTGACAGTCTTCATGTTCGTTTTGCAGACGAAGCAGTCTGTATAGGTCCTGCTCAAAGCAACGAATCTTATTTAAAAATGTCAAACATCATTGCTGCAGCAGAGATTACAAATGCAGATGCGATTCATCCTGGCTACGGATTTCTTTCTGAAAATGCCAAATTTTCTGAAATCTGTGCGCAACACGACATTAAATTCATAGGTGCTTCTCCCTCCATGATTGATAAAATGGGAGATAAAGCTTCTGCAAAAGCAACCATGCAAGCTGCAGGTGTTCCTACAATCCCTGGATCTGAGGGAATCATCCCTTCTTTTGAAGAAGCAGAAAAACTTGCTCTTGAAGTAGGCTATCCAGTAATGTTAAAGGCTACAGCTGGTGGTGGAGGTAAAGGAATGCGTGCTGTTTGGAAACCAGAAGAGCTAGAAAAAGCATGGAATAGTGCCCGCCAAGAAGCGGCAGCTGCCTTTGGTAATGATGGCATGTATATGGAAAAACTCATTGAAGAACCTCGACATATCGAAATTCAAGTCGTAGGTGATTCTACAGGTAAAGCCTGTCATCTTTCCGAGCGTGACTGTTCCATTCAAAGAAGACACCAAAAGCTAACCGAAGAAACTCCCTCGCCCTTCATGACTTCTGCCTTGAGAAAAAAAATGGGAGAAGCTGCGGTAAAAGCCACAGAATTTATAAAATATGAAGGTGCAGGGACGATTGAATTTTTGGTGGATAAGCACCAAAACTTTTATTTTATGGAGATGAATACCCGTATACAGGTGGAGCATCCCATTACAGAGCAAGTCATTGATTACGACCTCATTTGTGAGCAAATCAAAGTAGCAGCCGGAGAAAAAATTTCAGGGAAAAATTATTTTCCAAAATTGCATTCCATTGAGTGTCGTATCAATGCAGAAGATCCTTATAATGATTTTAGACCCAGTCCAGGAGTGATTACCACAGTGCACTTCCCTGGTGGACATGGCGTTCGATTGGATACTCATGTGTACAGTGGTTATGTCATTCCTCCTCACTATGACTCGATGATTGCCAAGCTAATCACAACCGCACAAACTCGTGAAGGTGCTATCAGTAAAATGAAAAGAGCTTTGGAAGAATTTATTATTGAAGGAGTAAAAACAACAATCCCTTTCCATTTAAAACTCATGAATAATCCGGCCTATGTGGCAGGAGACTATACCACAAAGTTTATGGAAAGTTTTACGATGGAAGATTAGCCTCTTTCACAAATCTTTTACCTATATTTATGAAACCACTTTTCAAAAGCACGGGTTTTACATATTGATCTGTTTAACCCTTGATTTTGTTGTTTATGTTTTCAGGCAATACTCGATATCCCATATTGTAAAAGGTAAATCCAAAAATATCTGCATACTGCTCAATCGTTTTGGATACTGGCGTTCCTGCACCATGCCCTGCATTTGTTTCAATTCGAATCAACACCGGATTCTCTCCTTGGTGTTTGTCTTGGAGTTCTGCAGCAAATTTAAACGAATGAGCAGGAACTACTCGATCATCGTGGTCACCAGTAGTTACTAAAGTTGCGGGATAATTTGTTCCTTCTTTGACGTTGTGTACGGGAGAATAGCCTTTCAAGTATTCGAACATTTCTTTTGAGTCCTCTGATGTTCCATAGTCGTAGGACCACCCGGCTCCAGCTGTAAATTTGTGGTATCGCAACATGTCTAAAACTCCAACTGCTGGGAGTGCCACTTTCATAAGTTCAGGACGTTGGGTCATCGTAGCTCCTACTAATAATCCTCCATTGGAACCTCCTCGAATGGCGAGATATTCTGGACTGGTGATTTGGTTTGCTATTAAATATTCTGCTGCTGCAATAAAATCATCAAATACATTTTGTTTTTGTTGTTGGGTTCCAGCGTTGTGCCAGGCTTTTCCGTATTCTCCACCTCCTCTAAGGTTAGGAACAGCATAAATCCCTCCTTGCTCCATCCAAACCGCATTTGCAATGCTAAATGAAGGGCGTAAACTGATATTAAAGCCTCCATATCCATATAGCAGAGTTGGATTTTTACCATTGTATTCCACACTTTTTTTTCTGGTAATAATCATGGGTATTTTTGTACCGTCTGCTGAGGAATAAAAAACTTGTTCTGAAACATAGTCTTCAGGGTTAAAATCAATAGACGGTTTCCAATACTGTTTTGAAGTTTGTGTTTTTGGATCATAAGTGTAAAGAACCCCTGGAGAATGGTAATTTGTAAAACTGTAGTACAGAAGAGCATCCTCTTTTTTTCCATTCCATCCTGAGGCTGTTCCAAGACCGGGAAGCTCAATCTCACCCATACTGTTTCCTTTAGAGTCGTATTGTATAACCTTTGTAAGGACATCTACTATGTAGCGCGCAAAGAAATAACCTCCTCCACTACTTGGAGAAAGAACATGCTCCGTTTCAGGAATAAAGTCTCTCCAGTTTTTCTCACTAGGCTTTTTTGCACTTACTGTTACCACTTTTTGATTGGGAGCGTTGCTGTTGGTCACAATAAAAAGTTGCGCTCCTTCAGACTCCAAAAGGTAACTGTCTGTGCTGTAGTCTTCATCCACAACAAGAAGTGGACTGTTGCTAAACCTTAAATCTTTCAAAAAACTGACATTTCCAGAGGTCGTTTTTGAAGCAGAAATAAAAAGATAACGTCCATCCTCTGTTACAGAAGCTCCTACATAGCGGTGTTTTTCTTCTGGAGTTCCTCCAAATATCAAAAGATCTTCAGACTGTG
>Ga0255760_10000085_pt1 | contig 85524 bp, 65 predicted proteins | sample 071ome_25_FD_179960 | JGI IMG/M metagenome (GOLD analysis project Ga0255760, IMG submission 179960) | Coastal salt marsh microbial communities from the Groves Creek Marsh, Skidaway Island, Georgia - 071410BT metaG (version 2) | ecosystem: Environmental > Aquatic > Marine > Intertidal zone >...
AGTCATTATTAAAGATTACTAATCCGGTCTCGTAACAATCTGCCGAATGATTGTTACTTTTCATCATTGCTACTGCTTCTTCAAATTTAAAATTAAAAAGACTTTCGTCAACAGGTTTTAATTGTTCAACATCTGCATCCAACCAAATAATACGTTCGTCTGTTTTTGCATCTCTATTTTTAATTGCATGTATTTGAGCGCAACTCTTCCCCCAAAATTTTCTTACTTTAGTGTTAACATCAAACTCTTCACCAAGTTGTAAAGGCGGAACATGAAGTAATAATTTTTTATAGTTTATATCGTTAAACCATTCTACTTCGCCTTCTTCTTGATCTATATAGATAACTAATTCGCCAGGCAAGTCCCAACTATCAATACAATGTTTTCCAACACCGTACCAATATTCTCTTGACACACTTGTTACAAATTTTAATTTCATACTGTTCCTAACAAAATTCTATATGCTGTACCATTTTTTAATTCGTCATTATGAAATTGCCCATATGCTAAATGACAAGCCCATTTATATATTTTATCTTCGTCTTGTAGCGTAGGGTTTTCAATTAGACTAAGATCCTTATCACATACAGGATCAGCTGCTGTAGGCGCTGCTGTAAACGCTGGGACGCCATATAACACACTTTCTACTGCTGCAATACTTTGATAAGTCACTAGTGCATGACAGTCTTTTAGATCGTCAAAAATTGTTTTAGTTATACGCTGCTGTCTTGGCGCTTTGTCTCTTACAACAATAGGCCTATCAGTATGTTTTTTAATTAATGATATTGTTTGTTCTACCCATAGATTTCTGTCTATGTTATAAAACTTGCAGGGTTTCTCGCTAGGAGTAACAAGTAAGATATGTCGTCCTTGTTTTCTTTTTTCGATAGGATAGTTTAAGCGTTTCCATCTATCATCAGATCTGTTTATTATTTCGTTATGCTGTACATCATCTTTAACAATACGGTGCCATAACTTCCAACCATAAGGATTGCTTTTTGATTTATAGTTACCAATGTATCCGCTGTCCATATAAAAGAAAGTTCTTTTGTTATCCCAACAATCATGTATTAACTTTCTTTTACCCATACTTCTAATAACTAATGGTCCTTTACTAGGATATGGTTCGTCGTAGTCGTATATAGGAAGGTTTGCACCTTGTGCAAACATATTAACATATTCGTCTACTTTATTTTTACTTAAACATATCATTTCATCATTTCGAAAAGATTTTCTTTCCACAAGTCTGCAAACTCACAATTTCTATAATTTTCAAACCACGGTCCGCCTTCGGTATAATGTATAAGATTTGGTTTTTCGATATCATTGTATACACCAACAAGATAATTCCAAGTATGACTTAACTTTCCAACTTCTTCATCTTTTAGCCAGCTAAAGCGATGTAAGTATGCTCCATTAATTTCAGAATGGTTAACTAAGTCCTGTGTAACAACTTTATTACTAGGATGACCACAATTCCAAAGAACAACACTTGACCAATTTTTACGTGGATAGACTGTCTGTTTCTGCCCATCCATTTTATAACCTTCTTTAACTTTGTAATCATGTTGTACACACATAACAGCATACTTGTCGTCCGCTTGATCAAATAATTCTTTAATGTCTGTTGTAAGGATCATATCACAATCCATAAACACTGCCCAACCTTCAAAGTTAGTAAGTTCGGGGATAAGGAATCGTGTAAATGTAAATTCAGTTGAACCTAATTTATCTATAGGTCTTTTATACCAACCTGAATCTCTTAGTTCTTGTTGCCTTAGTGGAATAACATCTGCTTCTGGTTGATGCTTTAAAATGCTATGCTTACACACTTGATAAGCAATATCTTCTCTAGTGTCATATCCTACAAATACTTTCATTAGTCTCTTCTTTCTATATCATCTTCAGTAAGTTCGTTTCCCATCCAAACTTCGATAACTCTTGCTGTTTCTGTTCCTACATTAGTTGCTTTGTGCCATGTTTTCTTAGGAATGTCTATACTTTCACCTGCTAAGTATGTTCTAGTAGTTTTATATTCGTTAGCAAACTCTAATTCCATTCTTATAGCACCTTCAACAACATGCCAGTGTTCTGACCGTTTAAAATGCCTCTGATCACTTAATGCTCGATTAGGATAAAATGCAAGTTGTTTAACTTGCCAGCCATCGCCTTTATCAAGTATAGTATATGTACCCCATGCACGTTCTACAGTGGGTTGGCTCCACTCTTTAAGTATCCAGCTGCTACTGTTTTTCTTATCTTCGCCGCCTACGCCAAATGCAAATGTTACATCGGGATGATTATTATACATTTTATATTCTAATGTATTCTTGTTAGTTCTGTCGCCGCCGTTGGCAAATACTACTTTCCATTGGCTACCTTTAGTTGCTAATACTTGATAAATTGCAGCACAGGCGCTGTCGTCATCGTCATTAAATCCAATAACTTCATCTACACATTCTAATGCTTCAATAATAGCAGCCCGTTCTTCAAAAGGCATAAACGGACGGCCTTTTTTGCGTGTAAGCCACGAATCACTATTAACACCTACTACAAGGTGATCACCGAGTTCTTTTGCTGCTTTAAAATAGGCAATATGCCCAGAATGAAGTGGATCAAACCCACCAGTAACTAATACGACCTTCATATAGATATTTACTCTTCCTTTCTACTGTTGCGCAATAAGTGTGATTCAACTTGAGCCTTAGTCATATTAAACTTAGACTTAAATCTTTGGTTATATTCTCTTTTATTGTTTTTATAATATTCTTTTGCTTCAACTCCTGCTCTTCCATATCTATGTGTTGAGTTACGCCACCAGTCTGTTGTTATGTATGGAGTAGTCCATTCGTTCCAACCAGAAGTTAAATTATACATTCGCATATCTTCTGTTGCACCTTGTCCGTTAACATAGTGTTCATCAAACCAGCCATGTTTTAGTTGTTTAATTTCTTTTAGGTATTCTACATTCCAAATAGTTAACAACGGCTGTGCATGAAAGGGATTTATTACCCAATCTTTTACTTGAATTTGATCTGATATACTTTCTTTCATATCACTGTCAATATTGTTTATGTTTCCATATATTGCAGACCATTTGCTATTACTTCTAGATTTTATTGTTTTATGAATTCCTTTTAGATAGTTTAAATCTAATAAAATTGCACTAGTTGTAATAGTTACAATAAACTTAACATCTTCTTCAATTGCCTTATTGAATATATGCCTATATGCTCCGCTTACTTTTTTGTTTACAGGAATACGAATTGAAGTGTTACTGTAAATTAGGTTGCTATCGGATCCATTATCAAGCACATGTATTTTATTCGTAGGAATAGATTTTTCTAAAGCAGTGTATATTTTATGCACTGCTTCAGGCATGTTATAGTTTATGATGTAAATGTTAAAAGAGTCCAACATTGTTTAGTACGTCAAAAGGATCTGATCCAAATGTTGCTTCAAACTTAACAAGCATTTCTTTTTTAAGTGCTTTCTTTGCTTCTTCAAACACAAGTGGCCATTTTTCTGCAGGAATACAAACAACACCGTCCGGGTCACCAAAAATTATATCATTGTTTCTTACGGTAACTCCATTAACTACTACAGGCATATTCATTTCTTCTAGTGTGCCTTCATAACGGATATCGTCTGGCATTCTAGTATGTGCAAATAATGGTAATCCAATTTGTGTTACTCTGTCTACATCTCTAGTAGGACCGTCGACTACTACACCCACTGCACCACTGCGATATGCAAAGTGAGCATTTAGATCTCCAAAGTATGCCTTATCTTTTACATCAGTCGATACAATAATAACATCGCCTGGTGCAACAAATTGATAACTTCCTAGTGCGTCAAATATTCCTTCCCAATGAGGCAATGAAGGATCTTTTTCTTCTTCTGGTAATTCTTTTAGTTTTAAAGTTTTTGCGTATCCTAAAAATGTACCATTGTTCATAGATTTGATCTCTGAACTTAAGAAATGTTTTATTCCGTTTTCTTTACAAATATCACTTAGCAAACAACTACTAATAGTTTTACTTAACATTTTTAGTTGCTGTACTTTCTTTGCACGTTGTCCTGCACAAATATCTTTTGCAAACTCTAAATCTTCTTGATTGTTAATATCTACTAATTGTAATGGAGTAACTGGATACAAAATTGCATTATTTGTATAACGTTTTTCTACGGGCTTTTTATCAGTTTTTACCGCATAAAAACTCATAGCTTCAATTGTATGCACAGGCAAATCTATACTGTTTGGAATTCTATCACCATATTCTGGATATCCGTCTTTCCACAAATATAATTTTTGCTCAGAAACTGCAACAAGACTTGTTGCTTCACTTTCTTTTAATTTTCTTAAAGCAGGATCAATTACATTTTTATCTATAAAAGGTGCTGTACATAACACTTGTACAACAATATCTGCTTCTGTAACTTTTGATTCGTTTGCAAACATTCCATGTCCGTCTGTTGCATTAGTTGCTAATTCAGGATCTCTGTAATGATGCTGTATAGGCAAATCGCTCGCAAGATTGTGTATTTCTTCGCTTTCGCTATCTAGCCAAACTTCGTCAATTTCTTCACACTCTAATAGTTGACGTAGTTTACGTTTGAACAAATACTCGCCGTCGAGTATTTGTAAATTTTTATTTTGTATTCTTTCGCTGCTACCTTTAGCAGGAACAAATGCAACAGTTTTCATACTGCCTCCTCTACTGTTGTGTCACGTCGGCCACGATGATAATTCTTTTTGTTGGCTTTAGTGACCCAATGTCTCAAGTATTCTTTTAGCTCTGTATGCATAAACGGCACTATGCTATCTACTGCTGTTGCTAAATGTTTTACTTTAGAACCTTGATCTTGTGCTAGATGCACTGCTTGCCACCAAACTCCTGTTTCTAACCTTCTACTTGCTTTTAAGATTTCTAAAGAGTTATGGCAGTTTACGTAATGTTTAATTACTGTTTGAACATTACGATCCTTCATGTTTAGCATAAAGAAGCCAGTTTCGGCTTCCTTGCCTTTAACTTTTCCTCCCGCAGGAATATCAACAGACAGCGTATCTTCAGGCAATAGATTTTCAAAAAAATCTAAAGGTATTTTTTTATTTGTAATTACATCACTATCTAACCATATAAACACATCAGCATCACACTCTTGCATAGCATTAGCAATTACATGTCCTTTAAGCCAAAAAGGCTTATACTTTGTAAACATATCTTTAGTGTTTGGATCGTTTGGTACGTAAGGATATATTAAATCTAAAAATTTATTTAAACCTGGTCTAACTTTTTCAAAGTCTTTTATAATTAATCTGTCATCTTTAATATCTGGTTCAAAGCCTTCGGCCCATAATTCCATAGTAATATTTTCAGGCCAGTATTCTAAAAAACTAGCAATACAATCTCTACCAATTTGGTTATAATAGGGTTCGTGCTGAGTTGTTATTACTCGATATGTTCTCATGGGGATCCTTATTCAATTAACTACGTATATTTAGTTTATAAATAACTACGTACTTAACATTACGGAGTGTGCAATGAAGAAACGTGCTTTAATTACAGGTATTACCGGACAAGATGGTGCATACCTAGCAAAGTTGCTATTAGACAAAGATTATGAAGTTTATGGGTTTGCAAGTAGACGTGTAAACCAAGATTATTCAAATACAGACTACTTAGGCATTACTAGTAGAATTAAATTTGTACACGGCGATATAACAGACATAAGCAGTGTCAATCATGCAATTAAAGTTTCTAGACCGCACGAAGTTTATAATTTAGCAGCAATGAGTTTTGTAGGACTTAGTTGGCAAGAGCCTATTCATACAGCAAATGTTGATGGGTTAGGTCCACTTTATATGTTAGAAGCTATTAGACATCACTCTCCAGATACAAAATTATATCAGGCTAGTACTAGTGAAATGTTTGGAAACAGTTATGAAGAGAATTACACACAAAACGAACTTACTGCATTCCGTCCAAGATCACCTTACGGTTTTGCAAAAGTATTTGCACACAATGCTATTATAAACTATAGAGAAAGTTATAGTATGTTTGCATGTAGCGGCATATTGTTTAATCACGAATCTCCCATTCGAGGAAAAGAATTTGTAACTCGTAAAGTTACTGATGGCGTTGCTAGAATTAAAGCGGGCTTACAAGATACTATTGAATTAGGAAATTTAGATCCACGTCGTGATTGGGGATTTGCTGGTGATTATGTACAAGCAATGTGGATGATGATGCAAGAAGAAGAACCAGACGATTATGTAATTTCAACAGGCGAAACTTGGAGTATTGAAGATCTATGTCAAGCAGCATTTAGTGCTGCTGGAATTAATAATTGGAAAGAACATGTTGTTCAAAATCCTGCATTTATGCGTCCTGCAGAATTATATCATTTAAAAGGCGACAGCACAAAGGCTAAAGAAAAACTAGGCTGGGAGCCTAGTGTAAAATTTGATCAACTAATTGAAATGATGGTTGTTGCTGATATTAAAAGATATTCTTAAACTTTTTGATAAACTCTATCTTGCTGTTTAGTATATACTAAGTTATAGCCTATACTAGACATAAAGTTATGATATGTAGGATCATCATAATAATGACCGTTATTATCTTCAATACAAATATGGTTGATATTATATTCGTTTAAATCTATTGTTTTTAATATTTCTAACTCAGATCCTTCTGTGTCTATTTGAAGGTAATCTATGTGTTTAGGGATAGGTAAAGAACTAAATTTATAACTAACAACTTTAATAATACGCTTTGCCTCTTCAGGTGATTTATGGGTTTGTTTGATTCCTGTTTGTCCAGGAATACCAACATCAATCATTTCTACCATTCCGTCAGAAGACCAAACAGCACCTTCAATTAATTTTGCTCGCCTATTATTCTTTTTAATTTTTTGAATATTTTCAGGCATAGGTTCGACTAATAATCCGTCCCAACCTGAGTTTTCTAATACTAATGTAGTGTTTTGTGTTTTACCATTAAACACACCTATCTCTATAAAGAAACCATATTTTAAATGTTTACCTATGTTATTATAGTACCATTCAGTTGCCATCATAGCGATGCATCTTCCATACCTGCAACACGTAGTTTAACTACGTTAGTAATTTGCCACTGTTTTTGATCAAGTGCTTTAAGAACTCCAAGCCACTTATTTCGCATAAGAGCAAATTCATTGATAATCTTTTCATAGTCAACAACGTCTGCCTCGCCGTCAACGTATTTTTCAACGTCACGGCTAGACAGAGCTCGTTGATAGTTTTCAAGATATTTTTTGAAATATGAGCTACGAAGTCTACGTAGCTCTATGTTTAGATAGTTTAGGATTGCTTCAATCTCTTGTAATTGATTAAATCGGTGTTCAACAATGCCAGGCATTGCTGCCGCTGCCTTTTCAACATTGCCTGCAAGTTTAACTTCCTTTTTTGCTTCTATAAGTTCAAACTCATAGTGTGCTACTGCATCAGGAATTTTACTTACATCACGAGAAACCTCGCTATACCAACCCATATGTTAATCCCAATCTAATTCTTCTTCTAACACATCATCTCCGTCAAGATCTAAGTAGTAGTTGATTGCATTATCTAATGCTGAATCATGACCTAAGGCAGCAATAAATCGGTCATCTTCTGTACCAAAATCTGCCATTAAATCTACAAAACGTTCAGCTGCTATCTCAACATGTTTTTTGTCAAGATACTCTTTGAACATTGTCCAGATATCAACGATCTGTGTTTCATCCATAAAATTACTCCTCGATTGGTTGCAATTCGTCAGCTTCATCTAAGTTGACTTCTTCATCAGAGGTATTTACCACAGAAGCTTCTTTAATGAGATAATCTGACATAACCTTATCGAGCAGTTCGCCTGTCCAGTTTTTACGGTATTCAAGTAGTTCTTCATTTTCACTTGTAACATACTTTAACCGGTTACCAGACTTTTCAATAACACCTTTTGCTTCAAACAATTCTACAAGTCCACTATATGGATTCATACCTGTTTCGTATGGAATCTTAACTTGTACACCTTCAAATGGTTTTGCATAACGTGTCTTCATAACCTTACAGCCTGCACGAATACCTCGTACTTCACTGATCTTGTTACCATCTTCATCTTCTTTTAGTTTCAATTTCTTCATTGCAACTACAATAGATGACGCATAGATAAATCCTTGTCCACCTGAAATCTTATCATCTGGATCAAACATATCTTGTGATGCGTATGTATGGTTAGTACATACTAAGCCAACATTGTGTGAGCCAATCATGTTTACAGTGTTACGAACAAGTGAAGTCAATGCCTTAGGCTTACGACCCATATCACCTTTCATATCACCCTTGTTAAACTGATCAACATCAGTAGGTGTTAGCAACATACCCAAACTATCGATAACAAAAAGAACCTTTGGACGGTCTTCTTCTGGCATTGCTTTATAGTCGTTCATAAACACACTAATAGTTTTAGCAACGTCATCAATCATTGACATATTAAGTTTAAGTAGTTTTTCTTCGCTTGTGTCTACGTCTAATGCATGTAGCCAAGCCTCATCAAGTGCATTTTCTGAGTCAATAAGAACTACAAAAATGCCTTGTTCTTGTGCGTATTTTACAATGTTACCTGCACAGATATAACTTTTACCTGCACCAGATTCACCTGCAAATACTGTTACCTTACCCATTGGAACACCTCTATGGAAGTCTCCTGAAATAAGATAGTTGAGTGCATAGTTACCTGTACTAACCCAATCAGTTGGATCGTTAAATCCTGCACTCATACCTGTAATGGATTTTGTTAATGCTGTCCTAAACTTTGTAGGATCAAACGCCTTAGTTGCCATAATGCCTCCTATCTAAAAAGCGTATGGGGACTGCTATACAGCCCCCATATAGTTTCTTATTGTCCTTGACGTGCTCTAATCATTGCTAGAATGTCTTGAGCATTGCCACCTTCTGCAGGAGCTGCTTCAGCCTCTGGTGCTGGAGTTGCTACTGGTGCTGCCTCTGCTACTGGAGCAGGTGCTGCCGCTGGTGCTGGTGTAGGTGCTGCCGCTGGTGCAGGAGTAGTAGCCGCTGGTGCTACTGGATCGCCTGTACGTGCCGCCATACCTGCTGGACGGAAGTAGTTACCCCAACGGTCCATGTCAAATGCTTCACCGTCTACTGACGCTTCAAACATTTCTTGCATTACTTTGAGTTCTACTTCACCTGGCTTTTTAGGTAGGAAGTCACTTAGATTAAACAAGCCGTGTGTGTTAACTGCCTGCATTTCAGCATCGTTAAGTGGACGATCTCTACGAGCCCAGTTTGATGTTGAGTAATCTGCATACCCGCCTTTAGATGTTTTGTTAAGACGGAAGTCTACACCTGCTGTGTAATCTGTTGGCAACTCTTCCATATCAGGATCCATTAGAGCCTGTTTAATAATTTGGAAGATTTGTGGACCAATAATAAAGCGTCTGATTGGATTCTCAGGTGCTTCATCGTCCGCTAGTGGATTATCCACAACAAAGCCTTGGAAGATATATGAACGCTTCTTCCAGTACTTACGACCCATATCTTCTAGTGATGGATCTTTGAACCAGCCACGTACTTCATTAAGAATGTTACATGTCTCGCCATACATTTCCATACATGGAATTTGTACTTGTACCGGACGTGAATCAGTTTGACCTTTGACGCCTGCAAATGGTAGTTTAATTACCAAACGCTCTTGCCAAAAGAAAGTGTTATCAGCGTTGCCATCAGGAAGGAAACGTAGCGTTGCGCTATCGCCTTCTTTAATATTCCAAAATGGGTAAATGCTGTTATCACCACCGCCTGAACTGCGGTTACCGGATGCGTTGTTTTCTTGCTCTTTGAGCTTTGCTCGGATTTCTGCTAATGATGCCATAGTTGTGCCTCCTATTGTTATGCCTATGTGCTTTGTGCCTATTTGTTTGCAGCACAGTTCTTATTATATGCTATACTACAAACAATGTCAAGTCTTTTCTTAAAAAAACTTGCAAAAAATCAATGGATTATCCATCCAATTTTATTTATCTAAGTCCTGCTAGTTCTCTCATTCTTTCGAATTCTGGGTTTACTTCAGGTTCTCTGTACTGCTCAGTTACTTCGTATACACGCATAATAAACTGTTTAGCAGGTTCAATAAATTTTTCACCGTAGTCTTTCTCTACCATAGTAAGTACTGCTGTTTCGCCTTTTGGAAACTCGCCTGTTTCTCTGTCGTAGTAACTTAGTATAAATTCGCCTAATGGTGTCTTTTGTTCTTCTTTATCAGCCTTTTCAATGCCGCTGTCTGGTGTCATTTTAACATCAATTGTATCATCGTCTGCTTCACCGTGTGCATATTTGTTATCACGTGAATCCCACATTTCGTCCGCATCTTCTTGTGCCATTTGTAGGAGTTCTTTCATGTCTTGCATTTCAAGATCCATGTCAGCATCAAAACCTAATTTGCTGTTACCGTCTTGTTGGCAATCAATTGAAATTGATTTAGGATCAACAACTGGTCTTCCCATGTCATCAACCTTAGCTGTATAACTTACTGTACATGGAGTAGTTTCGCCATCGTCGCCTACACCTTCATACTCAAACTCGCCTTCAAATTCTTCTGGGTCAAACCCTTCGTCCATATCTTCATCGCCTACACCGTGTCCTTTATTGAACCAAGATTCTAATTCTGCTTGTAGTTCTTCTGGGTCTTCAGTATCAAAGTATGTAAAGTCGTCTGCAACTTCTTTAGTTTTCCCTTCTGGAGATGTAATAATGAGTTTATGTTTTGTATAACCATTTTCTTCACCGTTATATTCTAATCTATAACTGTATTCGCCTGCACCTTCTGCAAACTGACCCATTGACTTTTCAAATGCTGATTCTAATTCTAGTTCTTCTGGTACACAGTTAGGAACTTCTTTGCCACCTTTTTTCTTCATACCAATTTGTTTGTATCCCTTCCAGCAAGGATCTTTTTCGTTCATTAAATCTTCAGCAGTTAACTCTTCGGCTTTAGTTGCTTCACTTACAAGTTTATAAATGTAAGGGAATACATCTGCTAGTTCTTCGTTAAACTGTTTAATAGTTAATTGATCAATCCAGTTTTCAGCAACATCACTAGGAACTTCTTCTAGTACAGCAGTTTCAAAACCTTCAAATGCTTCTTTGTAGTATGCTGGCTTTTGTAGAGATTCTAGTGTCTTTTTAACTGTGGCGATACGTTCTTTAACAACATCCATGTAACCTGCTAGGCTTTCTGCCATTACTGCTGATCGTCCCATGTAAGTTTTAAACTTGCGTAGTTTGTTCATTTCTTCTGACATACTTACAATATGCTTACCAAAATCATCATAAGCATTGCCGCCTTCTGCAACGTGGCGTGCCATTGCTCTTGCGCCTGTTAGATGCTTGTAAGGATATTTGAATCTTTCACCTTCTGAACTTTCAATATAAAGGCCGCCAACTTTCTTTGCTCTGCCTCCTGGTGCTACTTGATCAATACTTTCTGTGTGTTTGATCATCAAACGTGCTCCATCAAAATCTTGATAACTTACTCTTGATGTGCCATACATTTTAGATTCTGTCATGTTCTCTTCCCCGCCACGGTTTTTTGCTAAAAATTTATAATCTCTACTATTTAAGTTTGACTTTGTAATATCTCTAGTATCAAATGTTAGTGCTCGCTTTCTAGCAAACATACGCAATTCTTTTAAAAAGTTATACCAATTGTTTTTAGTAATGTCGCCTTCGTTAGCAACTAAATCTTCACCGTATACAACTGCTATATTTTTATTATCTAAACTTATACTAACTTTACCAACAGGGCGACCTTCATTCATAAAGTTAAAATCAAAATAACGAGCTAGTTTAGGCTCATTGGTTACATTGCCTTCCTCGTCACCAATAGTAACACTAGGAAAACGTCCACGTATTTTGTTAAAAAGTTCGTCTGCTATTAAGTCTAAGTTCTGCATATTGTATTTATCATATGTTACTACTTATGAAGATTGGCATAGGCATTTCATAATCTTCAATATGTTCTGCTTGATTAAACGTATTATACACTCTTGGATCCCAATCTTTTAATACTGCCATCATTCTTATAGCAAGTAGTGTTGCACTTATCAAATCGTCAGTCATTCCTGATTTTGCTTGATAACTTGATCCTGTAGCAACATAGCCTTTTAGTTCTGATATAAAAGGCTTGCTGTGTATAATCATTTTATCATTTTCTACCATAGTCTTTAAGCGACTACAAGCAGTAATTTTTGTTGAATGTGTGGTGTTAAAGCCTTTGCGGAACTTCCTAACGTGACCCTTTCTTATGGGTTCACTAACGAACAACCCCGGAATGTTCTCTTCCCCAAAATCGTTTATAACGATTAGTGCCGCTTCGCCTATACCATTATTCTCAACACTCCAATATATGCTATTTGCTGATTTAATTTCTTGTTCTATATACTTACAAATATCACTTAAAATTCTTATCTGCCCAGGTATACCTGTTTGATTGTGCTGCCATTCAGCAACTTGTTCGTAACTAGGTAATTCCCATACTTGTATTGCAGCATAATCTCCACCTGTACCCATTGAAGGATCAAGTGCTACTGCATATGTATATTGACTGGTAGGTTTTTTATACCAACGTGTTTGTCCCATATTAAGTATAGGACTATTACCTTCCATTGCAGCAAGTTTAATTGAGTTAATGAGTGTTTCGTCAAATACTAAGAATTCACATCCGTATTCACGACGGAACTTTTCTTCACCAATACGTCCAATCTCATCATCACGCCATTTTTCATCTCTATCAGGATGTTCTTCCCAACTTGCCCTAAATGCATGGAATCCGTTTATGCCTACTTCGCTTTCGTTTCCGTATTCATCAAACTTTTGTTCTGCTTGTTTCCAAATAGTAGCGAATGTATCTTCATCTGAGTTAGGTGTGCTAGTAATAATAGCACGACCACCTGTTGCTAGTGTAGGAGATATTGAAGTCCAAAACTCTTCCGCAATGTTAGGTTGCACAAACGCAAACTCGTCACAGTATAGTAGCGAGATAGACATACCACGTCCTGTGTTGCCTGTAGTTGTTTGACTTACAATACGTGATCCATTTTCAAATTCGATGCTACCTTTGTTATAACTTGTAACACCTGCTCTAATATGATCTGGACATGTTTCATATACATAGCGAATACGTGCCATAATTTCCTGCGCACCTGTGTATTTGTGTGCAGCAATTAGAATAGTCTGATCTGGATTAAACATAGCATACCATGCCAAATAAATTGCAGCACAAGTAGTTTTACCTGTCTGCCTAGGCATCATGTTAATGTTAAATCTATAACTATGATATGAATGCATTAACCGTAATTGGTATTCGTAAGGGTCAAATAAAAGTTTACCTTTTACTGGATGTTGAATATATGCAAACTTACGTGCAAAGTGAAGATAACCTTCATCAGGATCCATACACTTTGCTAGGTCCTGTATTTGCGCTTCAGTATATGTTTCTTTAGTATTGGCTTTTTTGGTTAATACGCCGTCTAAACTCTTACTCATGCTAGTATTTAACCAAAAGAATAGGGCTTGAAAGCCCTATTGAATTATGATGGATTTATTATACAGTAGTTGTACTGCCTACTTTAGCACTTGCACCTGTAACAGGTTTTTTATTAGGTTCTTCTGGATCTGCTGCTAGAATGCCACCGTTAGGAAGAGCAGAACCACCTACCATAATACTTTCTGGTACTAGTCCGTGATCTGATTGTAGTTGTGCTTTAATAGATGCCTCAACATTTGTCTCGCTGTCATCTACAGTTACAAATGCTTCATGAGGTTTATCTTCAACTCCTGGACCCCAGTCTATTGTTACCCAATATTGCATAGTTTATCTCCTAATACCTTTTTATTTACAACCACAACTGCTACAAGCCATTAATTTTTTCTTGCCTGGCTCGCCGCATTCAGGACATTCACCTTCTTCGTCATCAGCTTCGTCATCAGCTTCTTTAAAGTTTGCGTATTCGTCTTTTAGTGATTTAAGAATTTGTTGTTCTAGTGTTTCTTCGTCGTCTTCTAAAGCCATTGGATTGTCACCGCCTGCTGTTGCAGGATATGATTTTTTAGACTTGTGTAAATCATCACCTGAATCAATTATATCATCAATTGACCCGTAACGCTCATCTGGCTCGTTATCGTATTCTGCTACTGCTTCATCGTCATTTTCAATAGAATCGTTGCAACTGCTCATACCAATGTGTACTTTGCCACATTTTGGACAAGGTTCACTTTGCATGCCTGGCTTTAGATCGTCCATGTCTTTTGGACCGTCAACGATATCACGTAGTCTTTCCATATCTCTGCGCATTGGTAACATTTCTGCATCTGCAGGTTTTGCATCACTAAGACCTGCATTCTTCATCATATCGATTAAGTCTTGTACATGATCTTTACCACTTGCATTGATGCTTACATTCATTGAAACAGGAGAGCCTTCAGTTGCTGGCATCGGTGGCTGCGGTGCCATTGGCATTCCTTCCATTGTTCCACATTCGTCTAGAGATTCTAGTATTTTTTTCATTTCCATTTAATTTGCCTCCGGTGCCGCTGCACTTGGTTCGTGCTCGCGTTCTTTACGAGCTTTTTCTAACTCTTTAAGAAGATCCATAACACGGTTATTGCCAACACTTTCTTGTGCGCTTTCGCCAGCCATGTCTTCTTTGGTTAATAAGGTTTCATAAGTAGTATCTTCTGGCATTTCTTGATACTTTTCTTGCATTTCTTCTGGATTACGTACAATGATATATGCTTGATCAATATTACAGCACTGTCCAATATATTCTTGTAATACTGTTTGTGTTGAAGGATAATTTAACTCGACTTCAAAATATGTAACTTCCATGTTTTCTAGCTGGGGGAAATCTAGTGGACGTTCTTGTATTGGAGTCTTTTTACCTTTAGACATACTAGCAACACTATACTTTTCCAAGCAAGTTTTAATGCTTTTTTCACAGCCTTCTGGTAGCTCTCCTGCAATACCTATTTTAAAATTGTAAGTCTTTTTAGACTCATTTAATATTTCTTGAAATCTTGTTTCCATTGTACATATTTCCCGTTATATGTTATTTATCTTTATCGAGCCCTTTAAGTCTCTCTAGTAGGCTGTTGCGATCAGTAACTACATATCCTTCGCCACTAATTATACCTTCGTCTGAGCCACTATCTTTATCCATTTTTTCTTTTTTAAGTTGTAGCTCAATCATTTTTAGTTTTTTATCTAGTTTAGCAGTTTTGGCATCTAGACTAGTTTTAAGCATACTACCAGCAACTTCAAAAACACGACCACTATAGCGACTTTCAACATTCATGCCTAAGTCCATTAAATCTTCATATGCTGTTAAAGCACGTTGGGCAATGTCTTCTAATTCAGAGTCTGCTTTGTCACCTAAGCCTTTTACTTGCGGTAATGCTTTAGAAATTTTATCAAAGTCTTCTATATCGCGAAAACTTTCTTCATGTGCGAGTTCGTGTTTAGCCTGGGCCTTTTCTTGTGCTTCGGCTTGTTTGATAATCTCTTTAGAGTCATCCATGTTAAGCAAATCTTCTAGTTTTTTAGTCATAGTCCTTTACCATTATATGCTACTATTATTTATCGTCGCTTGCCGTTGTGAAAAATATCTTGTTCAGTTATAATTCTAAAAAATATGCCTTTTTGTTTACAATATGCTCTTGCTGCTTCCCACTTTGCTTGATTAACTATCCAAGCAGCTTGATTAGCTCTACTTCTACCTAGTTTTTCTTTAAGTGTTTGATTTTCTGGCTTTACTTCTATAAGCTCTACACGTTGTTTGCCTTTTCTATCTGCATATGCAATAAAAAAATCAGGTACGTATATTGTATGTTTACCAGTTAGTGGATTTTTATAAGGAATTTTAATTGCTTCTGAAGCCCATTTTGCAACACTAGGGTGTTCGTCGCAAAACTTCATAAATGTAAATTCCCAACTTGAACGATAAGTTGGTGTCTTTGTGCCTACATACTTCTCAGGATTTTTGAGAGTAAATTTTCCTTGTGCAAATCGACCCATGACATTTTAGAAAATAATATTTCTCTTCTCAAGTTTTTCATATTTAGATGACACTTTAAATCCAAGTGTGCTTGTTTTTTCTCTACTATAGTTTAATATATTAGTAACAATATCACTTAGTTGTGTTTTGTTTAAACCTTGTAAAGTGTCAATTAACTGAAACACTTTAATATTATCAATTTTTGCTTGAGTTAATAATGCTGTTGCAACTGCAATAGCACTAGTTTTTTCAAAGCCTCTTTTTTCAAAAAAACCAATTACGGCGTCTACGTCATTTGCAGGATAAGATACTGACTGTGTAAGATACTGATCAAAAAATTCTTTTACTTCTGAAGCACTGTCGTTAGATTCGTATTTTGGTAAATTTCCTGCTGTATTGGCCATTATGTATTTCCTATTGGATTTTTCTGTGCAGCAATAGTATTATTGCCAGATTGTGTTTCAACGTATTTATTGAGTAGCTCGTTGGCTATAGACACCATTTTGGGATCTTCTTTATCTAATAAAGCAAATACTTCTGCTTGAATTGTTTCTTTTTCGTTTACTGTTAAAGAATCATATGCAGTCAAACTTTGTGCTGCACCTACAGAAAATGCAGTAACTGATCCTGCAGCAACCCCTAGTGCAACTGCGCGACTAGCAACTTTATCTCTTAGTTCGGCATTTTCATTAAGTGTAGTTGTAATTGTAGTAATTGGTAATTGTTTATTAGTTTTTTGTGTAGTTATTGCTTCTGCTTCAGTTACTTGCGAACCATTTCCTCCTGACTTAGGAAAACTTGTATTTGCTAGTCCACTTACATTTGTACCTGTTGCTGTTCTAATTGTTTGTCCTGCAACTTGGAATGCTTCATTACGTATTCCATCTTTTGTAAGTGTTTTTGCATTTCTAACAGTACGTGCTGCTGTTAGAATTGTTCCTAAATCTGCCTTGCCGCTTGCTATATCACCTAGCACACTAACACCACCTGCAAGTACGCCCGAACTTCCAAATAGGCTAGATGCACTACCTGCACTAATAGGACTAGGTGTTGAATCGTAATGTACACTTCCAAATCCTTTTGGAGTACTACCTTCTTCAATTGGACCATCTGCATAGAATACTGTTTCGTATGCTACAGTCATTGAACTTTGCGTAGGTTCAGCACTTACACTATTATCTAGTGTATCATGTTGCCAACCTTCAATAATTGGATTAACAAGAGTCATAGTTAAGTATTGATGACGTGCAAGTTGACTAATTTGTATGCTAGTAAAGAAAGGTTCAAATTGATTATTGTCTAAACCATATCTATATGAATTTGCATCACTTCCTTTGTATGTATTAAATCTATCATAAGGACGAGCACTTTGATTTGGTGCGCCTGCACCATCTCTGCTGCCGTATGTGCCATCTGCAAAATAATAGTTATAATATGCTGTCCATAATTGTGTTACAATACTATTATTATCATCATGGAAAGTAATAGTACAAGGACTATAATCTATTCTAGTTTGTAGGTTCTTTTTACGGTTATATTTGTTTTTAGTTTCTACTTGTATATCAAACTTTGGCATAGTTATATTTTTTACAAGCATATTAACTTCATTACTATGTCGTTGTACCCATCCTGGTAAAACTTTGTTTACAACATTATCATTTAAGTTAAGAGTACAATGAAAAAGAAACTTTTGCTTAGGAGCAAGACGAAAATTATCATCAGTAAATAGTCGTGCAGCATGAGTCCAGTCGCCCATGTTACCTTTAGGTGCTAATGCACCATTAACTAAATTATCAAAAAAACCATTGAATATATTTGCCATACTAATATTTATCCAATGTAATAAAGTGCGTATATAAAGAAATAGGGGCTCGAAGCCCCTAATTCAGTTTGACGTGTTGACTTAAAAACTAATATTAACCAGTTACTTGCGGAATAGATGCTACAACTTTTCCGAACGCACCGCCTACACCAACACCTGCGTTTTCGCCTGTTTGGATAGCGTTATCGTACTTAATAGTAAGTGAAACTGTTGCTGGCTCGTTAGCACTGTATGCTAGTGAGTTATAGTTTGCACTTTCCACATAACAACCGTATAGTTCAAAAGTTTCTAATGCGCTTACTGCATTGTTACCATTACCACCGTCTAGAACTTCAATTCTAGTTACAAATTTATAATCTATACCAGATGCTGCACTTGATTGTTCCATGAAGTCGAACTGTCTTTGTAACTGTTCGCCAACTAGTCTTGAAACTTTTCCTTCTGCATCATCTCTTAAGTTTAATGTAATAGCTTCCCAGGTATGTTTACCTGCAAGATAAACTCTTGAGTTATATACGTCAACAGTCATTGTCTCGAAGCTCACGTTTGGTCTAGTAACATCAACAACTTGCTTAGTTAATTCAGTAACTTCGCCCGCCGAAACACCAAAGTTCTCCAAGCTCACTCTAAAGCGATATTGAAGTTTTGGCATAAGCAATCCTTGCGATGAAGGACTGCTATCGGTAGCCAATGGTACTGTGATTCTTGATAGTGATGAAATAGCCATTTAATTTGCTCCTATGTTAATATTATTTATCATTTTTACAAGCCTGCTATTTCCCCAGTATTTTTCAAGCGTAGTGGAATGTAAATAAATTCAACTGCTTTAACTGGCTCAATCGCGATATCTAAGTATAGCTCGTTTCTATCTATACGTGCCGGAGTGTTGTTGCTTTCGTCACATACAACTAGGTAGTCGTATAGTGCTCTTGCTCCAACTAGCTCTAGCATTAAACTCTCTGCTGCCTGTTTGATCTGATCACGTGTGATCTTATCATTAGGCTCAAAGATATATGGTTTCGCTAGTTTGTTCAACTGTCCACGTAAGTAAATTACTAAACGTGCTACGTTGATTCTATCTAGTGAACTTGCGCCTCTTGCACGAGTCTTTTGACCGTATGCAACTAGACCTGCTCCATTGATAAATGTAATCGGGTTAACGTTTACACTGTACAGTGTGTCACGTTGTCCTTCGTTAAGTGCAATGCTTACAAATTCGCCTTCGCCATCAATATAACCTGTTGCTGTTGCGTTTGTAATACCACCGCGTCTTGTACCTGCTGGTGCAAACCATGGATAGCTAACTTGATCACTTAGTGCAATAGTACGTAGCATCATGTGACTTGGAGGAACAACAACATTGTTACCTGCGTTGTCGCTTGTAAAGCCCCATGGGTAGAAGATACCTAAGTATTCATCTCTACTTACTAGTCCGTCATCATTGTCTTCAACTGCTAGTGCAACGTTCTGACCCCATTCATTTAATGAAGTAGCGTCCGAAGTTAATCTTGCTGGAGAATCGCCAACAATAAATGCACTTAGTCCTCTATCATAGTTTAGACTGATCATTTCACCAATTAGTTCTGGATAACCTGGTGTAGCCATTAAGTTAAAGATACGTGATTCATCATCTCTAATGTCATCGTTACTATTAACTGTTGCTTGTAGTTGTTGTACAACAACTTTACGCTGTGCGTGTCTACCAAATGATCCGCTACCATCTTCTTGGTTAGCAGATTCAGTAACCCAACGATTTGCATCATAAGATGCCATTGATACGTCATTCATTCTTGGGTTATCAGCTGTTTTGTCAATGTAATTGCGTACAAATTTCTTAACGTTAAAGCCGCTTCTACGCATGTTCCAAAGTAGCATACCTCGTGGGTAAAGTGCTGGATCTGGAGCATCTGGATCTAAGAAGTCGCTGGATAGTAGTTCATCAATAGTAGCTTCTTCACTGCCACCTGTTGTATTCCAACGTGCATCTGCAAAAAGAACACCATTTTCTGTAGTTTGATCTGACTTATCAATTAGTCTCCATTCTTGAGCATCATTGTTCCAACGTCTAATAGTTGGATAATTTTCTAAGTCTGATGTATCAACCCAAATGTCTTGATCTACTGGACTGCTTGGCTCGCTTGCTGCAACGGTAGTACCATTACTTGAACTATGTAGTGTGTTATATCCTACCCAAGTAGTACCATTGTGTACCATCATGTCAACTTCGTCTACAACTGAGCTGTACCATAGTGTACCGTCTGCTGTTGTTGAAGTTGGAGCATCTGCTGAAGCAGTAAATGTTGTTACTGGTGCCCAGTTAGAAATAACTAGTTCATTAGTTGAGTCACCTGTTGGTGCATCATAAACATTATCAGCTGCACTTGTAAATCCTAGAAGTGTTAGTGGGCTAGTAGCCGAACCATCATCTAGTCTAATGTCGCCGCCTAGTGTATGCTCAATAACAACTTTGTTATTTGCATCTACTGAAGCAACAATATTAGTAAAGCCTGCTGCGTTAATAGCATCTGCCATTGTGTCTGCGTCAGCTGCTGTACCTGCTGCTGTAAAGCTAACAGTTTTTTGTGCGCTTAGAGCACCGCTTTCGCCTACTTTAGTTTCTTGTGCTTTAAATGAATATGTAGTTGCTCCTGTTAACTGAGCTGCTACTATTGCACTTGTAGCAGTTGTTCTGCCACTTGCTGCTCTTTTGAATACTTTAAAATCACCTAGTTTACTTGCTGCTTCAGTCCAGTTGTACTGTACATAAAGATCGTCAACTGCTAGGTTTGCTCCACCGCCGGCTTTATCTAGGCCTTCTAATGCTGCTTGGTTAGTAGCATAAATTGGTGCGCTAATTAGATCCCAAAGTTCAGTGTCAGCGTTCCAAGATTTAATTCTCCATCTTGCACCACTGTTTGGTTCTGTAGTTTTAATCCATATACTTCCTGTTGGACGTTCTGTTTGACCTGAACCTGATGATTTCCATTGTGGAACACTTGTATGAGGATCAATTGCTAGTGCTGGAACATTATATGTTGCTCCGCCTGCTGTAATACCTAATGTTGCTGCTAGGTTATTGTTACCTTCTGTAACTGTGAAACTTGAAGAAACACTACCGTCATTGTAAATTACTAACTGGTTGTTAACATTTGCTAATGAAACACCTGTACCACTTAGTGTAGTATTTGAATCAGTAACAATAGTATCTAGTGAAGTTGCTGATCCACCGCTTGCTGCTGCTGTAACATTGTAGTTATTGCCGCCGACGCCAATAACAAATGCATCAGTATCAAGTAGTGAGCTTGCTACAGAACCTGTAACAACAACTGAACCAGTTACACTAGGAACGCTACCTACCCAGTCAGTTGAGCCAACTTGTACCCAAGTACCGCTTTGATTTTTATACCATACTCTGTATACAGTTGAAAGGCCTGCTGTAATAGCGTAGTCGCCAATTGCGCCTACTGAACCTTTTGGTGTATATGGAGTGCTACCGCTTGTTTTAGCAGAATCAGTAATTACAATAGGAGTCTTTACAGAAAAACTCTGTCCGCCTGCTGTTGACGCTGCTGCGCCATTCCACTCAAAAATACCAAATGCAGATGAAGCAGTATCTACCCAAAGAGCGCCGTCTGCTGGATCGCCTGCTGGTGCATCTGCTGTTGCTTGTAAAGAACCTAAGTCTACGTCTGCTCTGACAACCCATGCTCTGTTAGAAACACCAAGTAATGAGTAAGCTGCTTGTAATCCGTATTCATTAAGTTCTCCTGCATGAATTGGATTGTTGTTGTTATCAGTATAAAATACTGGATCTCCAAAGGTCTCTGTCAAATCGCGCTGCGAAGTAAGCAAGTAAGGCTTACCGGCATTTGCTTTTGTAGTACCTGGAGCAATACCTGTGCCAGCGCCATTAGTTTTGTTTTCGGCGGTGGCTACGAATATCATTGGAACTGTACCTGGCTCCGCTGGTGTGTAGAAACTTTCGTCTACTACGGATACCTGTACTCCGGGTGATGTTAGTGCCATTATATTTCTCCTATTAATAATGTTTGAGCGTTTGTTATAGTTATTTAGCAGACTTTGAATAATTTAATGGTATAATCACCTAGAAAAAGGCACCGAAAAGGTGAGGTAAATACAGTATGAGACCATTATGTAAGTGCGGACAGCGTCCTGCTGCTATAAATTATAAAAAAGACGGCAAGACATATTATCGAACACTATGTGAACGTTGTTTACGTAACGGCGTAGGGCACGGAATACCTAAATGGAAACAACGAGGGTATGAGAAAAAAGATATTTGTGAGAAGTGCGGATTTAAATCTAAACACACTGAGCAATTCAATGTATTTCATATTGATGGAGATTTAAATAATTGTCGTCCGACTAATCTGAAAACAATTTGTGCAAATTGTCAGCGTCTTCTTCAAAAGGACGGGGTGCGTTGGAAGCAAGGTGACCTAGTCCCTGATTTCTAAAGATAGTACGAATAAGAGTATCGACATTTCTTTCTAATCTTTTTAAGTCGCCATTATTGTCAATAGTGTAATCGCACATCCATTGTTCGATGCTCATTGAACTTGGATCTTCTGTAGGCAAATGATCTGTACGATCTATCCAAATAGCATAATCAAAAATTTCTTCGTTTTGCATGGCGAAGAATTCACGCTTGTTACGCAAGCCACAGTATATTTGATTTTGAGCAAACAGGTTGCGTCCAAGGCGTGCCAAATCATCTTTACAATAGTCGTGTATCATGTTGTACCACTCTGTACGATGATTGTGTCGATCTGCGTAACACTCTTCTTCGTTAGCGTAACCGTACTTGTCTTTTAGATCGTTGAATATAAACAACTCAGAACAGAATTTTGAACTTGACTGGAATGTGTAACCATATTTTTCTAACATTTCACAGACAGTATCTTTACCATGTCTGCCGTGTCCAACAACAAGTAGTTTAGGTAACATAAGTTAAATTATCCTTTGTATAATATACTTTACAGTATATAGAATAATTACGTTTTTGTCAAGTATTTTTTACTTTTTTGAGCTTGTCGTTTTGCCCAGGCTGCTTCAAAACCAATCTCATGCTGATATGCTTCAATGTTACCCCATAATCTTTTTACATAAGATTCATAAGTAGACATTATATCTTTTTCCTGCCATGATTCAGGGATGAGTTGACCTTTTACAATCCAATACAAACGATTTGCTTCTTTAAGTTGGAAGTATGTCATACTGTATTTACAGTAGACTTAGATTATAGCGTTAACATTAACCAATAGTGAAGCCGTAGCCGGCACCACCAGCAACAGCCATTGAAACATCTGCTTCTAGTTTTTCCATTTCAGCTTGTGCTTCTGCTTTTAATGCATCACCGTTAAGTGCAGAACCACCTTGTGGGCCAGCAATAGTAGCAAATTTACTACGTGCTTCGCCTAACATAAATTTACAAGCAGCAAGCGTGTAATCTTTAATCCATTGGCTTGCTAGATAATCGTTCAGTAGTTCACTATCAGGACGATAGTTGTAAACATAGAGAAGTAGATTTTCTTCAGTGCGTGGACGTTGTAACAGAGTTAACTTTTTACTAGTTGTATTCCATTTAAATTCAATAAATGAACCAAACATTCTGCCTACAAGTTCTTGGTATCCTGCAAACAGGTCATATGTGGCTAGACCTCCTAAATTGCTGCTTGACAAAAGATAAGTGTTTGTGTAAGCAAGATTGAATGGTTCAAATAATGTGCCGCCGTCACCGCCACCGCTACGTGAGCCAATGCTTCTACGGAATAATTTACGAACTTCTACTACTTCGTTTGGAAGTATGTATTCGTTTTGATCTTCAACAGTAGGCATAAACAAGTATGACTCTTCAACACTATTGTCCGAACGCTGTCTAAATTTAGCAAATGCTTTTTTTAATGCAGTTTCATAGTGGATAGGATCTAGCTCGACATCTACCATTCCTCCGCCAAGGAATGCATTTACATAGTCGAAAACTTCTTGTTTTTGTGTTTGCGATACTGCCATTTATGTTTCTCCGTTATAGTATTTATCTTTCGATAAATATGTGTATGCCAAGACTTAGTTTATATAAACCAGAGCGCGGTGCAGACTATAAGTTTCTGGATCGACAAATTAACGAAATGTTTACCATAGGTGGTACAGACCTTTTTGTCCACAAGTATATTGGTACGAATGACGGAACAACAGAAAAGGATCATACACAAATCCAAGATATGTTGTTTTTAGAAAATCGTGATAGAAAATACGATCCAGATATCTATACAATTAGAGGCATTTATAATGTACAGGATATTGATTTTGATCTTAGCCAATTTGGATTGTTTTTAACTAACGATACATTGTTTATGACTGTGCATATTACAAGCTCAGTTGAAGCAATAGGACGTAAACTAATGCCTGGTGATGTAATTGAATTACCTCACTTAAAAGATGAATATGCACTAAACGACTTTAGTGTAGCACTAAAACGTTTTTATGTTATTGAAGATATCAATCGTGCTGCTGAAGGATTTTCGCCAACTTGGTATCCACATTTATATAGACTAAAACTTAAACAGATTGTTGATAGTCAAGAATTTAAAGACATTCTCGATTTACCTGCAAGTGAAGATCATCCAGAAGACGGCACATTGCGTGATGTATTAAGTACGTTTGAAGCAGAAATGCAAGTTAATGATGCTGTAGTTGCAGAAGCAGAAGCAAATACACCTAAGAGTGGTTATGCTGTAGATGAAAATTATTATACCCTTGCTGTAGATGAAAATACAGGCAGGAAAAAGATTCAACAAACAGATAGTCAAGGTAATGTTACAGATAAAGCAACTCCGACAAGAACCGGTTATAGTGGTCTTCTTATTGGAGACGAGTTTGCACCTAATGGCAGTAACTTTAGTAGTGGTATTAGTTTTCCACTTAATGCTGTTACAGGCGATTATTTTTTAAGAACAGACTTTTTACCACAACGTATGTTCCGCTATGATGGTAGACGTTGGTTAAAAGTACACGATGTTAAGAGAGCTCCAATGGACAACGGTACTACACAAACATTGCGTGGATCATTTATTAATGATGTAGACACCTACATCTACAACACACCAATTGCACAAGATTTTGTACGTCTAACTGTAGGACAAACTGTAATTAATACAGAAATTGCATACACAACTGCAAAATATCTCCAGATAGAATTTACATCAACTACAGGTGACGGATATATTAGATTACCATTTATAATTGAAGATTATCCTGGTATGCTTACAAGTTATGATGACAATGGAACCGAACGTGTTAAAATTACATTACCAGAAGATGTTGTTAAATATGAAGGATTATATAGTTTAACACTACATAATGTACGAACACAACAGCGTCAGGCGCTTTCTCAAGTATTAAGACCTAAGGCGGATAACTAATGGCTGAACACTTTTATGATGGACAAATAAGAAAGTATCTTGTACAAATGATGCGACTGCTTAGTAACTTTAGTTACAAGACAGGCGACGGCACTACTATACAAGTTCCAGTTATGTACGGGGATATGACTAGACAAGTAAGTGCTATCTTGCGTGATAATTCAGAAAATAAAATACCTAGTGCTCCTAGAATGTCTGTATATATTACAGGTTTAGATATAGACAGAGAACGTACTTCAGATGCTAGTTATACAAATAAAAGACATATAAGAGAACGTGTAAAAGATAATAGCGGTAATTATATTGATGATCAAGGACGTCAATATACTGTAGAACGTTTAATGCCTACACCCTACAAACTTACAATGAACTGTGATATATGGGCAACTAATACAGATATGAAGTTGCAAATAATGGAGCAGATTTTAATGTTGTTTAATCCAAGTTTTGATATACAAACCACAGACAACTATTTAGACTGGACAAGTTTAACTACAGTCATGCTAGATAGTGTTAACTTTAGCACTCGTACTATTCCAGTTGGCGTTGATAGTGAAATAGATGTTGGACAAATGACATTTAGTACACCAATTTATATTAGTCCTCCTGCTAAGGTTAAACGTCTTGGTGTTGTTACTAATATTGTTACTAGTATTTTTGACGGTGACGGTTATTATGACTTTGAAAAATTACTCGAAGGTACTAATCTGTTTAGTATTGGTGGATATACACAGTCGTTCGAAGACGGCGGCACACAGAACGAAGTTGTAGATACTGGTGCATTTCCAAATGACGGTGACGGTATATTAACTCCAAGAAAACAAGTTACACGAGTTAACAAACCAGTTGTAAAAAATCCATTACAAGAAAGAATTCTTATCTTAAACGGAGATGCACAAATATTAGATAATGGATTACCTAGTAATTTTAAATGGAGCGATTATTTTACAGAACTTACAGGAAAATATCAAGCAGGGTTAAGTATAATATACTTAAGAAAACCGGATATACAAGGGTTAGTTGCTGGTCGTATTACTATTAATACGCTAGACGAAACTAAACTTTCTATAGATTGGGATAGAGATACACTGCCTAGTAATACTACAATACAAGGTCCTGCAAGAGATGCAAATCAATATTCAAGTGTAGACTTTATTATTGATCCGTTGCGTTATGATCCAAAATCAGATACAGGAAAAGCAGGTGTTAGATTACTACTATTAGGCGCTATAGGTGACGCTTCAAATACAGACGGAAGTTATGCTTGGAAAAATACTGATAACTCAGACTTTGTAGCAGGAGCTAATGATATTATAGAATATGACGGTGCAAATTGGCATATTGTGTTTGATGCAAGTAAAGAGTACTTGCCATACAACAACGAAACTATTACAACAGTATATACTACAAATCTTAACACAGGAGTTCAATACTACTGGGACGGTGATCAATGGCTATTAAGCGTAGACGGTGAATATGCCAAAGGTGACTGGACTATACGTCTAGACGGATAATTACTTGTATGAACAAGATTATCTGTAGTGGTGCTCTCTTTTACGCATTAAATACCAAAAGATTTTTATTCTTACACAGAGTAAACGGTAAAACAGCCGGTACTTGGGGTCTTGTAGGTGGCGGCACAGAAAACGGTGAAACACCATTTGAAGGTTTAAAAAGAGAAATACAAGAAGAAGTAGGTAATATTCCTAAAATTATAAAAACAATTCCTTTAGAAACATTTGTTTCTAACGATTCAAAATTTAATTTTCATACATATCTTGTAGTTATAAAAGAAGAATTTTTACCAACGCTAAATTCAGAACACAGCGGGTATGCATGGGTTGAATTTGGTTGTTGGCCAAAAACTTTACATCAAGGCTTAAGAAATACACTACAGAATAAAACCAATTTAAATAAACTTGAAACAGTATTTCAAGTAATTGATCTATTAGAGGTTTAAATGAAAGACAATATAAAACAACACGACTGGGGCTATGAAATAGCTTGGGTAACAAAAGATACATACTATAGTAAAATTATTGCATTTAATAAACCTGCTAGAACAAGTATGAGCTTTCATAAATTAAGAAATAAGAGTTGGTTTATAAATGACGGACAATTTAAAATTAGATGGATTGATACTAAAACTGGTCAAGCGTATGAAAGCGAACTTAAAGAAGGATTAACTTTCGATGTTCCTGCACTTATGCCTATAAGTATTGAGTGTATAAGTCCTACAGGAAGTTTTACCGAAGTCGGTGATGTTTCAAAAACTGATGATGCATATCATCTTTCTCCAACAGGAGTAGCAAATGATTCCACGCCTTAAGTATTCTCAAAAATATATAAATGAATTAGAAAAATTTAAAGATGGTGTTGAAAAAATTACCAATCAAGATTCTAAAAATAAAGGACAATTACTTCTTAAGCAACTTCAAGATAAAGTAGATCTAATAGATAGTTTACACAGTGATACAGGGTTTACTAATCTTAAGTTAACCAAAGAAGAAATTGCTAATACTGTTAAAATAAGACACCAGTTAGCACAACTAATTAAATAGTTGAGAATCTTTTAACTTGAATAGATCCTACCATTGCAGGGTGTGCTGTACACTGATATCGATACCCTCCGGAAATGTTTTCTGGAATTCTCCAATATAACGTTCCGTCTGACCAACCTTGAGCTTGTGATCCAGTCAATACTCTGCCTTCATTTGATACATGAAACACTCCGGTATTGTACTGATTGCCTAATGGATCTTGTATTTCAAACGGGTGTCCTGTTGCGTTAGTTAAGTCAAATGATACTGTTGTTCCTGACAATACATAGATTGTTGGGTTATTTGCAGAATAGTGTGGTTGGAAAGTATATGCTGTGATGCCAACACTACCTACTTTAAATTGTACCAATGTAGGTTCTACAATGTTGTTGATTGTGAAGAATCCTGTATCGCCTCTAATAATATTAGGAAATGCATTTTCCCATTCAGTACCATTCCAATATAAAACAGAACCCTTTGCATCTAATGGCGCATTTTGTGCCCAAGTAAATGCAACATCTGATAAATCTTCAATTGAAGTAGGTACAACAGGAGGTGTATAACTAAACACACCTGATGTATTATTATATGTTAGTGTTCCACTGCCGCTTGCTGTATTCTGTGTAACGCTTAAATCAGTTAATGAAATACCTCCGCCGCCGCTTGCTACTGATGCAGGCTCCCAAACACTGTTAGTTGAATTCCATGAAAGTACTTCACCGTTGTTAGGAGCCGATGTTGTTGTGTCAACATCGCTTAATGCATCTATGCTAATAGAGTTTAGATCTGTTGCACTAACGCTGGTAAGATAAGAACCTAAATCACTTATTTGACTTTCTGTAATACTTAATGCACTTTGGTGTTGTGTTACTGAACTTTGTGTAATGTTTGCATTAGGTACATCTGCCCATGTAACTGCTGCTGTTAAATCGTTTGTTTCTGTATAACTTGTTAAGTAACTTGACAAATCAGGTGGTGTATAACGGAACACACCTGTTGTATTATCATAACTAATTGCACCGTCACCGCTTGCTGTTAGTTCGTTACCTACACTAAAATCTGCTAGTGTTGCAACTGTAGGAGTATTAGTAAAGTTATTGTAGTCTAGATAATATGTACTGTCAAATCCGTCTAATGTATCAGCGTCTAATCCACTACCGCCAGATGTTACGTCAAATCCTGGTGCCCAATGATTACCGTCCCATTTAAGAACTTGTCCAACTGCCGGTGCAGATGATGTTGTATCAACATCACTTAAAAAATCAATACTAAATGATACTAAATCTATATGTAGGTCATTGCTGTCTGTAGTGAGTTCTGTAGCAATGTTTGTTCTACCCAAAACATTTAAAGTATCTGAACCACTTGCTGCATATTGTCCATCGTCTGTAACAACAGTACTAAAAGCATTAGTAACACCACCTGTTACATTTGCATTAATAGTTAGCGTATCACCGGTGATTGCTGTTGTAACATTTGAGCCGCCAGCAACAGTTAATGTGTCGTTGTTTATATCTGCTGTTGTGCTTCCGGTATCTGCTGCTATTGTATTAAATGTGTTAACATTTACCGATACTTGTGCTGGAACAACATTCCATACAGTGCCATCAAACTCCCAGGTGGTTCCGCCCGATGTATATTGGTCTCCTATCGAAGGACTATCTGGAAAATTTAAAGCCATGTTGTTTTTATCCTCTTTATCATATTTATGCTATAATGTCTAGTGGTTCGTTTACCAAGAAACCAAAAGAGTTATTTACGTCTAATTCTAAAACTGTTCCTGTATTAGCACTAACATTTGACACTGTTGTACTTGCACCAGAATTTCTACCTTGAATATTAAATGGTGTTGCAGGATTAGAGGCAAATACAGCAGTTACTTGTATAGCAATACCTGATACAATACTGCTTACTGTTACGTTTGTTCCATTATCATCTAACCAAGCACTTGTACTAAGAACTATTCCCCTGTCATTAACAGTGGGAACAATTCCTGTATAACTCATAGATCCAACAGTGTTATAAGGATTAGTTACTCCATATCTACTATAAATTATACGTTGTGTTGACCCCATTAAACTTCTAAAGTCGTTGTAATCATTTGTTAATCCTGTTGTTGCTACTACACTTTTTGCATCATTTAAAAGTTTATTTTTTAAATAAGCAGGAGATACTCTTGGATTAGCTTGTAAATGTAATGCTAGTAAACCGGCTACTTGAGGAGCAGCCATACTTGTCCCCCCAATACTCATTATTTTATAATTTGAATTACCTGGATAATCAAACGTAGTATAACCAGATGCTTCATTGCTTGATGTACTCATTATACTTTCACCAGGTGCCCATATATTAACCGCAGGACCTTTTTTACTACTTGTTCTTGGTTGATCTAAACTACTTCCATTTACAGTGCTATCAATGTTACCTACAAAAAATGCATTATCACTATACGGACTACCTGGGCGATGATATAATCTAGAACTTCCGTCAAAATTAGCAAAATTATTATAATCTGTTCCGGTTGCTAAATCAGCTTTATAGTAATCATTTCCTGCTGCAATAGTAATATGAATTCCTGCATCTATCATATCTTCAACTTCTGCATTTGAAAAAGCATTTTGTGCTGGAAAAATTCTAGTACCGCCCAATGGAAGCATTATTCCATAATTTAATAAAAGGTCAGCATCTGATTGACCGCTGTATGTCCACGGAGTACCTTGATATGTTCCTCCTGTTGGAGCTGATGTAGAAGTATTTAAATACCCCCAACTCATGTTAACAACAGTAGGACGTCCACTTACTTTATTTAAATGCCACAAACGTATAGCATCAAATGCATCAGCAATTGGAATGCCAGTACCGTCAGTGCCTGTTGGTGTTTCTAATCCTTGCAATTTCATTGAATATATAGCAGCACCTTTTGCCCATCCATAAGTTTTACCTGCTGCTATACCTGCACAATGAGTTCCATGTCCGTCTCTGTCTCTGTAAAAATCTACACTTTGAGTTCCGGTTAATCCACTTAATCCATACCAATCAATTTGTACAAGTCTTGTAGTTCCTTCTGAACTTTCCCATTCTGGATGTCCTGGCTGTATACCGCTATCCATAATAACAATATCAACGCCTGACCCGTCTAATACATAATCATAATTTCCTGCTACTGTTCTACTAGAACCGTATACATTTGTTGTTTCTATACTACGTCTTAAACCCCAATTAACATCATTAACACTACTAAACCCTCTATAAAAGGTTCCTTCTTGATATGATCTAAACCCAATTTCAATGTCGTCTCTTTGATCTGGCGGTAATTCAACTGCTTCAATCCTAGGATCGTTTTCTAATTCTCTTGCTTCTTCATCTGTAAGATACCAATGAGTTATGCGGTTTGATCCTAATCTCGGATTTGCTATTTCTACTGTTCTATTTGGTATTGATTCAACACCGTATGTTGCAGACATTTCTGCATCAAGTTCAGCTAGGTTTACACCACGTTTAACAATGACAGCATATTCTTTTTCAACCATACTTAAAACTCGTATATCAATATTATTACATCGCCTACATCTACTGAAGCGCCGTCGCCTTCTCTATAAAGTATCATATCAAAGCTAGATGTACCTCTTGTAATTGGAATATAAACTCCTGTAGCATTTGTATAATCATTAATAGTTGCTACTACTTGATAATCGCTTACTGATGCATATGCTGAACTAAAACTAACAGTATAGTCACCTGACGCATTTTGTGTTACACCACTGATTCCTGAACTTCCTGTCCAGGTAGGGGATGCACCTAGTGTTACATATCCTCCATGAACCGGAGTAGGAACACCGTTAATTGTAACACCGTCTGGTGCTGTTATACTAAATGAACTTGTGCTATCAATTTGGGGTGTGCCAGCATTTGATGTTTCTAACGTATCAACAGTTAATGTGTTATTAATTGTAACAGCATCATTTGTAGTTGCACCTCTTGCAGTAATATTTGCTAGGGTTGATGTTTCTGTATAACTTGTTAGATAGCCGCTTAAATCTGGTGGAGCATAACTAAACACTCCAGTTGTATTATTGTAAGCTAAAGATCCGCCGCCATTAGCGGCATTCTGTGTTACACTTAAATCAGTAAGTGCTATTCCGCCGCCGCCACCTGTTGCTTGTAAATCAGCAGCAGGCGCCCAACTAGTTCCATTCCATTTTAAAACCTCGCCACTACTTGGTGCAGTTGCACTAACATCTGTTAAGTCTGACAGTGTAGTAGGTACAGTTGGTATAGTTGGTGTGTTTGTAAAATTATTATAGTTTAGATAGTAGGCAGAACCTTGTCCATTGAGTGTACTAGCATCTGACGAACTACTACTTCCACCACCACCAGTTGTTGCAGGTTCGATCCATTGACTACTAGTTCCATCGTTAACATAAATGTATAATTTACCAGTTTCTGTATTAAGCCATAAATTACCTGAGCTTGGATCACTCGGCACAGTGTCTGATACGTCTACTGTTGCGCCGCCACCGCTAAGATCTACGTCTTCAGGCATAAAGTGTTCGTGTTCCGCACTCCATACTAGTATTTGACCTGGAGTAGGCGGAGTCAAGTACATTACATCGCTGAATGCACTGATACTAATTCCACTTAAATCTGTATTTTTTACAAATGCACTAGTATCAACGTTGTTTAAGTCTGCTCGTGCTAATTCAAATCCAGCGACATCTTCAGATCTTCCGCTATAAACTCTTAGTGAATTTGAATCTCTAGAAAAGAATACTTCACCACTAGAACCAACGTTTCTGTCAAGAAAGTCTGTTGCTCTAGGAATTATTCGTATTCTGTCAACAATAGGTGCTGTACTCGATCCTGCCACATTAATCTCCTAAATCTATACTGTATTTATTTAGAATCAGTAGCGTCCAACACCTAGTATATAAACTCCATTCCACCAACCGTTTTCGTTTTCAACTAATTCTTCAAGAATAATACGTTCAAAATGTATATGTAACCCACTTTCTTCTAATGCTTGTTTGGCGCCTTCTACAGTGCCATCAAAATTTGCATCGTCAACTATTACTATTGCCTGATTAGAAAGTGCAGGAGCATAATGTTTGATTGCAGCTTTGGTTTCATTTTTGCCGTGAGGACCATCATAAAAGAAAACATCAATAGGTTTAAAATCTGAAATGTCAACTTGATATAAATCACCATCGTAAATTTTAATATCGTTATCACCTTGATGTGCTTGTATGTTTTTAAGAAAATCTTCTTTACTGTTTGGTGGTAATCTTGGATGATCCTCTCTAACAGGTTGAACGTTTTCTTCCCAATTATCAACAAAATATGCAGTTAACTTATTACCATCGATAGCAGGAACAGCAGTTGCTCCTAGATAACATCCTACTTCTAGATATGTTTCGGCGCAACTACAAACATTGTGTAGGAAAGATTGTATTTTATGAGATGTTAGTCCGTGTATGCGCCACATATCGATTCCACTATAATGTTATTAATTGTATATGATTTTTGCCCGTTTTTAGCTTCATAAAGTTTATCACACTTGTTACAGTCCCAACAATCAAACTTACAGTTTTTAATAAACTGTCTCCAAGCATCTATTGGTTTACCTTTTAAATTAGTGTTATTAATATATCCGTCAAAGTCAGAAAATAGTATTTCTTCTTTATTTTTATACTTTTTAATAATATCCATAGTAGAATATAACTGTGCTATACTTTCTCTACCATGCATTTTAATAACGTCTACATAATAAAGCATTTCAACCCAGTCTTGTCTCCAAGGAGGAATGTTTGCTGTCTTAAGTGGTGTAGCAGGATCTGTTACGTCCCATTTAGGACAACTTACTCTACTGATTGCATCATTAAAATATTGAGGACCTGTAGTACGTGTGTTATTAAAATGAAAATGTTCACCCATTACTGGACAACTTCCTAGGCATCCTTCGTTACCTAAAAGTGCAATTTTAATACCGTACTTTTGTTTAACTTTTTTAATTTTAATAAGTTCGTCTTTATTACGCATTAAATCTCTATCTATGTTAATATAGTGAAATCCTGCTTCTGCTTGTTTTGCAACATCAGCTGCTGTATTCACTTCTCTCAATATAGTATTTTTAATTTGTAATTGTGGGAACTCTTTTTTTATTTGTCCTGTCATTACCCAATGGGTGTGAGGAATAGTTGCAGATCGAATACCTTTATGATGATATAAAGGTTTAAAATTTTCAATCCACAAATCAAGATTACTTTGATCAGGACGGACCTGCATGTTGTTAAATGTTGCTGATAGCGGTATTCCTAACTTGTCCTGAATAATGAGTGAATTTTCAATTAAGTCGTTAGGATCATTAACAAATACATCTCCCATCGCGTCCTGATCAAATGGGGGTATACGACTTGTTATATAAACATCGTATATTAAGTCTTTATGATCAGCGCAAAATTGATAGAATTCTTCAAATTGACGCTGATTTAGTTTTGGGTTTAATGGTACACTAAACATGAAACTATCTTATTCTTCTTTGTCTTTTCTATTAAGGATCTTTTTAGCAAGTAGTTTGTCTGTAACACTAGGCACATCATATTCAGGAATTGCACCTTTATTTTCAAGCAATCCTTCGTGTACTGCTCCTGCAATTTCTTTAAGTCCTTGTGTTAATCTTTCGTTATACTGTATAGTTGTTGCAAGTGTTTCAATTTGATCTTCTTCTGGCATCATTGCAATTGAATCCATATTACCTGAACCAATTCTACCATATGAAATCATATCCATTGCTGCTTGTTTAGCCATACGTGTAACCCAGTACTTGCGTTCTTCTTCGTGATCGTAAGTATATGCCTTTTTAAGCATTTCTTTGTCACCGCCTGAAATCTTTTTAACTAAGTCGATAAAAACTTTTACTTCTTCTGAAGCTTGTTTAATTTTTCTATTCCAGACTTTAACATCATGTTCCATGTCTTCAATGTCAACAGAAATAAGTTCTTTTTGTAATTCATCTGTTGTTTCTTGAAGTTGTTTTTTTGCAATTTTAATTTCAACTAGTTTTCTTTTTAGACTGTTGTTAATGTTGTGCCAAGAGTGATGACGTGTTTCTAGTTCTAGCAAACACTGTTTTAGTTTTCTGTATGGGGTAAGTTGCGAATCAGCAACAAAATGTTCTGATTGATATTGAGATTGGCCGCTGTTTAGGTTCAATGCACCGTCTAAAATCTCATGCTCTAACTCGTCTAGCTGAAAAAATTCTTCAAACCCTTCATATGGCGAAACCCGTGTTTCTAAAGCCATATGAGCATTTGCGTTATTTTTCTCTGCTTGTGATTGTTCACTCATTTATTTCTTCTCCTTTAAAAAAGTTTCATTGGACTATGTTTATTTACAACAAAACTTTTTTTAAGGATTAGAAATTGAGTTTGTTACCAAATCTTGGGTTATTTTGATCTACGTATGTAACACCGTCTTCTTCATAGATACGTACACCGTCTTCATCCATAAGACCCATCGAAACTGCTTGTGCTGCTGGCATCATAATACCAAAATATTCTTCAAACAGAATATTCATTTGCCAAACATTTGGGGCAGTTTTAAATTTCTTCACTAGAGTCTGATATTTTACTAACATTGTAGACAGGTTATCTTCATATTGTTCTGCTTTGCTAAGGATTTTGTTAGCAAGAGCAGTTTTATCTAAAGATCTTTCAGCAGCAAGGTAATCTAAAAATGGAGTTACATGCGCAGGATCATCGCCGTAAGTTAACCATTCACGTGCTTCGTGTTTTTGAATTTCCCAACTTGCTTTTTCTACTTCTGTAGTGTTATGTAAATGACGGAATCTAAAATTGTATTCTGTATCAATAATTTCTTTAGCAAAACGATACATGAAAGTTCGGATTTGTTCTTTAATTTCAGGAGTCAGCGTAAAAGGAACTTTGTCTTCTTCAGGAATAGCATCAGTTTCTGCCCAACCTTGATCATTATTCCAAATTTTCACTGTATCTCTAATTTCAGAGAAAAACAAACTTCCATATTTTGCTTCTTCAGCTGTTACTTCTTCATAACCTGCTGGTATAGTTGGATAAATTGTATCAAACAAAGGTTCTGCAATTTCTACACAGCTTAAATCAAAAAGAGAATATAAGTCTTTGCAGTAAATGTTTGGGTCGTTTTCGCTCATACCAAAATATGGTCTCATAGCTTCTGTTTTTGTAATTATATATTTCATAGTTTAAAATCCTGATCCTGCTATTACTGTTGCTGCTCCTGTACTACAAGCACCTGATGATTGTCCGTAGTGTCCTTTAGGCATAGCATTTGCACCTAAAGTAATTTGTGAGTCTGAGGTATAACTTTGTTTCACTGTATGGTTATTTTGTTGTCCATCGTAGTGTCCCATTATATAACCCCAATCTTGTCCTTCTTCTGAATTTTCTTCTCCATAAGCTCGGACTTTGTTAAATGTTGATAATGTTGCTCCGTTAGCATCATTAAATTTAGCAATACCACTTGTAACATTGTTGCCACTAAATGCATAATGATATCCGTATTTACTTCCTAGGTTCTTAGTTTGGTAACTAGTTTTACCGTAGTAACCTCCTTGATCCCAATTTGCTGTCCAAGTTGCATTAGCCCAAGTTACGTATTGATATTCGTTTCCATTGTGATTAAAGTAGCCTCTAAGTTCGCCTCCAACAGCATCGCCTCTACCACCATAGTTAGAACCCCAACCGGTGTACATAACTTCTGTTGGAAAATGCATACGGTTAGTACTGGAAGGACCGCCTCCAGTTATCCAACCACTTTGTCCTTTCATATCTTCAGTTGCTGCTGCATCAACACGAGATACGTCCATTTTCATACCACCAACGTGATTACCAAATCCAGCAGTACCATAACCTAGTCCTTGGTTCTTTGGATCATTGCCTACATATCCATAACTAATACCGCTAGATGAAAACCCATCTGCTGTAAACATTCTAATAGATCCGTTTGCTAAACTGTAAGAACATATTTGATCATGTGAGTTAGCATATCCATTAGTTGAACAGATATATGCGTGATAATCACTCCAAAAACCATTTGTATAAGCACAATAGTTTGATAACTGTTCGCCGCAATATACTGTTGTATCAGTTTGGTGCCATGTTTTGTTTACACTGCGCCAAGGAGTAGATCCTTTGTATCCACCTGCTAGGTATCCGTGTGTAAATATTGATCTGTAACGCCACTGTGCGTTGTCTGGAGTAAAGCCAGTAAACCCGCTACCCATGTAGCCCCAGTTTGTGCCGTCACTACCGTTTGATATCAGTTTAGAACCTCTAGAATTTGCGTCTGAAGTTGGTACTGGTGTTACTTGTACTGCTCCTAGATAAAATGCCATGTTACATTCCGCTCCCTACTACTGTTGCTGCTCCAGTTGAACATGCGCCTGATGATTGTCCATAATGTCCTTTAGGCATTGCACCTGCGCCAAGTGTTACTTCTGAATCGCTTGAGTGACTCTGTTTAATAGTATGGTTATTTTGTTGTCCATCATAGTGACCCATTATATAACCATGATCTTGACCATCTTCTACGTTATCTTCACCGTAAGAGCGAACCTTGTTAAAGTTTGCTAATGTTGCACCAGTTGCATCACTAAATCTTGCTTTACCTGAAGTAACATTATTGCCAGTACCAATGTAATGATGTCCCCATTTAGTAGACTGTATTTTACAATGGTTATCTTTACCCCAACCACCGCCTTGTGGCCAGTTGGTTGTCCAAGTACTATTACTCCATGTTACATATCTATACTGTGTTCCCGACCACTGGAAGTAGCCTCTTAGCTCACCAGCACCTGCTGTGCCCCTACCGCTTTGACCTGAATCCCAGCCTGCATACATAACTTCTGTTGGGAAGTGCAAACGATTGGTAGTAGTACTCCCGCCGCCTGTCATCCAACCGCCTTGTCCTTTAATATCTTGTGTTCCGGCACCGTCTACGATAGCTGTGTTAAGTTTCATACCACCAACGTGGTTACTAAATCCGCCCGATCCGTATGTTAAGCCTTCGTTCTTTGGATCATTGCCTTCGTAGCCATAAGTTAATCCAGATGATGAAAATCCATCAGCAGTAAACATACGTATTGTGCCATTTGCTAGACTATAACTAGAAATACTGTCTCCGGCGGCATTAAATCCGCCACCAGTTTGAATATAACCGTTGTAGTCAGAATAAAAACCATCGCAGTATGCTTGTGCAAAACTAATTTGTTCACCTAAATAAATTGTAGTATCAGTTTGGTGCCAAGTTTTATTTACCGAACGCCATGGATTAGAACCTTTATATCCTGCTGCTAGATATCCATGCGTGTAAATTGATCTGTAACGCCACTGTGCGTTATCTATAGCACCACTACTAGTATTACCCATGTATCCCCAAAATGAACCTGAGGATCCGTCTGAAATAAGTGATGCTCCCCTTGATGCATCATTGCCTGGAGGAACAAATTCTAATGTAACATTTCCTAATTTAAATGCCATTATCCGTGTCCTCCTAAAACAGTTGCGGCAGCAGTTGCGCAAGCACCTGAACTTTGTCCGTAGTGTCCTTTAGGCATACAATCAGCACCCATTGTTACTTCTGAATCAGTTGAGTGTGTTTGCTTAATTGTGTGGTTATTTTGTTGTCCGTCAAAGTGACCCATAATATAACCATGATCCTGACCGTCTTCAACATTATCTTCACCGTAACTTCTTACTTTGTTAAAGTTTGCTAGTGTAGTTCCTGTTGAATCGCTAAATCTTGCTTTACCTGAAGTAACGTTATTGCCAGTACCAACATAATGGTGTCCCCATTTAGTTGATTGTATTTTACAATGGAAGTCTTTACCCCAACCACCCCAAACACCGGTACCAGACCATGTTGAGTTTGACCAAGTTACATATCGATAGTCGGATCCCCATTCAAAATAACCTCTAAGTTCTCCCGAAGCTGCTGAATTTCCTCTACCGCTTTGACCTGAATCCCAACCAGTATACATAACTTCACTTGGAAAATGCATACGGTTAGTTGCACTAGAGTTGCCACCGTTAATCCATCCACCTTGTCCTTTGATGTCTGAACAAGCTGAACAATCAACTCTGGCTACGTCCATTGCCATACCACCTACGTGGTTACCAAAGCCAGCAGAACCATAACCTAGTCCTTCGTTCTTTGGATCATTGCCTACGTATCCATAACTAATACCACTAGATGAAAATCCATCAGCAGTAAACATACGTATACTTCCGTTTGCTAGACTATAACTCGAAATATTTGCTGTTGCGCCACTAAAGCCACCACCAGATACAATATAACCATAAAAGTCACTATAGTTACCATCTGTGTATGCTTGAGTAAATGATAATTGTTCACCACAGTAAAGTGTTGTATCGGTTAAATGCCAAGTTTTGTTTACACTACGCCATGGATTAGATCCTTTATAGCCTGCTGCTAGATATCCATGCGTGTAAATGGAACGATATCTCCAAGCATTGTTATCAACTTGACCTATGCCTAGTGATCCGCCGCCCATGTAGCCCCAAAATGCTGAACCTTCACCATCTGCCATAAGTTCAGCACCGCGAGTTGCATCGCTACCTGCCGGTACTGCTGTAACTTCTTGGGTTCCGATGTAGAATGCCATTTATGCAGTCCCCTTCAATCCTTTTAGTTCGTTTATTTCTGCTTGTAAATCTTTTACTGCTTCAACTAATAGTGCAACCATGTTTTGATAGTTAATTGCTTTAGTACCCATTTCGTCTTTTTGTGTATGTACCATTTGTGGTAATACTTCTTCAACGTCTTGAGCAATTAAACCAATTTGGTTATCTCTACCATTCATTGTATACTGCTTGCCTTTTAGTCTTAAAACTTTTGATAGTGCATCTTTAATATCTGTAATATTAGATTTCAATCTTACGTCTGAGTTTGAAATAACGTCACCGCCAGCTGTAATGTCGCCGGTTGTAGTAACAGATGCTGCACTTAATGTTCCTGTAATAGTAATATTTGCACCAAAACTTGCACCGCCTGTTGTACTAAATGATGCAGCACTAACTGCTCCAGTAAAAGTACCTGAGGCTGCACTTAACCCGCCAGTAATAGTTAAATTACCTGTGTTAGGAGCAAATTGAATTCTACTTGAATACTTAACGCTAGAAAGAGTACTTCCAGTTTCACTTGAAAGCAATACTCCAACATTTCCACTTGCTGTATCACTTGCTAGTGCAAGCGTCTTTTGTGTCCAACTTAATGCACCCGAACCGTTTGTACTTAAAACGTACCCATTAGTTCCGTCTGCTCCTGGTAATGTAAAAGATACATTGTTAGTAACTGCTGCCGGAGATTTAAGTGCAACATAATTTGTACTATCTGAATCTGCTAATCTTAATTCATTACCGTCGTTGACTTGCATTGATGCTGTCGATTTAACAATACCAGTACCATTTGGTTCTAACACAACATCTGCGTTAGCAATGATGCCGGAAATTGAATTATCTTCAACAACAATTTGACCTAATATCGGTCTACCTACTTTACCTGTTGATACTTTTCTAGCCATAGTTTATTCCTTATGCTGTCGATGTTTCAATGCCATATACAACACATGTTGTATTTGCATCTGATGAACGAGCAAATACTTTTCTATCTGCTTCTAGAACAATACCAGTTCTTTCAAGTACGCCGTTTGGTAGAATTTCTGTTTCATATTCTAAGTAATCGTCGCCTTGTGGTAATGCTTGTCCTGGTTTTGCTAATGCTAACCTTACAGTCACTGAAGATGAGTTTTTATTACAAAAATTCACCGATACTACTGCGAAGTTATCATTAGGACAGTCGTATATTTCAGTATACGTTGCTGCTGCTAGATCCGCTGATCCTAATACTCCGTTTGCCATTTTTTAAATCTCCTGTTATATGCTAGATGTTTCAACATTATCTATTAATATTTATCCATTCCCCTTATCGCTGGAAGTAATTCCATGCTAAAGGATATCCTAGTACTGTTCCACTAAACACTACATTTGCTCTGATGTTAATTGGTGAACCACTTACTGTTGTAATTTGTGTACCGCCTATAAAAATATCACCTGCTGTAACACTGTTAACAACTAGTGTAGCACCACCACCACCAATTTGTGATTCAATGTATGCTTTAATTGCACGTTGAGTTGGAACAATAGTATCACTGTTTGCAGTAAAGAACGGGTCTGTACTAAATTCAGTAATACTTGCTGAGTTACCACCTAGTGTAACTTCGCCCAGTGTAAGTTCTTGTAGACCTGCAATGTTAAATGCTTCAGCGTTCAATGTAGCAACACCAGTTGCCTGTTCAACTTGGAACAAATCACCAACTCTAAAGTTACCATCTTGGTCAGTAGCAGTATAGAACACTCGTCCGCCGTCTGAGTCTACAGTTTCGTTTGACTGTACAGGATCGTTAACCGGAACTCCTGGATAATTAGTATCTACAAAGTTACCTGTACCAATGTCTAGGAAGTCGTGTCCTGTTAGACGTACTTGCGAGAATCTAATACGCATTGTTACTGGGTCACCATCTACTGGAGCATCAGTAACTGTCATACTTGGTGATATTTGTAAGAATGCAGTATAAGATCCATCATTTGAACCAATAAAGGATACTGTACTAACCAACTTAAAGAACTGTCCTGGTAAACTGTCAAATATAACGTTTGATCCTGGAACTGGTCTTGAAGTTAACTGTCTTACTGCAATATATGCGCCATACTGGTTAAAGTCAGCACTACCATTACTTGCTAATACATTTAAAGAAGCAGTTGATGATGTATAACCGCTACCTCTATGTATAAAGGTTGGGTTAGCAAGTGCTCCGTTACCTATTCTAACAACAGGAGTTACATCTTCAATGTTGTTAGGATCTGTAATAGTAATTGTAGGTGCGCTTGTATATCCTGAACCTGGTTCGTAAATTCTAAACTCAAATATTTGCTCATTTGCAATACCTGCTCTTGCTTTAGTAGTAGCACCAATGTTAGCATATCTTGCTCCTGTGCCACTAGCATTAGGAAGTATGCTAAACACACCTGCTTTTTCTGGATTACCAAACGCAACTGCGTTAAAGCCACCGGTAACTGCACCGCCTGTTAGTGTATATGCTTGCCAGTACAATCCATCTTCTGAATACTGAATTTCGTCAGTGTCGTCTGAAGTAATTACAAACACGCCTTGTCCGTATGCAACTTGTCTTTCTGTTGCAGTTAATGGAAGTGTTAAATTTCCTGCTCCTGGAATTGTAGGATTGTACCAGTTAACACCGTCTAATGAATACATTACACCATTTGTTCCACCAATTACAACAAATCTTCCATTACCCCAAGTAACATTTCCAGCGATTGTGCCTGGTAGTGTTGTATCTTGCCAAACAACACCATTGTCTGAGTAAGCAACACTTGTTGTTCCAGTTCTTGCAGCAACATACAAACCTTTACCATATGTTATACTGTCAAACCCAATTGCACTTAATGCAGATGATTGTAAGGTCCAGTTTTGACCACCGTCATCTGAGTATGCAATATCTTGATCAGCATCACTAATTACAACAAATCTGTTAACACCGGATGATACATTACCAAATGCAATTGAATTTTCGCCTGCACTGCTTAATGCTCCAGGAAGTGAACCTGCTGTCCAAGTATCACCGTCTGATGTTCTTACAATACTTCCTGATCCGTCAGCAACAATAATTGTTCCCATTGGATGGAATGTTGTTGATCCATCATCTAGTAGTCCTGTGGCAATATCTGACCAGTTACCTGCACTTGGTGCTGTAACATTTTGTGCTGTCCAGTTAATACCATCATAACTCTTAGCGCCATTACTGCTATCACCAACTGCTAGGAAGAATCCTGCTCTACCATGACCAGTAAAGTCAAAGTCAACAATTCCGCCATTTGCATCTAATGATGTAATTGTTACTGTAATATCATGAGTAGTATCTACCCCGTCTAAGTTAGAACCTTTAATAGTTACTGTATCTAAACGTAAATAGTCACTACCTGCTGCATTAATTGTAACATAGTATTTGCTGCCATTTCTTATAACATCAAAAGTTGCGCCAAAACCGTCTGATTCTGTTTCAGACGCTACGTTTGTGTATTCGCCCGCTGTTTGAATCCACTTATTTGCATGCCATGTTGTTGTAGTTGGTAGAGTTGATGCTCCGCTTGTTTTAGCTGGAGCAGTAAAATCTACATATGCTTCAATTTCATAAGTTGAAGTTGAGTTTGGTGCTTCCCAAGGCCATCCTGGAACAACATGATCCCATCCTGCTGCTCCGTCTGATTCTCTAATAACTGTTAATGCTTTTGATCCAGCGTTGTAAGTATCAATAATACCATATAGACCAACACCAGCACCGCCAGTAATTTGAACTCTCATGCCCGGGTATGCAGTTGAAATGTTACCGTCTGTAGCAGAAATTGTAAGTCCTGTTGCACTACCAACCTGCGCAGTGTTTGATACGTTTAAGTAACCTGTACCACCTTGAGTAACATTTGGAGTTTCATCAACTTGTACTTGATATGTTGCGCCATCACGGAATTCATCTGAAAGAACAATTTCATTATCGCCTGGACCAAAGAACTCAATTTCTGCTTCAGTATATTCATTACCAGCATGGTTGAATTCAACATTTAAAAGTTCATCAGCATCAGTATTAACTATTGCAATAGTTGCATTATACTGGAACTTGTTATCAACAACACCAGTTACTGGAGTTTCTTCTGGATCGGTGCCTTCTGCTACTGATCCAAATGTGCCATAAGAGTTGTTACCGTTAGTAGCACGTATACGTCCACCGTTTTCTGCTAGATAACCAACGTGTGAGTAATATGTAAACACTGACACAAGTTCTGCTCTACCATTGTTAGTAATCCAAGCACCAATACCATCACTAATTAACTGAGTGAAGTCGTTTGATACCATAGAGTCGTTACCGCCGTTGTGCAATGCACCGTCAATTTTCTGACCAATTGCACCATAACCAAAACATGTACAGTTCTGCATGTATGGAGAACGCGAAGTAATCCATACACGAGTATCATTTGGACCCCAACCTGGATCTAGTGAACTATAAGCACCCGCTGTTGGACGTCTTGTTCCATATGCGTTTGCAGGACCTAGATCACCTTTTAATCCGTCTAGTGTCTGTAGTCTTAGTCCTGTACCGTTACGCATGTAGTAGAAATCTTCTTCTTGCGATCCTAAAACAGCATTTACATACCAACGTGCTGCTAGTTTTGTTCTATAGCAACCTGGACGATATAATGTTATGCTATCTGTGTATGCACGTTTCCATTGTTGTGGATAGTTTAGATCCCATTTCATACCAAAGATAATTTCATTTAAATCTCTTGTGCATAATTGTAAATTATAATCATAATCTGCTTCTAAACTAAACATTGAACTATATGTTTTGTCAACATAACGAACAGTTCTATTTGCAATTAGTTTTGCTTTATCTAATGCAGGTGCAATTTTATCTATACCAGCTGCACCAATGTTACTTGTTGGATATGTTTTACTTGGAAAACTTGAATTGTTACCGCTACCAGCTGCTGATTCAAAAATTCCTACAAGTGTTTGTGCTTTAGTTGCATCAGCTGCTGAACCAGCAGCGTTTGAAGTATCCTGAAGTCCACCACTTAACTGAGTCCAACTTGCTGAGTCATCTAGTACAATGTTATCAATAAATGATTGTAAGTAGTTAAATGCAAGGTTACCAGCTGTTCTATTATTGTCTAAGTTAGAAATAAACGCATTTCCTACAAAATATCTATTTGCAAGTCTCCAAGATGCACTATTTCCTCCATATGTTAAGTCATATGCTAGTGCTTCTACAACGTATCCAATTTCTGTTGTAAACTGAGCAGTGTCCATAGTAGTGTAAATTGCATTGTAGTTTTGATTTAACCACTCTAATACTTCTCCAACTATAAATGAGTTATTAGCTCTTACTTGAAGTGCTGCATTAGTTAAGCCAGTATATGAATATGCATTTGCGTTGCCGGAGCCGTTAGTAACAATATCAGTTACCTCGTCGAATGCAGCATTTGCTCTTGTTAACCAAGTTCCACTATTACCTGTTCTTATGGCTTTCAATGCTGCTGTTTCTGCTTTTGCTTTACTAATACCTGCGAGTATTTCAGTTGAAGCATTGCTAGTTTGTGTAGCATTATCACCAGTTACAAAGTCTAAACCTAATGTTACAGCGTTATAGTTTGTGTTAAAATAAGAATCGTATACTACACCTTCAACTATTTCTTCAATATCTACACGAAGTTTTCCTGTATCAACATCTGATGTAATAAAATCTTCTCCAGTTAATGAAACTGCTGTTCCACCTGGTGTAGCAGAAATTGTTAATGTTGTATCTGAAGTAATATCTTTAACATAATATGTAGTTCCAGAAGCTAATCCTGCATTAGTAATTGCATCTGCAGAGTCATCTAAATTAACAAATCTAATTGCTTGGTTTTGTTCCATCCAAGTAGTATCAGAAACTGTAAGTTCGTTTGTTCCTGCTGTAGAGTTTGAAACGCCTACAGTAAACCATTCATCAACATATTTTTGAACTTCAGAGACCATAAAGTCTTTGTTTAGTTCAATCATTCTAATTGCATTCCAGACTTCCTGATCAGCAACACCTTTGTTACTGCCTTCTGGAGTTGCATTAAAGATAGTATCGTCGATCCAATCCCAAGTATTATTAATTGCATTAATGCCTTTAGCAGTTGCGTTACCATCAATAGCATTAAGTACTTGTACCTTTGCATATTCAAATGCTGCAATACTTGCAGTCTTTTGATCGCTTACTACATTACTGCTTGGAGCTCTCAAATATGAATGAGCTGCAAACATACCTGCAAAGTTTGTATTCATCGCATAATCATAAACTGCTGCATCAATAATTAATCCAACATCTCTTGAACATTTAGCATGATTATAATTAAAGTCATTATATGTATCACTAATATATTGTACTACATCAAGAATTGTTTGTGCTTTTGCATTATCAATAGCAGTTTTTTCAGTTTGTAGTGTAGCACTTACTCCTAGAGAAGCAAGATTTGGATATGTCGCTGCTGGCATGCTATTAGTGTTTCCTGCTGTAAGGACGTCTTCAATAATTTGCATGTTTGCAAGTAAAATGTTGCCTTCAGTTGACGTAGCTGGACTACCTGACTGTGTTTGTGTTTCAGCATTACCAGATGATGTTGTAACAAGAACTTCTCTTGCAATCTGATCTAAAACTGTTGCAAGCCTATCATATGCTGCGGCAGTTTGTGCTGTTTGATCTGCTGGGTAAGAGTCGCCATAAATTCCAAAATATGATTCAGCAATACGTGTAGTAGACATTGTACCACCATAAAGAATATCATATTTCATTGCTTCAACAATAAAGCCTACATCTCTAGCACACTTTGTTGAATTATATGTAAAGTTAAACCAAATACTGTTTGGATCTGGATTAGTTGTAGTATTTTCTAATACTTGATCATCAATCCATGCAGTAATTTCAGCTTCAATAAATGCCTTGTTTGCTTCTAAGTTATTAAAAGCATCGTCTGCATTTGCAGTTGGAAGCGAACTTGGTACAGGATAACTTAGTGTATCTGCTGCGGCAGATCCGTTTTCAATAATATCAACAATTTCATTAAATGCTGCATCACTACGTGCTTCTGCTGTTGCATCTGTAATATCAGCTTGTAGCTGATCTCTTGCATAACGTAAAGCACCAATTGTTTCTTTACGTTGCCCTGTTAAGTTGTATGCATTTGTAGGACGTTGATAAGCAAGTCCTGAGAACACACCATTATAGTTTGTACCTAGTGCAACATCATATGCAATATCAGTTATAATGTTTGTTAAGTCTCTACGACATATTGCACTATTATAACGGAAACTACCAAAGTTTTTACTAATAAAGTCAATTGTTCCTGTTTGAATTGTTGACTTATCGGCATTAACTGCTGTTTGTAATACATATGCATCTGAATCAGTTGATATTGTTGGATATGTAATTGCTGGAGCACTTGCATAACCTAAATCAATAGTAGTAATAATATCATCCATTAAATCGCCAATAGTAGTTGAAACTGCTATTGAGCCACCTGTACCTGCAACCTGTGGAACAGGTACTGTAGATACATCGCCGTTTGTTGACGGAGTTTGATAAGTTGGATTAACAGTAATATTACGTCCTGTTGTTTGCATTAATTCTTTTAGATATGCGTATGATGCAAGTGTTGCTGCTTTTTCTGCACTGTCAATTTGTAAATTGCCAGAAGCACCGTTAAAATATGCTTTACCTGTTTCAACACTCATCCAGTTGCCGCCATATGTCAAGTCGTAAGCGACAGCATCCAAAATTAATCCAACATCTTTAAGACATCTAGTTTTGCTGTACATTAAATCTGGATATTGATCTGCTAGATATGCTTCAATCTCTGCTTTAATGAATGGCTTGTTAAGTAAGAACAAGTCTCTTGAATAACCATAGTTAGCATCAGATAACTCGTATGCAGGAGTATAAATTGCTTCAATTTTATCACCAATTGAACTATCAATTTGTCTACGTACTGTACGTGCTAATTTTTGTACTTGTGGTCCAACTACGTCAGTTTCTGCATAAGGCCATGTTTGATCTTGTAGTTCAACATTTCCGCTTGTTGCTGTAACTGCAACGCCTTCAACAATGTCACCGACAATTTCTTCCATTCTTTCAAGTGCTTTGAAACTGAATGGAACATCTTTTCTTGGTGTTAAAGTGCCGTTGCCTTGCTTTCTAGGCTGTACGTTTGTTGCACGAAGTTCATCGCCCATAATACAACACTCTGCTGGAACAATAATTGGAAGTACTTCGTTGTAGTATCCAGTAGAAACTTTAACAAGTGTAGTTGGTACTAATTTCTTAGGCATACTTCTTTCATTGCCTTCAGCAATAGTATCTGTAATAATGCCTACATTTTCTGTAATGTGCGAAATTACATCTTCTGCAGAAATGTTAGCATCAAACCATTGTGCTACAACCGCAGTTGAATTATCACCGTTTGTAGTTTGATAGTTAACACTAGGTGCTGTTTGATTAAGTACATTTTCAATAACTGATAAACCATAGTTAATTGATGCAATAGTTTGATCTTCTTGTCCTAATGTATAAAGTGCCGATCCTGTGTCTACATATGAATATGCAGCGTCCCATGAATACTCGTTGCCACCGTGTTTGATATCCCAAATAAGTGCGTCAACAATATAGCCCATGTCTCTTTCACACATTGAACTATCATAGTCTAAGTTTTCCCACATGCTACCAACGCCAGCATTAGCAATTTGATAATCTGTCCATTCAACAATTTCACGTTGAATAAATCTTCTGTTAATTTCTAGTAGTTTTGCTGCATTAGGATTTTTTGTTCCTCTTTCAATTTGTTGTGTAGCATAACGTATTGATTTCCAAGGACGATCGATTGTTTTACCATAAATTGGTGCAGGGTTATCTTTACCGTGTCCTGCAACATAGTAAACATCGTCGGTATCACCAATGAACTCCCAGTTAGGAAGTCCTTCAGCATTGACTGTTAAAATTTGGCCATCTTGTCCAATTGGCAATCTCGCTGGTGCTGAACCGCTATAGTAAACTAAGTCACCTTTTGTTGTTAATACAGATTGTTCTGTACCAACAGCAACAACCTGCCAGTAGGTACCAGTTAAGTCTAAGTCTGGGCGAGAATTTTGTGCGCCACCTAGTGATGAATAATCATCACCTTCTGAAATATGTCCTAAAATACAAATGTATGAGTTATCACCGTAACGTACAATGTCACCATCAAAATATTGTTGATCGTCTAACCAAGCACCTCTCCAGTTCAAACCTGAAGTAAATTTTTTCCAGTAAGTTGCATTTGGTGGTTCTTGGTTATTGTGATCTTGAATACAAATATAAGTATAACCACCATAACGTACAACATCACCTACTCTATAGTCTTGGTTTGAACTGTCTGCTGCCCAGTCATCTAAGAAACGGAAGCCTTCTGTAAATAGATCCCAGTTTGCTGTACTTGTTGAAGGAAATTCTCCGCTGTGATCTGTTTTTGCAATATACTGATAACCGCCATACTGTACAATATCGCCTGGTTGATAATCTGCATAAGCGTCCCATTCGCCTTCGTACTGGAATCCTTCTACAAACTTTTCCCAGTTAGCACTATCACTACCAAACGATGTAGCTGCTGTATGAGAAGCAGTTGAAATCCATAAACTTGCACCATAACGTACAACGTCATTAACTTTATATCTTGTTCCAGTAACCCATTGTGACTTATAGTCTAAACCTTGGTTTAGATAATCCCATTTAGATTGGTCGTTTTCAAGTCCTAATGATAGAGAATTTGCTGATGTGTGTGCAGTGTTACAAACATATGTTGTACCACCGTACTTAACAATATCATTTAATTTATAGCCAAAACTAGTTGTCCAATCACCCTTCCAAGATAATCCTTCGCCAAATGTATCCCATTTTTCTGCATCTGTTTCAAGACCAACAAGTGAAATATCAATATCAGCATCAACTGCCATGTTGTTATGATTTGCACAGTAATAGTATAAAGGATCTGGTGTTGCGCCAGTTACTGCAATTCTAACTTCTCTTGTAGTTGCTGCATCAAAGCCTGCTACGTATGCTGTGCTGTCAGCAACAGCAGAACCATCTAGGTAATAAGTTACACCTGTTGTGTATTCTGTTCCACCGTTGTGAATACCGTGTTGTGTTTCACTAAACAGTAATGGATGAGTATCGTTTGACGCATCATCTTGATTAAATGTATATGTGTAACCTGCAATAAATTGTAGTTTAGGATATTGGGTTCCGTCTAAAACAAATACATTATTAAATGGACTTTGGGCATTTGTATCTACAGTTACAGTATAAGAACCTGTTCCTGTTGTATTGGCAGATGTATGAATAGTATTACAAATGTATAAACCTGATCCATATTTTACAATATCATTATAAATGTATTCTGTATTTGGTGACCAGTTGCCTCTCCATGCTTGACCGTCTGCTACCAAATTCCATTTTGGTGGTACAATATCAAAATCTGAATAAAAGTCTGCTGAACTACTATGTCCAATAGTACATATGTACGTCTTACCACCAACGCTTACAACGTCATCTTGATAATATGTTGTAGAAGCGGTCCAATCACCCTTCCAAACAAATCTAATTCTACCTAGTTTAAACTCTGCCATTTGTCTTTAACTCCAAGTTACTGTATTTATCCATTGCCGTTATCTGTGCATTTTATTGCACTGACTCATCTGGACCTTTCATTAATTGTTGCATCAAGTAAATTGTTCCTTGAACTGCAACTGGTTTAGTTGTTTCAATACCAAATTCGTCTTCCTCAGTATAAGTTCCAAAAATGTCTACATCAACTGGAAAATTAATATACCCATCTGATGCACTATCAATAATATTATCAATAGTACCAATTTTAACCTGTCCTGCCTGGACTGCGTTTGTTTCAAGGTTTTCACCACCAACACTTAATCTATCTGCAAGGAATGATGCAATAGCTCGTTGTGTTGGCACAACGTTATTTGAATCTTCAGCAAATGTTGGATCTGTTGAAAATTCTCTAATTACTGTTCCTGAACCGCCTAATCGAACTCCACCTAGTGCTAGTTCGCTCAAACCGTCTAAGTCAAAGTAATCAGCACTAATAGTAACAATACCTGTTGCCTGTTGTACTGAAAACAGTTCACCAGTTCTAAAGTTACCATCTTGGTCTGTACTTACATAAAATACTCGTCCGCCGTCTTGTTCTAGCACTTCGTTCTCAGGTGCTGCTACAAAATAGTTACCCCCTGCATAAATGTCAGGATAGTTTGTTGATTCAAAGTTTCCTGTACCAACGTCTAGGAAGTCATGTCCCGAAATACGACATTGACTGTAACGACTTCTTAGTGTTACTGCGGTTCCGTGTTCTAAGTTATATTCATTTCGTAGTCTAGGTGAAACTCTAAACTGTACAAGTCTTGTACCATTTCCAGTGCCATCATCTCCTAAATCTTCAATTTCAATACCTGCAAAAAGTTTTAAATCGTCTGGATCTGCTGTTTCTTCGTCTAGTACAGTATCAATCCTAATTTGAACACCTGGTCCAGGAATTGTTGTTACCCCTGCTAGTGTTAGATATCCTTCTTCAGGAATAATATCTGCATATCCGTCACCACTAATTGTAACTGTTGTACTTGTTACACGATAGCCGCCGCCTCTATTTACAAAGTCTGGCTGTGCTATTACTCCGTTGCCAATTCTGTTATCAGTTTCAACTTCTGAAACAAATTGGTTATCTGTTACTGTTAATACCATAGGATTGTCAACTTCGTCATAACCACTACCTGGATCCCATATTAACATATTTGTAAACGCACCTTGACCAATTTGCGCTCTTAATTTTGCTTGACAACCTGTTTTAACATGCTGTAATCCGCCAGTTGCATTTTGTGCTAATACTACAAACAACGATTCGTTATTAATACGTGCTTGAGCAATAGCTTGCCATTTATACGATAAATTAAGAGTTCTTGTTGTCCAATTAATTCCATCTTCAGAAGTAACACATTCGTCGTGTCCTTCAAGAACAATACCTCCTGCAACTACTTGAGAAGCCCAACCAATACTAAAGAATACACCTTGTGCATAAATTCCGTTTTTAACATTAAACGCTCCGCTATCACTAGCACTACCGCCAGCTGTCCAGGTTACACCTTTGTCTAACGAATATGCTGTAGTTCCGTCTTCTGCAATAGCAACAAATCTATTTTTACCATAAAGCAATCTTATCCATGCTGTATTTGCTGCTGGAAGAACAGCGTTTTGCAATGTCCAAGTAATACCATCGTCTGATGTTGCAACATCTTGTGTTGCACCACTTGTTACAGCAACAAATGTTCCTTGACCGTAAGCAACAACTGCCCAATCATCTGATTGCGGCATTGCAGTTTGTGTAAATGAAAGGCCGCCGTCTGTACTATAAAGTGCTTCGGCTGAGTTAGTTCCTACTAATACAAATGTATTTTTACCATATGCTGCATCTGACCATTCTCTTGTTATAGGTAAACTTCTAGTAGTCCACGTTTCAGCAGTTAATGAATAGCTGTAAGTGTTTAATCCAGATGCAAATGCTAAGAACTTGTTATCTTCTGCTAATACCTTAATGTAATTGTCTGCGCCTGCATCAAAACTTAAATTAGCATTTTGCCATACTTCGCCATCTGCACTGAATGATAACGTAGATTTATTATCAATAGCTACAAAAAGTCCTCCAATTGGTGTACCAGTATATGTAAACGCATCAATACTGTTCGAGCTGTCGTCTGTTACTGCTGTTACTGTAATTATAATATCATTTGTTCCTGACGCTCCGCCTAAATTAGCACCATCTAGTGTAATACTATCCCCTACTGCATATCCTGCTCCTGGATTTATAGCAGTTACAGTGTAAGTAGGTCCTTCTCTATTAACACGCCATGTTGAATTAATTGGATCAAGTCCAAATGTTTCGCCTGTACCTGTTTGTCCAATAAGTCCATTATATAATGCAGAAGTACCACCAAATGCTGCTGATACAAATGTTTTATCTACAATAGTTTTATTTTCACTAGAGTATCCTGGATGATTTGCTATAACCCTTGGTTCAAATCTGTAATTTGTAGTTGGATCAAATGTTGCTTCTAAAGGATAGCCTGGAACAATATGATCCCATCCTGGAGTACCATCGCTGTCTTTAGCAACAGTTACTACCCTTGACACTGCATTATAGTTTGTAACATAACCGTATTGACCTGCTCCTGTACCTGAAAGAATAATAATTCTCATTCCTTGAATTTCTGAAAGGAATTGTGTGTCATCTGATTGTGAAATAATAATACTTGAAGATGCATCTGGAGTATCTTGTGCATAACCCTGTCTTGTTAGGTAGTTACTACCACCTTCTCTACCTGATCCTGAAGTATTAATTAATCGAGCATTAAACAATGCACCATCTCTAAAGTCTGTAAACTCTGTTTCATCTTGAGCGCCAGCACCTACTACTGATGCAGTAGCAGTTGTATAGTTTTCACCTGTATTTGAATATTCAAATGCTAAAATTCTGTCGTCGCTTAAACCTGAAAATACTGCTTCAACTTGTGCTTCGTTGTTTCTATTCATTAGTGTACAAGACTGAGGTGTTTCGGTAGGGTCACCGCCTGCTGAAATGCTACCAAATCTACCATATGAGTTGTTACCATTTGTAGCACGTATAACACCACCTGATTCTGCAAGGTATCCTACAGAACAATAATATGTAAACACCGATACAAGTTCGCATCTTGCATTGTTTAATACCCACGCACCAACACCGTCACTTAAAACTTGTGTAAAGTCGTTTGCAACCATTGAACGTAAACCGCCGTTATGTAGGTTACCGTCAATTTTACAACCCGAGCAAGCAGTACCAAAGTTAGTTACACCTTGCATATATGGCGATCTGTTTACAATCCATGTACGCTCGTCGTCTGGACCCCAACCCGGATCAAGTGCTACAAGAGCACCACCTGTAGGTCTTTGATACAAATCAAATACACCCGGAGGGTTAAGTGTACCTGTTAATCCTTCGGTAGTACAACTTCTTAAACCGGTTGTGTCTCTCATACGGAATAAGTCATCTAATTGAGATCCAAGTGCTGAGTTAGCATAACGTCTTGCTGCATATAATGTTCTATGATTTCCTTCATATTTTAAATCATATGCTATACCTCTAATCATCGCTTGCACATCTGCCATTTGATAACGTTTTGTAAATGTTATTGTTGGATTGTTTTCAACTAATCTTGCATAAACTTCTTCTGCAATAAATTTTTTGTTTGCAAACAACTGTTGATAAGCTGCTATTCTTGCAGTATCTGTTGCTAGTATATTAGTTCCGTATTCTACAGGATCTACAGTGCCATTTTCAGATGGCAATCTAAATTCAATAAATTCTTCGTATTGATCTATTAAGTCTAATATAACTTGTGCAGTAGGTTGGTCAGATGCAACACCAACAAGTGTTTGAGTTGCTGGGTTATTTGGATGTTTTTCAATTCTTACGTTTGAGATAATATCTAAAATAAATTCACTAATATATACATCAAGCTGTTTAGTATATTGATAGTTATTTGTATATTCATTAATAGCAGGAGTAGCAACAATAGTAGTTGCACGTAGTTCATCTCCCATAACAACAGTTCCTGCTGGAACTACAATAGGTCCAACTTCTTCAAATCTTCCTGCTGCTACAAAAATTTTAGCAGGTGTTCCTGCAGGGAATGTATCTTCAATATATTCACATGCATGTCTAATAGTTCTAAATGCGTTTTTCCATCCTAATCCTGTTCCGTCTACATCGTCACCTTTAGTTGAAACATAAACTGCTTCTGCATCATATGCAAAGTTTCTCCAAAATGCTTCATAATCTTCTGTTACAGACAATGATTGTGTTTTGTCACCAATTCCTAATGCAATGTCTCCTAATGAACTTCCGTCTGATGTTGTTCCATAAGTAAGTAGATCTGCTTTAGTCTGCATTCCTGCTGGACGACCTGCTTGAATTGCTAAATCCCAAAAATCATAGCCGCTTCCGTTATCAGGAGCATTGTCCATAGTAGCAACATGTTCGTATGTACATTTGTAAGCACTACCTTTGTAATATACTACTTCGCCTACAGCAAATTGAGAACCTTGTTCCCAGTTTTCTGACCATTTATTACCTGTAGCAACTAATTCCCACTGACTGTCGTCTAAATAATCTAAAGTACTATCGCTTCCGTCAGATATATTAACGTCTTTTAATGCTCTGTAAAGGTAGCCGCCTCTTAATACTAGTTCACCTGTTTTATATCGTGAACCGTATACATATTCTCCTGCAAAACTAGAATTTTTTGCCAGTATTTCCCAAGCAGTTGTACTATCTCCTGCACTTCTACTTGGGTCAACATCTTTATTGTTTGCTGTTGCAAAGTAAACATAGCCACCGTAGCGTACAACATCACCTTCTTGATAGTCTGTTTCAGAGTCCCAAACTAATAAGTTTGCTTGAGTGCCCGGAAACTCTAATTGAAATTTTGTTAAATCTAAAACTAAAGTGTTAGCAGTATGTGTTTCTGTACAACGATAAATGTTTGCACCATAACGTACTAAATCATTTTTGCGATAATTATCTCCAGCTATCCAATCACTTTTATATTCTATGCCTTCTTTAAATAATTCCCAATCGTTAATATTATTTTCTAAAGTTCCGCCTGCGCTGTGAGCATTTTTACACTGATAAACATTACCATTATATTTTACAATGCCGCCTTTGGCATAAGTTGTTCCACTTTGCCAATCACCAACAAACTTTTGCCCTATTGCAAAGATTTCCCAATAACCTATTTCACTTGAAAAACTTCCTGCAAAGTGAGAATCAGTACATAGATAAAGTGTACCGTTAAATATTACAATATCGCCTAAGTTATATGCTGTTCCTTGTGTCCAAATACCTATAAAAGTTTTGCCACTGGTCATTACTATCCAATGTGGATATGGTTGTGGTGGATTTGATCCTGGCAGAGTTGCTTCTAATTCGTTTTGGAAGGCACCGGTTGAAGTATGAGTTACAATACAAACATAACTTTTACCGTTTACTCTAACAATGTCGTCACGTAGATATTCAGTAGAAGGTGTCCAATCACCTCTCCATATATATTTAAATTTGTCTAACTTAAACTCTGCCATTTTCTATCCCTTATTTTTTCACCTGATCGTCTACGCCTTCGCCATAACCAGGTGTAGAAATGTTTTCAGGATAATTATATCCTTCCGAAATTCTCATAATAAATTGTCCATCTGTTGGATCAATGTAATAAACTAAAGATCTACCGTCCCATCTAATTTGTGGGTATCTTAAGTTTGGATATCGAATGTTCTTATCAGCATCAATGCCATCTAAAAAGTCAATACCTTCTTCAAAATCTAAAAAGTTATTTGCCGATACACCAATGTCGTTAATAACAGCAACGTTATCTGCACCTTGTAATTGGTCTACACGAATTAGGTATAACTCACCATCTTCGTTTCTACGAAGTCCGTAAAAATATCTTTTAATAAATCCGTCTAAAACGTCTTGGGGGTTATTACCTACATAATACGTCATTATACAATCTCCACAAAGCTCATGACAACATCAACACTATCGTCAACACTAGCACGAACTTGTATTTTATTATTTGATGCTAAAATTAATTTTTCACCTTGGTTTACTACACGCAATGCTGTGTTTGCTGGCAAAACTGTGTCTTTTAAATAGTATCCTGTTACACTAGTATCGTCTTGTATTAAAACATCTACATATACGAACGAACTAGTTAAGTTAGTTAAACTTAATCCAATAACAGTTGATCGAGTACTTGCATCAGTCTCATAAATGTCAACAGGTAGTGTTCCTACTTGTTTTACTACTTTATTTTTAAATAGTGTTGCCATATTCTTTTATCCTAAACTCAATACAATTTCAAACGCAAGTTCTTCAGCTTCTGCTCTACTAATACCACTCGAAGTACCTGCAACAGACACCCAGTTAGCACCGTCGTAAATTTCTGTACGCTGAGCATCTGTGTTCCAGCGCATTTGACCTGTTTCAGTGTATGCAAGCGGGGGTCTATTTGCGTTGCCGCCGACCGGTATAACCATACCGTATGTTCCGTCAAACTTAACATAACCATTATCTGTTTCTTCAAAAACAGTAACAGCGTTTGACACTGTGTTAGAAATAGTGTTATTTTTAATAGAAATGTTATCAATTTTAACACTACCTGTACCGTTTGCAGACAATACTAAATCAGTATTTGCTGTTACTGTACTTATCACATTACCGTCAACCTGAATGTCATCTACGGTTATTTTTAGAGCATTTAACCTAGTTGAATCTATATCAACTGTTAAGTTTCCGTCGTTGTAAAATCTAATAACATTGTCATTAGCACCTTCAGTAAGCTCTGCTGTTACTCTAGTATTGCCATCTAAATCTTCAACGCCTTTAAGATTAATCCAATTAGTTCCGTTATATCCTTCAAAACGGTTTAACTCACTATTATAACGTATTTGTCCTGCTACTGCTGTTGGGCGTTCTGCTGTTGTTCCTATTGGCAACCTTAGTGAACCTGTAGCATCAATAATTGTTAATCCTGAACTAGGAGCAAGAGTCATATCTCCACTAGTACTAATTGTAGCATCATTAATATCAAATGTGTCAATTATAATGCTACCTGTACCACTAGCACGTAATTCTAAATCTGAATTACTTGTGGTTGTAGTAATAAAATTATCGTCTACAAGTATATCACCTGTATAAAAAGTATTTGCTTGTATTTGTCCCGTACTTACGATATCACCAACTGTTAGTGTTCCATTAACAGTTAAATTTCCGTTAATGTCAACATCATTATTTGGTATAACTACTTGACCTGCACCATTGGCACGTAATTCTAAATCTGAATTTGATAGTGTAGTTTCTAATACATTGCCTGCAATTTGTATATTTTCAAACTGTACTGCTCCAGCAATAGTAATATTTCCATCAACATCTAATGCTCCAGTTAAATTATAGTCGCCTGTTTGTGTAACATTACCTGTTTGTGTAACATTACCAACAATATTAGTTCCTTTAAGAGTTGTAGTTCCATTAACTGTTAAATCTTGTTCGATAGTAACATCATTACTTGGAATATAAACTTCACCTGTACCACTAGCACGTAGTTCTAAGTTGCTATTACTTGTAGTTGTAGTAATAAAGTTATCATCAATTAAAATGTCACCAGTGCTAAATCTGTTAGCAGTAATTGTGCCTGCTGAATTAATATCGCCTACAGTAATTGTGCCGTCAACATATAAATCATTTGTAATATGAACATCATTATTTGGAACAAGCACTTCGCCTGTTCCTGCTGCACGTAATTCTAAGTCACTGTTTGATTCTGTTGTAGTAACAACATTATTTGTAATGTTTACATTTTCAAACTGTGCAACACTTGAAACGGTTACAGTACCAGTAACATCATAGTTACCTGTTAAATTAATATTACCTGTTTGTGTAGTACTTCCGGCGTGTGTTACAGTACCAGTAATTGTAGTATTTTGTAAATCAGTTACACCACTAACTGTTAAATCATTATCAATTTGTACATTGTTAGTTGGAACATATATTTCACCAGTTCCACTAGCACGTAGCTCTAAGTTTGAATTTGAAGAAGTTGTAGTGATAAAATTGTCGTCAATTAGAATATCACCAGTAGTAAACGTATTAGCAGTAACAGTACCTGCACTATTAATATTGCCTACAGTAATTGTACCATCAACTGATAAATCATTTACAATATGTAAATTATTGTTTGGAATTAATATGTCGCCGGTGCCACTAGCACGTAATTCTAAATCTGTATTAGAAGTAGTTGTAGTAATAACGTTATCATCAATTAAAATTTCTTCAAATTGAGCAATGCTTGAAACGGTTAATGTTCCACCAACAGTAACATTAGCAGTAATTGTATAATCACCTGTTTGTGTAATATCACCTGTAATGCTAACATTACCAGTTAGTGTAGTATCACCTAGAGTTGCGTCTCCATTAACTACTAAATCATTAGTAATTCTAACATCGTTATTTGGAATTAATATTTCACCAGTGCCACTTGCTCTTAACTCTAAATCTGAATTACTATTTGTAGTAGCAATAAAGTTATCTTCAATTAGTATATTACCGTTGCTAATTTCGCCAGCAATATCAAAGTTGCCAGTTTGTACAACATTTCCTGTATGTGTAATTGTTCCTGTAATTGTAGTATTTTGTAAATCAGTTGCACCACTTACAGTTAGTGCTTGACTAAATGTAACATTATTAGTTGGAACAATTATACTTCCACTACCACTAGCACGTAAGTCTAAATTACTGTTTGAAAGTGTTGTTTCAACTGTGTTACCATTTATCTGAATGTCGCCATTTGTCCAACTACCAGCAATTATATAATTACCTGTTTGTGTAGTATCACCAGTATGTGTGATTGTGCCTGTTACAGTTGTATCTTGTAAATCAGTTGCTCCACTAACAGTTAAGTTGTTATCAATTTGTACGTTATTGTTTGGAACAAGTATTTCGCCAGTACCACTTGCTCTTAGTTCTAAGTTTGAGTTACTAGCAGTTGTAGTAATAAAATTATCTTCAATGTAAATGTCACCGTTAGTCCATTCGCCTAACAATGTAACATTACCTGTTTGCGTAGTATTTCCAACGTGTGTTAGTGTTCCAGTAATCGAAGTACCTTGTAGGCTTGTGTTGCCTTGTACAGTTAAATCTTGTGAAAGTATAACATCATTACTTGGAACTAGTATATCACCTGTTCCGTTAGCTCTTAGTTCTAAATCTGCATTTGAAGCAGTTGCTTCAACAGTTGTGCCACTAATTTGTACATCGCCAATATTAGCATCATTTGATGTAACATTTGCTGCTACTGTTAAATTATTAGCACTAATATCTCCAGTAACATTTAAGTCATTTGTAATGTTTACATCATTATTAGGAATAACAATGTTACCTGTGCCAGCAGCACGTAAATCTAAATCTGCATTTGAAGTAGTCGTAGTAATAACATTACCATCAATTAGTATTTCTTCAAATTGTGCATCTGCACCAACAGTTAGATTTTGTCCAACTGACATATCTTCGGTTAGTGAATAATTACCAGTTTGGTTAAAGTCACCTACTAGTGTAAGTGTTCCTGAAATATTTGTATTTGCAAGTGTAGCAGTTCCGTCAACAGTTAAGTTGTTATCAATTTGTACATCGTTTGAAGGAATGTAAATATTGCCGGTACCGTTTGTACGCAATTCTAAATTAGCATTTGATTCTGTACTTTCAATAAAGTTGTCACGAATTCTTATTCCATCAACATTAATTTGATTGACAAATAAGTTGCTCCAAGTTTTAGTCTCAGTACCTAAACTCCAAGTACTATCTTGTCTTGGAATAATATCACTATCAATACCTGCAACAATTTGAATTGTATCAGTATCTTCGTCACCAATTGTAATATTACCGCCAATTGTAACATTACCTGTAACATCTAAATTACCAGTAACGTTAACATTGTCTTGTAAATTAATTTGTCCACTTGCTGCGGTAAAGTTTGCATTTTGTGTTAGTGTTTGAATAGTGTTGCCACTAATTCTCCAGTCACCTGTTTCAATTTTAGTACCGTCGACAAATGTAGTATCGCCGCCTGTAGTAAATGTAACACCGCCAGTTGTATTGATAATAAAGTCGCTAACACTAAATGAAGCAGCACCAGTTTCTTGATTAACGTAGAATAAATCACCTACTCTAAAGTCGCCTTTGTGGTCAACTGAGTTATAACGAATTTGTGCATTATTATTTTCAACAACTTCGTTTGCTTGTATTACAGTATTTGCATCGTTTGTAACTTCTTTACCGTTACCAATGTAAGCAAGGTTGTGTCCAATAGCATACATTAATACACCCGGGCCGTCACCTACTAAGCCATAGTTACCGTAAACTGAAGCAGATCCAATTAAACGTATTTCAGCACCAAAGTCTCTTATATCAACATTTTCAATAGTTGTTGCTGTTGCTCCGCCACTACTAACAATGCTTATTGGTGTCCAGTCAAAATCTAATAGATCTTCATCTTTACCGTTAATAATAAGCGTGTCGCCTTCAACATCATTAATTGCTTTTGCATAAACTGTTGAATTGTCTGTTGATGTAAATGTAACAGTTTCGCCTGCGCCAAATGTACCAGTAATTCCACTTAATCTAATTCGTGTTTTACCTTCCATTCCCAAACCGTGTCCGCGGTCAAATGCATAAATTGAACGATTTGCAAAATATGTAAATGAGTTTAGCCATTCTACTCTAACACCGTTTGTACAAGTAATGGTATCTACACCTGGTGTAATAAATGTTGCTGAATGGAACAACATGCTTGCTTCTTTAGAATTAGGCGTTGCGTATGCACCATCAATATAAGCACCCTTACCAGCATCGCCTGCGTTAAAGCCTCTTGGATCTTCTGCTGTAGTTGTGCTACCTTTTGTAATTACTGTTATGTTCTTAATGTACGGTGAGCGACTAGTTACTTCAAAATCTGCTGCAAAACGGAAAGCATATCCGTTGTCTGGGAATACTCTATTATATGCTAAGCCATCTCCGCCAACACAACTAAATGTAATGTTGCTTATAAAAACATCATTGCCAATAGTTGCTGTACCGCTTGCGCTGTGTGTTAGAACTAGTACACCTGTAGTATGTGTATATGTTGCTCCAGTTATATTGTAACTAATGCCGCCAATAGTAATAGTTCCGCCACTAACGTAAGTGTGAGAAAAACTACCATCAGCATAGTTCGGAATGTTAACTGTTGTTGATCCTGCTGACGCTGCTGTAACTTCATAATATCTACCGCCACTGTAGAAATCTGCAACGGTGATGTCTTCTATTGTAGTTTCACCGTTTAGTAAAAATGCATCGTTATATTCAGTAGCAGTTGTAGGGACAATCTTAACTGAGCGTAGTCCTTGTCCTTTTACTGTTACACCAGCCGGAACAGTTAGAGGAAAAATTTCAGTATATACACCTGGATAAATGTGAACAGTATCGCCAGCTCCTGCAACACTTAATGCTTTTTGTAAACTAGCAAACGGATCTTGTTGGTGTGTACCAGTATGTAAATCATCGCCGTTTTCTGCAACATAATAAATGTTGCCTTGGCGTAGTGTTAAGTTAATACCATCAACAATAATAGTGCCTGTGTTGATGCCATTAGTTATAATACTGTCAACCCAAACATCTGCCCAACGTTTTGCATCTATGTTAACTTGTACAATATTATAAGTGCCGTCAAGTATACTAGGTGCTGATATTGCTGCTGTTTGAGGTTGAGTTCCGCTCCAGTTTCCTGTTCTTGTAACTTTATGTAAAGTTCCTGATGTTCCTTCTAGTGCAAATAGATATGTATAATTTAAAGGTTTTTCTAAAACATCATCAATCCATGCTGTACTATCTGTTGAAGGTATACTTACGGTTCCAACTCCATTAGAAACTGTTAAAGTAATATCTCCTAATGAAAAATCAATGTTGCTTTGGTATTGTCTTCCACCTTCGCCTAGTCTATAAGTATCATCTGCATCTGGAATAATGTTTGAAGCAATATCTGCATTAAATGTAATATTGTCTGTATTTGCATCTCCTAAAACAATATTTCCATCTGCTGTGATATTTCCTGTTGCATGTATGTTTCCGTCTACTTCCATATTACCGTAGACATGTACTTCGCCTGTTCCGTTAGGACGAAGTTCTAAATTTGAATTCGATGTATTTGTACTAATAACGTTGCCTTCAATGTCAATATCGTCGACACGCAATTTATTGTTGTAAACAACATTATCTAAAGTACCTAAGTGTAAATATTGATCGTCACTCCATATAGTATTACCTTGTACATTGATGTTTCCAATGTCTGCTCTGTTTGTTACTATAAGATTTGTTGTACGAGTTGTACCGTTGACGTCTAATTCGTATTGAGGCGTTGCGCTTTTAATACCGATACGCTGATTATTAACATCTAGATAAAGTAAGTCTGTCTCAAACGCCAGATCTATCCCATTACGGATAAGATTTGACTTTAAGAGCGGACCACTTATACGACCAAGTGCGCTCATTCTATCTCCTCAACACGGGGATCCTGTCCCTCTAGCCTAAATTTTCAGCTTTCGCTCTTTGCTGGCTAACCACAGTTTGTTGTGCTAGGCTTGTTGATATGGTGGTCAACAATGGTCTTGCTTCGCATTAATAGTATTTATGTGATTTGAAAATAAACTAGGATTAACCAAAGATTAATGTGTATTCTAAGAGCAAATCGTCGAACTCCGCTGGAGTAATTGCTGTTGCAATACCCGCTGAAGCTATATATTCAGTACCGTTCCAAGTTTCAAGAACTTGATTTGATGTGTTCCATCGTGTATCACCAATTTGCGGATTAGGCTGTCCTAAATTTGCAGGACGTTCTCCTGTTAATCCTGTAGGAACAACTATACCCTTTGAACCATTAAATTTAATGTGTCCAAATCCTTTAGTTTTAAGTATTAGATTGTTACCGTTGTCTTTAATAGAATTATCTTTAATAGATATATTACCGAAAGAAGTTTCTCCTGTGCCATTTGCACTAAGCTCTAAATCTGAATTTGTTACATTTGTTTCTATAGTATTGTTGTCAAACAAAACATCGTCAACTTGTATTCCGTGTATAAACAAGCCTTCGCCAGTAACTTCTCCTGCTAAGTTTGTACTATCTAAAGGATTTTCTGCACCATTAACTATAAATCTTATGTTATTTGATGTAGGATCTGCTGTAACACTAGTTTGTCTATTTGCAGAATATACTCCATTAAATGTTATAGTGCTTGTAGAACCAGTCCCTTCAAAAATATGATCATCAATATTAAATCTAATATCTCCTATATTACCAGAAGATACTAACACAGAACCTCCTGAGTTGTATATAGTGTCTGATGATCCAAATATTGTAGACGCACTTCCGCCGTCTAGTATACTGCCGCTAATTGTTGATAACCCGCCATCTAAGAATATGTCTTGTGATTCTACACGCTGAGATGTTAATCCTTTAGGAATTTGTAAAGCAGACGTTGAATCAATAATTAAATTTTCAGTAGGCGCTAATGTAATATCTCTTACTGTACTATCTATTGGTGATGTTGTTCCGATAGTATTACCAGTAAACTCTATTTCTTGTAAGTAGACACTACCGGTACCGTTAGTACGTAGTTCTAAATTACTGTTGCTATTTGTAGTAGTAATAACATTATCAAAGAACTGTATATCAGTGCTTAGTTCTATAGTATCTAAGTCAACATTATCATCTACAGAAATAGAATTAACATTGAAAGTACTTGTTGTTAAGTCTTTATAAACATGAAGATTTTCATTAAAAATAATTTGTCCTGTGCCAGCAGCACGTAAATCTAAATTGCTGTTAGACAACGTTGTTTCTAGAACATTTCCGTGTATTTTTATATCATCAAATTGAAATGCTTGATCGGTAACTAAAGAACTAATATTTAAATTACCAATTAAATTATAATTACCGGTTTGCGTTCTAGTACCTGTAAGGATTAAATCTCCAGTAATAGATGCATTATCAATATTTGTGTTACTGTTAACTGTTAAATCTTGTTCGATAGTAACATCATTACTTGGAATATAAACTTCACCTGTACCACTAGCACGTAGTTCTAAATTTGAATTAGATATCGATGTAGAAATATAGTTTTCATTTATTTCTATATTGCTATCAGTAATGTTAATTTCATCTAACACAAGATCTTGAGCAACATTAATATCTGTAGTTGTTATACTTGCTGTAAATAAATTATTGTTAACACGTAAATTTGTTCCGTCTATTAATACTTTACCTGTTCCTACTGCACGTAGATCTAAGTCATTATTATTAACAGTTGTTGTAATAACATTATCACTAATTCTAATATCAGTAAGTTGTACATCTCCTTGGAAATCAACTTGCCCTGTTACATCTAAATTACCAACTTGCGTGTATTCTGAAATTGTACTAGTAGGTCTAGTATCGCCAACTTTTTCAATTTGATATGTATAAACGTTGCCATTAATATCAACTAATGAACCTCTATTATAAGTATCATTTCCAGATAAGAATGTTGATTGAGTTCCTGTAAATGTGCCTACTGAAACTCCGTTATACAACAATGTATTGCTATTTGTTCCAATATCAACTACCCAACTTGTTACACCTATATCTACTATAAATCCTGTAAGAACAGTTGTAGTTCCAGAGGTTATATTTGTATCTCCAGCATGTGTTATTGTACCTGTAACTGTAGTATTTTGTAGATTTGTTGTTCCGCTAACAGTTAAATTATTATCAATTTGTACATTTTCAGGCATATAAACATCGCCAGAGCCACTAGCACGTAGTTCTAAATTACTGTTTGAAACATTTGTAGTTACATAGTTGTCTCTTATTTCAATGTTGCCGTCTGTAACATTAATTTCATAAAGATTTAAATTATTAGTAACATTAATGTCAACAGCACTAATGTATCTAGTAGACAAGTCGTTATCTACTTGCATGTTATTATTTGGAACTAGTACTTTACCGGTTCCACTTGCACGTAGTTCTAAATCTGCATTTGAAGTTGTTGTTGTAATAAAGTTATCATCTATAAGAATTTCTTCAAACTGCGCTTGCTGAGATACATCAAGTGTTCCGTCAATAAAAAGATTATCTGTAACAGTTAAACTACCGTCTTGTATACTTTTAGCCAAGACGACATTACCATTAATTGTTAATGCACCGGTATATTCCATTGTGCCGCCTACAAAAAAGTTATTATTAATAGTAAGAACATTACCTGTATCAATTATAACTTCGCCTGTACCGCTTGCACGTAGTTCTAAATCACTATTTGAATTTGTAGTAGTAATAAAGTTATCTTCAATTAGTATATTACCGTTACTAATTTCACCTGCAATATCAAAATTACCTGTTTGTTGGAGATCTCCAACATGTGTTACAGTACCAGTAATTGTAGTACCTTGTAAACTAGTTGCGCCGCTTACAGTTAAGTCTTGAGCAATTTCTACATCGTTGCTATCAACATTAATTGTTCCGGTACCAGCTGATTCTAATATTAAATTACCTGAAGTAGTTGTAATAAAATTATCTTCAATATATACGTTGTCAACTGTTAACTCACCGCTTTGTTGGAAACTTCCAACTTGAGTTCTATCACCTGTGTGAATAATTGTACCTGTAATAGTAGTACCTTGTAAATTTGTATCTGTACTTACTGTTAAATCGTTGTTAATTTGTACATCGTTATTAGGTATTGTAACTTCACCTGTACCACTAGCACGTAGTTCTAAATTGCTATTTGATTCTGTAGTAGTAATAAAATTATCTTCAATATAGATATTACTATTTGTCCACTCACCTAAAAGTGTTACATTGCCAGTTTGATTAGTATCTCCAACATGTGTTACATTGCCAGTAATTGAAGTGCCTTGTAGACTTGTATATCCTTGTACAGTTAAGTCTTGCTGCAATAAAGTATCTGTTCCTGTAATGATAACATTTCTGTCAGCACCTAAATTTAAATCGCCATTTAAACTAGTTGTTTCAATGTAGTTGTCGTTTATTTCTACATTTCCAATATTTGCATTATCAGTTGTAATGTTTAAATTTACAGTTGTGTTTGTAGCACTAGTATCTCTAGCACTGAGATTATTTGTTACATTAACAGTTTCTTGTAAATTAACTGTACCGGTGCCAACAGCACGTAGTTCTAAATCTGCATTTGAAGTTGTTGTAGTAATAGTATTGTCATTAATTAATATTTCTTCAAACTGTACACTTGCACCAACAGTTAAATTTTGAGATATATCTGCATTTCCAGAAACTGTAAAGTTTCCAGTTTGATTTATATCTCCAACATATATAAAATTAGGGTCAGTAATGTCAACATCGCTATTAATTGTTGTAGTGCCTGAAACAGTTAAGTTGTTATTAACTTGTACACTTTCGGGGATGTAAATTTCACCAGTACCATTAGCACGTAGTTCAAAATCAGCGTTTGAAACATTAAGTTCAATAACGTTATCATAAATGCTAAAGTCTGCTCCTTCAACTCTGTCTAAGTGTGCAAGTAACCAACGTTTTTCAAAACTACCTAAATCAAATGTTAAAGTCTGATGAGGATTAAAGTTTTGCTCAAACTCTGTATTAAATTCTAATCTGTCAGTTGCCTGATCGCCATAAAAGTTTAAAGTTCCGTCAAATGTTAAGTCTCCTGTTATGTTAACATCGCCTGTAACATTTGTATTATTTTGTAGATTGATCTGTCCGGTAGCACTAGCAATGTTTATATCACCTGTTCTGCTTTCTATTACATTATTTGATATTGTAAAATTTCCAAGATCAATAAATGCACCGTCAATAACAGTTGTGTTTGCTCCTGTATTAACACGTAAAGCATTAAACTGATTAACACTTAATGTATCAATGTTAATTGTTGTGTTGCCTGTTTCAAAGTCAACCCAGAAATTATCACCAATTCTAAAACCACCTAGATGATCAGTTGTTGTAAAGTGTATTTTACCACTGTTTAGTTCTTCTATTTCGTTTGCATAAATTGCACGACTTTTATCATTGTCAACATATTTGCCAGCACCGATATATGCCATGTTGTGCTGTATCAAATACATTAGTGTATCTGCGCCGTCTGCTACTGCACCATAGTTACCGTATACGTTAGCACTGCCTATTGAGCGTACTTCTGCACCGTATTCTACAGTACTGCCGTCATAAGTTGTGCGTCCTGTTACACCATTAAATGCATAAAGGCCTCTATTAGCAAAGTATGTAAATGAATTTAACCATTCTACTCTAACACCGTTAGTCATACTAATAACATCAGCATTAGGACAAATAAATGTACACGAATGGAATAGCATACTTGCTTCTATGCTAGAACTATCTAGTTCTGCACCATCAATCCAAGCACCTCGTCCTGCATCACCTTCGTCAAAGCCTCTAGGATCACTTGCACTAGTTACACTACCTTTTGTAATAACTGTAATGTTTTGTGCATAAGGACTTCTGTTTGTTATAACAGCATTAGGTGCAAAACGTAATGCATAACCTGTGTTGTTAATGCTGTTGTAGTAATAATCTTTAATGGTGATATCTGATAATGTACTACTATCATTTAAATGAAATATATCTTTGTCTTGTGTTGCAACAGTAGGTTTAACTACTGTGTTTCTTAAATCCACACCACGTACTGTTACTCTTTCTGGAACAACTAATGGACAAGTTTCTTCGTATACTCCTGGATAAACTAGTACTGTCACCGGGCCTAGTGTACTTGCATCGCATCGTGCTAGTGCTTCTTCAATTGTTGCTAACGGACTTTGAGGATGATCGCCTACATTTGTATTGTCACCGTTTGCTGCAACATAAAATATGTTTCCTTGACGAGAATCTAGGAACATATTATCTACATTAACTACTCCAGTAGTAACTAGTTGACCGTTAACTAAGTTAGTATGAATTTCATTCCATCTTTTAAATTTTTTACCTATTGTATATGTGTCAGTAATGTCTGGCATGATGTCGTCTTTGACATCTGCGTTAAAGTCAACACTATCAGTATCTGCGTCACCAAAAGTAATATTTCCGTCAAACGTAATATTTCCTGCAGAGTGCATATTACCAAACACTTCTAGGTTAGATTTTACATCTAGTAATCCAGTACCATTAAATTTTAAATCAATATCTGTATTAGTACTATGTGTTAAAATATAATTGTCTGAAATATAAAATTGTTCTGTTTCTAAATTTGAGGCTTGTATGTGTTCACCTGCATTTAGATATATAGGTCCGTTATTAGAATCAATTCTATTAGTAGACCAACTAAAGTTAGCAATATCGGCAGTGTCGCCAATTAAATTTGTTGTTTGTGTTGTATTAGAGATATGTAATTCGTTAGCAGGCGCTTCGACGTCAACACCAATACGGCCGTCGTTAACGTTTATTTTTAGTAGTGTTGGATCACTATTAGTATTTTTAAATGTAAGGTTCGCTTGAGAAGGATTGCTTGTTGTACCTTGTCTTAAAAGGTTAGCTTCTAATAACGGACCGGATATTCTACCTACTTGTGCCACTCGATAATCTCCTTGACACAGTATTTATAGGATTTACTTATCGAAGTTATGTAGGACTGTTACTGGCTTACCAAGATCAGGAGCACTTGCAAATTCTATATACCAACCTGCTGGCTTTCCGCTTGGATTTTGTACTAAACTGTAGTTTGTATTTGGTAATTGATAAACGTTTTCAACAAACACTAAAATATTTTGTGCTGCTGCTGGAATAGGGTAAAAAGGATCACTACTATTTAAAGGACCAAAGTATACTTCATTTGCATCGCCATTACCTAAACTTTGTACTGTAATAGGTGCATATGAAGAAGGAGCAGCATTTCTAATACCGTTCCATTCGCCTGCTTCGTATACTTCAAATCTGTTATCAGTAGTATTATAACGCATATGACCGTTTTTTGGAAATTGCGGACGGGTTTCTGTAGGACCTTTAGGGACAAGAACAACATTTTCACTATCAAGTATAACTTCTTTATCTACAGTAGTCACATGTACGCCTCTTCCTATTCCAAGGCTTCTAGTATTAGTTGTTTGTCTCTTAATGTATCTCATTATACTTCCATATAGCTTACTGTTGCTGTAATATTAGTTGGTGATGTAGTTGCTGCTTTAATTACATCTCCAGGTGCAAGTATAAGTTTCTCTGTGTCCATTGTAAAGGTTTCGCCTGCTGGAATAGGAATGTTATTTAAAACCATATTACCTACACCTGCTGCTGCGCCATTTGCACAGACATGCACATCTAAGTACGTATCACCGCCATCGGTGTATATTTCTTCTTGCGGATTTTGCGCCGTATTACAGAACATTATAGTTGTAACAGCCCAGCCGCCAGCATTATAGTTGGGATCACCTACACTAGGAACTTCTAATATGTCTGTATATGCGCCGCCAATTTGTGTGTTTTGGATTGCCATTTATCGTTCCTTTTAAAATATCATAGAAAACAAAAGTGCTTTCTTTTTACTTACCATTTCATCTTTCGTATTATTTTCGTTTACGAAATACAAGTTTGTTCCTGCAGGTCCTTCTGTTTTGCTGTATAGCTTAATACCAGTTGCCGGAGCATCTGGATTATCAGTATCTGCATCAACACCAAAATTTGGTATACCACCACCTTGTGTACCATCATCGTCTTGATACGGTCCTTGAGGAATATACAACACATCATTAATTTGAACTTGTCCAGTGCCTGGAGCACTTAATATTAAATCAGTGTTACTTGATGTAGTTTCAAGGGTTGTATCAAAAATTCTAATATGTTGTAATTCTGTTCTATCATTAAAGAAGTATGCTGCTGGATTACTATCAATAGTAAACTCAATAGCACTTACTGCATCTCCTGAATCAGTATCGTGAATTGCAACGTATGTATCATCTTTTTCAATTTTACTTTGGAATTTACCAACAAAGAATCCATCAACATAATCAACAACACCCTTAGCATTAATTAATGTATCGTGATGATTTGCTTTTAATACAGGATTTGCATTAAAGTCAACTAGACTACCACTATATTCAAATATTTGTTTTTCGTAATCTGTAGTGCCGTTAACACTAACAACACCTGTACCTTGGTTTATTAAGTCAAGGTCTGTGCCGCCTGTTTGAATTTTTCTTGTTAGTATATCAACAACTGTACCTGTTTGTGAACCACCAATTCTTCCCACAAACACAGGATCGCCGCCACCTTGTTCGTCAAAGATCCAAAATGCATCGGAGCCGCCCCTGTCTATTTGGATGCCTGCAACATCCCCTGCAGAGTTACTAATAACTCCTCCGGCGTTACCACCTAAGTTAACAGTAATAAACGGATCGTCAACAGTTAACTCTGTACTATTAATAGTAGTAGTTGCACCGTCAACTTCTAGGTTTCCGATAATTTTAACTTTACCAGTTGTACCAGGATCAAGGCGGATTTCTCCACCATCTGTTACTGTTAATTTATAGTCACCGTCTACATTTAAAAATTTTGACATTCGTTAATTCCTAATTAAGGGGAAAATTAATTCCCCTTTTATATTAGATAGCAGTTAAGCGTAAAATGTTTGCTGTTGAGTCGTCTTGGATTTCCCAAGTATAACGGTTGTTATCAAAATCAATCATTGTACGGTTTTGCACCTTACGAATGAATACTTCGTTTCCGTCAACCCATCCAGCTAATGACATTTCGTTTGCTGCTAGTGAACCAACTGCTTTGTTAACTAGTGTACATACGCCAGTGTTGCCACCGCCTGCTGGATTATCATCAACATTGAAAGTAGTTTCTGAGCGTTGTGATAAAATAATTCCTAATTCAGTAGCTGTGTTTGAACCTACTTTAACTGCTACTGTTAAATTTTCTTCATTTGACTCGTCACCGCCTGAAGCAGTTGTGCCAAAATATCTCTTGTTTAATGGACGTCCCATAATATTCTCCTTTGTTTTTACATTTGCCGTTCTAGGGTCTACGCGGTGGATTTCCGCATAAGTCCTCATTTAAGAGGCACCTATAATTGACATATGTATTTATCAAAAGAGAAAAAAGCCCGACACAGTTAAGTATCGGGCTTTGAGAATAAGCAAAATAGGTAGGACTCGGTTACACCTACAAGCCACGGACCAAATACCATTTCATCTCCGCAGCAACCTGCTTCCGCTCGGTAGAGCGATGTGACACTGCCTGTTTCCAGTACAACGCCTGGGTACCACCCCTAAGCAGTCAAGTTCGACGCTCTGGTAAACGCCTCTTCCTTGCACTATAAACATTGACTAGCTAAGTCTTTGTTGCTTATGTTATTAATATAACATCTTTTTAGTAAAAGTCAATAACTTTTTTGTCCAAAATATAAAAAACCCGCCGAAGCGGGTTATTCACAGTCTTGTGTTTCTAAAAGTCTGTGCATGTAATCTACTTGTTCATTACATACATTGTTACTTCGAAACCAAAACGCATTTCTGTGTATGACGGTTTTGTCCACATATGTTTTCTCCTAGTTAGTTAATAAAAACTACTCTATTATTTAAACACATTTTTTAATAAAAGTCATACGTAAAATCATTAAATTTTAGTCATAAAAAAAGGGCGACTTGCGCCGCCCTTTAGTGTAGTTATAAAATAACTATTAGCTGAAAGAAAGGTTAGCTGAATTAACTTCAACGCTTTCTAAGTAGTCAGCTGCGTTACCTAGAGATGATGCTGTGTTGTTTAGCTCAACATATCCGTAACGTGTCATGAAGCTCACGACTGGTTCGAATGTTGTTGGATCTAGTACAACACCACTGCTCATTAATGGAATGTATGGGCAGTAGAATGCAGCAGCATCAGATTCGCTAGAACCTTTGTAACCAACTAGCACATCGTCATCAGCAGCATATGTGTTAACATATACTTTCATTGCGTTGTTTAGAGTACCAACCATCTTAGTGTTAGTTGGTGCTTCGAAAGAACCTTCAGTAGTTCTTGCAAACGCAGAAGTAGTTGCTGACTGTAGAACAGTTAGCATTGCTGGTGAAACAACAGCCCAGTTACCTGCGCCACGGCGTGTACGCTGTGCGATTCTGTTTGCAGCTCTGTTAATTAGAACAGCTAGTGCAGCATGTTCGTCACCAACGAAAGTTGCAGTACCGCTAACAGCAGCCTGGTTGTAGGTATCTGTACCTGTACCTGCTAGTGATTTAAGAGATGATAGTACCTCTTGATCGATTTCAGCAGTAATTTCTTGTGCTAAAGCAGCCATAATTTCTGCTTCAACGTCGATGCCATGCTGTGACTGAGCGTCTTGAGCAGACTCAAAAGTCCATCTTGCGCTTAGTTTACGAGTTTTGGCTTCAACAGTTTGCTTCAAGATTTGGATACTTAGTCTGTTTCCAGCAGTACCTTCTTTAGAAGCAGTAGCGTCTGCTTTACCGTTTGCGTTACCTGAGTAACCTTCAGCAATTTTGAATGGGCTTAGTGCCTCTTCGCCTGCTGTAGTTGATCCACCTGCTGTGCCTGTAAACGCATCTGCGTAACGAACACGTAGAGTGTGAATTTGACCAACTGGTCCAGTCATTGGCTGAACACCAACAATCTCGTTTGCAATAACTGTTGGCATTACACGTCTGATAACTGGTAAAATAACTCTGTTTAGAGTTGCAACATTACCGGCAGAAGTAGCTCCAGCTGTAGCACTTTCAGACAAATACTTGCGAGTATTTTCTAAAGTTGTTTCCATCACAGATTTTTTGTTACCTGTTAGGCCTTCAACTAGGGCACTTTTGGTCTCCTGCCAGCGACTTTCTAGTAGTTCTGACATTTTATTCTCCTTAAAATTATATTCCAGCTAGACGCTTAAATTCAACCAAGTTGTCCTTTGCGTCTGCTTGTCTACTAACGTTAGTTTGTGAAACTTGTTCACGATTGCCTGTGATTTCTTTGCCTTCTGTGATAGTTGCCTTCTTGGCTGGAGTGTTACCGTCAATTACTGCCGGTAGGTACTTGTCAAACGCTGAACGTAGTTTAGCTGTTTGAACAGATTCCAGTAAATCCATCATGATTTCTTTCTGATCCTTACTTAAAGGTCCAGTTAGTTCATTTAAAACATCTTTGCGCTCTGCTGCTTCAACTAAACGCTTCTTCTCAGTTGCCTGATCTTCTGCTAGTTGCTTCGCTTTTGCTGCAAATGCTTTTGCTTCTGCTAATTGAGCATCTTTTGTTGAGATAACTTTCATTAGCTTGGCTGCTTCTGACTTCTCATTTAAGTAAGAGCCAGCGTATTCAGAAGCAAATGCTTCGAATAGTTTGCGACCGAAGTCATTTCTACGTGCTTCTTCAATATCTTCTTTAAGTGCAGAAATCTCTTTATTAAGAGTTTTTCCAACTGTATCAGATACTGCTTTAGCACTTCTTTCGATAAAGGTTTTCTTAACCTTCGCGAAGTGTTCCTTAGCTTCACGTACTAGACGTACTTTTGTTTCAGCTAAGTCTTTTTTGTCTTCATGGAACTCTGCAATTTCTTTTGCAAGTGCTTCAACAACAAATTCTTCAAGTTTTCCGAAGTTTTCTGCCATTGCTTTTTGATCTTCATGTAGCTCGTTAACTTCTTTAGTTAACTGCTCCATAACAAAACCTTTTAGTAAGTTTGCGTCTTCGCGCATTTTTACTGCATACTTTGCACGGGCTTCGGCTAGTTGCTTACGATCATTAGCAAATTCAGCAATTTCGTCTGCTAGACGCTCAGATACAAGCGCATCAATGGCTTCAACCATTGTTGACTTGTCATGCTCGTATTTCTGAGCAAACTCTTCACGTAATTCAGCAGTTACTTGTTGGCGATTCTCTTTGATCTTCGCGTCCCAAGCTTCTTGAATTTCGTTGCGCACTTCTTCTGAAACTACATCGTTTTCAAAAAGTGTTTTTAGTGCATCCAACATAACATTTTTCTCCTTAATTATTGGAGTTTGTTGATTATATTAACCAACGATTCCTTTAGATACTTTTGTGCCTTTTCATCATTTCTTGTTGCCTGTGCTAATTCATATGCCTTATAGCCGCCACGTGCATTCATTAAATGCTCGTAGATTGGTGTAGGGTATGCGCCCGGAGCACTTGGTTGTGCTACTACGTCTACCGTAATTATTTCAAAATCGGAAACTTGATTGCTTCCGTCTTCGCTTACATTACCAGAACCTCTAGAGCTAACGCCAAGTTTGACGCCAGCTTCTAGCATAGTTCTTACTAACTGCCCCATTGGGGTGGGTAAAATTTTTAACTTACCATAACCGTTTGGTCCATCCATCCACATATCTGTAATCATATGGCTTACACGGTCTAAGTTAATGTTAAGGCCTTCTGGATGATCAACCTCTCCGAGAACACTATATCCTCCGCTTATTTGATCATTGAGAGTTTTGACAGCCCTTCCAATCTCGTTTACAGGATATACACGCTGGTTTGCATTACGCACACCGCCTTGTATGCAGATGCCTTTCATATAAAGGTCTTTGCCCCCGTTGGGATTTTCGGTAGACTCAACAACCATATTAGCTTGGTCGAATGTCAAATGCTCTCGTAAGTTTCTCATTCAAACTTCCTTATTATTTGCCAACTACAGATTTCTTGTTGTCAGCTGCTTCGCCTGCGCCTTTTTTCTCAGCGCCGTGGCCTTTTGGCTCACCTGTCATTGACTTAGAAGCCTTACCGCCTGGAACATTTACGTTGCCTGCGCTATCTTCTTTTGCAGAGTCTGCTTTGCTGCCTGCTTCTTCGCCACCTTGTGCTAAGTTGCCAGCGTCACCGCCCATGTCATTAGCACCTGCTACTGGTGACTTAGCGTTTGCGCCGTTGTCGCCCATTTTAGCAGTTACTTTTTGAACATACTCTTTCATTACATCAATGTCTGACTTAGGACCTTTAGATTCTTCAACTTCTTCAGTTGCTTCTTCTTCAACTTCTTCATCAGTTTCTTCAGCTTCGCCAAAGTTTAGAGCCTCCTCAGGAGCCTCTTCTTCATCACCAGCTTCCATATCGTCTCCAGCTTCGTCTTCTCCGCCTTCATCGCCAGCCATCATTTTTTCAAATTCAGCTTTTAGGTCATCTAGTGCATCTTCTAGGTCTTCAACGCGGTCTTCCATGTCGCCATCTTTTTCACCTTCGTCGTCACCTTCATCTTCATCGTCGCCTGCTTCGATGTCTGCCATCATATCGTCAGCTGGGTCACCGCCCATATCATCGTCGCCTTCAACTTCAAATTCGTCTAAGTCAAAGTTTTCGTCAACTTCTTCGTCATCTTTTGACTCGTCAACTTCTTCGTCATCACTTGACTCTTCAACTTCTTCGTCAGTAGCTTCGTCAACTTCTTCGTCAGTTGATTCTTCAACTTCTTCGTCTGCTACTTCTTCTAAATCATCTTCTAATAGTGATTCGTAGATATCTCTTGATTTTTCAACTACGATCTCGTGGAAAAGCTCTTCAGCACCTGCTTTATCTTCATTGATTAGGCGCTCAAGCATTTCTTCAAATTTATTTTGATCTGCCATTGTTTTCTCCTATAAAAGTTATACCTATGGTAAGGCTGTCATTATTATTTAGTATAATGGAGAAAATATACGTAGATATAGGCGTTTTTTACGCTCTTTTAGAAATTTACTACCTTAAATTGAAGATTTCTTTGAAATCTGCAACTAAGATATTGTTTAAGTTGTCTAATTTATTTAGTTCTGGAGGCAAATAATTATCTGGCTGTATTACTCTTACAAACTCAATGTGTGGATTTTCTTTAATTACTGAAACAGTTTGCCTAAGCCAATTACCAAAAAAAGTAGCACTATCAGACTCTTTTTTGTAATTCATAGTGTTTGCATATATGTTGTTTAAGGTTTTACCTTCGTTTAACCCCTTATAATCAAATCCTAATATGTATATCCGTTGATATCCGTGTTGTGCTGCAAGCCATAGTGCAGTAGGACCACTACTCCATCCTTTTCCAGGATTAAAAAAATTTAAGTTTCTAATACCATCAAAAGATCTATTAGGATTAGTCCAAACTGTATTCTTATGTTGATATCCAGATCTATTAATTTCTAAAATCATTTTTACATCAACTGCTACTAGATAATCAGGAGTAAATGTTCTATATACAGCATTACATGCATATATTTTGCCGCACATTGATAATTGAGGTAAGTCAATAGACTGTCTACTTGTGCCATTACCTAACACAAAGCCTACTTTTCCTTTATTTGATCTTTTTAATAGTTCGTTTAAGGATACAGTATGTTCTTCAATAAGACGTTCACGCTTAGTTTTACGTCTAGCGTCTCTTACTTTTTTCCATTGTTCTTTGGTGTATCCGGACTTCTCTAATTTTGGCACTAAACTCCACCCGCTTCAGCGTTAGATGCTATACCGTACATTTGACGTACAAAGTCAAGCTCTTTTGCTTGCTCTTTAGTATGTAGCTCTGCCGCTTTGCGAACTTTGTTTATTTGACGAAGTGTTAGACGTGTTTTACGTGTATCGTCGTACTTTAGAGGTGACTGATCATCACGCTCGTCGTATAGATCGTCTTCGATAGTTTCAAAGGTTTCTTTATCGTAGTAAAACAATTCACGTAGTATCATGTTAGTATTTATATCGTTTGATCAGTAGTTGCCGGTGCTGGTGCTGTTGCGCCAGCTTCAGGTGCTGGTGCCATTTCATCGCCGCCCATTTCCGGTGCTGGTTCTTCGGTAGATGTATCTTCTATTCCGCCGAGGTCTGCACTTATACCTGCTGAACTAATTCCTGCGCCACGCATTTCGCCAGCAGCATCAGTATTCATAGGTTGTAGTGTTTCGTCATTTTCTTCACGCCATAAACGTTCGTTTTCTGCAATTTCTTCGTCTGTCATGCCTAAGAAACGTTTCATTGCAAAGCGATTTGAAATATAAGGTATAGCACTCATTTGTGTATATGTTGGTACACGAGCATTATCAATTTCACTTTGTCTATAACTTGCAAAGTTTTGTGGTGGTTGGAATCTAACATCAAACATTGCTGTGTCAATGTTAACTCCTTTTTCTAATAGATAGCGTTTAAATTCTTGATTAAATTCTTCAATTAATAAATTTTGTAGTCTTTCACAGTATGTATTAAAACGTAGTTCTTGAATATATGCAGTACCTACTCTTCCGTCACTATATTGTGCTTGTCCGTCATCTGGCCCAGTTGGAAGGTAACTTGAAGGGATACGCAAACCTCTAACAAGTTTATTAGTAAAATATCTAAGATCATCAATTTCACCTAAGTTTGTACCGCCTGGTAGTGTTTCAACTTTAGATCCACGCCCTTCAGCAGTTTGAGGGAAGAAGTAGTCTTCGTTGATTGACAGAGGGTTGTATGCAGAGTCTATAACATTCTGACCGCCGCCTGTTTGTGATGGGATACGTCTTTGATGTATTTCTGTTTTAACACGTTCAACAAATTGCATAGCAAGGTGTGAAGGCATGTTACCCACATCAACATAGAATACTCTACGTTCTGGAGCTCTTTGAACACGATAGATAATAATCGCATCTTCAAGCAATTCTTTTTGTTTGAATACTTTGAATACTGTTTCTAACAGACTGTTACCAAATGGATAATTTAAATCTAACCCTTCTGATAAACTTAAATGTACAACGTGTTCTGCATCAACTGCGATTTCATTTTCGCCTTGTTGGAATCTGCCACCACCTGCTGCGGTATTTGTGTTTCCAACCATTCCACGAACGCCGCCTGTTAGATATCCGTCACCGCCGCCTGTTACATTTCCGTTTGTTTGGTATGGTGTTGTTGCAACCATTTCTTTAAAATTTAAATTAAAGTCTTTAACCATGTATTGTTCAGGTGTTTTACCTTCACTTTCGTTTACAATGATTTTTGTAACTTTACCAGGATCTACGTGAAATAGTCTTTTTGTTTCTGGATCTCTAATGAAAAACTGATCGCCATACTTAAACGTATTACGCAATATACGGAACATGCGTGTTTCAAAATTTTGTAACTTACACCATTGTTGCAAGTATTGCTGAATAATTGTAATTTCTGAGTTTGTTGCTTTAGTTTTAAAGTCAATTAAAAATGGTGTTTTATTTTGTTTGTTTTGTTGTGTTGTAAATTCAGCAAGAATATCAAGTGCAGCATTAACTTCTGAATCCATATCCATAGTATTATATTGTCCGTAGCGTTCAATACGATTTGGACTACCTACATATACATCTGGAAGATATGATGAATAATTCGAACGAGCCGGACCTGCTTGGTTTCCTGAACCTGCACGAGTAAATGGACTGTAACTCCCGTCCGGGTTATTTCCAGTTTTTACTGGTGTAAAGTGTTTTTTCCAACTCATTTATTAAAATCCTACTTGTAAATCGCCGCTCATTCGTCTACTGGTTTGTTTTGTATTAACTTCAATCTTTTCATTTATTTCTATCAGCATTTGCATTAATGTATTTAACTGATTTAACTGATCAGAACTACCAGAGCCGGATCCTGAGCCTGCAACATTTAATTGTCCGTTTGAAATCATAGATCCAGCTGATACTCCAGTTCCGCCGCCAAATGTGCCTTTATTGTCTTCTGCAAGTACGTCATTTAACTTTTCTAGTGTGTCAACCAAATCTTCCATAGCACTATTATAACTTGAAACTGTTGTTGCGTCAAGAGAATTGAGCGAAGTAATATTTGTATTAAGTCCTGTTACATCAGCAACTGCTTGTAAATTAGTTGCAAGTGTATTAATACCAGCAGCACCGCCTATTTCTCCTAGTCTAGTTAAAGAAGTAACAGTTTTCTGAGGTATGTCAATTTCACCTGATTCACCGCCGTTAAATGCATTTAATGCATTTGCCATATTAACCATTGCAGTAGCATTTGTTGCAACACCTTCTGCATTAATATCTAGTGCACCAAAATTCTTAACTTGATCAAACGGAGTTTCGCCGCCAAAGAAACTAGAAATAGCATTACCTATTGCACCAATTGCATTGCCTACTCCGCTAGTAGCATTTGCTGCCGAACTTGATGTTAGTGCATTATTAAATGCAACCATTGCTGCTGCATTTGCTCTTACTTTTTCTGCATCAAATGTATACTGCTGGAATGCAATTATATCATCGTATGGTATTCCTGTTTCTCCGCCAAAGAACGAAGTAATACCGTCTGCTAGGCCGCCTACAAGTGAGCCTAGTCCGCTTGCTGCATCTCCAGCACCAAATGCTGCCATTGCTTTTGAATATGCAACAAGAGCATTGGCATTTCCTGTTACCTTTGCTTCATCGATTGTATACTTTTGGAATTCTAACAGTTGTTCTAGTGGATTTGCTTTTTCTGCACCGAATAACGATCCTATTCCGTCTGCAATATTTCCTACTAGATTACCTAAACCTGCTACTGCACTACCTGCACCAAATGCTGCCATACCACCTGCAACTGCAAGCATACCTTTACCTGCTGCACTTAGTTTAGCACCATCTAAGTCTTCGAAGGATTGCATTCCTTCTGCAAAAGTTGGAAGTGATTTTCCTACTAACCAAGTAGCACCTGCAACTGCTGCGCCAATAACAAGTATAACACCTGCTAATACTGCACCACCGATTGCAACTTGTGGATTAGCAAATGCTTTTAAGCCAGCAGCTATACCTGATAAAACGCCGCCGCCAACTTGTCCTACAAAATCACCAACGCCTTTACCTGCTCTAGCGGCGCCACCGCCACCGCCTGATCCTGGAGGGCCGCCGCGTCCGGCTGCTTTACTTGCACCGCCAAAGAGTCCGCCAAACATTCCAGCAATGCCGTCTTTCATAAAGCCAATAACTTTAGCTCCGGCAAATAATGCAAGTAATCCTCCGCCAATTGTTAGAGCAATTCCACTCCAATCAATTCCGGACAAGCCTTCCATAATTTTATTTTTAACAACATCGCCTAATGTTTCGCCATCTTTTGCACCTAGTGCATTTGCTATTGCTTGTGCAAAGCCAACATTTTGAACTTCTGTAACAAAGTTGCTTACACTAGTCCATGCACTTTTAATTGATTCTATAAATGCGTCTACTTTTTGTTTAAATTCGTCTGATCTTAAATAGCCTACCCATTTAACAAGTTTGTCACTTGTTTCAGTTATCCATGTACCTAAGCCTCTTATGGTTTTTTCAAACTCTCCAGATTGTACAAAATTAATAAAGTGTTCAGTAATAGCTGACGCTACTTCTAAAAGAACGCTACTTGTTCCTGTTAACAAACTGCCTAAGGTATCAATTACTCCACTTTGAATTAGTGCAAGTTCTATTTTAGAACGTATGTCTTGAATTGTTTGTCCAAAGTTTGCAAAAAATTCAGTTAGTTTTGATCTTCTTTGTTGTGCTGCTGCTGCGGCTGCTGCATCTGTTTGACGTTGAGTATATGTTGTCATCTCGCCTACAGAATTCATCAACCCTTCAAAACCTTCACGGCCCATTAACTGTTGAACTTGTGCAGGATCCATGCTCTTGATGTAATCTACCATCTGAGGAGTCATTGCTCTAAGTCTGTTTTGGAATTCTTCTTGACTTATTGCACCAGTAGCATTTAATTCAGCAAGTTCTTTAAATGCAGGGAATGTTGATGCTAGTACCTTTGCCATAGGCGTTTGTGCAACACCGTCTGACAAGTCTTTAAATGCATCTCCCATTCCAGGAAGCATTTCAGTTAAGTGTGTTAGGTTAGCATCAAAGTTTAATAGTCCTTGTCCACTTAATCTTGCTCTTAATGCAGCAACGTTTGCTTCTGCTGCATTTTTATTCATTTCTGCGGCTAATTCTTTACGACTTTTACCTGTTACTCTTGCAAGTTTATCAAGTTCTGTTAGATAATTTTGAGCACCAGAAACTAGTTCTGCATTGCTTCTACCTTGTAATCTTCCTGCAAGTGCTTGATTTTCTAGATAATCTGCTAGTCCTTCGTTAACACTTTCTTGTGTATAACCTAGTGCTAGTAATCCGGCATCTGCACTTCTTAACGCTTTTGAAAGTTTACCAAATCGTGCTGCACCGTCTGATGTAGTGCCACCTAAGTAACCCATTGTTGACGAGTTGTTAGCAATAACTGATGCAAATTGCTCTAGTGATAATCCGGCTTCTGCACTTGCTCTGCGCATAGCAACCATATCATTTCCAAAACCTGCACCAACTTCGGATAACTGTCTAAAAGTATCTAAACTTCTATCAAAGTAACCACTTGCTTTGCTTAATAAACTACCAAATACAGGTACTGCTTCTAGAAATTCTCCAACACTAGTAGCATTTGCTACTGCATTACCTAGGTTTGTAAATACACCAATAGCGCCGCCAAGCACTGTAGTTAGAACACTAAATGCTCCGCCTAACGCTCCGCCTGCTAAAGATGCTACAGATTTAAACGCACTTGTGCTTTCTTTAACTGCTGTTGTGTTTTCTTTTCTTGCAGTTGTGCCGCGATTAACGGCTGTAGTATAAAGTTCTTGTGCTTTTGTTGCTGCTTTTTCACCAGAACCGCCAGAACCACCGCCGCCACGCTGGCGCATTAGTTTTAGTATTTCTTGTAAAGTAGCTTCTGCGGCAGGGCCACCGGCAACATCAACAATTTTAACTTCTTCAGCCATTAATTACAGATCCTAGTTAAGTGCGTATATAAATAAAGTAGATACATACTGATATATTGTATTTATACGGAGAAAAACATGTCACAAAATAACCAACAGGCGAATCCACTTAGTAAGTATTTTCGCCAACCAAAGTTGTATATTCAACTTCCAAGCCAGGGAAATTTTTATAGAAATGGTTCTATAGAATATCCTGAAAATGGCGAAATTGCAGTTTATTCTATGACTGCAAAAGATGAACTAATTTTTAAAACACCAGATGCGTTGCTTAATGGTCAAGCAACTGTAGATGTTATACAAAGTTGTATTCCTGCAATTAAAGATGCCTGGGCAATGCCTAGTGTAGACCTAGATGTATGTCTAATTGCAATTCGTTTAGCAACATATGGCGAAATGATGACGTTATCTATTAAAACTCCAGTGACAGGAGAAGAAAAAGATATGCAGGTTAATCTCCGCGAACTTTTAGATAGTTTTGCTCACATTGGATACAGTAATACAGTTATGTTGCCCGAAATGACCGTTAAGTTACGTCCTTTAACTTATAGAGAATTTACACAAGGTGCATTAAGAACTTTTGAAGAACAAAGAATTTTTAGTCTTGTAAATGACGAAAAAATGGCTGAAGAAGAAAAACTACAAGCATTTACAAATTCTTTTGCTAAGTTAACAGAATTAACTGTTGACATGATGTGTAAAGGAATTGTATCTATACAGTTAAATCAAGATGATAATGACGGCGAACCTATTATAGTTTCAGATCAAAAACATATTTTTGATTTTATTAAAAATGCAGATAAACAGTTTTTTAATCAGATTCAAAAACATCTAGAAGGTGAAAAAGAAAAATTTCAAATTAAACCGTTAACTGCTGAAGCATCTCCGGAAGAAATCGAAAAAGGTGTACCGGCAACTTATGAAGTGCCGATTACATTTGATAATTCAAATTTTTTCGGATAAGGATCCTGAAGTGGACCATCCCAGAGATCCTGCAAGAAGCAAAGGTCCTCGAAGAACAATCTAAGCAAATTAAGTTCGAGTTATCTAAACTATGTTGGCTTATGAGAGGGGGACTTTCTTATGATGAAGCATATTACTTAGGTCCAGAAGAACGTGAAGTAATTGCTAAATTAGTTGAAGAAAACTTTGAGATTACTAAGAAAACCCAAATGCCTTATTTCTAGGCAGTTTTAAGTTTTTCAGTTCCTTTTACACCTGCTTGTGCTGCTTTTTGTGCATCTGCTGTTGCAGGTTTGACTCCTTTAGCAGTAAGTTGTGCTTTAATAAGTTTTGCTAGTTCGGGATCTTTCTTAGCTGCATCGATAATAGCAGAAAACTTAGGATTAGGTAATCCCATATCAAACGATGCTTGTACTCCTAATGCTTTATTAGTTTCTACATCAACCCAAAGAGCACCTTCCCAACGATAATCTTTTCCGCCTTTGTTTTGTACAGTTCCTTTTTCAATTGGACCGTCTTTAACTGCGGGACCTTTCTTAGCTGCTGGTGCATCGGGCTTGCCGTCGCCGTCAGTATCAACAGTTGGCTCGTCCGTTTGCGCACCTTTTTGTGCTGTATCCGTACCTGATGCATCTGCTGTTGGAGTTTCTGCACTAGCATTTGGTTGCAATTCTACTTTTCTTGTTTGACCAATCTGTTGTATTTGATCATTACTTAATCCTGCATCTTGTAGAATATTAGCAATGCTACCTGAGTCAGTTGGTTCGCCCATTGACTTCCAAGTTTTCATTAGTTTGTCAGCAGTAACTTTATTACCAATGTTCTTAGCAGTTTGTTTTACTGCGCCTGCTGCTGAACTAGCAGCACCTTTGACTGCACCTGCTGCTTTGCCTGCAAGTCCTTTAGCACCACGCTTTAGTTTTGCACCTAGTGAATTAGGATTATCTAAAGGAAGTTCACCTTGTGCAGGATCTGCTTCTAGTAGATACAATTCAAAGCGTTCTTCCATTGAAAGGCTTTCTTCCTTAGGCTCGTTCATTCCGCCGCCTTTGAGATCTAACTCTAGTTGATCTTTAACTTTTGGATCAACTGGTTTTGAGCTTTGTGCCTTTTTAGCATTATCGTCAACAGTTTGTAACGCACCTTGTGCTGCTGCGCCTGCGGCGCCACCTGCATCCATAATAGCTTTTAAAACTTCGTCGCCGGATTCACTTTGTGCAATTAGTGTTTCTAAATTACCTATTGAAAGACTGTCTTTAGGAATTTCTTTTAGTGCGTCCCAAGCTGCTGTTAAGTTCTTTGCTTCAGGATTGTTTACTAGCTGACCCATAAAGTCGTGAAACTTAGCTGCTGCTGCATAATGTTCTGGACTAAAGTCTTTTGCACTGTCCATAGCCGCTTCAAGAGCATTATACTGTGACATCATATCAGGTGGAATAACAGTATCATATGAATAGACAAACTGATTTAAGTTACCACTCATTCTCATTCTACTTGCACCGTCAAGTGCATCAACGTCCATACCTAGATCAGCAAATAGATCTGCTTTTGCATTTTGGAAGTTTTCTGCTTTCATTGCTGCTTCCATCGCATCTAGTTCTGCGTTTTGCGCACTTGCAATGTTGTCAACTATGTTGTCTGTAAGTTCTTTAAATGCCATACCAGCAAGAGCTCCATAAACACCAGTCTTGATTGATTTACCAACTGCTGTTGAAAGTTTCTCACCTTGTAGTAAGTCTTTAGAAGCACGTAGAATTAAACCTGCTGCTGCACCACCTGCAGGACCACCTGCAAACGCTGCCATAGTAGTTAAAATACCTACTGCTAAACTTGCTTTGCCTGGATTTTCTTTTGCCCAGTCACTAATCTTTTGAATGCCTTGTACAATTTTACTGTCACTGTTGTTTGCTGTAATTTGCTTTTTTAAATCTTCAAATTTTTGATCTGCATTTTTAATAGGACCTGCATTTTGCGCCATACGTCCTAGTTCATTAATTTTTGCATCAACTTTTTTAGCAATGTCTACTGGAAGTTTTGCAGCCGCTGCAACACCTGCACCAACTTTACCTGCGATAGTTTTATTATCGCCACTTGCCATTGCAACTTCTTCAGCACCATTAAAGATATCTTTAATCTGATCTGCTGTAAGTTCTGCTTCTGCAAGTTTAGTATATTGTTCAACTAATGGCCAAAGTTCTTTTTCAAATTTACCTAAGTATAGTACTTGGCTTTCTGTTAGGTCTTGATAACCTTCAGTTAGGATTTGTGCTGTACGTGAATTGTAGCCTGTTACTTCTTGTAATTTCATTATAGAGCTCCTGCCAATACTTTTTTCTCTGTTGGTGTTAGTGCATCAAGTTGTTTTTGTATATCTGCAGGAATAGTGCCTGCGCCAGCAGCACCGCTTGCTGCGGCTTGTCCTTTTGTAGGCATAGGAATTACTTTACCTGTGTTATCGTCTTTGCCATCTTTGTTAGCATCAACTGCACCCATTGGTTCGCCAGTTTTATCATCTTTACCATCTTTGTTTTTGTCAACTTGTGGACTAGTTGGTTTACCTGCAACATTAGTACCTTGTCCGCCTTGCTGCCCAGAAGCCGCGCCAGCGGCACCCGGTGCGCTAGGTTGCGCAGGAGCACTACT
>Ga0255760_10000086_pt1 | contig 85310 bp, 55 predicted proteins | sample 071ome_25_FD_179960 | JGI IMG/M metagenome (GOLD analysis project Ga0255760, IMG submission 179960) | Coastal salt marsh microbial communities from the Groves Creek Marsh, Skidaway Island, Georgia - 071410BT metaG (version 2) | ecosystem: Environmental > Aquatic > Marine > Intertidal zone >...
TACTACGCGAAAACGGAGATATTTTGAATTCTCTACCGACTGATCTCAAGAACGACATCGCGGTGCATGTGCTCGGACCGGTGTTTAATCGCACGTTTGGTGCGATGTCTGATCGTTTGTTGTATCGTGTTGTATCCATTTTTGATTGCCAAGTTGTCAAGCCAGGACGTGTCATCGAGAGTGGTTTCTTCTATGTCCTAACGCACGGCGTAGTCACTCTTTCCGTTCTGGGTCCTGACGCACATGTCGTCGCTGTCGTCTCAGGCGCGAGCCAGGCGTCTTACTTCGGTATTGCGAGCCTTCTATCTCCGTACAATCCAGCGCTCGAATTCAAGGCGACATCGTTAACTGTATGCGAGGTTTGGCGCATCGCGGGCAGCACGTTGAATAAACTGTTCCTAGATCACGCACATTTTCCGAACTACATGCTGGAACGTATTTCAACCTGCGAAGACGAGGAGTTCGAGCGTGAGCTGCGAATACACCGAGCTGACGTCCTGCAAAGATTTATCGCTTCCATTGCGCCGACGAGTGGATAAAAAGCGAAAACTTCTGACGAGCAACCTCAGTCTCATGCGCACCGCATGCACGATCGATCCGTCTTCGAGGGCGACGTCACAGTCGTCCTCTTCTTCTGCGAATCGACGTCAAGCCATCTCGTATCCTCGTCGACCGGGCGTTCGAGCCGAGGGTACGAGAGGGAAGCGCGTGATGACTCCCACTGGACCGCGCACGTGGGACGGCTCTACGCCGCCTGTGATCACAAGTAACGTCCCGGGCACGTGGGCGTACGACACTGTCAGTCGACGTCTTCGCGAAGATATCCTCGGGCGGGTCTTCAAGGACAACGCGGAAGCTTTTGAGGGCGCCAAAGCCCAAGTTGAAAAACTGTTGCGACTCGACGAGGAGCTCTCCACGCCCACAACGAGCGTCATTAAGTACATTGAGCCCGACGGCGGTCCTGATATCGATACATGGCGCACCATCCTCGAGCCTTGGATCGGAGTGTCGTGGCTAGACGCACCTTGGTTGTTGATTGAGTTTTACTTTTATAGACGCATACTAGCGGCAATCGGGTATTTCGATGCAGCTTCACCGTTGTACAACTACGATCCTTTCGCGACGGACAAGATGAACGGACTAAGGGCGGGCGCCTCTGCCGCGTCTTCTCTCGCGAGAAAGACGAACCGTTTCGCGTCGCGCGCCTCGAAAGCATCGGATGGAGACGCATTATCTGAAGAACTCAGACTCTTCGTAATGGTCGCCTTGTGGGGCAATCGCATGGACTTGAGCATTTGGCCGGAAGCGGAGGATTCCAGCACGACCGATAATAACCGCGCCAACGAAGCTTTCGTTGAAGCGCTCTCTGCTGGGGAGGAGTGTTTGCTTTGGGACGACAGCGCCCGGGTCGCCGAGGCTCTGTCCTCTCGAACCATGTCTGACGTGTCCATCGTCGTTGACAACGCGGGCTTCGAGCTCACGTGCGACCTCGCTCTGGCGGACGCTTTGATAGTCAGTGGCGCGACGAAAAGGGTGGTACTGAGAGTGAAATCCCACCCAGTGTTTGTTTCAGACGCCATGGATAAGGACTGCCGCGACACGATCCGCGTGATGGTGGAAAGCGCCGACGCAGAAACTTCGACGATGGGTAAGCGCTGGGCAGCGCACCTGTCCTCGGGCGCGTGGGCCATAGTTCCAGACTTCGCCTGGTGTCAGCCGCAGCCGTTCTGGAACTTGCCGTCAAAGACACGGGAAGATATTAAAACATCTGATCTTGTCATCATCAAGGGTGACGCGAATTATCGCCGGCTTCTGAATGATTGTTTGTGGGAGCTCGACACGCCTTTCGAGGACGTTTCGGCGTATTTCCCAGCGCCAATTTTAGCGCTTCGCACGCTCAAGGCGGAGCTAGGTTGCGGCATTCCCGCCGAACGCAGAACCAAGGCGGAAGTCGAGCATAACTGGATGGTGACGGGTAAGTACGGTGTCGTGCAGTACAACGCAGAGCCGGCCAGACAGCACGCCGTCGCGGCGCAAGTGCGCAGCGCAAGCGCCTTTGCGGGTGGCGATTTATCCCCCGCCGAACGACTCGGATTGTCAAAAGTTCTCGCCGCCGTCGCCAACGCGAGTAAAGAACTCGCGAGCGCGCTCGCGACGGCACCTTTGCGCGCAAACGCGCTCTTAGGAACTGCCGTGAGTGGGGCGCAAAACGCGTCTGGCGACACTCAGCAGAAATTAGACGTCGTCGCCAACGACATCTTCAAGAGACACTTTGCGGCGTGCGGAGCAGTAAAGTACTTTGCAAGCGAAGAGGAAGACGAACCGGCGTTAATCAACGAAGACGGCACCTTTGTCATTTGCATAGACCCACTCGATGGTTCGCGCAACATTGCGTGTAATATTCCCGTCGGGACGCTCGTGGGAGTGTACAAAACCATCGACGGGGCATCGCCCGTGGAAAACGCCACGCAAGCCGCCGAAGCGCAAGTCGCCGCCGGGTACTCGCATTACAGCGGCGCCACCACGCTCGTCCTCGCCGTCGGCGAAGACGGCTCGGCGATGGAGTACACAATGGATAGAGACGGGGAGTTTTTACTCGCCAACGATAATATGAGCTGTCCGTCGCGAGGGCAAATCTATTCGCTCAACGACGCGCGTTTCGACGATTGGCCAAACGGTTTACGTTCTTACATTTCAGACGTGCGTAATGGCCGAGGCGAGAGCGGAAAGCAGTACAGCGCTAGATACGTGTGTTCGCTCGTTGGAGACTTCCATCGAACCCTCCATTACGGCGGATGGGCGGGAAATCCTCGCCCGCACCTACGTATCGTCTTTGAGGCTGCGCCACTCGCGTTTATTGCTCGCGCCGCGGGCGGTCGAGCGTCGGATGGTGTTCGCGACATTCTCACTAAGAAGCCGCAAACACTGCACGAGCGGACGCCGCTATTTTTAGGATCATCCGAGGACATCCGAGAACTCGTCGCTCGTGGTGACGTACAGCAGGATGCATCGAAAACATACGCGCTATGATTACTAGAATACAACAAACCAAGGCCGCCAACTAACTACTACGCCGCCAGTCGCCCACACGCAGCCGACAACACACATCCAAATCGTCATCCACGAACCCAATCCGTCGCGGCTCTTCGTACTCAAACCCACACTTTTCGACGTAAAAACCCACGAGTTTCGGTTCGCACCAAACCGTGACGACTCCGGCGCCCATTTCGTCAAACGCGAACCGCGCCGCTTCGCGCGTCAACGCCTCACCAAATCCACGCCCACGTCTCTCACGCGCGACGACGAGCGCATTCAGCGTCACGTTCGCCGTGCCTTCTGGTTCACCCACAACCGCGCAGGAATCCGCGATGACGACCGATCCCACGGCGACGTCGACGTCTTCGCGTTCGAGTAAGATGAGTCGTTCGGTGCGTCGATGCGTCGCTCGACGTTCCTCTGCCGATTTAATCCCGAGAAACCCGGCCGCGTGTCCGCGTTCGGGCCACTCGTCGGCGTTGAAATTCGCCGCGGCGATTCGACAGTGTTTCGGCGCGTCCGACGCGCGCGTCAGCGTTAAATTTTCGGCGTCGGCGTCCGTCGCATCGCGCATCGTCTTGTGAAGACTGATTTCGTTCACCGACTCGTCAAAAGCGCGCGCACACAGGCAGAGAACCAACCAACCAATGACGACGAAACCGCGGCTAAACATCAACGTCGGGATTCTCGGACACATCGATAGCGGTAAAACCTCGCTCGCGCGTGCGGTGTCAACGGCGTTTAGCACGGCATCGCTGGATAAGAACCCACAGAGCGCGGCGAGAGGCATCACGCTGGACCTCGGGTTCTCATCGTTTTTAGCGGACTTCCCGCCGGGGACGGACGAAGCGATCGCGCGGTCGTACGATGGGGCGCAGTTTACCCTTGTGGATTGTCCCGGGCACGCGTCGCTGATTAAAACCGTTCTCGGGGGGTCGTCAATTATCGATTTGATGATTCTGGTGGTGGACGCGAACAAGGGGGTGCAGACGCAGACGGCGGAGTGTTTGGTCGTCGGTGAAATCACGACGGATAGACTCATCGTCGCGCTGAACAAGGTGGATACGTTTGATGAAAAGGTGCGGGATGAAAAAGTGGGGAAGATTCAGGCGAAACTGGCCAACACGTTTAATAAGACGAAGTTTAAAGGGTGCGACATGTTGCCGGTGAGCGCGAGACCGGGCGGCGCCGACTCGCAAGCGTTGGATGATGGAGGAGATCCACCCATCGGTATGGATGCGCTCAAGGCGAAATTGTTGGAGTTGATTCCAGAGGTGAGCAAGAAGAGAGAGGCGGGTGGGCCGTTTTTATTTGCCGTGGATCATTGCTTTCCAGTGAAGGGACAGGGCACCGTGCTCACGGGCACGACGCTCCGTGGATCAATCAAGGTTGGTGACTCGATTGAAATTCCTCATTTGAAGCTCGAAAAGAAGATTAAATCGATGCAAATGTTCAAAAAGTCGGTGGATTCGTGCGCAAGAGGCGATCGTTTGGGTATCTGTGTGGCTGGCCTCGACGCAAAGGTTCTTGAGCGTGGATTGGTTTCGGCGCCGGGCACCGTTCCGACGTTCCACGCCGCCGTCGTCAGTGCGAGTAAGATTCGCTTCTTTAAGACACCCGTGCGAAGTGGCACGAAATTTCACGTGACGATTGGTCACACCACGGTCATGGCGACCGTTCACTTTTTTGGTGACGAACAGTCTGGCGGCGATGCACTCGCCCACGGCATTGCAAGCATGACGCTGGATGGCAGATTCGACAGCACAAAGGAATACGTGTCTTGCGACGAGCTCGCGACCGCAGCCGAAGTGCAAGCATCTTTGGAAGCTAACGATGTCGACGATGCGCCCGTCTTTGCTAAGTATGCGCTGCTCGAGTTTGATCAACCAATCACGGTGCCGACTGATGAACTTTACATCGCATCGCGCCTCGACACTGACATTCATCAAAATACGTGTCGACTGGCGTTTCACGGAAGAATGTTGCAGCACATAAATACGGAGCAAGAACCAGACGCGATCAAATCCCTTCGAGTTTACAAGATGAAGTCGCGCGAAGGTTCGATTGAACGTGTTCAAGACGAGCGCACCGTCATCGGCAAAGGAATGTTCAAAAAGGAATCAGATTTGACTGCGTTCGTCGGCATGAAGGTCTGGACGTCAAAGAACGACTGCGGCACGATTGAGGGCGGCTTTGGTAAAAGTGGCAAGTACAAGGTGTACTTTCCGAATGGTATCACCGGTGAAGGTGACGGAAAATTGACCCTTCGCTTCAAAAAGTACATCTTCGAGTACGGTTCCGGGCGCAAGATGAACCAGACAGGACTATAGGAGCCTAGCTAGATTGTAAGAATAGCTTAGCATATCTAGATAAAACGCGATTTACATACTTGCTACTGCGGAATGGTGAGTTTCTTCTCTATCGCCCCGACTAAGTTTCCGACGCGCGAGCTTATGCCCGTGCCGACTCGCACATCGCCATTCTCATTCTTCTTTGCAACTTTTCTGAGCAATGAATTGATACTTTTCCTGGTGTTGATCAAGTCGGAAAGTAGATCAGCGAAGGTCTGGCGAACCTCTCGCTCGGTATGCATCAGTGTCGTCTCTGCTTCTGCTCCCGCGGTGGTGGTGGACGCCGCGGGCGCCGTTTCATCCATGCCAACGATGAGTATCTGCGCCTCGGCCAGGAGAACAGCTAGGCGGTTATCACTCACTGATAGTAATTCATTCGGATCGCCGCCAGAGTCTTCCGAGATCAGTTTTTCATACGTGCACTCGTGCACTCGGCTACGCAAAACCGATACTTCGTGCATAATTTCGCCGAGCGCCGCCGTGCGCTCTTCTGCAGATATGATATTTGCTTGCTCGTTCGAGTCTATCTGTGCCGCTTCGAGTTGTTTGCGCAATGAACGAATTTCTTTGCTAAGAACTTTCTTTTCCTTGTGTGTCCGGGCTTCGAGCTCTTTAAACTTTGACTCTGCCGCGCAAGTCGTCGCTCTTGCGTCGTTCAAACACTCATGCGTCGTTTTGAGCTCATCTCGAAGCGCAGCCATTTCAGCGCGCAATTCTTCCAACATCGCATCATTTGACGACATTTCACGAGACACTTTCAAAGTTTCTTTCATCGATTCCCCGGCCTCTTTGATGGGATTCGGCACGGTTGCGTCCGCGGTTGCGGTTGCGCCGAGCTGGTCAGATGAAGCGTGCTCGACGCGTTTACCGTTTGATTCAGCCGAACGACTCGAATCGGGCGTGTCCACTGGCCTCATTGACGAAATAGGGCTCACCGCGCTCATCCCAGGCGACTCGACGGCGGACTTTCCGCTTCGAATCGACGAAGCGTCTCGCACTCTCCGCAACGCTCTCTCGCACGCGCCCAGACGCACAAAGCGCGCCAACGCCTCTGACCTCGCGCAACCTTCGATGGCGAGCAACGCCCACAACCACCCCTCTAACTTGCGTCTCCGCTCCTCTACCTTTTCATCGCTCGCGTTCACGCGCTGAAACATCCTTCTCGGAGGGAGCTCTGGAACCAAATCTCTCCCGCACTCGACTTCGAGGTCATCTCGAAGCGCGACAAACTCGCGATACCGACGCTTCGTCACCCGCTCGATCGCGTTCATCGACGAAGACATCGGCAACGCATCGACATCCACCGCCGTCGACGCCGTCGCGGGCGAGATTTCGGCGGTTGACTCCGAACGACGCGTCCGCGCATTCTCCACGTGAAGCGCGCACGTCACCTCGTACACGACGCACTCAGCCCCGGCGCGCGTCGGGTCGGGGCGCCGCGACGCGCGCGGGATCGTCAACCAAAACTCGCTCGCGCTCATAGTCTTCTCCGCGCGGTCGCTCTATCTCGCGGTTTGAGCGGCGCGCGCGACAGAAACTGGCGCGCAGATTTGTCCTACCAAAGGTCGTTACGAACGACGCGTCAGTCGACGTCACGCGCGCGCGACGCAAATCAATCAATCTCGATCGGTGGGCGCTAGGATGGCGACGCGCGGGACGTGCGTCGTCGGCGTCTCGCCCGTTATTCGCGCGTCGACGCGTCAGTGCCGGCATCGAGCGTCGCGCGCCAACTCGGTGTCTGTGGATTACGGTGACTTTAAGGATGACGACAGACGAAGTTACGGCGAGTGGGGCGTCGATGGACTGCGACAAAACTCGTCTTCGATGGCAAACATGACGGCGGAGTGGGAAGACGAGGCAAGACGCGTGTGGATGTCGCGCGGGGCGTCTGAAACGAGAGTCGTTCGATTGCTGATTCTCGGCTCGAAGCACCGCAAGGACGGCGTTGGAGAGATTTTTAGAGACGTGGTGGCGATTGAAAGGATGTGTGCGACGTTGGAGAGACTTATCGATGGTGTGTGTTCGCCTGAGATTTTTCATAGAGTTCCAGAGGCGGCGCTGGTGTGCGTGGATGAGTCGGTGCTGACTCGCGCGATTGTACGAGTGAGGAGCGTGATACCAATAAAGGATCTCAATTTAAGCCGTGTCATCGAAAAGGCGCCGAAACTTCTCATGCTAGAAGATGCGAACGATATGGCGCGCGTTACAGATTCGTGTCACGCGTTGAGTAATGCATTGGAGGTGAAACTGGATGACAAAAGATTGCAACGCATTGTCGAAGAAACTCCAGATTGTCTTTTTCAGGATTCTGACGTGCTGAAATTGGCGGTGGAGGAGATGCGGCCACTCAACGAGCACTACCCATCATTAGCAGACTTTATTGCTGATCATAGTCAGGCTTTGGTGGTACCTCACATGCGTCAAACGCTAGCTCACACTCACGCCATGAGGCATCAAAATTTGTAAACTTGTAACAAAACTTGCTCACGCCGGAAGCGTCGTCATTCGCATTTCGTTCCGTCTCGTCAAACATGCCTGTTTCATCTGAGGATTGAGACAGTACTTGCAAAAGCCGCACTTATTTCCGCGCCCAATGGGTGGGAACAGTCTTCGTCGAACTCTCTTATCGTCACTCGGCGCGCCAGTGTACATGCGCTTGAAGCCGGGCATTTTCCTCTTTGCTTCTTTTCCTCTGAACATCTTGTGAAATTCCTGAAGAAGCGCGTGCTCAATCGATCCAGCCGGCGTTGCGGCTTCGATATCGGCAAGCTTTGGACTTTGCATCATCGACGCTGGAAGTACCGATACAGGAGACAGGGCTGGAGCGTTTGCGACAGCACCAAGCGGTCGACCATTTTTGGCGAGAGGCGTTGGTTCTGGCTCGAGCGGACGTTCAATGTGCTCGGGAAAGAAAGGGCACAACCATTTTGGAAGAGGTCCCGGCTTTTTTGTATTTCTGTTCCAGGATCGAACGCATATGCGCTGGCTCGCAAACGCTGCTGTGACCTGCGCTCTACCCATGCCACGAGCGATGCTCACTATAGACGTGCCCAATAGTATTCTAACCCGTTTGCATGTAGCAAAGTCAGATTTGGGACGAGTAATCGGCATCACAGATGAAATTTCATCCAGAAAAACCTCATTCACCTGGAAGTACGTGCCATGGAGTGGAAATTTTCTGTTCATCGCATTGTAGCATGGCACAAGGATGGCCACTTTAACCGAGTCGCCCTTAATGTCGTCGAGCGACGTGGCGTTTGACTCTGTCGGAATCATTATGCAACCCTCAGCGCGAGCGCGTTCGCCTAGCGCCTCGATGAGTTCTCCGGGTATCATCTCTGGTGTCACAGTCCAACCGACCGTTTCGCATCGGACTTTGCTGGCTCGAACCACGTGCTCGCTCAATTCCAGACCGGTGACCTCGTCGATTGGATCTTCCGCATCTTCTTTAGACCATCGCAGCATTTCTTCAAGCTCGACTTCAATGTTCTGCGCGAGCACGTCGTCGTTGGTGATGTTCAGTGCAATCTGCCTCGCGGTTGTGATGTAATTGAATGCAGTTGCCGCATCGGGTGATGGATTTTTATCAGGATGCACAACGCGCGAGAGTCGCACGTAAGCCATCTGTACGTCTTCCCTCGACGTAGCGGCGCTCAGCAGTAACACATTTGTTGCGAGAGTGCCCATAGGACGACCGTTCCGATCCCACTCTTTCCCCGCCGAGATGATTGCATTGAGAACGGCCGAAGAGTTGCCTTTGGAAACGTTTGCGTGTACAGTGGACGTTTTAGCTTGAGGCTCAGCAATGTCTTCGATGTCGGTGATTGGTCGCGCGCAAGGCGCATTCTCGGGCTGCAGAGAAGCCAACCCAGAATGACCATCGGGGCGATCAACGCATTTACCACCTTGTTTTGCGTACTCGCAAATATCCCTCAGTGGGCAGGCACCGCAGTTTGGCATTCGTTTACCACAGAAAACTTTCCCTAGCGTAATCATGTGATAGTGCAGCTCGTAAAGCAGTTCGACAGAGAAGGAGTTCAAGCGCTCGCGTAGAAACGTGTAAACCGCAGGTTCTGGAGCGTACTGCGCCAATTCCTCCAGCGCAGTCTCGCTCTCGAGCGGAACCCAGCCGAGACGCGCCATGATGCGACCGACATTGACATCGACAGGAAAATCAGTTCTGTGCAAAGCTAAAAGAAGAACGCAAGACGTCGTCTTTACTCCCATTCCGTCGAGAGCGAGGAGATATTCCCTCGCCTCCTTCGTCGGCACGTTTCGAAGAAATTCAAGCGACAAACATCCTCGATGGCTCATGATGCGACGCAAAATTCCCTTAATCCTGCGAGCGAGCATCCAGTGCATACCTCTACAGCGAATGCATTTCACCACCTCCACGAGCGGCGCGTCCAGAACTGCGTACCAATCGACTTGATCCGCGGTGCGTTCGCACTCGGGTGGATCTCCGTACGCCAAAGCTTTGTCGATGTCGTTCTGTTTCTTCGCTTTGAGCGAATTACTTTTCGCCTTTTTCGTCTTTTTCAACTTCATCTTCGCTCCGGCTCCCGCTCGTTTCGGTCTAGATGCCATTTCTCCCGCTTGCGCGCGTTCAGATTCATCGTCACTTTTGCCCTCTTCGTGTTCAGCAACAATCCGATTGAACATCTCCGTCACGATTCTTCGAATGTAAAGACTAGAGTTGTGCTTTTTTGCCGTTTCAGCCTTGTACGGAAACCGAGCCGCGAGGTTCATGAAAGCCTGACTAGAAAGAACGTCGCTCACGTTCTGCGTAAGATTGGCGCCGATAAGACTATCAACGATGGAGCCACCCCACGCCGTGCGATCCAAAGAGCGGTTCCCTAAGGCCGAACGCGCGCGTTTGAGAAACGCCGCAATCTTATCCGCCCAAGTTTGCTTCTCGTCTGCGCCGTACACAATCATGGCGAGATTTTTCCCTCGCCAAACTTTCGCGCGTTGCTTCTTCTTTGGCGGCGCCGGCGTCGCGCTCAGCATGTCCACCCACGCGGGGCTCAACCAAGGAAGTGAAAACGAATCCGTCCGCTCGTTCGAGGTCGTCGCCTCGGCTGCGTCATTTTCCGTTTCTTCATCATTTCGTTTCTGTTGGTGTTGTTGCTCAGTCGCTTTCGTCCACAAACCGAGCACAAAGTGTTCAACCGGTAAAAGTTCCAGCGGCATGAGCGGAAACGGATCCAAACGAATCTCTTCGTGGTCGACGTCATCAACGCCGTGCACCACATCCGTGACGACTTCTCCCGACGCATCCGCCGTATCCATCGGTTCGGTCGAAGGTAAAAGTGGAACGTCTTCACCGAGCGATACCGCCGCCGGTGCTCCCGCGACCCAACTATCGTCGACTCGTGCATTTGGATACGCCATTTTTAACGAGAGCACACTCGACTCCACGTACGCGTCAATCATTTCCATCGCGCGCGTAAAAGGACGCCCATCCGTCGAGAATTCGCGTTTAAAACGCAAATCCCTACTGAAAACCTCCGGCGCCAACGCCTGCGCCTCGAGCATCCACGTGATAAACGGATCTCGTTTCGTCGTCGCTGGCGTTTCCTCCTCCATCAGAGTATCGTCCCCGGACGTCTCAAACACCCCCACCGCGTCTCGATGATTCTCCACAAACTCCTCTTTCAGTCGCACCATCGCTTCCTGCCGTTTCTCAAACCCTTTCATCGTTACTTTACACCTCCTTCGGCTCCTCGCTCGCGTCACCATCGTCACGCCCGCGCCCATCAACCACGACGCTCTCAACGGTTTCGCTCGCCTCAGTCTGTCCGACGTCACCGCGCGAACCGATCGAGACGCTCCTCTTCCCTTGGCATCCCTCGATCGCAAACCCACCCGCCACCGCGTCGCGTTCGCCGACGCTCGCGCTTGTCTCGCCAACCGTCGCGTCAGCGCGCTGCTTCGTCGTCGGCGTCGTCGGGGGTTCCCGTCACCCGATGGTCCAACTGTCGCCGCCCCCCGCGTGCACTTTTTGGTCGCCTTTCCGACATCATCAGCAACCCGTGCGCGACGTTTACCGAACGCGCGCGCGATGTCCTCGGCGTCGTAGCGCGGATTGAAACTTTTGCGTGGTCTCGTCTTCATCGTCGGCGAGCGTGGCGTCGCGTCGGGAACGCGCGTCGCGAACGTACGTCGGTTTTTCCGACTCGTGTCGTTTTGTGTCGGATATTTTGATCGTAACGAACTCGTGCCCTCTTCTCGATCAAACCGCTCGTCGCATTGCGTCGCTTCGCGTCTAGACGAGCGTCACACTCGAGATCGGCTCGAACACGGTGCGTTTCGTTCGTCTCTGCGTCGTCGATTCATCGTCGTCGAACGTCGATTCATTACGGTTGGGTATCGGAAATACAACCCGAGGTTTTGCGAGACCAGAGGAAATAGCAAAGGTGCGCGTCGAGTCAGCGCACGTCCGGTTTGTCGCGTGGATCGGGGTAGGGGCGCGCGTGTAAGCAAACTGTCTGTGTTATCTGGTGTTTGATCAAAGAGAGTAGAGTGTGATGAGTGATGGAGTTTTCATTCTAGTTGCCGTTTTCGCGCACCCAGAAAAAGGTACCCGGTTGGCCAAGTTCGTCGTTGAAGACGGAACCGATGAAACGGGAAGAGGTCACCATCGGGCAAGTCTTGGCGAGATCATCCTGGAGCTTGGCGGGATCTTCCGGCACCTTTTCGAGATCGATGACGGTGTAAGCGACGTTGTCGCGAGAGGTGTTGATTTGCTGCAAAATGTTGCAGTTTTGGGTGCCAAGGAAGGTGGTAATCTCACCGAGCGCGCCAGATTCGTTCTTGTTGACGATGCAGAGGCGAGCACCGGAGGAGTTTTTGTGCGGCGGCAAGATGGTGGTCGGGAAGTTGACAGAGTTGCGGATGGTACCCGTTTCGAGGAAATCCATGAGCGTTTCCGCAGCCATGGCAGCGGAGTTCTCTTCCGCTTCTTCGGTGGACGCACCCAAGTGCGGGAGCACGATATGTCTCGGGTGGCCCATCAAATCCGGATCGGAGAAGTCGGACACGTACTTGCCGGTGAGCTTACCGGCGTCGTAGGCAGCCTTGACGGCGGCGCCGTCAATAATTTCACCACGGGCAAAGTTCAAAAAGTGGACACCCGGCTTGCACTTGGCCAAAGCTCTGGCGTCAATCAAGTGGTGCGTAACACCCTTGATGTACGGCACATGGATGGTGATGTAGTCGGATTGCTCGAAGAGCTCGTCCAAGTCATCCGCGCGGGACATCTTGTCGCCCGGCAAACGCCACGCGGCTTCGAGGGAAAGCACCGGGTCGTAGCCGACAACCTTCATACCGAGACCGAGAGCGGCGTTCACAACACTGTCATTGAAACGTGCGAAAAGAAGAAAAGTCGCACGATACGTCAGTCTTTCATGTGTTCGGAAGATGGAAGATTTCTTTCTCAGCGCGATGGACGTCGAGATTTTGCAAAAAAAGATGTGAGCCGTCTTTGCGCGCTCAAATGACTCCAGGATGCGAAACGAAACAAAAACAAAAAAAAAGCACGTACCGAGAGCCGATAGCGCCCAAACCGATGACACCGAGAGTCTTGCCCTCAATCTCCGTACCCCCGAACATGGCCTTGTCCTTTTCGATGCGGGTGCTAATCTTGGCGTAGTCACCGTTTTCTTCGACGTTGATGACGTCGTTGACGTGCTTGTTACCTTCGATAATACCACGGCTCGCCAAGAGCAAAGAGCACACGACGAGTTCCTTGACCGCATTCGCGTTCGCACCCGGGGTGTTAAACACAGGAATACCCATATCGCTCATCTCCTTGACTGGAATGTTGTTCGTACCCGCGCCGCAACGCACGATTCCTCGAACAGTCGGCGCCACTTCCGACACCTGAAGCTTGTGCGATCGCAACATCATCGCCATCGGCGCGCCCGGTAACGCGGCGTCATCACCGCTCACCGCGTACTTCCCTTTCGGGAACTTGTTCAGCCCAACCGGAGAGATGGCGTTGAACGTCTTCACGTTGAACGACGCGCCAGAGTACGCGCCAGCCGGACCGCTCGCCGGCGCCGCGCTCTTCGTCGCCTCGTTCTTTCTCGTCTTGGCCAGCTTGAGCGCTTTTTCCAACAAAGCCACCTCATCGTCTTCCGCCGCCGCCTGGACTCGCACGACCCGTCGAGCGCGCGTCGTCGTCGTCGTTCTTTTCGACGTCAAGCGCGCCCGTTCACCCGTTCGCAGTTGCGCCGTCGTTCTCACGCTCGCAGACATCATGATGACGAATCAAATCGATCCAACCTCGCCGCTCCGCGAATAAATAACGCGAGTCGAAGACGACGATACCGACGAGGAGCGTCTCGCTTCCCGTTCGCGCGCGTTCGTTCGCGTCGCCCACTCCCGACGACGACGACCCGCGCGCGCGTTCCGTTCCGTCCGCCGTCGCGATTCGTTTTTCGGGTCTTTTACTTGTACCTCACCCGATCGGCGAGTCATGAACCATCAAATCGAAAAACCCGCGGTCGGGCGATCGGCGATCGAAATTGAAAAAACCTCGCGCGCGCGGGTCTTCAGGAGAGATGCGTTTCGGGTCTTCTTGAAGAGATGCGTCTGAAGTGATCCGCGTCGGTTTGTTGACGGTTCGTGATTCGACCGCTGTGTGCGTGTTTTGTGTTTTTTGTGTTTTTTTGTGTGTGTTTTCTTTTCCAATCTTGGTTGGTTGGTTGGTTGGTTTTGGTGAGTCGTGAACGGTGGTGGAGTGTGTCCAACGCCGCCGCGCGCGCGCCCGGTTCTCTGCCCGGTTCTCTGTCTGTCTGCCTGCCCGTGTTTGGTTTTGTTTCTTCAGAGGGGCTGGGCTTGGTTTTAGTGTCGTCGTCGTCGTCGTCGTCGTCGTCTGGGCTCGTTCGCGACGACGCATCGCGTCGATTGTTTCGTGGTTGATGACTAGGAATGGGCGTGGACGTCTTATTGACAATCGAGCTTACCAGTCGCGAAGAATGGTGAAATCCTCGTCGCGAAGGTCGCGGAGGGAACCGCCGACGACGCGGTCGAGGCCGACGGCGCGCATGTGTTCGGCGCCTTGAGCGCGGAGATCAGCGGCGTAAGGGACGTAAGGGAGACGAAACACGGGCTTGGCGACGCCGAGCATGGCGGTGGCGGTGTTGATGCCCGTGGGGTTGGGTTCGGCAAAGAGCCAGTTCATGAGCGGCGCGAGCTCGTCGCGAAGCTTTGGGTTCGGGCCGTCGAAGAGCAACTCTCTCATGAGCTCCGGCACGAGGTTGGAGGTGACACTGATCACACCCACGGCACCGGCTTCGTAACGCGCGTCGTGGCACTCGTCGTCGTTACCGGTCCAGCACGTCACACCCTTATCGGTGTAACCCTTGATGCGCGCGTTTCCTTCGCACTCCTTGACCCCGGCGAAATTCGCGTGCTTTGCGAGTTCAAACATAATTTCTGGCGTAATATCCTGGCTCGTTCTCGCCGGAACGTTGTAAATAATCGCCGGTCCGAGATCCATCACCGCGTTAAAGTGTTCCAAAAGCCCTCTCTTCGACGTCTTGCCGTAATACGGATTGATTTGCAAGCTCGCGTCCATGCCCACGGCGAACCCCTGCTGCGTCGCGTGCACCGCCTCTCTCGTAGAGTTACTCCCCGTGTTCCCGATCACCTTGACCCGTCCACCGTATCTCGAGCACGTGTGCGCGATGAGCATAATGTGTTCGTCCCAAGACATCAACTGTCCTTCACCGGTCGTTCCACCGACGATGAGCCCTTCCACCCCGCCCGCGATCTGCGCCTCCACGAGCGCGTCGTACGCGTACAAGTCCACCTTTCCGCTCTCCAAGTACGGCGTCTTGATGGCTGTGATCAACCGCTTCGACTTGAGTTCATCGACGGGGCATCCAGACATCGGGCACGCCCAATCACCGCGGTCAGAGAGCCCTCGCGCCGACGAGGCGCTTCGCACCCTTCGCACTCCTGAAAACCTCTGCTGTCGCTGTCGATGCTGACGGTTCGCCGCCGTCGTCGTCGTCGTCGTCGTCGTCGTCGTCGCCATCGCCATCGCGCGCGCCACCGTCGTCGTCGCCATCGCGCGCGCGCGTCTTCGGTACCGCGTCTTCCGGTCGACGACGTGTGACGCCGGGCGTCGACTTCCATCACATCACATCAATCTTGTTTGTTAGGGCTAGAACGCCCTGGACGCCCTGGACGATTTCAAACATTTCAAAGAGGCAAAGTCGTTTTACAATTGTCATAAACTTACTTACTTGACGTGGAGTGTACACATTGGGGGGCGATGAGTAGTGATGAATTTCGTTCACTCGTCGGCGTCGAAGAGCCGACGCGGGGCGATGGATTCGAGGTCCACCGGATCCGAACGAAGGTCGAGCGCGATGCTTTCGGCGGACCCAGCCGCGCGACGGTTTCGGTGTCTAAACGGCGCGCCCGGGGCGGATGTCCGATGAAGACCGACCCCATCCTTGGCGTCGGGGGTTTTCTCCTCGACTGCGTCGCACCGCTCGAAATCGGCGGAGAGCTGTCGCGATTTCGGAGTGAGATTTCCCTCCGGTTCGGCGCGACGCGACGCCGAGGGAGACGGAGACGCTTCGTCTTCCTCATCCTTCGCCGAGTCGAACTCGAACGGGTTCGTCGGTGATATTCTCACCTTGTCGAACGCGGACTCGAGCGCGAACACCGCATCATTCGGTGTCGTCGCCGCGACTTCCGCGGCGGCGTTCGCGCGCGTCGTCGCCGGCGTCGTCGTCGTCAAACCGTCCCGGGCGTCGTCTCTCCCGAGTCGCGTCTCTCCCGGGCGTCGTCTCTCCCGGGCGTCTGCGCCCTTCGCCGACGGCGAAAAGGGGTCCACCGACGACGACGCGCACCCGTCGTCGTCGTCGTCTTTTCCATTCTCAACACCACCGCGACGTCTCACCTCGGCGCGTCGATCCACGCCGTCCGCGCGCTTCGCCGACGCCCGACCAACCTCCTCGAGCGCGCGTCGTCGTTCGCGCGTCGTCGTCGCGTTTTCCCCAACCACCAACAACCCCTCGATCGCTACGAGTCCGTCCCGCGCGCCGGCAGAGTTCGTCCCCGCCTCCGCGCTTCGACCCGCCGACGGATTCGCGCGCGTCGTCGTCACCGTCGTCGTCGATCCCGTCATCTTTCCCTCCGTCGGTTCGGTTCGGTTGAGTTCCCCAACCGTTCAAACGACCGACAGACGGACGAACGAACGAACGGGTGATTGATTGAGATGAGAGCGCGCGAGGACGAACGCGTCGATCTATCGAGCGATCTATCGAGCGTCGAATTCCGATCGACGACGAACGAAACGGTCCGTCCGTCCGTCGCGCGGTGAAGCGTCCGCGTCGTCGATCCGTCCGTCCGTCCGTTCGGTCGGTCGGTCCATCCATCCATCCATCCATCCGTCGCGACTCATCTTCCTCTTCTTCCTCCTGTGCACGACTAAAGTACTCATTTAGCTTAGTTGATGTACTAAGTATGAGTTATACATGTGTACTGTAATACAACAATAGAATATCACTAGTACTACTAGTATCAGATGTGTACTCGTCGAGGGATGACGGCGGGGAGAGTCGAGTGTGGATGTGCGTCGAGTGGAGTCGTCACACCGCGCGTCCGACGGGCGAGGGAGAGAGGCGTCGAGTCGAGTCGAGTCGGTCGGTCGGTCGTTCGGGCGTCGAGACGAGACGAACGTCGCGCGGGAAAAGGAAAGTCGACGACGTGGGTGGTGAAATCTGGGTGGTGAGCAGAGAGAGAGGATCGATCGGTTTTCTTCGGTTTTTACGTTTGAGATCGGGAAAAGGATGACGCCCGAAGCGGCGCGAATCGCGCGCGAACGGGCGAAACGCGCGCTGGAAACGATGCGGACGTCGAATAACGCGTCGCCCATGGGGAACGGGTCGAGGTCGTCGTCGTCGTCGGTGACGACGACGTACGACGGGGGATCGACGGAGCGGCGAGACGCGTGTTTCGACTGGTCGAGAGGGTCGTGCGCGCGCGGGGAGAGCTGTCGGTTTTCGCACGAGGGCGCGCCGGGGGGGAACCCGAACGCGGGGGCGCACGCGCGCGGCATGGGGAACGGGTCGAGCGGGTCGAGCGGGTCGTCGTCGTCGCCGCATCGGATGGCGGCCGGGGTGTGCTTCGACCACGCCAAGGGGACGTGTAAACGCGGGGATCAGTGTAGGTTCTCGCACGACGCCGCGGCGGTGGCGGCGTTTGCGAAAATTGCATCCGTCGGTGGGGGTGGTGCGAGCGGGAGCGCGAACGCGACGAGCGGGAACGGAAGCCCGACGAGCGGCGGGAGGTTGGCGGCGTCGAGCATTCCGAAACCGTTGCCCATTAGCGGGGCGTTGGCGGCGGCGGCCAAGGCGACGAGCGTGGTGGCGCCAAAGGTGGAGCCGGCGCCGATCGTGAGACGCACGGGGGCGGTGGACTACGCGGCGGCGGCCAAGGTGGGCGTGGCGATGGCGACGGAGGGGTCGTTCGCGGCGGCGTTGGTGGGTAAAAGAGCGGGCGGCGAAAACGGCGTCGCGGCGATGGCGGCGCAGCCACCCGTTCCGACGTCACCGGCGCCGCAGGAGAGCAAGGTGGTTCCAGCGTTGACCGCGAGTGGGGCTTCCGTGCCGGCGCCGAGGTTTCCTCCGACGCCGAACGTCATGGCGGCGCAAACGACAATGTCGGCGAGCTTGTCCAAGCCGACGTATCAGTTTGGCACCGGGTCCATGCTGAGCGCCCCGGTTGGTGAGCAGCCGGGCGTCGACGCGGTTCCGACGCTGAACGACGGCGGTGGTGGTATCAGTTCCGGTAACGGCGCACCGGCGGTGGCCAAGGCGTATCCAAAGCCCGACTTTGCCTTTGGTAGCGGAGCGTCGGCGTCGGCGCCCGCCGTCGCGGCGCCAGCCGGTTTCGTGCCGCCAGTGCCGAGCGGTCCGCCGCCAGTTCCCGCGGGTCCGCCGCCAGAGGCGAACCAACGCACACATCACGCCGTGGGTCCTGGGTTTGGGTTCTCTCAGCACGATCTCGGCGTGGCGACGGCGCCTGAAAAGACGGCGCCGCAACAGTCGGGGAGCGTGTGGGGCGCCGGCGCGACGACGACGACGACGACGACTGGAGTGAACGGGCTCGGGGCGGAATGGGACGTCAGCGGCATGGGAATGGAGGGCCTCGCCGTTGATTATAGCAGCACTGGAACGTACGACGCGCTCGGTGGAGCGTCGCCCTTTGGCGTTGGATTGGGCTACTCGCTCTTTTCCCCGAGCGCCGCCGTCCAGCAAGCGGATGGCGGCGCCGCGCAGCGGGCGCAACCGCAGAGCATGTGGGGCTCAAACTTTGGCGGTTACGGTGGGTTCTAAAAGTATAGCTCATCTGTGTGATAGGTTGACGGTTTAATTCGATCGTATCAAATGTTTAAATCCCAACGTCTTTAACATTCGACTCGAAACGCGCGCGCGCGGCGCTTTCAAGTCAAAATCAAAATCCTCTCCATTCATCGTCCTCACACGCGATCGCCGGCGCACGAAACCACACGGCCCGAGACGCGCGTGATCGTCAAGCATGGCGTCGTCCGCGTTCGCTGCGATGCGCATCGCGACCGTGGCGTCGATGACGACGTCGACGACGTCGCCGCGAAACGCCGCGCCGCCGCCTCAGAGCTGTCAGCCGATGCCGACGCCGATGCCGACGCCGATGCCGCGTCGCGCGTCGCGCATCGGTGTCGTCGCTCGCGCGAGCGCGGATAACGATGCGCCGAAGGCGTCTCCGTCTCGACGCGTCGCGCGTCGAGCACCAAAGACGAAGACGACGGAGGAGGGTGGAGCGACGGGCGGCGCCCCGCGGGCAAAGACGACCAAAACGACGACGACGACCCGAACGCGCAAGGTGCGCAAACTGTCGAGCGAAGTGAAGGAAGCCGCGGCGTCGTCTTCACGCCAGGTAATTAGCGTCGAGCGGCGAGAGCGGGAGGCGATTGCGTTGAAAAAGTTTACGGAAGCCAAGGCGCGCGTGTTGAAGGGCGCCGACACGCTGGAGGGACTCGTTCGAGGCGGGGGTGAATCGACGACGGCGAACGTGCAGAGCGGTGAAGCCGCTGGGGAGAGATTGAAGCGGTTGTTTGCAGAACGCCGTGCGCGAGGATTGGCGAGCGTGAAGAGCAAGTTTAACGATATGGCGTCGCCGGGCGCCGACGTCAATTTCGATTCGTCGGATAAAAGCGAAATGGTGGACAGCATGTTGGAAAGCGCGGCGGAGGTTGAGGAACAGAACCGTCGGGCGAGAGAGGGGTACTCTGAGAGCTCGCTGGGAGTGAATAACTCGATCGATCCGTTCAAGCTCGTTCCGGGGGAGTACGTCGTACATCGCAAGTATGGCATCGGGCAGTTTTTGGGTCACAAAGTGCTGCCGATTGAAAATGAAAATGGAGACGTCAAGAGCGTTCCATTTCTCTTCCTTAAATACGCCGACGCGACGGCTAGGATCACCCCAGAGTCGTCTAGGCGCTTACTTTACCGGTTTTGTTCACCAGGGGCGCTCGTCAAAGCGCCCAAGTTGAACAAGCTTCACGATAAGAAGTCCTGGGAGGAACGAGAACAAAAGACGGAGGCGACGATTCGCAGACTTGTCGTCAATCAAATGGTGGTGTACCTCCAGCGCTTGCAGTGCGTGAGAGAACCGTACGATCTTCCAGATCCAACGCTTTCAAAACAGTTTGCGGATTCGTTTCCATACACGCTCACCCCGGATCAAACGACTGCGATTGAGGACATTGGCAAGGATTTGCAGCAAGACTCGCCGATGGACCGACTCGTCATCGGCGACGTAGGATTCGGTAAGACGGAGGTGGCGATGCGGGCGATGTTCCACGTCGCTATCACTGGCGGAGGTGTGTTTATGCTTGCGCCGACTACTGTCTTGGCCAAGCAGCACGCGGCGAATCTTGCAGCCAGATTCCGGCCACTCGGATTGAACGTCGAATTAATCACCAGGCACATCACGGGATCAAAGCAGAACAAGATTTTGGACGACTTCAAGAGCGGACAAGTCAACATTGTGGTCGGTACGCATAAGCTCGTGAATCTTGACGAGTCGTACTACAACAACTTGAAGCTACTCGTCATTGATGAGGAGCAAAGGTTCGGCGTGAAGCACAAGGATCAAATTAGTGCGCTCAAAGCTGAAGTGGACGTTCTCACTCTGTCCGCCACCCCGATTCCTCGCACCCTTCACATGGCCATGTCTGGGTTCCGGGACGCTTCTTTAGTCCAAACCCCACCGCCTGAACGTCGACCAATCAACACAATCCTGGCGCCAATCAACGATGATGATATACGCAAGGCGATTGAGCACGAGCTCGCTAGAAACGGCCAGATATATTACATCGTGCCGCGCATCAACATGATTCGTGACGCTGTCGAGCGACTGAACCGCATGTTTCCCGACTTGCAAATCATGACTGCTCACGGACAAATGGGCGGAGACACTCTCGATGAGGCGATGGAATCATTTTCCAACGGAGAAGCGGATTGTTTGATTGCGACGACCATCGTCGAATCTGGTTTGGACATTCCAAACTGTAACACCATCATCATCGAGAATGTGCAGTTCTTCGGCCTGGCATCGCTTTATCAGCTTCGTGGCCGCGTCGGTAGAGCTGGCCGTCAAGCGTATGCCTACATGTTCCACACGTCCGACAGCGCTGAGCTTTCTCCAGGTGCGCAAGAGCGCCTCATCGCGCTTGAAGAGTGCTGCGGCTTGGGCGAAGGTTTCCGCTTATCTGAGCGAGACATGGGCATCCGTGGTGTTGGTACTATGTTTGGCGAGAAACAAAGCGGTGACGTCGATGGGATCGGCGCCGATTTGTACTTGGAGCTCTTGTACAAGCAACTCCAAAGAATCGATCACCTGAGAATCCAAACGATTCACGCCGATGACGTTCGCGTCGGTACTGGTGGATACGAGTTCGGCGTCACACCCTTCTACATCGCGACGACAGAAGCAAGCGACGAGGTAAAGTCCACGATTGACTCCATCGTCGGTCACGACGACATAGAGCAGTTGCTCGAGTTGATGCGCGACACTTTCGGAGACCCGGATGAGAGCACTAGAACGTGCCTTGCGGCGAGAGAGATGCAAATCTTAGCCGGTGACCTCGGAATTCAAGGCATTGTGTTGGATAATCCGTTGGAACCGGTGATAGATTTGATGACGGACGCGTCCATCATGGTGAAGGAGCTCCTCGTGGAGGGTATCGCGACCACCTACGATGTTGAGGTGATTGACAACGGTCTTCGTCTGCCGACGATGACAGACATGACGATTCACAGCAAAGTCATGTACACCGTCAAGGTTCTCCGAGGCATCACAAGAAGCATTCCTTCATTTGTCAAGTATCTGTAGATTGCAAAAATAGCGCGGTTGAAATTCATTCATTGTTTACATTGTTTACATCTCCTACGCGGTGGTTTGTCGTTTTGAGACGCGTTCACTTCTTTTTTTTCGCAGATCTCAATCTAGTACCGATACCGCTCTGTGGCTTTAGTGGACGTTTCTGACTCTTCGCTTTCGGTGCAACACTTCGGTGATAGCTCCCGTCTTCTTTGCAGAAAATGACTTTACGCGACTCGAGTCTCTCAAAGGCGGCTTGAATGGAACGAAATTGGTACCTACGCATTTTCTTGGCGCACGCAACGACATCAGTGAACGCACCCGCACGCTGCTCTGTTATCCATTTAAGGACGAGGTCGTCCATGACATCATTTTCAGCATCTTCATGATCTGCTATCGGGTTCATGGGCTGGGATAAGTTGACGTTTCCGAGTTCTTGCGACGGAGGTGTGTCGATGGGAGCCTTTTCAGGCTCGGGCGTCGATGGCGTACCCTCTAAAATTGAAGAAGTCTGCGAAGAAGAGTGATCACCTTTATCTCCACTGTCGGTGTCTTGCGCGGGATCGAGCGTTGAGCGAACGCGAAGCGAAAGTCCGTGGTGCTCGGTCTCGACGCGACCGACAGACATGCTAAAAGGATTCTTCTTGGACCAATCCGCCTCCTCGTCCCCATCCGCTGCCGCAAAGAAGGGTGGCTCGTAATCCATGGGCGTCCCATGCACGTAATTGACGTGAATAGAAAACTTGCACCCTTTCGGAACTTCTTCGAGCGTTTTCACGAGAGAAATCAAGCATCTCGTCATCGCGATTGCAGATTTCTTAATGTACTCGACGTCCCGAAACCGTCCCGACCGCGTCGATGTCCCCGTCGTCTCGCTTATCGTCGCATGTCCCTTCTCATCTATCCGCTGCGGCGCATCGACGCTCACCTCTCCGCGCGAACCGTAACGAACATTAAATCTATACTCCTCCACCGTGTTTCCTTTGTTTGTGAGCACGAAGGACAGCGACCGCAAGTACCCGAGAGACAACGCGTCGGCGACGCCCACTTCGAGCATATCCAACACTCTCTTCGCCCCCGTACTCGCCGGCTTCAACCTGTGCATGCGCATCCCCATATTCTTACACTCCTCAAAGTGTGTATCCGCGTCAAAAATCCCTACGGCGTCGTTCACCACGCGCGTCATCGCTCGTCAGTCGCTCCCGCGCGCGCGTTTCGAAACCACTCAAACTCCGAAACGCACCTCGACAGTGCGTCACCGTATACATCGCCACCCGAAGCATATTCATAACCATCGCGCTCGATTTCGCGCGCGTCAACGCCGCCGTCCCCACGCTCGTCGTCGTCGTCGTCGTCGCCATCTTTTTCCCGCGTCGGCGACTCGCGTCCGTCGTCCAACCACCCATCCATCCATCCATCGGCGTTTCCGAGACGAAACGAGAAGAGGAAACGTCGTTCGTCGCGAAAAGTGCCTCCAAATGTCCGATTGGCCCAGTTACAGTATATTAATTTACCATTATGCTATGTACTGATATGTGAGAATGATACTTTCAGGAATAGTATATACATAGGTTTGAACCATTTGGAGTATGAGTATGACCGACCGGGTCTCCACTGTGAAAAAAACCCGGAAAAACAAGGGTCTTTTTGGGCGAGGTTTTCCACGCCGGACCGACCGACGACGACGCCCGCACACGTCGACGGGCGACCGCCGCATGTTACGCGCGTCCGTTCGAGCGAGAGGTTTGATCGTGCGCGGAATCGCGAGAACCCGCGGTCTCGGTGGTTCTTCTTCGAAAGCCGCGGTTCTTCGCGCGCAGCAACAGCAACAGCAACAGCAGTGCAATCAACAACGCGGCGTGGCGACGACGACGAGAGCGATGAGCCGATTCGGAGACGTGCCCGAAGCGCCCAAGGTACGCGAACGAGGATGAGGAGGGTGTTGGGAGAGGTATCGCCTCGATGACGGTTGGTTTGGCGCGAGAGTGGGCGCATCCGACCGCGCGAGGATTCTTCACTCGCGCGCCGGAGAGGGCATTGGAGAGGCGCGCTTTTTGTATAAAGTGTGTGGACTGACGGAAACGCGCGGTCGTTCGCTATCGATTCGATTCGTAGGATCCGATCCTTGGGATTTCTGAAATGTTCAACGCGGACACGCATCCGGATAAGATGAACCTCGGTGTGGTACGTATTCGACGAGACGAGATTAGCCCCTTGATCAAGAGGGGTCCGACGACGCCTCAAAGGCGCTCTGCTCTGTACTGACCGTCTGTGGGTTTCCGTTTTTTTAATTCGCGCGTGATTAGGGGGCGTACCGTGATGACAACGGTAAGCCGATGGTGTTGCCGTGCGTGCGCGAGGCTGAAAAGCGCATCGCTGGTAACTTTAACATGGAATACCTTCCGACGAATGGTGACAAGGCATTCATCCAGCACTCGCTCAAGTTGGCCTTTGGTGAAAACTCTGAACACGTGAGCAACGGTAGCATTGCCGCGATTCAGTCCCTTTCTGGTACCGGTTCGTGCCGCTTGATGGCTGAGTTCCAGCGCCGGTTCATGCCGGGTTGCACCGTGTACATCACCGTACCGACGTGGAGTAACCACCACAACATTTGGCGCGACGCTGGCTGCGAGCAAGCCACCTTCCGATACTACAAAGAGGAGACTCGCGGTCTCGACTTTGAAGGTATGATGGAGGACATCAAGAATGCGCCGGACGGCAGCATGTTCCTCCTCCACGCGTGCGCGCACAACCCGACGGGCGTCGATCCGTCGGCGGAGCAATGGAAGGCCATTTCCAAGCTCATGAAGGAGAAGGGTCACTTTGCGTGCTTTGACATGGCGTACCAAGGTTTTGCGTCTGGTGACTGCGAGAGAGACGCTCAAGCGGTTCGCATCTTTGTTGAAGACGGCCACAAGATTGCGTTGGCGCAATCCTTCGCGAAGAACATGGGCTTGTACGGTCAACGCGTCGGCACCGTGAGCATTATGTGCCAAGACAAGGATGAAGCGACCCGTGTCGAATCTCAGCTCAAGGTGATTGCCCGCGCGATGTACTCCAATCCGCCGATGGCTGGATCCATGATTGCGTCCACCATTCTCGGCGATCCGGCGCTCAAGGCGCAGTGGTACGTCGAAGTCAAGGAGATGGCTGATCGTATCATCAACATGCGTACTTTGCTTCGTAAGCACCTCGAGGAGAGCGGTTCCACCATGTCTTGGCAACACGTCACCGACCAAATCGGTATGTTCTGCTTCAGTGGTATGACTGGCGAACAAGTTGACCGTTTACGCACCGAGTATAACATTTACATGACGCGCAACGGACGCATCTCCATGGCGGGCGTCACGAGCAAGAATGTTGAGCGCCTCGCCAAGGCTATCCACGAGGTTACCAAGTAATTTTAATATATCCGATTAGTATTCGAATACCTTACAACATCCGCTACTCTCTATTACGTTCAAGTCAAGTCCAAGCTTTCATCACTTACTTGTTCTTCTTGCTCTGCTTCTTTGATGAGCTTTGGCGCGCAAACGCAGTTCCCTCGAGCCAGTCCGAATCGGAAGCGCTGCTGGTACCGCGTTCAATCTTCGTGGCGGACACCTTCTTTTGAGCAGGCTTCTTCTTATCCGTTTCACCCATGAACGGAACCAAGTGTCCGAGTCCTGCCGCGTTCATCAAGAAGGCGATGACGAGAGCCGCGACACCCGCCAGGGTGACGTAGATAACCGCAAGTTCGCGATCGAACACCACCTTTGGATCTAAGACCGGAACGGAGGCGTTGTAAAACGTCGTCGCGTACGAGACGCCAGCCTCATCGTAAAACGCAGTCAAGGCCAACTGCAGGGAGTGCCCCGCAAACTGCGGGTCGATTGCGAACTGGTACTCAAACGTCGCCTCCTTTCTAGACTTGATGACGGCATCCCCGTACGCGTTCGTCGTAAAGTTGGAAACGTAAAAGTTAAAGTTAGACGGCACATTCAGCGAACCCGCAATGTGCGTCACGTTGACGTCGTCATTACCGGTGTTTCTCAACCCCACGAGTACCTTGACGTTTTCGCCGCCCGGAAACGCGTGCTCCTCGTACCCCGGGAACACCACCGCCGTCTCCACGTCCGGATTCGCCGCCGGAATATCCGTCAGGATGTATCTCGCATTCTTTTCGCTCGCGTGCGCGCCTGCGTTTTCGTTCCGTCGTCAGTCGTCATTCCAGTGTACTACTACAATCGTCGGATTAATTTGAGATCCTTCGTTCGCGATCGCATCCAAGCGTCGTCCGTGTCGACCCGTTCGAGGACGACGAGGAGGAGGACGACGACGACGACGACGGGAGGAAACGCGCGAACGAGGAGACGCTACGTACCGGTGGCGCCGATGAGAATTGCCAAAACGCCCGCCGCGGTGAACTTCATCGTCGAAAAGGAGCGCGTTTTGAGGGATTGTTTTTGCCCTCGCATCGTGTCGAGAAGGTCCTTGGGAATATATGTATCGGCAAACAGTTGAGAACTAGGGAGAAACGAAAGGCGAGCGTGTGATTTTACAAAGCCAACAAATCGATGGCTAATGATGGCATGATCTATGGTACGCGTAGAAGTTTACTCCTCCTCGACGGATTCGTCGTCGTCACCGCCGCCCTTGCGCTCGTATCGTCTGCGTTGCGCGTGAAACTTGTTCTTGATAGCGTTAGGCGAACGACCGGGCATGAGACGCGCGAGGACGGCCCACTGGTTGCCGATCACCTCTTGAATTTGAATGAGGTGCGTTTCTTCAAACTCAGCCCACGGACGAGTGGTTAAACCGGGTTGGAGGTAATCTCTCCAGCGAGCGTAGACTTGCTTTTGCGTCTTGCCCGTCAGTTGGTTGGCGATGAGCGCCCACTGCTTGGCGCCGTGCTTTTCGACGAGGCTCTTGACGAGCCTGTCTTCGACGTCGGTCCAGCTTCGACTCTTGGCGTGGATCTCCTCGTCGTTCGCCTTCTTCGAGCTGGGCCCTTCTTTACTCACGGCGAGCTCGTGGTCGTGGTTGAGCGCGATCGCTCGTTGGTTATGGCTGAGGCACAGCTTCTTCATCTCGTTTGATAGCGGCTCGCCATGAATGTCAACGAGCGTTTCGAGCAATTCCTCATCCTCGACGGTGCGCAAAGTACTGCCGCGCGTCGAGAAAGCTTTCATCTTCTTCATCGCTTCCTCCTCCTTGGACAACGGAGCTTCATCCTTTTGCGACGACCGTTGCTTTGTCTCGCTCTTCGGCTTCTTCGGCTTTGCCACGCTAGCGGGAGCGCTGGTCGACTTGCGCTTCTTGCTCGCGCTCGGTTCCACCGGTTTGAAGGCGTGAGCCTCGTTTTCCCAATCCTGAGTGGACGCCGCCGCCTTCATGTTGTTGACTTGAGCAAAAGTCGGAGTGTGCAACAACGCGATTCTCGTCGCGTCGTGCGGCGTATCAGCGTCAACCCCGTCGCCACCATTCTTCCCGTGCACAATATTCAACAAATCCGCGAGCTCATCGTTATTGAAGTACGCGTTTTCAGTCGTGTTCGGCGTCGACCCGAGCGCAGAGTACGCCCACCTCTTGACTGAGATTGGCCTCCCTCCGATTGCGTCATCCTTGAGCGTCAACGAGTCTCTAAAAAAGTTTGGTGTCCCGCTATCAATCGACCCGAGCATCTCTCCATCCCCAGCACTTCTCGGAGTGTTTCCATCCTTATCGAAATTCACTCCTTGACCTATCGCCCGTCCTCCATTCGCCCGATATCTCGCGCTTCCGCTTGCCGTAATCGCCGTCGTCGACGGTTCCGGTCTCGATTCCACCTTGGTCCGAATCGTCCTCAGGCTCGGTTGTCTCTCGAGCATCGCCGTGTACACATCCTTCTCCGCCTCCACAGACACATCTTCCGCTTTACTCGATCTCTATGAACACGATGACGACGACAACAAGAAATCACCCAGCGTCAGTCAATCAAAACAAATCAAATCAAAACAAAACAAATCAAATCAAACGCGCGAGAGAGCAGAGAGGAGAACGCGACTGCGCTAAATATCCATACGTACCAATCCAAGTTTACTCCTCGTCCCACCCGTCGCCCCTTTCCCCGCGGACGCCAACAACCCGTGCAACTCTGCGGCGTCTTCGCTCGAAAACTTCATGCCGTGCACCACGCGCTCGACTTCACCGTCATCACCCCTGTTCGCCGCGGACGCGGGTGGATTCGTCGCGTTCGCGTTCGTCGTCGCCTTCGTCGCCTTCGTCGCAGCACCGGGACCGGATCCACCGCGCGTCGATCGTCTCGACGGCGGCATCGCGCGTATCCGATCGTCTCACGACCTCCGATTCCTCCGCTTCGGTTTCGGTCGTTCGGACGCCTCGATTTCGACTCGGGTCGGTTGGATTCGGTTCACCCACTCGTCCGTTCGTTCGTCGTCCGCGCGCGTCCGCCGTCGGTCACCCTTCGTCCGGTCCGGTCGTCCGTCCGTCCGGTCGTTCGTTCGTCCGTTCGTTCGTCACGCCTCGTCCGCGTCCACGCCGCGCGATGACGAGTGAATCGTTCGGTCGGTCGATCGATCGTTGCCGTTGCCGTTGCCGTTGCGCGCACCACCCACCCACCGGGGTGGGACATGAAACCCTAAACCCTAGATAGTATTTAAGTACCTACTATCGGTATGATAGGCATAGGTACCGGTAGTACTACCTAAGTAAGTCATACTGTGTGAACGAATACCCCGTCAGACGTACTCGTTTGAATATTGGGGTGCACACACCGGTACCGGTACTTTTCTTTAAATTGTCCCATCTAGCGATGTTTGGCGCGCACTACGCGACGCAGCAGAGTGGGTCGTTCGTTCGCTCGACATCATGTCGACGCCGGGTGCGACGACGACGCCGGGTGCGACGACGACGACGACGACGACGACCTCGGGTGGTGGTGGTGGCGGTGGTGAAGACCGCGCCGACGATTCGCATCCGCCGTCTTCGTCGTCGCGGCGGAGACACCGACGACGCGGGGCGGGGTTGGGAACGCTGAACACGCACGCGTCGAGCGGGAGGAGGTTCGGGCGCGACGGCGAGGCGCGCGCGGCGGCGGCGCGCGGTGAGAAGACGGCGGATGACGACGGGGAGGGAGGAAAGACGGCGACGACGAAACGGTGGTGGACGGAATTGGACGACGAGGCGTGCGACCCGATCACGCTGGAACCGTTGCGGACGATGGAGTACGCGCCGTTTGCGTTGACGGAGGACGGCGAGGCGCGCGCGGCGACTTCGGCGGCGGCGGCCTCGACCGGACACATGTTTGATGGGGCGGTTTTGGCGGAATACGTGACGTCTTCGAAGTGTTTTGAGAACCCACTGACGCGGGAACCGCTGAGCGTGAAGCAGATACGGGCGTTGGATGGGTACTTGGCCAAGTGGAAGTTGAAGCGTTTCGGAGTGGAGAAGGCGTACAACGCGGCGCAAAAGGAAAAGGCTGAGGCGGATGCGAACGCGGCGAGACGAAGCGAGGAACAGGCGTCAAACATGCGGAGAGAACGAGAGGAGTTGCGGGCGACGTTGGCGCGGACGATGTTTACGTCGCTGAGGGAGAGGGCGTCGGCGGAGCGAGGCGGCGGAGGACGCGGCGGAGGCGCCGAGGGTCGACGGCGTCGGGAGGAACATCGAGCGGCGACGGAGCGACCGCCGCCCGTCAGATCGACGTCTGTGTCCGACGCGCTCGCCGAACTTCAGGCGGATGGTCGGTTCGCGTTCGTTGACGACGACATATCGATGCTGCGAGATGTGTCGTTGGCGGATGGACGAGGCGCGGACGCGCGAGGAGCGCCGAGACCGCGAGACGACATAAACGTCGCTTCATGGGGCGGGTGGAGTCGACCGAGTCACATAGAAAACAGAGGAAACGACTTTCCAGAGCTTCCAGGGGCGGCGGGGCGAGGCGCGGGAGGTCGAGGTGGGAACTGGGTCGCCCCGGTGCCCGTTCGAGATTCGTCAAACACGGAAGCTTTTCCATCCTTGGCGCCGGCGTCGCGGACGAACCCGACTTGGGGTACGTTTGCGCCGCGTCAAACGGCGGCTGAACGCATACAAGCGATTCCTCGAAGCTCTGCGGCGAACGCGTTTTCGAAAAAGGTGGCGAGCATGAACAAACCATCGAGCTCAACCCCTGCGAGCGCTGCGGCGGCGCCCGTCGACGAAGCGACGGCGCGCAGGAACAAGCTCGCCGAGGCTTTCGGCATTTCCAAGCCGGACGAGCGACCGAGTATGTTTGCCGAATCCAGTGCGAGCGCTTTTACTCGAGAGCAGCTTGTGCTCGCGCGCAAGCACCCGCAGCTAGTGACGAGATTGGAGTCGACCCTGGAGGACATTGTGACGGGTAAGAGTAAGCGTCGCGTATCCATGGAGCCGATGAACAGAGAGATGCGCGAGTTGTGTCACGTCGTCGCCGAGCTCTACGGCATCACTTCGGCGAGCTTTGGAGCCGAGCCGAACAGGCACATTGACTTTTTCGCGGGAGGCAATAAAGCGGGTTCGCTCCCTTCTCTCCGCCTGAGCGACGCCATGTTGGTTGATTTAAACACGGCTCCTGTCAAGGGATCGTTGGCGTCAAAGACGCGACCAGAGGAGGCGAGCGACTACTTTGAGGGATACACCAAGCACTTCTCCAAGGGTGAATACGAAACGCTCGCGCTGAGCTTTAGTGACATAGCCGTCGGAATCGCCGGCGTAAAGGCTTCGCTGAGAGAGTTTAGCGGAAACTACGTGTTGGAAGAGGTGGATGACGACCACGCGATTGCGCACTTTTGGAAGCACGGAACGCTGTTGCAGGCGAGCGGCAAACTCGGAGGTGGAATGCGAGGTAAATTCAAAGTGCGCATATTAGAGAAAAAAGCTAGCAAGGGTAAGGAACCCGTGGCTGAATCAAAGCCGGAAGAAGAGCGAAAACCCACGAGCACGAGCGCTCGTTTGTTCCGAGCGTCTACGTCCAGGTCTGGATCGGCGCCGGCGGCGCCCGTCGAGGGACAAGCAGCCATTGACGAAGCGCTCAATCTTTTCGGCTTTTAACATTTGTTTGCAAAATTAGATGCATTTTTAGAAACATTCATTTCAATTCTTTATCAATCATTCATCATTCAAACCGAGCTAAGTGCCTTCGTACTTAAACGCGCGTGAACCCGCGCCTATCGCGCTTGTCAAAGAGTTGCTTTACGTAGCAGAACTGATAATAACTCGCACCCACCATGATGACAGCCTCGAGAAGCGCCCATCGCAGGACGCGCCCGTTCACCGTGCGCGCCGTGTGCATGTGCCTCTTCGCCCGTCTCTCGTGATACCGAACCTCTTCCATCAAGTTACCCACGCGAGTCTCGACGTTGTTCAGACGCTCGTACGTCGGATCGATGTGCTGCGCCGTCGCCTTTTCGTGATCCCACTCCCGTCCGAGATGCGCGCTGTAGCTAATCACGCTATCATACTTTCCTTTGTTCTCAAAGCACGTCCTCAGCGTCCCCGCACTGCGCGTGACGTACTCGAACCGATCCTCCGACTTGCGCAACGCGTTGTACACCTCCTCCTCGCCCTCCGTCCCGTCCGCGCCTCTGCCCACCATCGCCCGCGCCTCAATCTTCCCTTCGTCCTCGTCCCAGTAGTGATAATCCTCGTACGACCCGTACCCGGGGTACTCCCCAACCCGTCCCGTCCCCGCGCTCGCCTTGGACGAAAACCACGACCCGCTCACTTTCGTTCCCGCCTCTCGCAAGATCTCCCGCACGCACTCCGTCTCGCCTCTCGCGACGCGAATCTTCAACCCGTCCACCGGGACCGCGACGAAGACGAGCGACGTCGACAGCGACAACAACACCAACGCCGCCGCGCTCACCGCTCCGGGTCTCCCTCGTCGTCTCGCCGCGCGAACCCCGACGTCTTCGCGCGTCATCGCGTTTCGGTTCGGTTCGCTTCGGTTCGTCGCTCGCCAACCGCCGCGAACTGCCGACGGACGCGACGGACGACGACGACGGGGTTCGCGCGTTAACCGAGTTTCGTTTTTAAACGACGAAACCTACCGATCGAATGTTTTCACCGATCGATCTTTTTCACCGATCGAAATCATCGTACCTTTTCGTCCCGGACGCGAATCTCGATATCCCGGTGATCTCGGTGATCTCGATATCTCGGTGATCTCGGTCTCTCGCCCATGGATGGATGCCGATGGATGCCGTGGATGGATGCCGATGGATGACTCTCGCGACGACACACGAAGACGCGCGCGTCGAGGAAGAAGCTCATCGTTCAGCGAACGTTAAGTAGAGCTCATCCGCACGCGACACGGACGGACGGACACGGAGAAGCTCGGGAACGCTTTCGCGACGACGACGACGAAACCGACGCCGGGATCGATTCGGGGATTTCGCGTGGATAGGGCAAAAGACGGAACACCGATAAAGGGATAGGATAAGACGATGTCGGCGATGATTTCGATGAAAGCGTCCGCGTTTGCGGGGGCGAAGACGATCAAGGCGAAGGTTCAGCGAGGACGCAGCGGTGCGGCGCGCGTGACCGCGAAGCGATCCGCGATGGTGGTGCGCGCGGCGGTTGATGAACCGATCGTGAAGATTGGTACCCGAGGGTCTCCGTTGGCGCTCGCGCAAGCGTACATGACGCGCGATTTGCTCAAGGAAAACTTCCCGGCGCTCGCGGAAGAGGGTGCGCTGGAAATTTGCATCATTAAGACGACGGGCGATAAGGTGCTCGACCAACCGTTGGCGGATATCGGGGGTAAGGGTTTGTTCACGCGCGAGCTCGACGACGCGTTGTTGGACGGACGCATCGACATCGCGGTGCACTCCATGAAGGATGTGCCGACGTACTTGCCGGAAGGGATGATTTTGCCGTGCATGTTGCCGAGAGAGGATGTGCGTGACGCGTTCTTGTGCCTCAAGTACGATTCCTTGGCGGATCTCCCGGAAGGTGCTGTGGTCGGTACCGCGTCTTTGCGCCGCCAATCCCAGCTCCTGTACAAGTACCCGACGCTCAAGTGCGTCAACTTCAGAGGTAACGTGCAATCTCGCATCCGTAAGCTCAAGGAAGAAGTCGTCGATTGCACCTTGCTCGCCATCGCCGGCTTGAAGCGCATGGACTTGGCCGAACACGCCAAGGTTATCATCCCGACGGATGAAATGTTGCCAGCCGTCGCGCAAGGCGCCATTGGTATTACTTGCCGCACCGGCGATGACAAGATGCTTGAATTCTTGGACAAGCTCAACCACGAAGACACTCGCATGGCTGTCGAAGGTGAGCGCTCCTTCTTGGCTGCTCTCGATGGCTCTTGCCGCACGCCGATTGCCGCTCACGCGCACTGCGTCGACGGCAAGATGCAATTCCGCGGTTTGATCGCCTCCCTCGACGGTAAGCAAGTTCTTGAAACCACCCGTGAGGGCGCTTGGGATGCCAAGTCCATCTTGGAAGCTGGCTCGGACGCCGGTGCGGAGCTCAAGGGTAAGGCTCCGGCTGACTTCTTTGCCAACTTGTTGGAGAACGGTGGCGGTTGGTAAACGCAACGTATTCACTGAACGACGATTCGGTGATCGCTTCACCGCGTCGCGCTCAGCAACAACAGCAGCCATTTTACTAGTTTCAACCACACCCTCTTTCATTCACGCGTGTTTAGTTATGAATTTGTCAATGGATATTCAATCATAAACGCAAAATTTACCGGTTTTGACGCAAAGCTTGCTCGCATGGGGAACACAGACCGTTGCTCGACGTTTTGCGAATCGTCGCGTCATTCTACCTCGCTTCGCCGCCGCGTTGGCGAGCGTGGATCGCGCGCGGGCAGAGACGACCGCGATGAAGATTGTACGTTCGCAGGAGAACCTTCACGCGGGAGGAGAGGCGTCCACGTCGCCGTCCGTGGAGGAAAATACTCGGCGAGCCGCGGGCAAGCCGAGCAAACCAAAGACGCAGCTCGAACGCGTCGTGACGATGGCGAACGCGATGCTGGAGAAGGAATCTAGCGGTGCAGAATCCGCGGCGAAAAAGTCTGCAAAGACTAATGAGCCGTACTCTAGGCTCGGGCCGCACCCGAGCGAGTGGAAGAGACGCGAAGGGGCGCCGCCGAGTTCGCACTTGGAACGTGTGACAAAGCGCGCCGTAGTGCTTCGTCCGAGCTCAGAGGATAGCGACGTGATTAAGACTTTGCAGACCTCGAGGGGTATGCGAGATATGACCGGTATACTCGCTCGACACTCGGCCAAGCAACTTGGAGAAGCTTTCGCGCTCACGGATGAGTTGGTGCAAGAGTTGCGAGACAAGAGCTGGGAACTGCGAGAAGTCGCTTACATGCCGGGGGATGATTTGGGTTTCATGCGTTTGTTGGACAGTGTTAGCGTTGTCATCGTCGCCATTCCACTTGCGTTACAAGGTGGTGACCTACTAGAACTGCTTAGGAAAGCGCGAGCTAAAGGTATCATCGTCATGCAGTCGAACAAAGTTGGTCACTTTTTGGCGCACGACAGGCACGTCGACATCTCTGAAACGGATTACCTGCCGCCGAAACGGTTGCCAGCGCGTCGAATTGGTTTAGAAGATCGCTGCGAAACGCGAGATGATGGGTACAGAGAGATTGTGATTCACGTGATTTCGATGCCTGGCACTAGCGAAGAGCGGACAACGCTGCGTGAACGAGTCATGCCGATTTTGCAGCGCAGATGTCGGTCGAGGCGTTTGCGTTTGAAGTATGTAGATTTGAAAGATACGTGCCCGGGCGCTGGACCGGGACAAGCAGTAAATGCACTGTCGTACGCGATGAAAATAGGAGGTTTGTTCGTCGTGCTGTTGTCTGCCAAACATGAAATAGATTGGTACGGGAGTGTGCGAATGCGTGAATATGTACACATTATGAGGGCGGAGGGCCAGCGGGAGGCGGAAACCGACGTGACGTGGATGCGCAACGCCCCTAATGACTATAGCCGCGTTGAGACACAGCTTGGTCAATTGCTTCGAGTGTTCGACGATTTAGACGAGTCGTTATTTGACGAAAGTGTGGACCTCATGCAACATCTCACGCTTGAGGAACGAAGGCAAGTGGCTCAAGCAAAGGTTCAACGCGACACTCTGCGTGTCCAACACGTCATGGCGTACCACCCAAGGAAGACGTTTTACGAAAGGTTGCGTGCGACTAAAGATCCAGACTATGTGAGTCATTTGGTGAGCGCAGACTTGGTACAAAAGGAGAGATTGGGATCTCTCCTTTCGACGCTGTACGCTCACGCGGGAACGTCCATTACCGAGTACAGCGCGCTTTTCGCGCCGCCTGTGAAGGAGCACGCCGAAGGAAACTTCACACGTGTAAAACGCCCACCTCGTTCTACGGGTTTGGCAGAGTTCGTGGATACTCTACTAGAGGATTTGTGGTCAAGGATTTCTATCGAGTTTCCGACAGAAGAACAATTGGACGAAACAATCAGACTCGTCAACGTCGAACCAGAACTTTCGTTGAGCGAAAAACTACCTTTTTACGCGCACCGCGCGATGGAAGAAAAGATTCTCCTCAAAGCGATTAAAACTGGACGTCCGGCTGTCACTGTGATTCAGGGACCCGCAGGTGCGGGCATCACGAGTATGTTGCAGTACTCAGCACGGCTTGCACGTTCACTTTTCCACCAATCGGGTCAAGACGGACCAGTGGAGAAAATTTCTATCGTTAGCGATTATGGCGCTTTAGAAGGCAGAATGGATCCCACGCCGGCGCAGGTTCTTCGAAACATCGTCAAACAACTCAAAATACATTTTGGTTTTGATGACTTTGTGCCCGCCACAACTGAATTGCTTCGCGGACTTTTATTGACCATGTTAAGACGAATCACGCGTGCGCATGGAAGAGCGCTCATTTTCATCGATGCACTACATCTTGTGCATAATCCCGCGGGCGCTGCATGGCTTCCACCAGAGGATGAAATACCCGTTGGCGTGCAGTTCTTTGTCGGTATCGAATGCGTCACGAAGCACCAAGTGCTTGAAGAGGAGAATCAAGATGATAGACGCATACCTGCTTTAGACTTCAACTTGATTGCATCTTTTCGTCGGCGTATGCTAGAACTTCAGCACGTGGCGTTGCGTTCATCTTGCCCTAAAGCGGCGAAGCAATCAATCATGTTGGAGGCACTGAGATACGAAGAGAGGAGAGCGTACGCGCAGCACCTTCTGCGTCCGTACGGCATACGCGTAACCAATCAGATGGTGATGCAAATGATGGATAAACCATGCACGGCAACGTTTCGAGGTCTCAGCTTGATGTGCGAACGGATCATGATGTCGGATCCGTACGGCGATCCTGCGGCAAAATATCTGACGAGTTTCCCAAAGACAGAACGCGAGCACTATCATCAGATTTTGAAAATGATGGAAAAGTTATTTTCTCTCGAAACCCTGGCGTGTGTTCTTCCAGTCATTGCGCTCGGTTGCAATTGTCTCACGCGAATCGATGTCGCACATGTTGTTAGACGCAACGTCATAAGGTCAGCGAATGTATACGAACTGCTGGACAATTTAATGACTCCGTTACTCTGGGCGGCTAGATTTTTCGTCAAAGGCGACGCATACGCCGGGAGCACAAGTTCAGCGTCTGGTAAACTTTACGTAGAAGGTCAGGTTGCGCGTGATGTCATACTGGAGAGGTATGTCCCAAAAGAACAGCAGAAGCGTAACGTGTATCAGATGATCGTTGGATATTTTGATCGGAACGTCAACGGAGCTGGTCTGTTGGCGACAATCCAGTCTACCGCTTCGTTGAAAGCCCAGGGACTAGATCCATTTGCGAGAGACGAAGACGGTCGAATGGCAAACGAAGTGATGTACCAAGAGCATGAAATGGCGGTGAACACGATACTTTATTTGCCGTATTTCTGCGCGCAAGCTCGCATGTTCGACAGACTTGCAGACTTGCTCAAGGATGTTGAGTTCTTGCAGGTGAAACTTGTCCTACAAGAGAGTCAAGCGCTGATCGAAGACTTTGACAGAATTCTTCCTCAGAGTGGCGGGCCGGAGAGGCCACTCTGGATCTCGCAGCATCTCGCTGTGAGCGAAGGTCTTGTCGACGTGCCTGGTATGCTCCCCGGTATTGACGGCAGAATACAGCAGCTCGCCATTTACAATTCCCACTGTCTGGGCTTCCACGTCGAAGCGTATCAGTTTTACGTCTCTCAGACGGGTGATCACGCCACGATGAAGACATTGGCTGCTCTACGTGACGTTTTGTGGCGCAATATTGAGCTGTTGCACCGGCGACCAGCACTCATCAGGCAAGTATTTTTCAACGATATCGGTGACGCAGCGCCCAGGTTGATTGCAAGCGGCGGACTTATTGAACCGAGCGAAAGCGCCATTCGCGATTCGAATGGGAGCGAGCGAATAATGTTAAAGTGGGAAAATAGGCCATCTTCGCAAGTTGTATCAAACTCCATGTCGAGTGGTTACGAACTTGAAGGATCGATCCGATGCGTGAGTTGGCTAAATGAAGTGACGTTTTGCGTCGGATATGCAAGCGGTGCGGTGGAAGTCTGGGATACGCTCCGAGGCGAAGTGGTCGCTCGGCTATTAGGTCACGAGCGCGCCATCACGACGCTCGCTTTGCTCAATCACGATGAGATCAAGAATGCGAGGAAATCAATCTTCATTGTGTCTGGGTCCAGAGACAAAACCGTCCGGGTCTGGCGCCTAGACGATTCGCTGGGCCACGACTGCGATACGCTTCATGGACATACCGAAGCGATCTCTTCTGTACTCGTCGCAACGGCCATCAACGAGCTGTTCAGTGCCGCGGGAAATGAAATCCGCTGCTGGTCGTGTTCTCCCGGCTATCCTCTTTTGTACTTGTTCGATACGGATTACAAAAGTCCGCTCTCGTCCATCGCGCTCTCTCCAGATTTGAGTTACATGGTTACTGCGTTTTTGGACGGAACCATGCGGGTTTGGGCATTTTCGTTGGCAGAAAGCGCTTCGACCGTGGTTATGGCTGACAGATCCATCTCGAACAGAGGTGGTCAGAGCGATGACCTATCGGGCGCAGTCTCTGTCCCTTCGAATTCGATGATTGGAGGCCGTCGTATGAAATTTTCGTCGACCCCACCAAACGTAAGTCTAGAACTTCGCGGTCATCTCGCTGAGGTGACGTGTACGGCGTGCGCGGTGGACGGTATGTTTGCGAGTGCGAGCATGGATAGTAGTATAATGCTGTGGGATCCAAAGACTGGGAAACACGTTGGCATGTTGAAGGGAAACGATGGACCGCTTACAGACATCAAGTTTAGCCGTGACGGCAAGCTGTTGGTGTCGTCGTCATTCGATCGAACGTGTAGGGTGTTTCATGTGCGGACTGGCAAGGTTATACACACTCTTCGCCACCTTCATCGTGTCTCTTGTTGCGACATCTCGACAGATTCGAGTTGCGTCGTCACTGGAGCGACGGACGGAAACATTCGAGTCTGGAGCTGGATGGGTCATCAAGAATCCGCGTCATCTGGCGCGCTTCCGAGAGGCTCGGGACTATTGCGGCGCGCTACAGAGACGAAAGTGAACGTTGGTAGAGACTCCGGCACCCACGCTTCCGAAATCACGGCGTGTTGCTCCATGACCATTCCTGGTGGAAAATCGTGCTTTGTGACGTCTGACAGCGAAGGCTGCGTACACATAACGGACGAATCCAACTGGGTTTGTATGTCTGACATCACGCCACTGAAAGCGAAAGGAATGGTAAACGAGGCTGCGTTCGAGCAATGTGGGATAATGACCATGGACGCTTTCGCGAATGACTCAATCGTCTACTTTGGCAGAATTGACGGATCGTTGACGGCTTGGGATTTTGGCGCAAACACGTGGGCTTGGCCAAAGTCTCACGTCGTAGAGGCGCACACTCGCGGCGTGTATTCCATGACGCATATGGATCGTTCCACCTTGATCACGGGTGGCGGAGGTGGGAACATCTCCGTGTGGGATGTCGGTGGGCGCAGCCCGACGCTGATGAAGACATTTGCCGGGCACGAATCGCGTGTGCGCGGAATGTGCACTGACTCCACGGGACTCTACTCCATCGGAGGCGATAAACACGTCAAATCCTGGGATATCGAGCGCGGCGCCGTCAGCGAATTCATCGCACACGACGCAATCATCGTAGACTGCGCCCTCTCACCTTCAGGACTCGTCACTCTCGGCGCCGAAGGTTTGGTGAAACTCTGGGATTCTCGCGTCGGCTCCGAAAGCGCGCGCGTTTCCCTCCCCGGTGGCATCCCAATCTCCTGCAACGTCATCGTTGATCAACCACATTGGCTCCCAGTCCTCATCGACACCGCTCTCTGCGTGTACGACGTTCGCAAACTGAACGAAATCGCCACGTTTACCAACGTCCGCGCGCAAACGCGTTCATCGCGCGAAGCGTCCCTCTCCGCCGTTGCCTTCAATCCATCCGGCACCCGCGCCGCGCTCTGCGACGCCCTCGGCCGTGTCTGCGGTCTTACCACCACTTTTATCTCGTCGCGGCCATCCTAGGCGGTTCGACATCCGCGCGTCGCGTTCGCTTAGCCTTGTAACAACAACAATGCGAAAAACGTTAGAATGTTTCATCGATGAAAGCCGTTGCGAAACAAGATGTCAAGTTGTCGATACACCTCGACGAGCGTTCCGTTCCGGACGATGCCGGCGATGGATGCGCGCGCGCGCGATTTGGATAACGGAAGGAAGAAACTCGAAGAGTTTCGCGCGAGGAAAGCGGCGCGGAAGAACGCACCAGCCGCCGTGGTAAAACAACCCGCGACAAAGGAAGATGCCGATGTCGATGCCGCGCAGCAGGGGGTGGATGAGGATGCGACGTACACGGCGCGACTTGAAGCGAAATTAGCGGCGTTGAACGACCGTGGAAACACTGTGGGGTCAATTGGAACGCCGACAAACATGGATACGAGTGTGAAGATGCGAGACGAGATGACAAAGGTGGTGGATGACGCGAGCGATGATTACTCAGCGTTGTTGAACCGAGCGGCGTCCGAGGAGGGCGAACGCGCGCGGAGCGAACGCGTACGAGCGACGGAGACGGCGTTGAGGGATGCAAATGATGATTTTATGATGGTTTCGGATGCGATTGAAGCGTTGGGGGCAGATAAGATTTCTGGAGAAGTGGCTGGGGAGTTGCAGAGAGAGCTCGAGAGGCTTACGGAGGAGTTTGGCGCCGAACGCGAGGCGGCGCGCGCCGAGATTGATGGTTTGCAAAACGAGCTCGAGAGGCTTCGAGCGCTCGATTCTGAGCTCGAGCGCGCGAGGGAGGAGTTGATGGAGCGTAAAGCGAATGAGGAGGCGATGACGAAGGATTTGGAGACGGCTCGGAGTGAGTTGATAGACAAGGTGGAATCGTTGCGACTGGCGCAACAGGAGATTGACTCAGCCAAGATAGATTTGGAAAAGATGAAGTCTGCGGTCGAAGAGGCGAAGAAGACGTCAAAAGAAAAGGTTAAGAAGGCGATCGCAAAGGGAAAGAGTATCGAAGCGGAAAAGAAGACGATACAAGCGGAGCTCGAAACGATGCGCGCCCAAGCAGAGGAACAATCGGGGCTCGCGCAAAAACTCGCCGACGCAGAGTCAAAGCTTGCCAACGCCAAGAACGAGCTGGATCAAGCAGAGTCAAAGCTTCTATCGTTTGAGGCTACCGACGATGCGTTGTCGGCTCTGAGACTGAAAAACCAAGAGATGCAAGTTCAACTCACTGCTTTGCACGGTTTGGAAGAGAAGGATCAGAAACGCGAGGAAGAGCTCGCCGAATCGCGCGCAACAATCGAACGACTGACGACTGACGTGCAAGAGCTCACAAGCGCTCGTGAACTGGTCGATAGTCTCAAGACTGAACTAGAAAAGACCAAAATTGAGTTGGAGGACGCGACGTCGCGAGCTGCGAGCGTACACGAAGAGATTACGACTCAAACTGAGCAGTTGAGAAAAGAAACGGCAACTGCTCAGGAGCGAATTCAGCAGTTGGAAACGGAGATGAAGGAGGAACAGACTAGCCACGAAAACGAGCGAACCAAGTTGATTTCACAAATCGAAGATATCAACGATAAGCTTGACGCATCCGAACGTTCGGTTTTCGAAAGAGATGCCGAAATCGAATCTCTTCGAGGCAAGATTGACGACGTGAAGCATGCATCGGCGGATGAGGTGGATCGTCTTCGTTTGGACCTCGAGAGCACGCAAAAGAATCACGAAGAGGAAGTGAAGAAACTTTCCGATACGCTCGAGGAGCTCAACGGGAAATTGGAGAATGCGAACAGCGAAGCGCAAGAGTGGAGAGATGAAAAATCCGCCCTAGAGGAAGAATTGAAGAGCAAAGACGCCGAGATCTCAACGTTGACGGCGCGCGCTGAGGATGCGAGCGCGTCTTTGGACGCCAATCTCGAAACGCTGCGCTCTCAGCTCGCTGATGTCCAGCTCGAAAAGACCGCACAGGGTCAAACGATTGCCGAGCTCACCGATGCTATTCGAATGGCGAATGAGGAAATCGAGATGCTCACATCAGCAAAGACAAAGCTTGAAGAAGAAATCAAGGTGAAAGAGGAAGCGATCGGTGCGGAAAAGTCAAAGTTGGATCAAGCTCAGGCGTCCGTTGAAGCAGAACTTCAAGACGCCCGCGCGCGTCTTGACGCGTCAGAGAATGAGAAGAATGTTCAACACGAGCAACTCATGGAAATCAACGCTCGTTTGCAGGAGCAAAGCGCAGAGATTTCCAATTTGACGGCCGCAAAGGCGCAAGCAGAGGAAATCATCGCAGCACGCGATGATGAGATTCAACAGCTTCAAGCTAAAATGGAGTCCACGGCGGTAGACGGTGTGAGAGAAAAGGAACTTGAGTCGAGAGTGACTATGCTTGAACAAGAGAAGGAATCACTCCAAGCGCGCATCAAGGAGGCTTCTTCTCAAGTCGAGAATGCCGCTCAGAAGATTGCGGCGTTATCCGAAGCCAAGGCGCTCGTGGACGCCGACTTAAAGGCGAAGGATGACGAGATTGCGCGTTTGAGCGACGCGGCTGATCAGGCACAGAAGGCATACCAAGACGAAGTCGCTGGCCTTCGAGCTCAACTCACCGCATCAGAAAAGGAGACGAGCGCAAATGTCCACCAGATGGAAAGTCAGTTTTACGAAGTTAACACGCGTTGCGAGCAGCTCGAGCAAGAAATTGCTTCTATGACTGACGCGAGATCGCGCTTAGAATCCGAGTTGGAGAGCAAGACGAATGAGATTGCAGAGTTGCGCTCCGCGACCGATGCGGTGAAGAGCTCGGCAACAAATGAGCTTTCGCAGACTCAAGCAAAGCTGGACGCAGTCGAGCAAGAAAAGTTTGTACAGGAAAACCAATTGAAAGAGTACGCCGAACGATTACAAAGCGCAGACGCCGAGCTGTCTTCCATGAAGACGGAGTACGAAAAACTGCGAATCTCTGTGACGGAGAAGAACCAAGAATTGAATCAACTGCGAGAGCAAATGAAGTCCATCGATGGCATCGCAAACGAAGAATTCGAGCGAGTGAATCGCGAATTTGGCGAACTACGGGCTTCCCACGCCAAGCTAGAACACGAGGTCACTGAACTGCGCTCGATGGAGGAACAAACTCTGATGGAAATGAACGAGCTCGCCGAGGAGAAGAATGCAGTGATTGACAAGCTTACTCAAGAGCTCGATGCGGTCAAGTCAAGCGGGGATGCAGCCGCACAAGGTCGAATCGGTGAACTCAACACTGCGCTGGGAGAGGCGCGCGCTGAAGCCACGTCATTGCGCACGGCTTTGGACGAAGCAAACGCATCCTTGGGTTCCATGCAGGAGCTGCAAACTCGCTTGCAACAGACTGAGATGAATCTCGCGACTTCAAATGAAGCTCAAAAGGATCTCAGCGAGCGACTCGCGGAAGCGAAAGCTGCTCTTACACAGCACCAGCAGGCTCTGCCATCGACGCCGCCTCCACCCACTTCGGCATCTAGGCGCTTACCGAGAACTCCCAGCGATTCCGCCTCGCTCGACATTGAATCTGGAGCGCGCGCCGAGTCGCCATCCAAGTCGATGCGAATTTGGCGCGATAGCAGAGTCACTGGTCGGGTACCAAAGCCATTCCAGCCCGTCATGGAGTTCTGTGATAACGCCTTTGTCAGGTTTTTCCGCGTCATGCGCACGCAGCCATCCCTGAGATTTGCCGCGTTGACGTACTGGGCAGTATTGCACGCCTGGCTGTTCTACTACATTTTTCTAAGCTACTGAGCGTTGCCGTGTAAGTATTCAATCTAAAAGTACATTCTTTATTGCATTCGAAATCGCCCGCGCCGGTCGCTTGTGCGCCACACCCACGACGCGCGCGACTTCAACCCCATTTTTATACAACAAAAACGTCGGAACGGTGTCCACTCCTCCCAACGCATCGCACGCTTCATCGTCCAACAAGTCAACATCAATCGTTGCGAACGCCACCTCCCCACCAAACTCTCTCGCCAACGCTTTAAATTTGGGCTCAAACCGAACGCACGGCTCGCACCAGTGCGCCGTGATCGCGACGACGCAGGGCTTGGAACCGCGAGTTCGCAGAGCTGCGCTCAAGTCAGCCACAGTCAACAAACTCCCGACGTCTCCTTCGCCCGTCGACGTGATTCGATGCGCTCGACGCCGCGCGGGCACGACACACCCGGTCTCACTTTCGTTCGTCAACCCCGGAGCGGCTCGTGGCGCCCCCACGGGCGCGTCCCACCAGGGCACGGGCATCTATCCGTCTAACCGCTGCGCGCGCGACTCGGAGTGACGTCAGTGTGCGCCTCAGTGGCGACGTCGCGGAAGAAGGTGCGCCGGAAGAACGCGAGACGCGACGATGAACGCTCTCGGAAGAACCTCGTGCGTCGTCTCGACGCACGACTGTCGATCGCGCGGCGTCGCAGCGCGTCGGGCGCACGCAACGGCGCCACTGTGTGTCAAGTGTACTCGCACGCGAGTCGTCACCGCGAGCGCTCGCGATGACGCCGACGAAGACGTGGGCGCGTCGGTCATGAGTCGACGGACTTTGTTTACGTCCACGGCGGTCGCGGCGGCGGCGATGTCGACCGTGTGGTTGCCTGGTGACCGAGCAGCGGCGGCTGCTTCGGCAACTGTTCCAAAGGCGGCCTCGCCTCTGCTCGGCTCCGACGTCACGCCGTCTCAGGTCATCAAGGGATGCTGGCAGCTCAGTGGCGGGCACTCTGGCGATAGAGACACAGACAGAACTTCCGGTAACGCGGCTGTGGATGATTTCGCAGCTTTCGTCGATGCGGGCATCACGACTTTCGACACCGGTCCGCCGGCGTGCGGATACGGTCCGAGCGAGTTGGTCATCGGAGAGTATCTGAAAACACCACACGGGAAGCGAAACGGCGATAATATTCAGATTTTCACGAAAATGTGCTGTGTCGGGAGAGAGCAGGCGAATATGACGCCCGAATGGGTAGTGGCGAACGTGGCGGAGCGCAGAAAGCGACTCGGAGTTGCAAAAGTGGACGCCATACAAATGTATTGGAACGAGTATTCGCTCAAGGGTTATGTCGACGCGGCGTTGTACCTGACCGATTTGAAACATAAAGGTTTGATTGGTGCCGTTTCTCTGACAAACTTTGACACCAAGAGGATGAAGGAGATGGTTGACGCAGGGGCAGAGATTTCGTCAAACCAAATTCAGTACAGTCTGCTGGATAGAAGACCTGAAAACATCATGGTAAAATACTGCAAGGAAAACGGCATCGGTTTGACACCGTACGGAGTCGTGGCGGGAGGCTTACTGTCAGATCGTTATTTGAGCGCCTCTCCCGAGGACGTGGTGATGAACACGTCTTCGTTGCGCAAGTACGCATCCGTCGTCGGACAGGTTGGGGGTTATAAATGGTATCAAAGCCTGCTTCAAACGCTTCGCGACGTCGGTGATAAACACGGTGGTGTGAGCATCGCCAATGTCGCGACGAAATGGGTTTTAGATTCCCCGGTCGTTCCCGCGGTGATTCTCGGAGCGAGAAATGCGTCGCACGTGCAAGACCACGTCAAGTTGTTTGATTTTCAACTGGACGTCGACGATCGCAGTCGGATCGCCAAGGTTCTCGCCGAGGGGAGAAGCGCGAGTGAAGACGCGTACGCGTGGGAACGCGGTGGGCGGTGGTAGACTCGCTGCAGCATTGTTGATTAAAACACGAAAATAATTTTTACATCTTAATGACTATCTTCCCCGCTACTGAGCCGTCTCGTAACAAATCAAAGGCGGTGTCGATCTCATCTAAACCTAAAACTTTACCAACCGGCACGCGCAACGCGCCATCGTCTACCAAGCGAGCGATATCGAGCATACCGTCCGGATCCAACCGCATCACAGCTTGTACATAGCCAACGTCGCGTTGGAATCGCGTCACGGCTTTCTTTCTTGTATACTCTTGAAAAGCCTTCATCACTCCAGCCAGCATGCCTTTTTCGTGCGAGATGAACTTGCCGAGATCACCATGCAAAGACACGTATCGCCCCGTTCCGTACTTGAGCCGATCGATCGCCTGAGTCTCTGTTTGCTTACTCCCGACGCAATTCAACGCCAAATCAAAAGGAGCCCAACCGTCGCTACCCGTCGTTCGTTTCAAAGCCGCTTTAACCTTGTAATCGATGACATCACTTACCCCCATATTTTTTAGTCTATCCATGTCGATCTCGCTCGAAGTCGCCGTCACATCGCATCCCAAATCCACCGCCAGCGCGCACGCCGAAGTGCCGACTGCAGAACCGCCGCCCATAATCAACACTCTCTCGTTCGCCCTCAGCCTCCCCTTATCGAACAATGCCCTGTACGCCGTCAACGCAGCGAACGGAATCGCCGCAGCGTCTTCGTGCGCCAAGGCATCGGGCTTGAGCGCGACGGCGTGCGCCGGCGTCGCGGTAAACTCTGCGAACGCACCGTCTCTCGAAGTCGGCGGCGTCGCCCCGTACACCTCGTCACCCACCTTCAGACCCCGCACGCCCGGTCCGACCTCAGCGATGATGCCCGAAAACTCTCTTCCCGGGACCCAAACTCCCTCGTAGGCGTCACCGCGTCCACTCGCGTACACGTTGGCTGCGTACCCGTCCCGCACCGCGTTGGCATCGATGTGATTCACACCCGCCGCTCGCACGTCCACGAGCACCTCACCCGCACGTGGCGTCGGTCTCGCGCGTGACGACACGATTGACATCGTTCGCGTCGCCGCAGACGCGATCGCGGCTCGCATCTCGTCGTCGGTGTGCGCCGTCGACGCGGCAGATAATGCGACCCGACTTGCACGACGCGCTTGGGCAACACGTCATTCACCGACGACGTGTCGGTGCACGGCTCGGCGCGCGCGAACCGAGAGGGTTAGAGTTGAACTGCGTGCGACATGCACGTGGTGTCTGTGCGCGTGTGCGCGCGCGCTGGGGCGGCGACCTCGATGCGGTGCGCGCGCGCGACCGGTGGACGAGTGGGCTCTTTTGGATTAGTAGTACGCGATGCGCGCGCGCTTCGCGCCGTCGCGACGCCACGCGGTGCGCGATCCGGCGCGGCGACGCGCAGACGTGAATGCAGTGTCGTCACGTTCGCCGCGCCCGAAGAAGCGGACGAGGGCGCGAGCGAAGACGTGGGTTCGGAGAGCGATCTCTCGAGCTCGTTTGCGGACGAGCTCGCCAAGCGCCGCGCGGATGCGTCCGCGGCGAGTTCCAACCCGTTCGATAGGCTCACCGGGGGCGGTAACAAGCCTACCGGTGCGCCACCGAAGTTTGTCCAAGGACGCGATGGAACTTCCGGCGGGACAACCGGGGGCAATGACGACCAGCTCGCGCGCTCTCGAGCGCTCCAAGGCGAAGGCTTGGAAGGCCTTCCCGGTCGAGCTTCCGAGCTCCTAAAGCTCGGTTTCACGAGCTTCATCGGCTTCTCACCCTTCATCACCGCCATTTCCATCCTCTTTTGCCTCACCTACTTTTTGTTCGGCAGCGATTTCATTCACAACGGCGACGGATACGGCTCGCCTGCATTTGTTCCAGCCGAAGCGCTCCTCGGCGAACCCACCGTCGATCCCATGGTTTCTTTCGGACCGCCGCCGTCAGCGGCGCCGTGAATCGATGCTTCCACTCCGCCATCGACGTTCGGGGTTTACTTCTGATCGACACGACGCGCTCTTCTTATCATTAATCAATTAGCCATTCGTTGTTGTAACGCGCCGCTGGCGTCTATGTGCAAAAACGCCCACCTGAAAGTACAGATACTGTTTACCAATACGACATCGTTTTCCCGCCTTTTTCATTGACATCTCGATGCAGTGCGAACAACCAGACTCGTGCGACACAGCGCGACGACGACGGAGGAACGCGAGACGTCAGACGTCAGACGAATCAGAACCGTCGCCAGGCCGAGATGTTTTCAATGCGTGCGTCCGAGACGCCCGCGACGCTGACGACGCCGACAAAGAAGCGCAAGATGATGATGATGTTTGCGAGCGCAGCCGATGCGATCGACGAAAACAGCCGCAGTCACGACGACGACGGTCGCGAGGATTCAGCACGCGAGGTGTCCCCGCCGATGACGCCGGTGAAAGGAACGCCCGTGCAGGTGGATCGAACGGTAAAGGTGCGGGATTTGATCGATTAGTGTGCGCGGCATTGGTGTGATCGAGAGCGGCGTTAGGATCGACGCGAAGACGCGAATTGATTATTGATCGAACGATCGACTGACACGTTTCGTTTACACGCACGTCTTTTTCTACGACGACGCAGGGAGTGTACCGATACATCGATAAGAAGACGTACCTCGATTGGGGTCTGACGAGCGATTGGTCCGTTGAGGGTCCACGAAAGCGTCGATCCATCGGTGCGGACGGTTCATCCGTGAAGCTCGAGCCGACGCCGACGAGCGTCAAAACGGAAGAGGAAGAGGACGAGAACGCCGCGAGCGAGGGATACGGGGAGATGACGGAGGGGTCGATCGAGAGATTACTATTGCTTTTACGCGATCTCTCGTCGGCCGAGTTGGATTCGCCGTTACCGATGAGAACGCCGGAGAAGGGTGCCAGAAACGTGGATGTGGCGTCATCCATCGATCTCACCGAAGAGAGCTCGTTTATCGACGTCGGCAGCGGATACGGTAAAGTTGTCTTTCACGCTGCGCTCTCGGCGCGCGTGGCGAAATCGGTCGGAATTGAATACGTTCCATCGCGTGCGAAAAAAGCGTCCGAGGTTCAAGAAGAGCTCTCTCGCGAGTCGGGACCGGCGTTCATGACGGAGGAGGCTCGAGCGCTCGTGACGCCTCCCAGATGCGTCCTCGAGCAAGGCGACGCGACGACCCGAGGCGCGTTTAGGTTTTCGCACATTTATATGTACGATCGGGTGTTCAACGAAAAGACGCTCGCTCTGCTTGCGAAACAGTTGAACCGGTCGAATTTCAAGGTTTTGGTGACGTATCAACGCGTAGAGTTGTGGCGTCGGTTGGGATTGCGCAACGTCGAACACGTGCACTCGTTTACTATGCGCACCACTGGTGGGCAAAATTTCAAGGCGTACATCTTAGTCAAGTAATAGGAGCAATATGTAGAATTTCTGTATTCAAACTAAAGTGACTAATGTAGTGAGTGTGCGTTTCATCCCTCCTTTGTGGCGGCTAAAGCTTCGCCATTCTTTTGCGATTCCGCTTGTTTGAGCTCGGCTTTGTACGCTCGCAAAGCCTCGAGCCCCCGCTCAAATACGGACGCGTCCTCCCCTCGAGCCTTGTAGTCCTTGATAATCGCTTTAAGTTCCGTTTCCGTGGCGAGTTTGCGCTCGCTGATTTCCTTTTTGCGCGGAATGCGCGAACGAATCTGTTGCTCCATCGCCTTAGCGTCCTCTTCGCTCATGCCAGACGCCATGGCGTTTTCGGCGGCGATTTCGCCGACGTTGGCCACCTGGTCCTCCTGCCACTTGGCCAACCACTCCTCGTCCCAAACGACGCTAGGGCCGTCGTACTTGTAATCCTCCGGAAGGATTTCTGTGCCTTCCGGAATGTACACGCATCCAAGCGGCACCTTGATGGCGACGTCTTCGGGAGCCTCAACGGTGGCGCGCGCGCCACCGTTGCGCAAAAACACTTGAATACCCGTCGTGAAGACGTTGTTCCAAAACCAGTACAGCGCGAGACCAGCCGGAACGGTGAGTGAAATATAACCGATAAAGAACGGCAGCAGCTTGAGCAATACAGATTGGTTCTTCATCTCGTCGGTGGATTCTTCCTCTGCCGGCTTGAGCACTTCCATGCTCACAAATTGCGAAATCGTCGTTAAAATCGGGAAAATCAAATACAATGAAGCGTCGTGCCAGCCAATCGGTGGGGCGTAGTCCGAATCAAGCGGAAGCAACCAGCTGAGATCGCGCGCGTCCGTCGGACCGGCCAGAGACGGAAGGAAGAACCACGCCTCGTCGAAGGCTCCGTCGCCATCGATGACGGCGTTGTTAAACGCGCGATACAAGCCCGCCAACACCGGAAACGTGAGAAGCAACGGTCCACAACCAGCGAGTGGGTTCACGTTGTTCTCTTCGTACACGCGATTAATCTCCGCATTCATGCGCTCTTGATCACCCTCGTATTTTTCCCGAATCGCCGCGATTTGTGGCTGCAAGTTTTTCATATTCAACGAGCTCACAACCTGATCCCGCGTCAGCGGAAACGTCACTGCCTTGACGAGAATCGTCACGATGATGATCGCGTTACCGGTCGCATACGGCACACCCATCGCCTGCAACTGCCCCTGAATCGAAAACAGCAGCTTCTCGAGCGCATCCGAAACCGGCGCGAGCCAACCCTCCATGCGTTGCGGCGCTTGGATTTCTCCGCTCGCTATCTTCGCCGCCCGTTCCTCCGCCATCACCGCGTCCATCGCATCCTTCAGCGCCCCTTGATCCATAACCGCCGCCAACCCATCGGCATCAACACCACTAACATCCACGGCGTTCACCGCATCCATCACTGCCGCCGCGTCCGCCGTCTGAAACAAGTACGCGTGGTGCGCGCTCAGCGTCGCCGCCGCGTCCGCCGCGTGCGCCCACTCAACCCCACCGAGACCAACGCGAGAGACGTGTCCATCCCCGCGTTGCCCTCCTCTGATCCTTCTTCGTCTCTCCCGCGTCGTCGTCGTCGTCTTCACCGCGACCACGGACGACGGCCTCGCGCATCCTCGCGTCATCATCTTTCGCTCAACCACGCTATCCACGCGCGAGCGATATCCACTTTGAAACCGCAGTCAAACTTCTGCTCACCCGCGTCGTCGGCGTCGTCGCGTCACGCACCCGTCTCGGTCGGTGCGTTCGCCGTGGCTCAGCCCGTGACTCGGTCCCGCGCGATGGGTCCCGTCGGCGGCGAAGGCGGTCGTCGCGTCGTCGGCGTCGGCGTGTGAGCGGGTCGCGCGCGAGTGGGTCGCGGGTCCGTGTGATTTGTGTTTTATACTTTTATGGGTTACTGTTTGCCACAATATGGTCATGACCGTCTTTCGGAAGGGATCCCGCGCGCGCGTGCGCGTCACAACACCGACGACGACGGTACCGACGACGATGCGGGCGATCACGGAAACGACGCGGCGATGCGCGTCGTCCACCACCGCCGGGATTTTGGGACGGCGACGCGCGTCGACGACGACGACGACGACGGCGCTCGCGGACGACCTGGAGGCTGCGTCAACCGCGTTTGGGTGCGCGAGGGGTCTCGACGCCGAACTCGCGGAAGCGATGGGAAACGCGCGCGCGCGGCCGTTCGGGACGACGACGGTAATGTCGATGTCGATGAAGACGCCGTCTCTGGGTGAACGGGTGATGGTGAAGGCACGGGAGGAGGAGGAGGAGAAGGAGGAGCTAGCGTCGCCGCTGCGCGCGGACGGCGGGTTGGAGTCGCAGATTTTGGAAATGTGGTTAATGGCGGTTCCGAAGCGAAAGGTGACACCGTCGAGACGGAAACGTCGGAATCAGTTTAAACGTCTACCGTTCATCGAGAGCGTGGTGAGGTGTAGGATGTGTGGAAAGGTGAATAGACCACACGTGCACTGCTGCGACGTTGAAGAGAGACACGATGGCGGTTCGTCGCGCGGAGGAGACGAAGGCGTTTCGTCGTGAGCGCGCGGGCTTCGCGGTAGGATTTTTAGAATTGTGATGATTTCAATGGAAATGTTTGTTTCGAATTGATTCCTTGATCGCTCTTTTACAAAGCGCGTGCTTAAAAAGTTGATTGCTTATTCTTCGAAGTTGTGTTCTTTCAACCACTTCTTGGCGTCGCCGAATCGGGACTCATCCGTAGGCCGGCCGTCGGCTCTCCACTTCTTGATCCACTCTTCCGCGGCAGTGCGTTGATCGGCAGTCAAGTTGTCGCTCTTCGTCGCCTTGGTCGCGGTGGTGGTGGTGGTTGTCGTCGCCGCCGTCGTCGTCGTCTTCACGCTGGAGGACCACTTGTCAATCCAAGCTTGCGCCTCCTGAGCGTTCTTCGCCGGATCGGACTTCGGAGCCTTCGGGGCTTCAGCCTTCGGGGCTTCAGCCTTAGCCTTCGGGGCTTCAGCCTTCGGGGTTTCAGCCTTAGCCTCCGGGGCTTCAGCCTTCGGAGCCGCGGGCCTGGAAGAGGACCACTTGTCGATCCACTTTTGAGCATCCTTGGACGGATCCGAGGAAGAAGTCAACCACTTATCAATCCACTGTTGGGCTTGCGTGGCGTTCTTTGCCGGCTCCGACTTTTGAGCCGCCGATGGGGTGGCTTTCTTGACGGTTGTCTTTGCACCATCCTTCACCAAGCTAGACAAGAAACCAGAGAACCATCCTTCAGTGGTGCTTTCACCACCAGAACCAACGGGCTTCGACGGGGTGCTCTTCGGAGCGTTCATCGCAGCCTTACGCTTCTCTTCGAACTTCTTGTTTTCCGTTTCGTAGACGAACGCAAGAGTGGCAGCAATACCGAAGCCGGCTTCCGGAGAAATGTTCAAGAAGTCGCCAGTCTCAACATTGGCCTTGGCGAGGGTCGCGTCGGCCTTGGCGTCCTGACTATCAATAATGGCATTGACGTCAACCTTTTGACCCGGAAGTGAGGTCTTTTCCGCAGCAACCGGTCGATACGCGCCGGCAAACGGCTTGAATTCAGTGCTGCCCTTAGACTTAGTGAAGCTGGGCTTGTTCTTGACGACCTCGCGCTTGGCTGGCTTGGCCGGCTTTGCGAAAGGCTTCTTGTCAGCCTTAGCGGCAGCGCGTTCAGCCTTCGCTTGCTCCGCGGCCGCCTTAGCGGCCGCCTTCTTGGTCTCCGCCTCCTTCTTGGCGGCTTCCTTCTTGGCGGCTTCAGCTTCCTTCTTAGCCTTAGCAGCAGCCTGGGCGGCAGCCTTGGATTCTTCCTTGTCTGTCTTCGGCTTCGGAGCAGACGGAGTAGATTCCATGTACTGAGAAAGAGAACTGAAATCAAAGCCGAGGTCGTTAGAGGCGCTGCTCATGGCCGGCGCGGCGACGATCTTCACCGGTTCGACCTTCTTGGCGGCTTCAGCCTTCTTGGCTTCGGCTTCAGCCTTCTTCTTGGCTTCGGCTTCAGCCTTCTTCTTGGCTTCGGTTTCAGCCTTCTTCTTGGCTTCGGTTTCAGCCTTCTTCTTGGCTTCAGCTTCGGCTTCAGCTTCCTTCTTCTTCGCTTCGGCTTCAGCCTTCTTCTTGGCTTCAGCTTCGGCTTCAGCTTCCTTCTTCTTCGCTTCGGCTTCAGCCTTCTTCGCGGCCTTTGCGTCCTCGGCCTTGGAATCGGCGCCAGACTCAATGGCAGGAAGTTCTGGGAGCTTCAAGTCAATGCTCGGAAGCGCAAAGTTGAACTTGGGGGCAGAAGGAGCGGCGCGCGCAGTCACGGCAGGAGCAGTGCGCTTCGGCGCATCAAATCTCTTTCCGGCATACGGATCCTCGCTGTCGTCGTCATCCGCATAACGCTCGCGGATCTTATAGTAATCATCGTACTTGTCGGTAATGGCGTCATAGCTGAGGCCAGAGAGAGAAGAGCCGAGTTCGGATTTGTAGTCCTTTGTCGCGTCAGACGCGGCTTCGGCTCCGGCCTTGGCCGGCTTCGCCTTGGCAGCATCCGTCGCCGACGGAGCTTGAGCAGCAAGTCTTTTTTGGAGAGCGACATCGAGATCGTTAATTGCGGCAGTTTGCAACGCCTTTTCAGCCTTGGCGGCGGCGGCAGCGGCATCTTCGGCATCCTCCTGAGCGTCAAGGACCTTGATGGTGGCGACAGCCTTGGACATTTCCTTTTGCGCCTGAGCGGCTTCCTTTTGCGCCTGAGCGGCCTCCTTGGCCGCCTTGGCGGCTTCAGCCTTGGCTTCTCTTTCAGCCTGCGTCGCGGCAGCCTTAGCTTCCTTCTCAGCTTTGGCGGCTTCAGCGGCGGCAGCCTTCTCAGCCTTGGCGGCTTCAGCCTTGGCGGCCTTGGCGGCCTTGGCGGCTTCAGCGGCGGCAGCCTTCTCGGCCTTAGCAGCCGCGATCTCCTCACTTTCGACAGCCGGGGCAGCGGAAGCGACCGCGATGAACGACTTCGTCTCGGCAACCTTTGGCGCTTCGACAACCTTTTCGATCATGTCCGCCTCAGCCTTGGCATCTGGTGGACGGCTCGCTTCAGTGGAAACAGCCGAAAGACCACCGACGAGGGTGCCAATGAGACCCGCCGGCAAAGAGGCAGCGGTGATAAGCTGCGCCGGAAGCGGAATCTCGCCTTCCGGAGTCTTTCTGACGTTGATGACGCGAGAAGCTTTCTTAACGATGCTCTTGCCAGTCTCGCCGGCAGCGCCACCCGCGACAACGACTGCGGCGGCTTCGGCGGCATCGGTCGCCGTCATACCCTTCGCAGCGGAGGCGGCAGCCTTACCAGCACCAGCGGCGCCCTTGGCGGCGCCACCCTTCGCACCGAGAGAGAAGATGCCAGCAACCGCAGCGCCGACGCCGCCTGCGGCGGCAGCGTACACCGGGGTGGGAGACTTGGTCACGCCGTTGATAACGCCCTTCTTCGTACCCTTCTTGGCTTCGCCACGGATGTTCGAGATGAGAACATCTTCATCGTAGTTCTTTCTCGCGACCGACGTCACCGCAGCCGGAAGCGGCGTCGGAGCGTTCTTCACCGGCGCCGCCTTGATGGGCGTCGGAGCAGACTTGAGGTTGATCTTGAAGTCATCCGAAAAGTTATCGAGCGACGCCGCGAGCGGTTGCGCCGCCTTGGTCGCCGCCGGCTTGACGGCAGTCTTAGATGCCACGGCGGTCGGCTTCGCCTTAGCCGCATCCTTCGCCGGAGCCGGCGCAACGCGCTTGGTCGGCTCCGGAAGAGACACGCCCTCCGGAAGCGTTTGTCCCGGACGAGAGATCTCCGTAGCCGGCGCCGCAGCCTCGGCCGGTTCCACGACGCCCTCCACGCCCGCAAACACAGACATAGCCATCACAGACGCCGCACCAAGTCTCTGCACAGCCTTGGCCGCGCCTTCAACCTCAAATTCCGCGTCTTCCTCGCTCGCGTTTCTTCTCGACGCCAACGCTCTCGTCGCCCTTCTGTTGGCGGTACCCTGTTTAAATAAATGAAACCCATCGCCCACGCGCGCGTTCCTTCGTCAGTCATCCCACTCGCGTCTCGACCGCACGATGCTCTTCTTTTCGCGAGTTTCCTTCCCTTTTTTTCGCTCCCCATCTCCCGTCGTTCGAACGCGTCGTCGGTAAAGATATATATCCACGACGGCGATCGCGAGTAATCCTCGCGATCCACCCTCAGCACCGATCCACAAACCAACCCAATCGAAGCAGCCGCGTACCTTTCTTTGTCTCGTCGACCCCGCGACGGCATTCACGGCCGTCGCGCGTCGCGTCATCGCCTCGGTGACGTTCGACATGGTCGCGTTACGCAGCTGCGTCAGTCCCCAAAGCCGCGCGTTTCGCTGTCCCGATGGCATAGCCAACGCTGTCGGGAAAACTCTCGCGACGTCACGACGATTTTTTCATATCCCAAGTGATAGCGATTGATACTATTAAGATATATATTTTTATTGTGTATATTAGTTTATTTTAAGTACATTAAGTACATCAATATGCTAAATACGTTTTCTTTTCTTTCAAAAAAGAACGCCAGATAGGCGATCGATGGTAAAAAGTACGACGATGCGGGCGCACACAGAGATTTCGGATAAAGCGCGCGTGATGTGCGACGGTTCATATCACACGCGGTGTCTGCAAGCAGTGCGAGCGAGTCGAATAGTCGCATGCAATGCCTTTCGCGCATCGTTGCGCGAATCGTTCGATCGTCGACGCCGTGGAATCCGTCGCGGGAACGGCGCCGCGGGGAAACCGGGAGAAATCGGATGGGGAATACTTTTGTGACGCGTTCACGGCGTGATCGCGGTGACGCGACGCGCGTCGATGACGTCGCGTGACGGGATTTCGCCCGTCGCCGCGCCATCGTGTACACCAAATCGGTGCAAACGGCGCGACGCGGTCGCGTCTCGCGACGAGCGTCGCGACGCGTTTCGCGCGCGACGCGCGGTGGAAACGAACGACGCATTTTCTCCCGCATCCGATCGCGCGCTCCCGCGTCGCGACGCACGCCATCGCGTGTCCGCTCCGTCGACGCGACCGCCCGTCGCGTCGCGTCGCCCGTCCCGCGACGCGCAAAAATTTTCGCTGGTGGCGGTGAAAAAAAGCACACCACCCCGTGGGGCGCTGAGCATTAGCATTCCCCACGCTGTCCCGGTGCCTCCCGCGTGTGACGTCTTCGACGCGTCGCACGCGGGTCACCAACACAGGGTTTTGCCGTCCGAGCGCGCGATCGCGTCTGCACGAGTCGCCCCCGCGCCGATCGGTGACGATCCGCCGTGAACCACCGCGACGTCGACGCGACGCGACGCGTGTGGAACCGATGATGATGAATGAAAGAATGATGCACCACCGCACATTTCGCGTCCCCGTCGCTCGCCGAAAGTCTCGAACGTCGAAAGAATCTCACGAGTGACGGTTCGTGAACCGAGAAGGGTACCCACGGGCCCCGATCGCGGCCTTCGCTCGCGGGAGCGCCCGATCCTCCGGGTGGGTGGGTATATTGACGGTTCACGACTCGTAAATTTCGGTTTTGATTTTTCTCATTTTGTCCCACGCTCCCGTCGCCCGCCCGCTCGCCCCGAGTCGCCTCCGCCCGAGCGCTCGACCTTCGTCGCTGCGTTCGCTCGCGTCGGGCGAACCGCACACGTCGTCGCGCGGACCCGCGGAACCCCGGTGCGCGCGCGATCGATCGCGAAAGAATTCGATCGACGCGAACCCGAGCGATCGACGCCTCGAACGCGGTCGCGCGTCGACGAAACGGACGCGCGAACCCACAGACCGAAGACGGGTGAAAGAAAAACGCGACCGCGAGGAAATTCCCGAACTCTCGTCTGGTCCACGCCGAGGAGAGGCTGTTTACGACGGTGACGCGATGACGACGAACGGTTTCGCGACACCTTTCAAGGAGGGAACGATCAAGCACGCGTGCTACGTCGCGCTCGAGCGCGCGGGAGCGGAGGGTTTGACGGTGCGTGCGCGCGACGACGGGCCCGGGGCGATTCTCGGCGCGGGCGGTGGTTGCCCGATGGGCGTTCGTCTTGTTTTACGACACGGGCCTTGACAGTATTCGGACATGTGGAGCTCTCATTTTTGGGGGAAGACGTGCGCGCGAGCGACTGGAGCGCGAACGGCTGACTGACTGACGTGTGTTTACGCTCTTGATGATGTTTTTACGAACGCGTGTAGGTGAAAGAGATTACCAAGGCGGTGCGCGATCGTAACGGTGGAGTGAAACTCGGAGGGGCGACGCCGCAGAATACAATCGTCGGGCAACTGTCAAAGGACCCGACGTTTGTGCTCGTAAAGCGCGCTACATATAGATTAAGAACTAATGAGGAAGGCGGCGGCGGCGGCGGCGGCGGCGGCGTTCCGACGGCGAGCGATGCGCACACGACGACGGTGGAAGATGATATCGTAGAGGTTGCCGTAGGTGAAAAGCGAGCGGCGCCGACTGAGAGCGCGGCGAGTGATAAGAGCTCTGGCTCTGAGTTCGTCGACGTGACGCTCGCGTACGAGCCGGGCTCGACGATTGAGGTTGCACAGCCACACAAGGTGCATGGCGCCACATGGGCGAACGCGAAGATTATTGAGAATGACGGCAACTTTGTCACGCTTCGCATCGCACCCGAAGGCGGCGAAGATGCTCCGTGTGAGTTGGCGCGTTTACCAACGAGCATGCTCTCGAGCACCATTCGTCCGGAACCGCCAGTCGAGACTCTCGCAGTTGATCAAACCAGGACTCTTAACGAAGAGGTTGATGTGCACTACAACAACCGTTGGTGCGAAGGGTACATTTCGCAAGTTCCAGACGCCCGAGGAAAGATGACTGTGTGCTTTCCGGGCGTCGGCGTGAACAACGACACCTCCCTCGTCGTCTTTCAAGATTCCACGGGGCAATCGTGGATTCGCGAGACTTGGAACAAGACTCGACCGAAGAGGGCGACTATTAGAAAGGGATGGACGCTCTCCTTGTATGGGCGCTGGTACCCGCGCGGCGCTGCGCAACAAGAATTTGCCTCTGGCGGGCCAGACTTGGCGTACAAGCATCTCGCCGCTGTGAGCATGAGCGAAGCGGGCGACAGTACGAAGAGAACGAAGCGAAACGATTCGGGCATCAATGCAATCACCGCCGTTTTAGACAACGCGCTTCTTCAAGAGTCGTCGGATGAAGAAACGAAGAATAACAGAGGTGTTCTTGGCTCCTTTGTCGGCGATTCAGCAAGGCCGATCGTTACGTCTGATGAGACCGACTGCACTTTCAAGTCAATCTCCGATGCTTGTTACCATCTTCTTCTCACGGCTGGTCCGCAAGGATTGCAAGTGAGCGAAATGGTCCGGCTCATTCAAGAGCGGGCGCTCGTAAAGCTTGCCGGAAGGACTCCGGCGAACACCGTGTACAGCCGACTGAGCCAAGATTCGAGATTTGTAAACGTGTCTCGAGGAGCTTACGCTCTAGAAGTCGTACTCACAGCCGCTGCGAAGAGCGTGGCACACAAGGGTCAAAAGTCTATTGCTGATGAATCTCCTAGGCGACCAAAGGTCACTCCGCTTAGCGCCGAGTACTCGACCATTCATCAAGCGGGCTTTGCGAGCGCCACACCCTCCTTCGCCGGAACGGTGTCAAAGAGTTGCATGTCCGAGTTATCGACAGCGAGCGAGCTCTTACTTGGTCTGAGACAAGGTAGAAGATAGCCAACGCACTTCTCTCAGATCAAACGGAAAACAGTAAAACAGGTAAAATAATATGCACGCAGGTAGTAAGCTCTTGCGTAGAAACGTGTGCGGGGTGTACGATTAAAGTCACGACTACGTTTTTGTTTCAGGCTCCCGCCACAAAGGATACGTTGTTATCAGTATATCATTACGAAAATTGCACAACAAGAAAACTAACTATCGCTATTCATCTAAAATCGACCCACCGACTGAGCTACGATGACCCACCACAAAATAAACCAGCAGTAACTAGCCACCATTCCGCTGAGCACAAACTCCATCGGTTCGCCGTGTAGATCGAGATCAAAGTTCAGATAGTTGACGACAAACAGATTACTCACAATCGTGATGAGTGCCAAGCCCCAAACCGAGAAACCGAACGAGCGGAACCCGAGCAAACCGCACATGACTCCAAAGTACCACCCCAAAAAGTACTTGCTCAGGTCGTTCACTCGAAACAGCTCGTCGCGCGTCCACTCCTCGGGTTTCGCGCGCGCGCGAATCTTGCGCAGCACCGCCGCGTCGCGCGTTCGCTGTTGCTTGAACAGCGCCACCGTTTTCGCCACCGCGCTCATTTCGCCTCGGTTTCGTTCGTGCCGATGTGACGCGCACGCGTGTGGTACTCTAGGTTCTGAACCCGTATCAATCCGGTTTTCGCCCAAAAAGCGCCCGAGGGCGACGTCATCGCCTCGCTTGAGAGGGACGACTCGACGGCGCTCACTGGTCGTCACCTCAGCGCGCGCGTGTCCTCGCACGACGTCAGCGAAGAGTCGATATGGCGTCCTTCACCGCGTCGGCCGCCGCCGTCGCGCCCGTCTCTCGGGCGCGCGTCGCGGCGAACAGAGCGAGACCGACCTCGGTGCGCTCGAGTCGCGCGAGTGCCACCGTTCGCAAGACTGAAAGCCGCGCGCAACGCGTCGTCGCGCCGCGTGCGATGAGCGAGATCGCGCAAACGGCGTTAGATCTCGATGAGGAGACGATCACGGCGGGTGTGGCAGCCTTCCTCGGCCTCGGTGCCGGCTTAGGGATCCCGATCTTCTTCGTGTGGCAAGAAAACAGAGATAAGGAACGCTTGGAAGAGATTCGTGAGCTCAACCGCGCGACGCTCAAGGCGACAGGCGAACAGATGAGTCCGGAGGAGATTGCTGAGTTGCGTCCGTCGAGATACCTCGACCGACGTGAGTTCAAGGATGACGATTAATCTAGTCGTGAGCGCGACGGGACCACACACAGGCGCCGTTTTTTAGCGCTATTGAATTGATTGTTGTGATTAAAACAAGCCTATTCGCAAGTAAGAAACACGTTCTATTTATTGTAGCCTAAAAGCAATCGAATTTGTCAAGTCCTTCTCATTCGTGCGCTTCCGAGTGCTCTCCCGGTGCAAACTTGGGATAGACTCGTTTATACAACGTCGTACAAATTGTGTCGTGCTGATGGATGACGCTGTTGAAGATGCACTTCATGCGACCGTGAGTACCGACCGGTTCAACGATTTTACCTCGGAGACCAAACTTTGTCCAGAGCTCCAAAGGTTTGAACCATCGAATGTCGTTCGGATCGTAAAACATGTGACGAGCTACAGCTTTGTGCTTGTGGGTGCGAAACGGAACTGCGCTGAGAATGACTCTCTTCAGAACGATTCTGTCTGGGTTTGCGTTTCTAACCGTACCGGTGATGGCGAGCTCAGCCTTGATACCTTCTGAAGTGAACGACTCCTTGAACCCAATCACGGGAGCCGGGCCGTAGGTGATTGGTCCATACACGCTGGCGATGGTTGGCGATCGCGCGCGCAAGAAGCGCTCCAGCTTGTGCTTGTCGCCAAGGTTGTCCGTGCTGTAAAGCGGGCCAGCTCGTTCGCGACGGAAACCAACATGAAACCAAAGCGGGTCTTTCGATTTCAGCGGAGCTTCATAGTACGGAGACTTGGTCACGCAGTAGTTCATCAGTGATAAGCAAGACTCAAACTGAAGCAAGCCGCTGAGCACGACGGGACCGGCGCCACCAACCCAACCAGTCCACATCGGGCCACATCCGGAGCCAATCTTACCATCCTCACCTCTCGGGCACACGTTTGGGTGCGGAGGCTCGTAACCGCCTTGACCTTCGAAGAGTGCTCTAGCAGGAGCACGCGGGACGCCGGCAATGGTGATTCTGACATACGTGCCGATTTGCGCGCCACCCGGAGCATCTTCCTCTTGGATTTCCAACGCGCGTTTGTGCGCTCGGCGGAAATTTTCAAAGGCAAAAACTCTAGAATAGTCGAAAGGTAAAGATTCTTTCGGGTCCCAAGGCGACGAGCGGAAGGACTTCAAGCCTCGATACTTTGCGAATCGATCGCGCGCGTGGCAATGAGCCGGAGTGTCCATCTCGTCGGGAAACTGCAAATCTTCATTCTCAGCGTCTTGAAGCAACGCGCGTTTGTTACTATCTCGTTGCGCCATGTCAAGATTCTTGCGCGTCTCTGGATCCATATCGTCTTCGTCGTCATCGCCACCGTGCACCCACTCTTCGTCAGAACTGTCCTCAGCGATTTCTCCCCCACCCTCTCGCATCTCCGCCTCCGCGCCAAACGTGTCTTCTGCTGGCGCGTCACCCATATCCTCATCCGCGTCATCGACGCCATCTTCGTCGCCGTCGGCGTCTTCATCCAAAAGCCAAGAAGCTTGGTAGGCACTCATGCCAGCCGGACGAGATTTTTTCAGCGCTGCCATCTCCGCCGCTTCAAGCTCGGAAGCAGTCGGCCAGGTTTGTTCACCAGCGAGGTCATCAGGTTGGTTTTCACGCATGACGTCCTCGGCAATTTCTGGATCTCGCGTCCAAGTCATGAGAACGTCGTCGCCATCCATCGCGTCATCCGCGTTCCTGTGATTTGCGTTGAGTCGAGCTTCACGCGGCTCGTGAATCGACTCAATTTTTTGCACAGGAAAGTCGCCCACACCGGGAAGGTGCCAAAGCTGATTCGCGGTCCCAGGGACGCCACGAACATATCCTTCCACGAGGACTGTGGCGAATCGATCATCATTCGGATCTGCAATGATTTCACTGCGATGCGTGAGCACGTATGGACGCTGACTGCGCCATCGCGGAATCTCAGATCGAAGCTCAACCGTCTGACGGACCACTTCGGCGAACTCCGACGACGAAGCCACAGGGAGGGTCTTGATACGATCCGTCGGTACTTGCAACTCGTTCGCGACAATGTTCATCATCGCCTTCTTCACCTCTTGCTTCTTCGCTTGCTTGACTTCGTCAAGCCCGCGCAACGCCAACAGCGTCTGCGGAATGCCCAGCGCCTTGAGTGTGGGAAGACACTTGGCCACAGCCGAGCTCGGCTCGTGCGCGCTCACTGGCGCCACCACCATTAATAAATCACAAACCTTGAGCGATTCCAGTGCCGCCAGACAGTTGTTCGGATTGATTAACAGAAAGGACACGCGATGTCTGTGCCGCGAGCTCGTCGCCGTGCGAGGCACCGTGCAGTCACTCATCAACCCCTTCACAAACTCCGCCTTATCCCCACACGAGCCGTTATCCCCAGCAACCGTCTCCACCAACTCTTCCAAGTACGCTCTGAGATCATCTATTCCCTGTTCTTCCTCGTTAAACGCCAACACAGCCACGACGCGAGGCGTCGCCCTCGTGTACCGCTTCTCCGCCATCATCGCCTCTCGGTTCGCCTCTCGGATCTGTTTCGCCCGAATCGCCCGCGCCTGCTTGTTCCCGATCCCGTGTCCAACCTTCATCCCCGCCCTCGCGCGGGCGCCGAACATCGCCGCCGTCCCGGCATCGTTCGTCGTCTTATGTCTCTTCCACGAGTGCTTGCTCTGGTGCTTGCCAGAGTTGTGCTTTTTGTTTCTCTGCCCGTGTTGCGACGGTCCCGGCATGACGAGTGCAAGCACACCGGCGACGACAACCTTTCCTCTCTCCTCCGCTCGCTCGCGTTCGTCCTCCCGATCGCGCACAAAACGCGCGCGCGTGTGTCGGTCGGTTCGTTCGTTCGCGCTTTGTCGGCGGCGGCTGCGTTCCACCGACTTTATCCATCCATCACACGTGTGCGTATTTACTTGCAAATATGTCTACACTACAGAAGCCTCGTGGTCCAATTTCAAACCCTGATATGACATATTGAGGTGTCGTAAGTTCGATCTGATGATGAATTTTGGGGTGTCCATCCGCGAGATCTTCTCGAGGGCTCGCCAGAACTGGATAAGCGCGACCGACGACTCGAGACTTTCGTCAAATCGCCGCGCCGCGAACGCGCTCGATCGTCGATACGCTCGCTCTCGCCCGAAACGACGAAGACGAAGACAAAGACGACGCGCGGACCGTTTTAGATTTTGGACGGCGACGACGACGAGTGAAAGACCGTCATCACAAAGATGATGTTAACCACGATGCGCACTTCGATGGCGATTACCACTTCTGGCGCGACGCAGCGACCGATGAGACGCGCGCGAACGACGACGACGCGAGTCTTCGCGGATAGCGCGCAGAGATCGGCGACGGTGGTCAAGTCCAAGGCGAACGCCAAGCCGGCGAATGATTTGATGATTCGCGCGGCACGAGGCGAACGCGTCGAGCGAACGCCGGTGTGGCTCTTTAGACAAGCCGGGAGACACTTGCCGGAATATAACGAGTACAAAAAGTCGACGGGGAAGAACTTTCTCGAGCTCTTGGCGGATCCAAAGGATGTGGCGGAGGTGACAATGCAACCGATTCGTCGGTATAACCTCGATGCGGCGATTTTGTTTAGCGATATTCTAGTAATCGCCGAAGCGTTGAACATCGACGTGGAGATGCCAGGGGGTAAGGGAATTTTGGTTCCGAGACCACTCGCAGGTCCGGAAGAGCTCTCGAGAGTGCCGGAGAAGATTGATGTGAAGGAGAAGCTTGGACACGTGTTGGCAAGCGTCGTGGCGATCAATGAACAGATCGAAAAGGAGGGTTTGGGAGTTCCGCTCATCGGTTTCAGCGCCGCTCCGTGGACGCTCATGTACTACATGGTTGGCGGTTCTTCCAGAAAGAACACGGAATCTGGTATGAGATGGCTCAAGGAACACCCGAAGGAGGCGCAAAAGTTGCTCGACATTCTCACCGATGTCGTCATCGATTACCTCGACGCTCAAATCGAGGCGGGAGTGCACATGGTGCAAGTGTTTGAGGCGATGTGCGAACACATCACCGAAGAGAGCTTTTACGAGTTTGCCCTTCCGTCCATGGAAAAGATTGCCTCAACCCTCAAGAGCCGTCACCCGGATATTCCGCTTCTGGGCTTTGCGCGCGATGCTCCGTACGCCCTCGCCGCGCTCCAACGCGCCGGATACGACATCATTACCATTGACACCGCCATGGACCGTACCGTCGCTCGATCGGCGCTCGCACAAGACGCCGCCGATCGTGGCGTTGAAACCTCCGGCGTTCAGGGTAACTTTGACCCCACCTTGTTGCACAAGGATGACGGTTCCTCTTTCGAAGGTATCGAGCGCGAAGTCACCAAGATGCTCGAGGAATTCGGTCCGCAGAAGCTCATCGCCAATCTCGGCGCCGGTTTGAGCGGCAAGGAGGATGTCGAAAAGGTCGACTACCTTGTCGATAGCATTCACAGAGTTTCCGAGCAAATGATTGCCGGCAAAAAGTAAGCACTACAAAAAACAGACGGGAAATTTAGCACATTGTCACGCAACTTTGCACATTATTCGCATTCGCGACGTCGATCGTCTCGCATTCATCCCTCCCGCGTCCCAAAGGTTGGTTATGGTTTTGAACCAGTGCGATTCGGCTGATCGCTGATGAACCTCAGTGCGCGACCTCGCTCACCCGCGATCGTGTCCTCGCGCGCCGAACTCGCGCACCATGCGTCGCCACCGATCTGTACGCGCGTGCATCCTCCTCGTCGCCCTCTTCGCCGCCCTTATCGTCGGCGCCACGGCGGGGAAGACGAGCGGTCAACCTTCGGTTGACAAATCCGCCATCGAAAACGAAACGCGCGGTTTCGTCTCGAAAGCGCTCGTGAAACGCTTCGCCGTCGGTTCGAGCGTCGGTGCATCGCTTCACATGAACAGAACGCTGCGGGTGCGGGTGTTTAGTTATCTCGCCGTCGCGCTGGCGTGCGTGTGGTACGCGGGACGAGTGTCACTGGGAGCGGTTCGACAGACGCTGACGCCAAAAAAGCTTTTAGACGAAAAGGAGGAGTTTCGGCAGAAAATGATGGCGATGAGACGCGTCGGTAAGCCTGAGGCTACGTCGGTGTGGGAATCTTTGCGAAGTCAGTTTATCGAGGATATGGAGAAGAGGTTGAAGTTTGAGGGATACACATGGGCACTTCGTCGTTTAGAGGAAGCTTTACCGGCGGAAGCGTTGCCCGCAGATATGCTCGTGGATACCGGCGATCGCGCGAGAGACGCGGGAGACGCGTACACGAGGGCGTTGATTGCGAATAATGGTAATGTTGACCTAGCGATCGCCGATATGCGGAAGAGAATAGAGTGGCATAAGAAGCACGATTTGACGGAAGCCATGGCGTCGTGGGTGAAATTAAGCCGCGCGCAGCGAGAAGTCATGTACAAGAATTATCAGGGTGGGTGGTACACAACAAACTCGCCGTTCGGTGTGCCTATTTATATCGAACGTCTCGGGACGTTAAATGTGGATGCGGTGCTAAAGGAATTCACCGTCGAAGAAATCGTCAAGCAGAGAATGCGAATGCAAGGGTACTTGCTCAAAGTTTTGTTGCCCGAAATGGCAAAGCGTCCTGGTTGCATCGCTCGCGATAAGATTATACACGTCATCGATATGAAGGGGGCGTCATCTAGACTTTTATCGTCTTCCACGTTTGCCGTGTTCCGTCAACTGCAAGAAGTCGATAAGAATTTCCCAGAGTTTTTGTACAAGACATATCTCGTGAACGCCCCGCTCGGCGTCCGCATGATTTGGGCGACTTTCGCGGCCATGATTCCAGCTCGAGTGCGAGCAAAAGTTCGTATTTATGGACCGCTTTCGGGGGCGCGATTGAAAAAGTTTGCCGCAATGTTTGGCAACGAGAACAACGTACCCGATTTCATCGGCGGTAAGTGTAAGCGCAAGCTCTTCGATTGTCCCCCGTGGAACCTCGTCCACATGAACGATTTCGACTTTATCGGATGGGAGCAATTGAATCGCAGCATGTCTTTATCGCTGAGCGCGTCGCGACGAGACTCGCCATCGATGGAATTCTCGCCGTCGAAACGCTCAAAGACCATGCGGCGCCTCTTTTCAAAGAGTAAGAGCGATTCGAAAATCAAATCACTGTGAGCGCGAGTATACAATAGTTGTGTGATGTTACTCTTCACAAGCGTCAGTCACATGGAACTTCACATGCCGACTCATGCGTCTCGCAGCCTCCTCGGTCATTCTCGCCGTCCTCGCCCCGTCTGCGAGCGCTCTGCGCGTCGCGTTTCTCGGCGATACCGGCATCGGTAACGACCGCCCGAGCGATCCTTGGACGAATTACAGAGGAGAAACCGTGCAGCCCAGTTACCAAGTGGATGACGTCGAGTGTAAAACGTTCGATGGACAGTACTGTGGTCAATACTCCAGAGCGAAGGATGTGTTTAGACTCGCTCGCGAATCCGGTGCGGACCTCATCGTCCACGCTGGGGATTTAGATTACGTCAGTAGCCCGCGTTCTTGGCTCAGATTTCTCACCGAACACGTCTTTCGACACGGCGTCAGAGGTTACGTCGCGACCAAAGGCAACCACGACGTCGACGGATGGGACGGCGTCGATGATCTTTGGTCCGGGCCGGAAGGGTATCAAGCCATCTTGTCCCGACAAATTCCGAGAGGGTCGACGTTCCGTGGAAGTTACGGAGAGGATGCGTGGATGGAGATGGACGGCGTTCTGTTTGTGTTTTCAAGCGTCGGATCTGAGCGACCGGGAGAAAGCGCGAACCAAGAACACTATCGATTTCTCGAGGAAGCGCTTCGGCGGGATGCGAAATGGAAAGTATGCGTGTGGCACATGACGATGAATTCTTTACAATCGAGTTACAAACAGGATGCCACAGGGTACAGATCTTATGAGCTTTGCCGGACCGCAGGAGCTTTCATAGTCACAGGGCACGCCCACACGTACAGTCGATCGTACACAATGAAACGGTTCGGAACCAAAGTGTACGGTTTTACGCGTGGAGACCTCCAAGTCGACAATTGGAACTACGACGAAGTTTCACTACGCCCCGGGGAAGACAAAGGCACGACCGGCGTCGCCGTTGTGGGCATCGGGGGCTATAAAAACGAGGCCCAACTCACCGATTCTGGAATCTGGGCCAAAGTGTACTCGACATCCTGTCTTCAAGACTCAGGCACCTCGTGTCAACGCGCCCGCGACGCGAACAAATTCGGAACACTCATTTGTGATTTCAACGCCGATTCCGACCGCGCCCCGTGTTGGCTCGCCACCGTTGCGCGTCCCGGCGCGTCGCGCGATCGCAGAATGCAGCGAATCGAAAACGTTCGAATAGACGAATTCACCCTTCGTCGCCGCGGTTAATTCACCCTTCGTCACCGCGATCCGATTGGAGGCATTTTAGAATATTGAAATGATTGACGACGTTTTCACTCGTCTGCTTTCTAACAGCGCAATCGCGCGATGCGATCCGTTGCGTGCGTCGAGTTTGCTCCAAAAGTCAACTTTTTCTTCGCGCAGTTCCAACTGTAAATGAAATGATGACGTGGACACGTGTCGAAAATAACAGAATTATGAGAATAATTTCTGAGAATTAATCGCGACGCGTCACAAAGCGACGTTCACACTTCGCGCGCATTCGTTAGTACTCGAAGACGAAAAGTAACCATCATGTTCACCATCGCATCGACGACGACGGCCCGTCCGGCGCTTCGCGCTCGCGTGACGAAGCGCAATACGTCGACGAGAATTACAATCGTGCCGAAATCTGCCAATTCCGTTCAAAGAATGGCGCCAGTCAAGGTGCGTCTTTATCACAAGTGTACATCATGCTATTCGACGACTTGTTGACGTAAAATGAATCCGAAAAACTGACGCGTGAGTATCCTTTTGTAGACTGAAACGCGCGAAGTGGCGCAGGTCGCAGCCAAGGCTGTGGCGCCGCCACCGCCGTCCAAGTGCGTTTCCGAAGCGCAATACGTCCAAGCGGCGACCATCGTCTTTGGTGTTTATTCCCTCCAGATGCTCTTGATCCCGGCGAAGATGATCACTGATCACTTCAACGCTACCGCGGATCAAATGACGCAATTCTGGATCCGGGGAACGTCTGTTTTCAGCTTTGCGCTCCTGTACTGCTGGCAGCTCATGCCGGTTGCCGCCGCGGCAAAAGTTGCCCTCTGGGCCTCCGCCGGCTGCGGTCTCCTCTACCCGTGGAACGCCAAGTTTAACCTCATGAAGCACAATTTCAGCATCAAATACCCGATGCATTACGTGCCGGAGGTTCTCATGGCGGGTCTCACGCTCGTCGGTACCTACGTTGTCTACTTGTAAATTTTGCAGTGCGAAATTTCGAGTGACGAACGCCAGGGGCATACAATAACAACCCGTGTTTGGGTCGGCACGCGCGTCGTACGCGCCTGTGCTTGTAAATAAAATATAACATCACGCACTTCGTTGGAGACTATCAAAACACCGCGTCGCGCGGTACATCGCCACTTCGCTTGTTTGATGGAACTTTTTAGAGAGTTGACGCGCCAGAGAAAAACCCAACCACCTCATACGCCGATGCGCGCTCTCGCCGCTCCCACGCGTCCCGCCCTCGCGGCGCCGCGCGCGACGGTACACCGTGATGCGTGTCGACGCGCCGATCGCGTCCCGCGACAACGTTTCAACGCCGCGCGTGTTGTGTCCGAAGGCGACGATAGCTCACACGTCGTGCTCGTTGGGTACGCCCCGAGCGAGGTTCCTCGCGTCACCGAGCTCGTCGACGCGCTTCGCGCGGCGATAGAGGATTCGGGAACAGCCGTTGGACCGGTTCGCGTCGTCGGCGTCGACGATGGGGCGCTCGGGAAGACGCTGCACGAGGCTCTGGAGACGTCAGGCGAGGGCGAGGCTATGTCAGGAAGTGGAGGGTTTGGAACGCCGCGCGTCGTCATGCTCGATGGCGACGGAGCGAAGACGCTCATGCCAGATTTGAAGTTGGAGATGAATGAGGAAGGGTTTGAGAGCGCCGTGTTCGGGGTTTTCACGGATAAGTTGACCAAGCTGCCGCTGGGTATGGTGGCGAAGAGCGTCGTCGAGGCGCACGAGAGGTATTGGAACCTGAAGCCGACGACCGAGGCGGATTCGTACGACGTGGAGAAAGACGTCGACTTTGATTACGACGGTGAGTCGGATGTATGGGATCTTGAAAAGGTGACTACGGCGATGGCGGTGGCTATGGACCGCGCGGACGTTTTGGACACTGCGAGCGTGGCCAAGGGTGAGGAGCGTCTGAGAAGCGATGCATCGCACGTCGTCGCCGTGGACGGGGTCGTGGGAGAGCCCCTTCGAAAGGCTCTTCTCGATGCGCTGACGGAAGTCGACTACGATCACTACAACGAACCCGGTCCACCCGAAGGAAAGTGGAACAGAGAGATGCGAGACGGGCTCGACGGCGCCGACGGCGAATCTCCTCCTCCGAGTTGGGGTCTGAGCCCGGAAACTCTGGATGAGATGATGAAAACGGACGCTGTGCGCACCTTCCGCGCGCGTCTCGCGGCGTTGTACCCTGAGTACGATATCCGTACGATGCCAGCCGACGCACTCGAGCCAGACGGTATTCCCGGCGCATGGGGAGGTTCGAGCATCTGTTCCGCCGTCGGGAACGCGGCGGTGTACGGCGACATGTTTCACTGGCACTTAGACATGGATCCTAGCCAACTCGATCCGTCGGCGCCGTGGGTCGAGCGCTTCGGTTCTTACGTCAACCGCGAGCGCGGACGGCCATTGTTCGTATCGGCCATGGTGTATCTCAATCCGGGTCCGTGGCCAGCGGCGTTCGACGCGGAAACCTTATTCTTAGACCCAGGCACTGGCACGGGCGTATTCGTCCGCCCGCAGCCCGGCAGAGTGGTGCTCATGGATCAGGACATTTTACATCGAGTCTCCACGCCGAGCCAAATCGCCGGTCTTCCGAGGTACTCCTTCGTCCTCAAGTTGTGCTTCTTCCCGAAGCGCGTCGACGCCCCGCAAAAGATGACGCTCATCCGTGAAGCTTGGGGCGAGCCGTGCCTTTTTGGCACGGCGGCCGGTCACGTCGGCGGCGAAGAAATCTTCCAAGAAGATGACGACTGCGATCCCGAGCTCGAAGACTGCGACCTCTGGGCGTTGGGCGGTGTGTACGCGTCCAACGATGAGTACTACTACGAGGGCGACGAAGAGGTAGAGGCAGAGGTGTGAGCTCATTCTGTATCCTCGGCGGCGCGCGTGCTTCTTCCTTCGCGGATAGCGATTCTAAAACATTGTATTTAATGAAACCACATTCATTTGTCATCTGCGTACAGCCTGGGCTCTCACGCCCACCTCGACCACACAAACACGCGTTGTCGCACCTCTTTGCGAACGACTGGTCATCGCTGCCGCGACGCACGAACGCGCGCGACGATGTCATCCATTTCGTCTGCGCATCAATCCCTCGCGTCGCGCACGCGATTCACGAACGCGACCTCGAGAACCCGAACGACGTCGGTTCGACGTCATCGGATAAACCCGACGCGACGCGACGCGACGCCGCGCGGGACGGACGAACGGAAGCTTGCGAGCGACGCGGAGGAGTTCGCGCGAGGCTTACTTGACGCCGATGGGGCAGAGAACGCGATTGGTGTCGAGACGGAGAGCGATGAGGTTGAAGTGAGACGCTGGAGCGCAAAGGTGTCGTCGCTCTCGGCTGAGGTCACTTCGTTGACGGCGGATTTAGACGCGTGTTACGCGCGCGTGTTCGATGGGATAGAGCTACTTGATGTAGATGCGGCGCCGATTGGGCGGACGTTCGAGGAGTCGATGACGGAGACGGCATTCAGGGAGCTCGGTGCAAGAGAACCGGAAACTGCCCGGGCGTTGCTCGAGAGAGCCGAGAAGGATACCGCAAGTTGGTTGGCGTTTCAGAAGAGCGTTCACTCGATAAAAGCGCGCCGCGATCGCACGAGGGATGCTTTAGCCGATGCGGAGAATTCATTGGCGCTGGCAAAGCGTGGAGGCGTTGGATTTTTGAGCGCTCCATCGGTCAAGTCAACGAGAGCGCTCGAGGCAAGAGAGGGAACGCGGAAAATCGTCTTGCTCAGCGGTTTCGAGAGCTTCAACGTCGCGCTATACAAGGCTGCGGCTCGAGATTTGAAGAAGAGGTATCCACACGTCGATTTGTTGGTGTTTAGCGATCGGGATATCGATGGAAAGCGCGACGAGTTGGAAGCGGCGCTGGACGGAGCAGATGTTTTCTTTGGTTCTCTCCTCTTTGATTACGATCAGGTTGAGTGGCTTCGCTCCCGCATCGCTGACGTCCCATTGCGGTTCGTCTTCGAGTCGGCGTTAGAGCTGATGAGCTGCACGTCGGTGGGATCGTTCCAAATGGCGGCGCCAGGAGGGAAAAAGGCGGGTCCGCCACCCGCAGTCAAAGCCGTGTTGGCCAAGTTTGGTAGTGGGAAGGAAGAGGACAAACTCGTCGGTTACCTTTCTTTTTTGAAAATCGGTCCACAGTTGCTCAAGTTTGTTCCGGGTGATAAGGCTCGCGATTTGAAGAATTGGCTCACCGTGTATGCGTATTGGAACCAAGGCGGCAAGGAGAATGTCGAGGAGGCGTTCGCGTTTCTCGCTTCCGAGTACTTGCAACCTCCGGGGCAGGAGAAGAAGGAGCAATCCTTCATCGAGAAGGTTTTCGGAGTTGGATCGTCGGCTCCGAAGCCGCCGGTGGAAACTCCCGCGTTGGGGTTGTATCACCCACAGCGCGAGCGTGAAAAGCAGCCTTACTTTGAGACGATATCGTCATACCTAGATTGGCACGCTCGCATGCAACCTGGCGTCGTGCCTCCAGACGCTCCGCGCGTCGCTGTGCTTTTGTATCGCAAGCATGTCATCACGAAACAGCCTTATCTTGCCGACTTGGTCGAGTCATTCGAGCAGTCGGGCGTTTTACCGATTCCGATCTTCATCAACGGTGTAGAAGCGCACACCATTGTGCGAGATATGTTGACTTCAGATCACGAACAAAAACAACGTAAACAAGGCATCATCGAGGTTGATTCCCTTAAATCCGATGCTACCGTAGTCGACGCCGTCGTCAGCACGGTTGGTTTCCCGCTCGTCGGTGGCCCGGCGGGAAGTATGGAAGCTGGTAGACAAGCTGAGGTTGCGCAAGGCATCCTCGGGGCGAAGAACATTCCTTACTTTGTCGCCGCGCCCCTGTTGATTCAAGACATCGCGTCCTGGGTGCGAAGTGGTGTGGGCGGTTTGCAGAGCACGATTCTTTACGCTTTACCAGAATTAGACGGCGCGATTGATACAGTGGCCCTCGGTGGCCTTTGCGGAGACAACATTTACCTCACTCGCGAACGCGTCTTTGCTCTGGCGAATCGCTTGAAGCAGTGGCATGCATTGCGCAACTCCAAACGAGATGAACGCAAGATTGCAGTCATGATGTACGGTTTCCCTCCCGGTGTGGGTGCGACTGGTACGGCTGCGTTACTCAACGTACCTAGCTCATTAGATGCCATGCTCGCCTCGCTCAAAGATCAAGGATACGATCTTGGTGATGCCGCCGAGTTGCCAACTGGTGAATCCATTGTCAAAGCGCTTCGTCTACTCGAGGAAAACTCAACCATCATGGCTGGGTACGATGGTGCAGTGCAAGTGATTGAAAGCATGTCCGATGAACTTCCTGGCGTTACCGTGGCCGGATCGAATGTGACGCCGCAGCAACTGAAGAAGTGGTTGGCGTTCCCAAAGTCTTGGGGCCCGTCCGAGTGGGGTCCGATTCCATTCTTACCAGAGTCGGACGTCTTGATCAAGAAGATGGAAGCTGCCTGGGGTCCTCTGGAAAACTACATAGGCTTAGCGACGGCGCCAGGGAAAGGCAGTGTCGTGACTGGACTACAACTCGGCAACGTGTTCATCGGCATTCAGCCAGCGCTCGGCGTCGAAGGCGACCCGATGCGTCTACTCTTCGAGCGTGATCTCACGCCGCACCCGCAGTATGCCGCCTATTACAAATGGTTGCAGAATGATTTCCAAGCCAGCGCCGTTGTCCACTTTGGCATGCACGGCACTGTAGAATGGCTTCCAGGCTCGCCACTTGGCAACACGAGCCTCTCTTGGAGCGAGCAATTGTTGGGCGCAATGCCAAACGTCTACGTGTACGCCGCGAACAATCCGAGTGAAAGTATCATCGCCAAACGCCGAGGATACGGCGTTATCATTTCGCACAACGTGCCACCGTACGGCCGAGCCGGGCTCTACAAGCAGACGGCGCAGTTGAGGGAACTCTTGAATGAATATCGGGAGAACCCGACGGAGAACGCCGCACTTCGCGTGTCCATCCTTGACATGGTGAACGCGGCGGGCCTGGATAGCGATTGTCCATTCATCGACCCAGAGTCTAGTGAGGTCGTGCGCGTGACTCCAGATCTCGCTGATTCGCTAGAACAGGCGAGCTTTGACGAGTACGCAAGTGAGCTTTACACGTACTTGGGCGTGCTGGAGAATAGACTCTTTAGCGAAGGATTGCACTCGCTCGGCAGAGCGCCGACAGAAGAATCGATGGCTCAGTACCTGAACGCGTACTTTGACGGTGACATCAGCGAAGAAATCGTGCGCGAAATCGTCACTGCGAAATCGGGTGAGAGCCTCGACGAGATCAAATCCAGACTGGAGAAGACTTTCGATCTCTCCGTTCCTATTGACGCGCGCGACGCCATGGCGAACGAAGGCGCGACATCCACCGTCGGTGACAAGGTGACCGAAGCCGTCGAGATTCGCGACTTGCTCGCGCTTAACAGCGAAGAGCTCACTGGAATGCATCGCGCGTTGGACGGTGAGTGGGTACCGCCGGCTGTCGGAGGCGATCTTCTTCGGGACGGCAAGGGTGTGCTTCCCACCGGTCGCAACATTCACGCGCTCGATCCGTACCGCATGCCTTCTGCCGCGGCAGCCGCCAGAGGCGCGGCTGTGGCCGAAGCCATTTTGAAACAGCATCAAGAGGCAAACGACGGCGCGTACCCAGAGTCGGTGAGCGTGAACTTGTGGGGGTTGGATGCCATCAAGACAAAGGGCGAAAGCGTCGGCATTGTGCTCCAACTCGTCGGCGCTCGAGCGGTGAAGGAAGGTACCGGTCGAGTCGTGCGCTATGAGCTGATTCCGTTGAGTGAGATGGATGGGCGACCGCGCGTTGACGTGCTCTGTAACATGTCTGGCATTTTCCGTGATAGCTTTGCCAACGTGGTGGGATTGTTGGACGATTTGTTCATTCGCGCCGCTGAAGCGGATGAACCGCCAGAGATGAACTTTATCCGCAAGCACGCTCAGGAAATGGAGGCTGAGGGTATCGAAAACGTCACAGCACGTCTCTTTAGCAATCCACCAGGCGATTACGGATCAATGGTGAACGAGCGAGTCGGAACGAGCGGTTGGGAGGATTCGAGGGAACTCGGAGACACTTGGGCGTCTCGAAATGCCTACTCGTACGGCAAAGGTAGCGAACGAGGCACGGCGCGTCCAGAGGTTCTTCAGACGCTTCTTCGCACGACCGAGCGCGTCGTTCAGGAGATTGACTCAGTGGAGTACGGGTTGACGGACATTCAAGAGTACTACGCCAATACGGGAGCTCTCGTCGCCGCCGCCAAGGCGGCAAAGGAGGACGCCGGCGTTAAAGATCCATCCGTCGCCTGCTCCATTGTCGAAACCTTTGGCAAGGATGTTACACCGAAAGACTTGAATGAAACGCTTCGCATGGAATACCGCACAAAGTTGCTCAATCCGCGCTGGGCAATCGCCATGGCTGATCAGGGATCGGGCGGGGCGTACGAGATTTCTCAGCGAATGACAGCGCTCGTCGGCTGGGGCGCTACGAGCGGCTTTGCCGAAAACTGGGTCTACGACGGTGCCCACGAAACGTACGTCAAAGACGCCGAGATGCGCGAAAAGCTACGCAAATCGAACCCGCAAGCGTTCAGAAACGTCGTCAAGCGCATGCTCGAGGCGGCGGGACGCGGCATGTGGGACGCCGACGAAGAGACGCTGCAAAATTTACGCGAATTGTACTCCGACGTAGAAGACGAAATGGAGGGCGTCAGCCTGGCCAAGACTTCCAGATCCAAAGCAACCGCGTGAAGAACAAATGTAATACAAAATTCATAACAGTGTACGCTAATCGAACGACGGCACGGCTGACATCGGCGCATCCGACGCCTCTGGAGGGACGGCAAAGCTCAATTGCGCTTCGTCCTCCCCAGTCTCGCTCACAGGAACCTCAAACTGCACTCTCTGCAGCAAGCACACGTCATCCTCTCGACAGAAGTACACCGTGCAGTTCACACGCACCGCGTCCGCGTCACCCATCGCGTCGGGGTCCACTTTAACCTTTCGAGTCGCTGCGACGGGCTCGCCCTTCGCGTCGGCGAAGAGCTTCCCAGCATCTCCCCCGATTACCTCAAACCTCGAATTCGCCCCCTCCGTGAAGTGATACCCGATCGGCAGTCTAATCGTAAATTCAATCTCGCCTCCGTCGCGTCGAATCGCCCGTTCCGCCCGAACCGTCGCCATCGCGCGCGCCTCGCTCGGTCCCACCCCGCTCGCCCAACCGACCGCTGCGACGCAAGACGCCCCGGCGAACCGCATCATCGCCCGTCTACGCCCCGTCACCGCCATCCCATCGATCGACGTCGGCCGCGCATCGTTCGTTTCGTTTCGCACCGTCCGCGACGACGCCGACGACGCCGACGACGACCAATCCGGCCAGACGACGCCCGCGTAATCGACAGCTGATGTCGATGATGTCGTCGCTTCGTCAACCGTCGCCAGACGCGCGACCGCCGACCCGACGTCTCGCGCGCACGCGCGATTCGGATTCGCGCGCGGTGATCGGGAAGACACCGCGCATGATGTCCTCCCGACGAAAGCCGTCCCGGCACCCGCGCGCGTCGTCGTCAACATCGTCACGTGCGTGTCTCACTATGAAGACGGAAGCAAACCAAAATATTCACACATTTCGCACATTCACTATTAAGATCATTTTAACCCATATAAAATAAGGAAACCACGTGTTCCGTATTATAAACCCTAGTCTCCTATACCCTAGGTCTATCCACAAAAAATCACGCATCGGCGCGCAAACACGTCGTCTCGACGACGACGACGACGCGCGTCGACACACCGCGGCTCGGTCCAGAGTCGACCATCGCGACGCGCGCGTCGGTCGTCTTCCCCGCACCGCACCGCATCGCGCGTTGAGCGCATCGACGAGTCGGAAACACCACTCGAGTCGAGTCGAGACACTCGGTCGAGGGGTCCACAGAACGATGGCGGCGTGGACGTCGGCGTCGATGCGCGCCGCCGCGACTGGACGCGCGACGCCGACGACGACGACCCCGACGACGATGACGACGACGACGACGCGAAGAATCATCGTCGCGAGACGGTTCGCTGAACCGACCGGCGATGCGCGAGGCGAACCGATGACGATGCGTGGTCGCTCGACGACCGCGAGGGCGAGCCGCAAAACGACACCCAGAAGGTCGTACGAAGAAGATGACGACGAGGACGCGTGGGCGGACGGTACTTGGGACGACGACGACGCGACGGGTGATGAAGGCGACGAAGCGGATGCGCAATCGTCGGCGTTTGCAGAGTCTTCGCGGGGGAACGGCGGAAGACGCGGGTGGAGAGGAAACGGGCGAGCCGCCGGACGAGGGTCGTACGAAATCGTGGAGGGACCGCGAGGGGAGGTGACGACGAGACCGTCCATGGATGAATCGGATGGTTTGAGCGGGTCGATCGCAGTCGGGGTTGGTGCTAGAGCGATGTCGGCGGGGACGGATGGGCGCGGTGGTTCGGAAAGAGGTGATGGACGACGGTCATGGAGACGGTCGGGAGGGTCGGACGGACGCGGCGGGAGAGGTAGCGGCGGCGGCAGGAAAGGATTGTCGTCCTCCTACGGGGCGTTGGAGAGAGCTTTGCGAGACGATGATGGTGAGGATTCGTCGAGCGCGGCTTGGGATTTGAATGATGAGATGTGGGCGAATGATGCGGCGGTGATGCTCCGGGCAGCCGATACCGGGGAGGCGCCGGCGGCGCTCGAGGCGTTGCGTCGGATGAAAAAGGTGGGTGAACGGGGTGGTGTCGCCGTGCCTTTGGCGTTTTATAACATGACGCTTCGGGCGTGTAAGAGATCTCGACCGCCGGCGAGCGGGGACGCGACGCGTTTGTTGAAAGAGATGCGAGAGCAGGGGCCGGGGCCGGATGCGAGGACGTATCACGAGGTTATCGCGGCGTACGCGCGAGCGCTCGAATGGAGGCTCGCCGAGCAGACGTTCGAAGAGATGAAGAGAGACTTTAAGGGTCGAGGCCCGACGTGGTATCCGAGCGTCCGCGTTTACACCTCGCTCATCAGCGCTTACGGTAAGGGTGGGCAGTTTGAAAAGGCACGAGATCTCTTCGACACGCTTGTTCAGAATCCTCAGGTGCAGTTAGACACGGGTGTGTACAACGCGTTGCTCTCCGCGGCGGTGAACTCTGGAAGGTACAAGGATGCGGCTGGAATCTTTGAGCGCATGATGAACGATGGTGTCAGACGCAACGTGACAACGTACAACGGGATGCTCCAATCGCTCGGTAGACAGCGTCGCATTCGAGACATGGAGACAATGTGCCAGTCGATGCAACATGCCGGCGTGATGCCGAACGAGACGACGTACAGCACCCTGATTACGGCTCATGGAAACAGTGGAAACATAAACCGCGCGCTTGAGCTCTTACACCAAGTGATCATCGCGCCGCGACTTCACGCGACGTCTGTCATTTTCAACAGCGCACTTGGCGCGTGCGTCAAGGCGGGAAGTTTGGAGGGTACGCAACAAGTGTTGCGCGTCATGACGAGCGAAGGCGTAGTATCGACGCTCGTGACGTACAACACGTTGCTCATGGAGGCGAGCGCCCAACGCGATTGGCCGCGAGCCATGGCGTTGTACAAGGAGCTTCTCGTCGCTGGCTTTGAGCCGGATACGATTACGCTCGATTGTCTCTGTGGCATTGAAAAGCTCCAGGCTCGTCGAGAGCAAGCGCTTCAAGAAGAAATCGCCCGTGCCGAGCGCGATGGTACCGAACTTCCAGAGTGTGAGCGGGTTTGTGACGTCAACGACACACCTGTCGGTGACCTGCCGATGCTCATGCGCCAGCTCGCCGACGACAAGGACATCGCAAAGATTTCTGGCGCTAAGGGACATGTGTGCGACGCCCTTCTCAGAGTCCTTCACGTCAATAATGAAAACGCTGAGGTTGAAGACACTTTCCACCAAATGGTCGGGCAAGGCATCCCTAGAACAGTTCACACGTACAACTCGTTGTTAATCTCGTACGAGGCACGGAAGGAGTGGCAAAAGGCGGGCGATGCCATGGCTCAAATGACGAGCGAAGGCATCACGCCAAACGCCCTCACGTTTGACGCCCTCATCGACGTATGCGAGGAGATGGGACAGTGGGACCGAGCGACTTCATGGCTCGAACAAGCTCAAGCGGCTGGACACTTTAGATGCGAGGATGATCTCGGTGTGTTGGACTTGCACCGCATCCGCTCCGCGGGCACGGCGCAATGCGTCCTTCGCTGGTGGTTGCGCCGAATGCGTCAGCGTGCCTTGGCCCCGCTCGACGTCCGCGCCGCCGGTAAAGGCACTCGCGCTCTCGTCTCTGGACTCACCGCCGGCAAGAATGAAATTCCGATTGACATTCGCGACTTGCCAGAGCAAATTCAAGTCGTCACCGGATGGGGCAAGCACAGCACTGTGTACGGCCACTCACCCGTCAAGGAGCGCACAGTCGCCACGCTCGGTCGACTCAACTCGCCATTCGCCGTTCCACAGTCCAACATCGGCTGTCTCATCGCCGATCGCGGCGCTGTGAGAACCTGGCTCGTGAGAGACGAGCTTCTCTCGCTCGTCCGATTTTTAGGCGGCAACAAGGACGCATTACGCAGAAATTTCAACCCCGAGAGCGGACCAGTGAGCGCGCGCGCCACCAAGTGAGCGGCACGACGCGAAATACGATGAAATCCATAATAACCATCGCGTCCCGATCGGGGGTGATTTCCGCGTTCACATTCAAACAACGACGACGACGACAACGACAACGACAACAACAACAACAACTTATAGCACGCGACGCGCGACTTTGTGTAGTATTCATATTCAGTTCAAGACGAAACATCGTACACTGTTTGTCCATGTAATCAAATCCAAAAAGCGAAAAGCATCACACGACGCGCGAGCGCCGCACAACGCCGCCGCACGTTGACTCGGTACCCCGCGATGACCTTCGCGACGACCACGACCACGACCACCGTCGTCACCGCCCGACGATCGACGGTGCGTTCATACATCGCGACCGCTGCTCGCGACGACGCGCGTCACGACAGGGTCTCGACGCGAACACGATGATTTTCGGTGACGTCACGCGCGTGTACTGACGACGCCTCGTCGCTTTTCGCGCGCATCCAGGCTCTCTCGCGCCGACAAAGACGCTCGGTGCCGACAAAGACGCGTGCGTCGCAAGATGATGACACGGCGGCGGATTCCTCGTCGTACCGGGCGCAAGAACAACCCGAACTCGATGGGTTGCTTGGTAAAATAGTGAGCAACCTTCCAGACGGACGCAAGGAAACCGCTCCGGAATCCTACGGGTCGCGTCCGGAGAGTAAAACACTCAAGGAAGGACGATACGCTCGCGGGGACCCGATTCGTTCCGGACAAGTGCGGGAGGATACGATCCGGGGCGAAGATTTTGAGGTGGTTGAGAGCGGCCCGGGCGTGGGCACGCTCGTGACGCTGGCGGTGGGCGGCGCCGTGCTCTTCGGCGTGTATAAAGTGGTGACGCTCTTGGGCGAAGAACCCGTGGCGCCGAGGAGAACCTCGGGGAGAATGCCAGCGAGTGATAATCCGGAAGTCGCGGCGGTGGCTGTCGCGCGCGCGGCGGTGGTGGTGGACGCCGGCGCGTCGGCGTCGGATGTGGCCCCGGCGGTTGAAATCGGCGCGTGAGCGCGTGCGTGTTCCAATCATTCGGCGCCGATGATATTTGCATCCCGTTGATTCTAGCATATACAAGTAATAAAGACACACAAACCAACCTCGCACATTCACCAAAGGAAGCGCATCGCGCGTTCGCGTTCGATGGATTGGATATGTAAAACTGTCTGGAGCACGACGCGGCACGAAAAGGGGCCCTCCCTCAAAAGTAACCAACTTCAGACTTTGGCGACGCCATGCGCGCAACTTCTCTTCGCGGATGCCCCGTGACGGCGAGGAGAACGGCGACGAGACTTACGCGGAAGAATCGCGCGCGCGATGTCGCGCGTAAAGGCGATCTAGGGGGCGCATACGGCGACGTGAGTAACGAGCGTTGCCAGCGCGATTTTCAATTACATCTGCGCGTCTCGTTGGTTTGAAACGCGGCCTGTGCGGATGCGGCTAAGGATGCACGACGATGGATCGCGCATGGATAGTCGGTGTTGACGAATGATAGTGCGACGGCCGTTGCCGATGCGCGAGGAATCGTGACTGACGGGTGCTCGTTGTTTTCTTTCGCGAATGCTTAGAGTTTTGGCGACGTTGACGCGCTTCTCATGAACTATTTCACTTTTCGCGCTCTAAAAGAGACGCTGGCGCAGATGCAGGAGACAGACTTGTCTCCCGGTAAAGGGGAGTACAAGTGGCTGTACAATTTCGCAGCGGCGGAGTATCAGAACCGAGGGGATGAGTTTATACAAAAGCTATTCAAGGAGGGCCGCAGCGACCATGCACAGCGGATACTCGCACAGCGCGTCGTTTTGCTCAAGAGATGGACGTCGTACTTTAACCGTGGACGTGGAAGCGATAAGTGTTACGAAAAGTTTGAGTCGAAAAACCTAGAGCTTCTTCGCGAACAGCTGTTTTGCACGGTGAATTTGAGCGACGATGCGTTGGCGACCAACGAGTGCGACGAGCCGATGCTTTACAGGAAGATTATTGAAGACGCTGACCAAGACGAAAACATTTAGTTGCCCGTATTTATCATCGTTATTGTTCTGTTCCACGTTACGCGCTTGACGAGACGTGTTTTGTAAGTTACTTTAGCTTGAGCCACAAATTCGCCATTGTATTTTCTTGGGACCATGTGACCATGTGGACACTACGACGGCATTTCTTGCCTCTCGTCGGTGTCAAGAGTTGACGAGTTGTGCGTGTGCGAACGCGTTCATGGTGAGCCTGCGTGTCGCCTCTCTCTTCAGCGGGATTGGTGGTCTCGATCTCGGCCTCCGTGAGGCGGGGCACACTCACGTTCTCCTCTGTGAACATGATGCGCATTGCAAACAAGTGTTAACGGCCAGGTTCCCGGGCGTCCCGTTAGTGAACGACGTGAGTGAGGTATTGCCCTTTATGATCGAAGATGCCGATTTACTCGTGGCTGGTTTCCCGTGCAACGACTGCTCTTGCGAAAACCAACAACGCCCGGGCTTGGAGCACGGAGTGGCAACGCGTTCTGTTGCCCACGTGTTTCGCCTGTTGGAATCAAAGCGCACGCCATGGGTGCTCCTGGAAAATGTAACCGGTCTTTTGAAGTATCACAATGTCGAAAACAAAGAGCAGCGACCCGCCATTGATTACATTGTGACTGAACTTGAACGCCTCAACTACCGCTGGGCGCATCGTGTGGTGGATTTACTCTCCTTCGGCACCCCACATCGCCGGCGCCGAGTTTTCATAGTTGCCTCACAGCACGGTGATCCTCGAGATGTGTTGTTGAGTTCCAATGCAATGTGTCAAGGACAGTGTATCAATCTAGACGAAGGAGCGAAAGAGTGTTGGCAGTGTTTCATCACGCCACCGACTAGAGATCCTGAAATGTTTTCTGCAAGTGTCGATCTAGGTGAAAAGAGGCGACCGCCGCTCAGCTTTGTCTTGCAGACTCTTACGACGTCAAATGGGCGTCGTACGGCCATCGCGACGAAGATGAACGAGGAAAAGGCGCAATTGTCCATGCTTAGCATTGAAGACGCAGAACGACTGATGGGTTTCCCACCAGGATACACTGAACCAGCGTATCCTTTACGCAGACCGAATGAACGAATGCCCGTGTACGACGTAGATTTGCAGACTTTCCGAAGATTTTCTTTGCTTGGACTCGCATGTGCAGTGCAACAAAGTCGATGGCTCGGCGAGCGATTCGCGGATCCATACAAGGTGAAATTTGCATTCGATGCCCTCACCGAGCCATTTGAAAGTTCCTGTCCGGGTCCAGCCGCAACTGACCGATCCTCAAAGGCTTGGCCGTTGGCCGCTTACAACATGTTGGTCGATAAGGACGAGCCGCAATGGCACGGTCGCCGCCGGGTAGCACCTGATTTGGTCACTGAATTCCCCGTTATTCGAGCATTCGAGGATCTCGGCTCTTTTTGCGGCAACACAATTGGAGTTAAAACTCCGCGAGTTGAGCTTCGCGACGGGTACCTGCGCCGATTGGAGTTGAATCACAAAGATGTCGACGCATCAATACTCGAAGCGCTCGATGTGTCGACGAACTATCGCGAAAAACCACCCGAAACACCACCTAGCAGGAGGGCCAAGGCGTCCGCTCTTGACGCATTTGATGGCGAGAAGGAAGCTTCCGATTCTGAAGAATACTTTGAGCAATCTACCGATGAAGACGAATCTACCGATGAAGACAATCACACGAAGAATGTGAAGAAACGCAAGGCGGGACATGAAACGGATGACGATGATGGACTCGACGAACACGGCCAAACAAAACACGGGCGCTGCGTGTGGGTAAAATGGCAAATCGCGAAACAGAAGTCGATGTATTGGCCGGCGGTCGCTTTGCATCCGATCAACGATCACACGGTCATTCCGAAGCAAGCACTCACCGAGCTTTCGGCGGCAGAGAAGCGCATCAAGCTGAATGACGACTACAGATGTGTAATCTTCTTTGGCGATAGACGTTTCGCTTGGGTAAAAGTGAACAAGATCTATCAGTTTGCGCGCTTTTACAATGAAGCGATAAAGCAGCCCATGTTCCGTTTCAAGACAAAGTTTGTTGAAGCTGTCGACGCGGCGCACGCGTGGTCAAATGCACGGAACCTTGAAAAGCCACTGAGCCCGATCGTTCTGCGAACGACGGCACATCTGATGAAGGATCCTACGCCATGCGGGGCGTGCGAATTTTGCATGTCCAAACCGCAGACGCGAAGAAGTCGCGGCAACACGCGATCGGCGAACAACCAAGCGCCTGAATTCCACTCGGCGTGTCCGCAGATCAAGGCTGTCGAGCTCGCACGACTCGGTCACATCGGTGCCACGCTCACACTGCGGAAACATTTCGCCATCGGACAGCGCATCATGACGTTCTGGAACACGGACAATAAATTCTTCGCCGGCACGCTCACGAGTTTTAACCCGCTCAAATTCTCATTCGGCATTGCCTACGACGACGGAGACATTGACGACGATTTCAAACCGTGGGCTGAAACTGTTTGCCTCGCGCAAGACTTGCCCGAATCCGAGCCTGAGGGGCCATCGACGCCGGCGCCGTCCTCGTTGAAACGAATCAACGCCCGCCAAGTCTTGGCTGACCAAATGGCTTCGTACATTGGCAAGCCCGCGGAGGTCTCTCTCGATTCCAAAACCATGCGTCGCGACGCACGCGGGGTTCCAATCACGCTCCAAAATTAGTATCTTGCTCTTCGATTCGTCTTTCCTCTCTTAGACGCGCGATGCGATGACCACGACTCGATGCAAATGTTCACTAATGATGTTCGATGAAATGTACAAAAGAACTTGACTCCAACAAACCCTCAAACACTCTGCCACACTTTGCGACGCCATGTCCTTTGCCGCGAGCGCGAGATCGTTTTGGAACCACCCCGCGGGACCGAAGACCATCTTCTTCTGGGCCCCGACGATGAAGTGGGGCATCACCGCCGCCAACGTCAAGGATTTCTCTCGACCGCCCGAGCTTTTATCCGTCCCTCAGCAAACGGCGGTCACGGTCACGGGACTCATCTGGTGCAAGTACGCGCTCGATATCACGCCGGTGAACTATAACCTCATGGCGGTGAACATGGTCATGGCGGCAACGGGGAGTTACCAGCTTTACAGACGTTTCATGTACGATTCGGAGGTTGCGGCGAAGGCGGCAAAGACGATGCCAGAGGGTGCAAAGGAGCGCGAGTGAGCGTCGGATGGAAAAAAAGAAAGAACCGACGCTTGGAGCCGCGCGTTGGACTAGCTGTAATACGAAATTCTTAGCATTCTAGATAAACTTTACTTGCTACTTTTACACGTCTTCGTTTCGGTTCGTTTCGTCTACTCTCACGGGCCTTTAAGCGTATGGGTTTGCTATTCTGCGGAAGACATTGAGGTGCGTCGATCCCGAGTTGCGTTCCACCTTTTGCCCTTCTTCCGTACCGGTGTAAAGAAGTGGAACGATTGGATCTGCGGCGAGATCGGCTTCACTGATGCGTTCAAACATCGGATGTGCAGACATGTGATCGGACATCCACTTACCCAGCTCTTCTACGTCGGTGATGGTGTACAAAATCCCGCCCTCCTTGAGCACGTACGCGTACTCGGCGAGGAGCGTGGTGGACACGATGCGTCTGCGATGATTCGACTGTTTGAAGTGCGGATCCGGAAACAAAAAGAAGAGCTTTTCCAGCTGCCCTTTCTCGAAATACTGCGGGAGGTTCTTCATCGCGTTCGCCCGCACGCACGAAATGTTTTCGTACGCCCCCGCGCCGTCCTGGGCGTGCTCCCGCCGAAGCGCCCGACACCGCTCCCGCACGTACTCGCTCACCTTGTCCCGAATCTCCATCCCCAACATCAACTTATCCGGAAACATCGGAGACATGCGCACTAAGAGCCCCCCGAACCCACACCCCACGTCCGCGAACCGCACTTTTTTCCGCTCCGCATCCGTCTCGGTATCCCCCAGCTTGCCGTAAAACTCTTCGTAGTGCTCTCGCCAGTCGCACTCTTCTGGTTTCTTTGGCGCGTAAAACGACCCGTCATTCAGCGGATTACAGTGCGCGCGCTGTCTAAAGTGTTTCTTCCTCGGAAGCGTCGTCCCGGTGTTATCCCCGGCGACGTAACTCGGTACCTATTCGTCGCGAGTTTCGCCATCGGCATCGCGCGCGCCGTCAGTGTCGGTGCTTTCTCGCTCTCCAAGTTAAGTTTTTTGTCGCGCCCATGCACTGTCGCCATGCACCGCCCGCGTTCGCTCGCTCGCACCTCTATCGTCGTCCCACCGTCACCCACCGCCACGGTTTTCGTCTTCTCCACCCGCGTCGTCCCCCGTCGTCGGCTCGGGTCCTCCATCCGCCGAGACCGACACCGACACCGAGACCGAGACCGAACCGAACGAACTCTGGCGAGCGCGACCGACCGACCGCCCCGATCGATTCGGCGACGACGGACGGATGGGGGACCGGTGAACCACTCCACTCGCGCGAAGGGACGTTTTCACCGATCGACGCGATGCCTCCGAGCGCGTTTTCACCCGATTAACAAAAACGACGACGATCGACGATCGCGCGAGGGCGACGACGAATTCGAGGACGAATCCGAGGACGAATCCGAGGACGAATCCGAGGACGCGTATATGCGTGTGTATGGACAAACAGTGTACATGTGAACATTCGGGTAGAGATCAGGGGCCGACCGGTTGGCGCGACCGACCCCGCGTAAGGCGTCACACGATAACGCTGGGCGATGACGATGACGACGACGCTCGGCAGCAGAACCACGGCGACGGCGACGGTGTCGTCGTCCCGACGCCAACACCGCGCGACGATGGCGCGCCGCGCGACGCACGTCGTCGTTCGCGCCGAAGAAACATCCACGAGCGGTGCGTGTCGAAACGCAGTCGAAACGAAACGAAACGCGCGCGAATGAAAGCGTCGAGACGACGCGCGGGAAATGCGCGCATCGCGTGCGCGCGGGCGAACGCGAGGGGGACGATTCCGAGGTCGCGCGGCGGGATGGACGCGGTGGATCGACCGGTGGATCGAATGGAGTCTTTTT
>Ga0255760_10000089_pt1 | contig 84402 bp, 77 predicted proteins | sample 071ome_25_FD_179960 | JGI IMG/M metagenome (GOLD analysis project Ga0255760, IMG submission 179960) | Coastal salt marsh microbial communities from the Groves Creek Marsh, Skidaway Island, Georgia - 071410BT metaG (version 2) | ecosystem: Environmental > Aquatic > Marine > Intertidal zone >...
AATAATAGTTTCCGCCATTTGTTTGGTGGCTCCATAGGGCGAAATAGTAGCTTTAAGGGGAGCCGATTCAGCTATGGGAACGGCATCAGGTTCTCCATAAACAGTACATGAAGAACTAAAGATGAGCGGTATTGACTGAAGAACTACTTCTTCAAGTAAATATATTAAACTGTGTAGATTGTTTTCATAATAGCGCAAAGGCTGTTCTACACTTTCTCCAACCGCCTTAAGAGCAGCAAAATGGATTATGCCATCAATATGCTTGTGTATTGAAAAAAGTGTTTTAACATCAATCTGCTTTTTTAGATCGAGTGCTTCAAAAGTTGGATTTTTCTTTGTGATGGACTCAATACGTTTGAGCACAGCAGGAGAACTGTTGGAAAAATTGTCCACAATAATAACATCATGCCCAAGCTCCAACAAAAGAATAGCTACATGCGATCCTATATAGCCTAACCCTCCTGTAACTACAACCTTCATTTTACGATTGCTCAAAGTGACCACCCCTCTCTATAATCTCTTCCAACAAATTGGTTGGCCTCCTCCAGATTGGTGATATTCATTTTAGCACCATCCCAGAGCAATTTTTTTCTTCCTATATAGGGGGCATTTTGACCCGTTCCTTTTCTTAACAAATAACTCCTAATGGCAATATTTCCCATCAAAACCGTTTCGGTTAAGGGAACTGAATAATCAAAAGAAGACGTTAAGGCTTTGTGTTCTTTTGAATTAAACCCGGCTTTGCAAGCTTGAATCCATTGATGCTGATGCCCAAATTCTGGCAGGTCAATTTTGGCAAGTTCTTCTCCTTCTTGCACAGGTTCTCCCGGTTTATAGAGCTTTGGGTTATTTCCATATACTCCGGAGGTTATCACCCCTTTTTCACCCACCATAATAATGCCATTTGATTCAATTTCAACATCGGGGGGCAATAGGTCCGGGTGAGAAGGACGAATGCCGCCGTCTGTCCAAACCATTTTAATTCGCTTGTTGTTTTTTGGGGTAGGATCAAAATGGAGAGTTACAGTGGCAGATGGAGGACATCCCTCTGGAAAATAGTTAGCCGTCCACATTTTTTCATAGATGGTTCCCACGCTACACTCTACATCTGTAGGGTAGTGAAGTGCCAAGGCTTTAAAAGGGATGTCAATAATATGACAGCCCATATCGCCTAGCGCTCCGGTGCCATAATCCCACCAACCTCTCCAATTGAAGGGATGCATATTGGGGACATAGTCCGTTTCAGGGGCTGGACCCAGCCATAAATCCCAATCCAATGATCCTGGCTTTAAACTTGAATTGGCTTCAGGCTTTTTACCACCTTGTGGCCATACAGGTCTGTTGGTCCAAACATAGACTTCTGAAATGAGTCCAATTTCTTTATCATTGACCCACTTTTGAACTTTTAATTGCTCTGGATTAGAAGCACCTTGGTTACCCATTTGTGTAACCCGTTGTTCTTTTCGGGCCAGATTTTGAAGCCAACGGGCTTCTTTAATATTGTGTGTTAAAGGCTTTTGAACATATACATGCTTTCCACTTTGCATGGCATGAGAGGCAATTACGCCATGGGTATGGTCAGGGGTTGAGATGGTGACAGCATCCAAATCTTTTTCTTGATCCAAAAGCGTTCTAAAGTCTTGGTAAAACTTAGCTTCTGGAAAACGTTTGATGCTTTGTTTAACACCGTGATCTCCCTGGAGGTCAACATCACACAAAGCGGCCACACGGGCCTGCCCTTTCCCCCAAGCATTTTCTAAATCACTGCGTCCTTTTCCACCAACCCCAATGCCGGCGATATTTAACTGATCACTTGGTGGTATATAGCCTACACCACCCAAAACGTGCCGAGGGACAATAAAAATGCTGCTGGCAGTTAGGCCTTTTTTAATAAATTTTCGTCTTTCCATGAGTTTTCTCTTTTCAGGAGAACAGGAGCCCTTAGAGCGATCGCGTTTTCCTATCAATTCAATTTCATGAAAAGTACAAAATTTTCTTTTTTAAGGGAATTGTTAAGGCACTAAAAAATCCTTTTTCCATCCTTGAGAACCCGCTATAAATCGGGCTCGTTGATGCTGCGGTCTACTCAATTGGAGTATTTCAATAGTCTTGGCTTCAAAAACCAAACGCATAAAATAATTTTGATGCGACTCATAGAGCAGTTCAATTTCCGGTTCAAGCAAGGAGCCAGGAGCCAAACTGGTCGTATAATCTTTTTGGGCTGAAGGGGGTAATTTTAAAAATAATGCCTTGGGAGCATCCTGCTGCACTAACTCGGCTTCTACAATGAGCTGAATTTGTTTTTTGGGATGATAAAAAAACAACTGTACATTCTTTTGATGTTGCAAGTCCTTTACCTTATTGGAACGAGCATCAGTATAGAGGGTAAATGTAAAATGCTGTACATCAAAATCTCTTAAAACCACCATTCGGGTTTTGGGCAATCCTTCTGCATTAACGGTTGCCAAAGTAAAATAGCGAAAAGGGTGCTTTTTATCGTTTTTAGCCCGAATCCAATGGTCTTTAGCAAGGTTAAAAAGCGTCTCTAAGGTCATATTTTACCATTTAATTTCTTCCAAGCCATAACGCGTTCAAGAGCGTTTTGCTGAATATCGGCCCAAAATAAATTGATATCGGCAAAGTGGTAGTTTTTGATAAATGATAACCAAAACCGCTTCGGAATTTTGGGAACACTGGCCCAAATCATACCATCAATTCGCTCAACGGTTAAGGCTTTGGGGTAAATCTTTAAGTCGCTATTGAGCACCCCTTTATGATTGTCAACCGTTCCTAGAGAAGCGTCATCCCATGTAATAGGATTAACGGCAACTCCCCCTTTATACCAACTGGCATAGGTTTTGGGTAAATGCCCTTTTTTATAGGTATTCCAACTTACAAAACCTCCCGTTTCAGAAGCTGAATACATTGGCTTTATGGTTTTAAATTCATCAGGAAGCACTTTAATTCCCACTAAATAAGCTGCAATCAGCTGGTTTTGGAGAGGCGTGTTGTCAAAAAAATCTTTTACTATTTGTTTGATATGGTGACTCCCTTGGCTATGACTGGCTAAAATAATGGGTTTGCCTTGGTTGTAGTGTTCTAAATAATAGGTAAAAGCACGCTTCACATCTTCATAGGCCACTGCAAAGGCTTTTTTTCCATCGCTTGTATAGGGATTTACATAGCCCCTATAATGGCCTTGCCGATAATAGGGAACATAAACATTTCCTGCGGCAGCCCAAGCGGAAGCTTGATATTGAACAGGGGTATTGAGAACTTCCTGTCGTGTTGCTTCTAGGGTTACATCTGCGTTCCACGCCGTATTTTTACGATCGGTTAAAAGTGTAGGGTAAACATAAAACACATCTACAGCCTTGTTAGGCGATTCTTTAGACAACAGTGTAGCTTCTTTTGGATAGCTCGCCGGCAAAACAGCCCAGGCCTCTGGATTTTGATAGTTTGGTGGAGTGGGAATGCCTTGTTCCGCAAAAGGTACAACGGTATAATTGGTTTTGCAGCCTAGCACAAGAAATAGCCCTAAAAACAAGATGTTTTTCATTTGCAATTTTAGACAAAGATAAGGCTTTGCTCGTTTTTTATTCAAACGTGCGGCTTCTGTTCTTTTATAATTAATTGAGAATGCCGTAACTTTAGACAAATTTAAATTAATTGTTATGCGTATTTCATCAGCCCTACTTGTTATGTTCTCACTGCTACTTTTTGCTTGTCAACAAAACAAAAAAGAAAAATCAGAAGAAATTAAAGTTGAAGTTAAAATGGATGCTACTGAAAGTGGCACTAAAGCAACCGTTACTATCATTACTGATAAAAACGGAAAGATATCTGAAGAAATTCAAATCTTTGAAGGTGCACAAGACGAAGTGACTGAAAAGGTAAAAACAGTTACCCAAAAATATGAGCAAACAGATGCCACTAAAAAGGAAAAAGTAAAGAAAATTAAACTTGGCTTAGACCCTAAAAGCAATAGCGAAACCGAGGGAGAAGTCACCCTTACGGAAAGCAATGGAAAAGTGAAGTTAGAAGCGCATATAAACGGACTCACCCCCGGACCACACGCTATTCACCTACATGAAAAAGCGGATTGTTCTTCAGAGGACGGAAAATCTACAGGAGGACATTGGAATCCAACATTTGAAAATCACGGTTCTTGGGGAGCAGAAAGCGGGTTTCACCGTGGCGATATTGGCAATTTTGAAGCCGATGCTTCAGGCCACGGCATGGTGAAATTTGAAACCGATTTGTGGTGTTTGGGCTGTGCTGATGAAACCAAAAACATCATGGGAAAAGCCATCATTGTGCACCAAGGAGAAGACGATTTGACCTCCCAACCATCGGGGGCTGCTGGAGCTAGAATCAGTTGTGCGGCTTTGATTCCGTTTTAGAATTTTCATCAAAATCCCATCTTCTTTGTTTATCCAATTGGCGCTGGGCTTCTAACTCTTCTTTGGGAATCACTTTTAAGAACGAAGGGTGTTGTTCAATGGCATATTGGATTTTTTCAATGATAGCATCCGGAGTTTCTTGGTCATAATCAATCTCCATAGGGGGTTTGATGACCATGGATTGTAGAATGCCTCTTTTCTTAATCAACAATCCCTTTTTATCAAACGAGCGTCTAAAACCATCAATCACAATGGGAATCACAATGGGTTTATGGGTTTTGATGATATGAGCAGTTCCTCTTCTCACCGGTTGAAAAGGGCGGGTGGTGCCTTGTGGAAAAGAAATGACCCAACCATCGTGAAGGGCAGTTCCAATGTTCTTTACGTCACTCATTTTTACAGGACGCTTAATGTCTTTGCCCGCTTCTCTCCAGGTTCGTTCTATAGAAACCGATCCGGCGTAGGCTAAAATCCGAGGAATTAATCCCGCTCGCATGGTTTCCTTAGCGGCCACAAAATAAATATTGAGTTTAGGGTGCCATAAGTAGCCCACATTTTTGATGGAATTTATGCGACCACTTAAACTAGCATTGAACACATGAAACATAGCCACAACATCGGCAAAGTAGGTTTGGTGATTGGCAATAAAAAGCACGTTTGTATCGGGTAAATTTTTGATTATTTCTGACCCTTCAATGTGCAATTGATTAAAGCCCCGATAACGACGGTGCGTCATGATTCCCAAGTATCGGATCAACCACTTTTTTAAAATCAAGTAGTGTCCAAAAGGATTTCTTTTAAAGAGGAGCATTCGTTTAAATTCTACTCAAAGATATCAATTTCCTTCATTCAACGCCTTTAGGATTTCTTTAAATTCATAAAGCATCATGGCGGTTGCTCCCCAAATGAATTGGGACTCCAATTGAAACCCTGGCATTCGCACAAGTTTATCTGCCATTTGCATTTGTTGATAAGAAATAACTTGCTCCCTGAGCGTTTGTAAAGACAATTGATAGACTTGGGCCACTTCTCGCTGTTCTAAAACAAATTTAGGTTTTGATTCAAGCTGGGCCACAAAGGGGGTCACCTTAAATTTGCTGGGAGGAATATAGACTTCAGATAAGGTGCCAATATAGCGCACTTGAGAGGCTTGAATGCCCAATTCCTCTTCACATTCTCGAAGAGCCGTATGCCAAAGGGTGTCATCACCGGGGAGGGGTTTGCCACCAGGTAGTCCCATTTGATGTGCATGAATACCTTTATAATTTTGTCTTTTAATTACTGGAAAACTATATTGATTTTCTTCATTGGGATAGCAACATATCATTACAGCCGCAGGTCTATAAGCGTCTTTCTTTAATTGAGCTTGCTCCACTAGTTCTTTTCGATGAGGCGGGGCAATAGGCCAAGACTCTAAGGCCGAGGTTTCTGATATTTCTTGTAATTTTAGAGCTAATTGTTCAAAAAAAGAATTTTTCATGCGCTATTCAAAAATAAGCATTCCTCTTTTATGGCTGTTACTTTTGGTGAATTGTGGGCAAAACCAGCCCTCTAAAGCCCTTCCCAAAAAGAGCAAACCCCTTGTGGCAAAAGAAACGGCAAAAGAAAACCAAAAGGAAGAAAAACCATTTTTACTCGATGACAAAAATGCGATTCCCTTCTTTTTTGACTATGCCAAAGAGCATCCTGAAAAAAAGGTTCGCATTAAAACCCGCTTTGGAGATATTCTGGTAGAACTCTTTGAAGACACGCCCTATCATCGGGCAAATTTTATTTATTTAACCCGTAAAAAATATTTTAACGGCACTACTTTTCATCGGGTGGTGCCCAATTTTATTATACAAGGGGGTAATTCTGATAGCTATGAAACGTCGCGCAAAAGAGGAGAAATTGGGCGCTATTTGCTCACCAACGATAATCGGAAAGGACACTCCCACCACCGAGGTGTTTTATCAGTTCCTAGTAGTGAAATTGAAAATCCTTATAAAAGAGCATCTCCGTTTGAATTTTTTATCGTGGTTCAATCTCCGGGTGCCTATCACTTAGACGGTGGCTATACTCCTTTTGGAAAAGTAATTGAGGGGATGGACGTGGTAGATCAAATCAACAAACTGCCTATTGACAACAGGGAGGCTCCTATTCACAATGTATTTATGGAAGTTGAAGTTGTAGATGAATAAGTTTTTATTATACCTTTAATAATAAGAATAAGTAAAACTCTATTTTTAGCCGAACTAACAGCTGCTTTTAAAGGCGATAAACCTATATATAATCCTTACCTATAATATTTTCTTATTATATTTGCAAAACAATAAGATATGTAAATGACAATAACGCAACTTGAATATACGCTCGCCGTAGCACGTTATGGCAATTTCACATTGGCTGCCGAAAAATCCTTTGTAACCCAACCAACCCTGAGCATGCAAGTGCAAAAGCTGGAAGAGGAACTGGGTGTCAAATTATTCAATCGAAATGCCAAGCCCATCAAAACCACGCCTATAGGAGAAAAAATCTTAACCCAAATCAAGGTTATATTAGAGGAAACCCAACGCGTAGGGGATATAGTGGCAATGCAAAAAGGGGTGATAGCCGGTCCTTTTCACCTCGGCATTTTGCCCACCGTAATGCCAACCCTTCTTCCTCTTTTTCTGAATACATTTATTAAGAAATATCCTAAGGTAGATCTTAAAATTGAAGAACGCACCACAGAAACCATGGAGCTGCTATTGATAGAGGGCAAACTAGATGCTGGCATCGCTGCCACTCCCCTTAACCATGATAAAATTAATGAGAGACCTCTCTATTATGAACCCTTTGTAGGCTATGTGCCTCCCTCCCATGGATTGGCCAAAAGCAAAACACTCTCTACAGAGGCCATAGAAAATACAGAAATGCTTGTGTTAGAAGACGGACATTGTTTTAAGCAACACGTTTTAAATCTCTGCCAAACCAAAAATCAAAAACATCCTAAGTTTGATTTGAAAAGCGGAAGCTTTGAAACCCTAATACATCTTGCCGATGAAGGATTGGGCATGACACTACTCCCCTACTTACAAACGCTGCATATGAGTGAAAAAGCAAAAGAAAATTTGCGCAATTTTGAAGCACCTGCTCCGGCGCGAGAAATTAGTCTAATCTATTCCAAGGCCCAATTAAAAGCTCCCATCATCAATGCATTGCACGAACTTATTACGGGCGTTGTGCGGGCATTGATTCAATTGGATGAAGTTCGGATCATAGCTCCCAAAGGAACTTAAACAGTAGAAGGGTTGTTGAGTTGTGGATTCTTTTTGACGAATTGAAGGACCCAACGATTCAACAAAAGTACTTCGTCATATTCTAAATGGGCATAGGCCTTCTGTAACTCTTTGTAAAAGAGAGGGGCGTCAAAACTTACTTTTCTAAGTACCGCTTTATAAAAAATCAACCCACGCGAATAGAGCATTTTTAATTATTTAGATTATCTAAATGTAAGTCAATAGATCAAACCTAAATGTTGTGAAAATGTTAAAAATAGGTAGTATGTATTGCATACTACCTTTTTTTATACATATATTTGCATAACCTAAATACAGGTCATGAAAATTGAAAACACAGTTGCCCAAATGAGAAAGGGTGTTTTAGAGTTCTGCATTCTTTCCCTTCTCAAGCAAAAAGATCTTTACAGCTCAGAGATTCTCTTGGCGCTCAAGCAGAGTAAAATGTTGGTGGTAGAAGGAACTTTATATCCTCTTTTAAACAGACTTAAAAACGCCAATTTTCTCACCTACCGGTGGGAAGAGTCTACCGGTGGACCTCCTCGAAAGTATTATACCATCACCGCTGAGGGAAAGGTTTTCTTAGCAGCACTTAAGGGAGCCTGGACAGAATTAAACCAATCGGTTAACAACATTACCCAAACCAATAAAAAATAGAATATGAACAAAACCGTTAACATCAATCTAGCCAACACAGCCTTCACCATTGATGAAGTTGCCTATTTATTGCTCAAAGAATATTTAAACCAACTAAAAGAAACGTTTAAAAACACAGAGGGCAGCGAAGACATTATGGACGACATAGAAGCGCGTATTGCCGAATTGTTTCAAGAACGTAAAAAAAATAGCGCTTATGTGGTCAATCAAAATGATGTTAAAAATGTAATCGAAATTTTAGGTGCCCCCAACGAATTTGAGGAAGATTCTCAGGAAGCAGAAAAAGAACCCAATTCGGCTACGACATTTTCTTCAAAAAAACTGTTTCGTGACCCAGATGATAAATATATAGGAGGTGTAGCGGCCGGCATCAGCCATTATTTTGGTTTTGACCCCACATGGATTCGTCTTATTTGGTTAGTGCTAGCTCTTTTTTCCGCAGGCTCTTTCATTCTCATTTACCTAGTCTTTTATAGCATCGTGCCGGAAGCCAAAACCACGGCAGATAAACTTCGTATGAAAGGAAAACCCATTAACATTTCCACCATAGAGAAGAAAATTAGAGAAGAATTTGAAGAGGTAAGCGAACGGGTTAAAAATGTTGATTATGATGCGGTGGGGGGACAATTAAAAAAAAAGTCCAGAAATTTCTTCGATTTTTTAGCCGATCTTATTGGCGGAATCGTAAAAGTAGCGCTTAAGTTAGTCGGCTTCCTTTTACTCTTTGTGTCCGTTGTGGCCTCATTGTCTTGGTGTGTAGCTTTTGCGTTGTTTTTTATCTTTAAAAGCATTGATTGGCCTATCACCTTGCATCTCTGGGGCAATACCCCCATTGTAATCACCTTGTTGGCCTTAGCTATTTTTATTATTGGCATGATTCCGTTATTGTTTCTGTTTATGCTGGGAAATTTAGCATTGGCGCCTCAGAAGCAATGGTTTGGCAAATCAGCAGGTGTCATTCTTCTGGTCATTTGGTTGGTGAGCCTACTAGCCATGTCTATCTACGTTTTTTTAGAATATGACAAATATACCCTCAACACAGAATTTAAAACCAGTCATAATCTGTTCCACAGCCCTCAAGACACCTTGCAATTCCAATTGCAAAAAACCTTGGCGCCCAACACCGCTTATTGGGAAAAAAGAGGCATCGTTTATTTTAAAGACAGTTTAGGAAAAACCCAGTTGTTGGGTGAAAAAGTTAGATTGAAACTTAAACAGAGCTTCGACACACAAAACAAAGTTGAAATTATAAGAAAGGCCTCCGGTAAAAATTATGAAAATGCTTTAGCAAATGCCAAAGCCCTTCAATATGGATTTAACCAACAACAAAATAATCTTTTTTTTCCAAAGGAATGGTTTATAGAAAAGTCCAAAAGAGCTCCCCAACAAAAAGTGGAAATCATTGTTTGGCTTAAAAACCAACAAGTCATTTATCTTTCTCCCGCAATAACTGCTTTATTGCCCTGGCGAATAGCCAACAATCAGGCGTTCAATCGCCAGCAAATGGCAGGTCATTTCTGGAAAATGAATCAAGAAGAGTTAGAATGTCTCAATTGCGATATAACAGAAAATGATCTTCCCTAAATATTGTTCGGTTTCCATTGCCTGTATTTTTTAGAAAGCTTATATTTGCGCTCATCATTTTTCGGGGTGTAGCGTAGCCCGGTCATCGCGCCTGCTTTGGGAGCAGGAGGTCGCAGGTTCGAATCCTGCCACCCCGACAAAATATCCGAACAAATTCGGGATGTGGCGCAGTCTGGTAGCGTACACGCATGGGGTGCGTGTGGTCGCTGGTTCGAATCCAGTCATCCCGACTTTTTTCACTTCCTTCTACACTTATATTTTTCTTGGTTGGTATACAACCGCTGTTGTTTATCAAATCGTAAAAAAAATCCCCTTTCGAAAAAGGGGATTCAACTAAGAATGGTAAAAAATTTACCTTATTGTTTTAAATCAAAACGATCTAATTCCATTACCTTATTCCAGGCAGCCACAAAGTCTTGCATGAATTTGTGTTCTGAATCACTACTTCCATAGACTTCTGCTAAAGCACGCAATTCAGAATTAGATCCAAAAATCATATCAACACGTGTACCAGTCCATTTAAGGGTACCCGTTTTATAGTCACGGCCCTCAAAAACATCTTCGTGTTCTGAAGTTGCTTTCCACTCTAATCCATTGTCTAATAAATTCAAAAAGAAATCGTTTGACAACACACCCGGACGTTCAGTAAACACACCATGTTGGGAACCGTCAAAGTTTGCATTTAAGACTCGCATTCCACCTACTAACACTGTCATTTCAGGAGCCGTAAGGGTCATAAGTTGGGCTTTGTCAAGCAACATTTCTTCGGCACTCACAGTATAATGTGTTTTCATATAGTTTCTAAATCCATCAGCAGCGGGCTCTAATACATCAAATGATGCAGCATCTGTTTGAGATTCTAATGCATCACCTCTACCAGGAGTGAAAGGTACTTCGAGCTCATGTCCAGCATCTTTGGCTGCTTTTTCAATAGCAGCGGCACCACCTAGCACAATGAGATCAGCCATAGAAATTTGCTTGCCTTGCGCTCCATTAAATTCGTCTTGAACTTTTTCAAGAGCAGACAAAACTTTTTGAAGTTGGGCTGGATTGTTCACTTTCCAATTGTTTTGTGGCGCAAAGCGAATGCGAGCTCCATTAGCCCCACCTCTTTTGTCTGAGCCTCTATAGGTAGAAGCAGATGCCCAAGCAGTTCCAACCAATTCAGACACACTCAAACCACTATCTAAAATTAAACTTTTCAGATAGGCAATGTCTTTAGCATCTACTAAAGGGTGAGAAGGAACAGGAATTGGATCTTGCCAAATTAAATCTTCTTTGGGCACTTCAGGCCCTAAGTATAGTGACTTGGGTCCCATATCTCGGTGTGTCAATTTAAACCAGGCACGGGCAAAAGCATCAGCAAATTCGTCAGGATTTTCATAAAAACGTCTTGAAATTGCTTCATAGGCAGGATCTTCTCTTAATGCAATATCACTTGTTAGCATGGTGGGTGCATGGGTTTTAGAAGAGTCATGTGCATCGGGCACGAGTCCACTTCCAGCTCCATCTTTAGGCTTCCACTGATAAGCACCTGCAGGACTTTTAGTGAGTTCCCAATCATAGCCAAAAAGGTTTTCAAAGTAGTTATTACTCCATTGAGTAGGAGTGGTGGTCCAAGCTCCCTCAAGACCACTGGTGATGGTATCTCCTGCGTTTCCGGTACCAAAAGTGTTTTTCCAACCTAAGCTTTGCTCAGCAATACCAGCCGCTGCTGGCTCAACGTCAACATATTGATCAGGAGAGGCAGCACCGTGTGTTTTTCCAAAACTATGTCCTCCGGCAATCAAGGCAACTGTTTCTTCATCATTCATGGCCATACGACCAAAGGTTTCTCTGATGTCTCTCGCTGAAGCCAAAGGATCTGGCTTACCATTAGGCCCTTCAGGATTCACATAAATCAATCCCATTTGCACAGCGGCCAAAGGATTTTCTAACTCTCGGTCTCCAGAATAGCGTTTGTCTCCTAGCCATTCTCCTTCAACACCCCAATAAATATCTTCTTCGGGTTCCCAAACATCAACACGACCGCCACCAAAACCAAAGGTTTTAAAGCCCATAGATTCTAATGCACAGTTTCCTGTCAATACCATAAGGTCTGCCCAGGAAAGTTGACTTCCATATTTTTGTTTAATTGGCCATAACAATTTTCTAGCTTTGTCAAGGTTGGCATTATCTGGCCAACTATTTAGGGGTGCAAATCGCAATGTCCCTGCTCCTGCTCCTCCACGACCATCTGCAATTCGGTAGGTCCCGGCGCTGTGCCAAGCCATGCGGATAAAAAATGGACCATAATGACCATAGTCAGCTGGCCACCATTCTTGGGAATCGGTCATTAAATCATAAAGATCTTGTTTTACTGCTTCATAGTCTAATGCATTAAAGGCTTTGGCATAATCATATTGAGCCCCCATAGGGTTAGAGGCTTTGGAATGTTGTCTCAAAATGCTTAGGTTAAGCTGATTAGGCCACCAATCGCGATTTGTTGTTCCGGTCCCTGCTGCTTGCTTCATGGAGCCGTTAAGGAAAGGGCATTTTCCTGGGTCATTTGAATTGTTGTTATGATCCATAGTAGATTGCTTTAATTTTTTTTTAAAAGTAGCTATTTTCAATCAATCCGATAGCCTGTTTCCATTTGAATTGCTTATAATTCCATTGAATTTCTCAATAGCTTTTTAACACCCTAAATAATGCCGCCTTGTTGCAGTTTGCTAAAACCTGTTTTAGAGCTAAATTTTATCTTAAATTTTAGTCGTTTTCGGATATCTTTTTGCTTTCACAGGCCTATCAAAGACAAAAATTTGTTATGTTCGTGGAACTTATATGAGACTTGTTTAAATCTATAATTCAAAACTTATGAAACAACGCTATATTTTATTGTTTGCCTCCTTTTTTTACCTACAACTGAGCTGCGCACAAGATGAAAATCCACCCCAAATTGAAACGCCCAATAATTCAAAATATGACTATGAAGTTGTAGTTGATGCAATTGATATTCCTTGGGGAATGGATTTTATCAGTGCGAACGAACTTTTGGTGACCGAAAAAACTGGCACACTCTATCGCGTTACAAACGGCGAAAAGAAAACAGTGGAAGGCCTACCTGAAATTTATGTGAGAGGTCAAGGGGGGCTATTGGATGTTGCCCTACACCCTGATTTTAAAAATAATCAGATCATCTATTTAACTCTTGGAGCAACTCTAGAAGGCGATGAAGGAGGAAACACCGCTCTGTATTGCGCCAAACTAAATGGCTTGCGATTAGAGGACGTAAAATTGTTGTATAAAGCCACGCCCAACACCAAAAAAGGACAACACTGGGGTTCTCGCATCGTTTTTGACAAAGAGGGCCATGTCTATTTTACCGTAGGTGATCGAGGGAATAGAGACGAAAATCCACAAGACATTATGCGTGATGGAGGAAAAGTCTATCGCCTCAACCTTGACGGTAGCATTCCAAAAGACAACCCCTTTGTTAACAGCCAAGGAGCTAAAACGGCCATTTATTCTTATGGCCACCGCAACCCGCAAGGTATGACCGTTCACCCCGAAACAGGGGCAATTTGGGAAAATGAACACGGACCCAAAGGAGGCGATGAGATAAATATTATTGAAAAAGGCAAAAATTATGGATGGCCCAAGATCACATACGGCATTAATTATAGCGGAACCATCATTACCAATGACAAAGCGCTTCCAAATATGGAGCAACCCTATTACTATTGGCTTCCTTCCATAGGACCAAGTGGGATGGCCTTTTCCACTAGCGGCGTTTATAAAAAATGGAAGGGCGATCTATTTGTGGGTTCCTTAAAATTTGAATATTTAGAGCGTTTGGTTATCAAAAACAACAAGGTGGTGAAGCGTGAAAAAGTGCTCGATAAAATTGGACGCGTTCGAAATGTAAAACAAGGGCCAGACGGCTTCCTATATGTAGGGGTTGAAGGAAAAGGAATCTTGAAAATTGTGCCTAAAAAATGAAACTCTTTTTAGGCCTCTATGCCCTCTTCATACTTGGTTTTGCTTCATGGCTTCCTCAAAAAAGCAGAACAGAAAGTATAGCCGATGGAGCAGAACTGTATCAAGATTTTTGCGTGCAATGTCATTTAGATAGTGGCCTGGGGGTTTCCGGCGTATTTCCTCCCCTCAAACAGTCAGACTATTTATTTGAAAATATAGACCGAGCCATTGCTGGAGTCAAATATGGACTAAAAGGGCCCATAGTGGTCAACGAGGAAGCTTATAATGGTGTGATGGTCATGCAAGGGCTAGACGATCAAGAAATTGCAGACGTGATGAACTATATTTTGAATAGTTGGGGCAATCAATGGGAAGAAACCATAACCTCAAATCGCGTGAAAGAAATCCCAAAACCATAAAAAATGAAAGGTTTAAAAAAAGTTATTCAAAAAATAAAGGAGAAACAAGGCCTCTATAGTTATGGGGTTTTATCTCTTTTCTTTGTGATTTGGATGCTTTTTTTAGACACTCACTCTTGGCGCATTCACTCTGAACTGAATGAACAAATTGAATCTTTAGAAAAAGAAAAAGAGGCCCTAGAGCAAATGATAGCAGACGATAAAAAAAACCTAGAAATGCTCGATAATAAAGATAGCCTTGAGCGTTTTGCACGTGAAACTTATGGCCATAAAAAAGAAAACGAAACCGTCTTTATCATCAACCCAGATAAAACCGACAAACCTTAACTATGACTAAAAAAAACCCGCAAAATAAATTCTCAGCCTTTTTTGAGAAGTCAAATAATCGTATTTTTACCTACTGATTCTCATGGGCAAAATAATCGCAATAGCAAATCAAAAAGGAGGTGTTGGCAAAACTACTACGGCTGTTAATCTAGCAGCTGCCTTAGGGGTTTTGGAACAAAAAGTTCTCTTAGTAGACGCCGATCCTCAAGCCAATGCCACTTCTGGATTGGGCCATGCCCCACAACCAGGACAAGGGGGCACTTATGAATTGCTGGAACACACCGTATCGGCTGCTGAAACCATTTTAAAAACAAATACCCCAAACGTAGATTTAATTGCCTCCCATATTGATTTAGTGGCAATTGAAATTGAACTTATTGATCGGGAAGAACGAGAACAAATGCTCAAAAGTGCACTACAAGATGTGGAAGCCCTCTATGATTATATCTTGATCGATTGTGCGCCCTCTTTAGGCCTCATAACACTCAATGCACTTTCTGCTGCCCATGGAGTGATTATTCCCGTTCAGTGCGAATATTTTGCACTTGAAGGTTTGGGAAAACTCTTAAACACCATTAAAAGCGTTCAAAAATTACACAATCCCGATCTCGACATTGAAGGAATCTTACTCACCATGTATGATACGCGTTTGCGCCTTTCCAATCAAGTGGTTGATGAGGTGAAAAAGCATTTTGGCAAAATGGTATTTAAAACCATCATTCAGCGAAACATTAGACTAAGTGAGGCACCCAGCTATGGTGAAGATATCATTACCTATGATGCCACCAGCAAGGGCGCCAAAAGCTACCTGTCTTTGGGAGGAGAAATTATTAAGAAAGCAAAGGTTTTAAATCATGGCTAAATCCCAAAAAAAACCCGCTCTAGGTAGGGGTCTTTCGGCCCTATTACAAGACGAGAATGCAAGTGCAGGCACAAGTATTGCAGCCCCTTTGCGCGGCATTCAAATGTTAGAATTGTCTCAAATTAAACAAAATCCAAATCAGCCACGTACACAATTTTCAGAAGAAAATCTGCAAGAATTAGCCCGTTCTATAGAAACCTTAGGCATCATTCAACCTATCACGGTGCGCAAAATCAAAACCAATGCCTTTGAGATTGTATCGGGAGAACGTAGGTTTAGAGCCGCTAAAATCGCTAAGCTAAGCAAATTACCGGTCTATATTCGCGAAGCCAATGACCAAGAACTCTTGGAAATGGCATTGGTAGAAAACATCCAAAGAGAAGACTTAGACCCAATAGAAATTGGCCTCAGCTATCAACGTTTGCTCGATGAAGTAGGCATGACACAAGAAAAACTCAGCGAACGAGTAGGAAAAAAACGGTCTACCATAGCAAACTATGTGCGCTTACTCAAGTTAGACCCTATTATTCAATCTGGAATGCGAGATGGTTTTCTTTCAATGGGGCATGGTCGGGCGCTCATCAACATAGAAAACCATGCTGTGCAGTTGGAAATTTATGAAAAAGTGATTCGAAAAGGACTTTCGGTTCGGGCCACAGAGGCTTTGGTGAAACAAGCCAAAACCAAAAACAATGCGCAGCCTTATCGTCCTCCTTTTTATGATCAAGTTTCTGAAAGCTTGAAGGACCTCCTAGAAACAGGGGTTACAGTCAAATCGAATTCCAACGGAAAAGGAAGTATTAATATCGTATTTGACTCTCAAGAAAAACTGCAACATATCTTAAATAAAATAAGAGGTGCCTCTTAAATCTATCCTTTTTGTAAGCCTTTTTTTTATCTATTCTGCTGTTTGGGGCCAAGAAGAAAAATCAACAGACTCTCTTCAGCAAAACCGTTTGATTGTTAGCAATGTTAGTGACAGTCTGCTCCGAGCCAAATACAAAACCTTTTCCCCAAGACGTATTCGTTTGATGGAAGATCCGCTCACTCCTTCTAAAGCCAGTTTTTATTCGGCGGTCATTCCCGGTTTAGGTCAAAGCTATTTGGGACAATATTGGAAAGTGCCCATTATTTATGCTGCTATGGGAGCTTCTTTATATTACTTTCTCGACAACGATAAAATCATGAAGACCTACAGAAATGCCTACAAACGAAGGCTTTCTGGATATTATGACGACGAGTATTTAAAAATTATTCCACAAGGAGACGAAGACAAACTCCTCAAAGGGATGAAATTTCATCGGAGTTATAGGGATATTTCTATGCTGCTCTTAGCGGCATCTTATGTGCTCAATGTGGTGGAAGCCAATGTTGCAGCCCATATGCTCCAATTTAATATTAATGATGAACTTGCTGTGCAACCTGAAATTTTGTTTAATGAAAGAGAAACCGGGTTGCGGCTCGCCATAAAATTTTAATTCATGAAAATAGCACTTTTAGGATATGGTAGGATGGGAAAAGCCATTGAAGCGATTGCCCTTGAACGAGGACATCAAATCGTTTATCGCTTAGACAAAGACCTTGAAGAAGGACGATTAGCCGATGCTGAAGTTGCTATCAATTTTAGTGTGCCCCAAGCCGCCGTATTGAACATAAAAGCAGCCTTTGAAGCGGGTGTGCCCGTGGTATGCGGCACCACAGGCTGGTTGGATCAGCGGGCCGAAATTGAAACCCTATGCGAGACTCAAAAAACGGCTTTTTTATATGCTTCCAATTTTAGCGTGGGGGTTAATTTATTTTTTAAACTCACACGCTTTTTGGCTCAATTGATGGCACCTCACAGCAACAACTACCATGCTTCTCTAACCGAAACCCATCATGTGCATAAACTTGATGCTCCTAGTGGTACGGCCATAACCCTGGCAGAAAACATCATCCAAAACAGCGACTACCAAAAGTGGACTATGGAAACGCCACAAGAGGCTCAACTTCCCATCAGTTCCATAAGAGAAGGAGAGGTACCCGGTACTCACAGCATTACGTATACCTCAGAAATTGATGCTATTAAGATCACTCACGAAGCCTTTAATCGAAAAGGATTTGCTTTAGGAGCCGTGCTTGCCGCTGAGTGGCTTGCCGGCAAAACCGGAATTTATGCAATGGATGATGTGCTAAATCTTTCTTAAACCCAAAAATGCTAGGCGCTGAAACTGTATATTTGACTAAAAATTAAAATCTCATGACGCTTTTAGAATGGCTCGTTTTTTTCTTTGTGCTGCAACTCATTCACTTTGGGGGCACATGGAAACTCTACAAAGCAGCCGGACACGCCCCTTGGAAAGCCCTTATACCCATCTACAATGCTGTGGTACTCATGAAAATTATCAACCGCCCCAAATGGTGGGTCATTCTTTTGTTTGTTCCCACTATCAACCTCATCATGTTTGGAGTAATCTGGATTGAAACGCTTCGCAGTTTTGGAAAAAATACGACTAAAGACACGGTTCTTGGCTTACTCAGCTTGGGTTTCTATCTCTATGTAGTCAACTATAGCAAAACACCCACCTATATTGAAGATCGCAGCTTAAAACCCCGAACAGCTTTAGGAGAAACCATTAGCTCCATTGTTTTTGCAGTGGTAGCAGCCACTTTGGTGCATAATTATTTTATTCAACCCTTTATTATTCCCACTGGTTCTTTAGAGAAATCGTTGCTTATAGGCGATTTTCTTTTTGTGAGTAAATTCCATTATGGGGCTCGTGCCCCCATGACAGCGGTTTCATTTCCTATGGTGCACGACACCATTCCCCTACTCAAGGTACGCTCCTACCTGAAGAAACCACAAATTCCTTTCTTCCGTTTTCCCGGCTTTGAAAAAATTAAACGCAATGAAATTGTGGTATTTAGTTGGCCCGCCGACACCGTTCGCCAATTTTTTGTAAAAGAAAAAGGGGTGCGGAAACCCATTGACAAAAAATCTAACTATGTGAAACGTTGTGTGGGTCTCCCAGGAGATACACTAGAAATTATTGACGGTTTTGTGCACACCAACGGCAAACGCAATCAATTGCCTGATCGCGCAAAGGTGCAATATACCTTCACCGCCTATAATGCCAAAGGGATTTCTGCACGACAATTAGCCAATTTAGGATATCGTGATTTTTTTAGAAAATATCGCATTGAAAATATAACCCAAAACAGCTATGAACAGTTGCGTCCCTATTTAGTGGGTAGCTCTGGAAATAGTGCAGAAAATTTTGTGGCCATAACAGATCACAACGGTTTGTCTGCCGAGCTCATTCAAGGTTTAGGTCTCAAAGCTGGAGAACTTTTACAAAAAGAAATGCCTTTAACGCTAACGCTAGAAGAAGCCCAAAAGCTACAACAAGCATCTTGGCTCGACAGCCTCACGCAACAAATCTCTAAAGTCCAAAAACCCAATGAAACCTTTTTTCCAAACAGGCTTCCCTTTGCTTGGAATCAAGACAATTTTGGTCCCCTTGTCATTCCGAAAAAAGGCAGCAAGGTTTCACTCACCAAAGACAATTTACCGCTCTATAAAAAAATTATCACCGATTATGAGAATAACACCCTAGAAATCACTGGTGATGAAATTCGAATAAATGGCCATTTGGTGAATACTTACACCTTTACAAAAGATTATTACTGGATGATGGGGGACAACCGACATCGTTCTGAAGACAGCCGTTTTTGGGGCTTTGTGCCTGAAGATCACATAGTAGGTAAGCCCATATTTATTTGGTTTAGCATAGACGGGATTAACAATGGTATAAAAAATTGGAAAATCCGTTGGGATAGAATTTTCACCACCGTAAACGGGGAAGGTAAACCTACTTCCTATTTCCCTCATTTTTTGGTGGTAGTGGCCTTGTGGCAAATTTATGTTTTCTTTAAAAAGAGAAAAGCCAAAAAGAACCAAGCGTGATTCCGGTCATAAGTCCTGCTTATCTTCCTCCCATTGAGTATGTGGCTTGGTTGCTGCAGCAGGAAACACTCTATTTTAACACCACCGATCACTTCCAAAAACAAACCTATCGAAATCGCTGTGAAATTTTAGGCGCTAATGGAGTGCTAAAACTGAGTATTCCCATTACCCATCAGGCACAAAAAACCCATCAAAATGAAATTGAGGTAATTCCTTTTAATAGTGTGCCCTGGCAAAAACAACATTGGAAATCACTCAGCATTGCCTATCGATCTGCTCCTTTTTTTGAGTTTTACGAATATGATTTAAAACCCTTGTTTGAAACACAACCCCACAAACTATGGGATTGGAACCTCTTGCTAATAGACAAAATTTTGAGCCTGTTAAATCTACCTTTTTCTTATGAAGTAGTTTCTTTTGATCCTGAGCAGCATAAGCGAATGGAATATTTACTCAATGCCAAAGTTCAAAGACCAACTCTTTTTCCCTCCTATAGACAAGTTTTTTCAGACCGATTGGGATTTCAAGCCAATTTGAGCATTGTTGATTTGCTGTTCAACCTAGGACCTGAAAGCGAAGCCTATCTTAACAAGATTGTCCCTATTCCGTCTATTGAACAATAGCCATTATGGGCTTATGATCCGAAAAATCTATTTGCTTATAGGTTTTAAAATCCAAAACCCGAAGACTGGGTGCGGCAAAAATATAATCTATACGAAAAGGAAAATAGGAAAACCAAAAGGTGGTGCCAAGCCCCCTACCCGCTTCTTCAAAAGCATCTTTTCTATTGGCTTTCATCAATTTATAGGATTTTGAAAAGGCGTTGTTGTTTAAATCCGTGCAGATGAGAAACATCTTTTCCTGTTGCAAGGCATTGAATTGTTGCACTTGGGCCAGTTGCTTTTTTAAAGTGCCCTGTAGTTGATCAGAAATTTTCATGGGATTAGCAGTCGAAAACAAACTGTCCTCTTTTTGTAAACCAAAAGATTCAAAATGAACATTGTAGACTCTTAGGTTGTTTTGTTTCCACTTTACCTCAGCAAAAATACCGTTGTTAAACGATTCTTTAAACGGAATGACGCCTGTTTTTTGAAAAGGGAACTTAGATAAGATGCAGGTGCCGTGAGCGCCTCCTTTTTGAGACGCTTTAAAATAGCGGTAAGGATACGAAGGAAAATCAGGACTCAGGCTTTTTGAATATTCTTGAAAGCACAATATATCGGGGTCTTCTTGAGCCACAAAGTCAGCAATTTTATCTGGTAAATCTGTTTCTTTTTTCCATTTATATTTATTGAAGAGACGCACATTATAACTGAGTACTTTTAATCCCCTTTCGGTTTGAATGACATTATTAGGGAGTTGATAAAGCAACTGATATTCTTGAAAACCGATTAATAGGGAGGCTAAAAAAAGTAAAAAAGGCCATTTGAGACGCAACAGCCAGTAGAGGAAAAACAGTAGATTAGCCAAAACAAGCGGTAAAACAAAAAGGGGGGCTGCTGTTTTGGATAGAAGGTTACCGAAGCTACCCATCAAAATTAACTGTGCCGTTAACAAAACAAGATTGCAAACAAGAGCTATTAAAAAAACAAAACCATAATTCCTTTTCATAGGAAACAATTAGGATTCTTTCCCGGCACGAAACAAAAACTCCTTTTCTTCATCACTTAAACTATCATAGCCAGAGGTGCTTATTTTATCTAAAATTGAGTCAATTTTCTTTTGACGCTCGGCTTGATTTTGGGTTGAAGAAACAGGCTTTTTATTTTTCGGGGCTTTATATACTGTTTTTAGTGGGGTTTTATTAAAGGTGAACCATTCTTGAAGAGCACCTATAAATCGTTCTAGGGGACGGCCAATATCATTTCCATTTTGAAGGCTTTTGGCATACCAATAGCCGAGCGCAGCTCCTCCTAAATGGGCCAAATGTCCTCCAGCATTTCCTCCTGGTATTTGCAACACATCAATCAACACAAAAGCAATGCCCACATATTTTAATTTGACATTGAAAAACAACAAACGAACTTCTTGGTCGGGTGTGAATACACAACTAAAAATGAATACTGCCATAACCCCAGCTGAAGCGCCAACCATATAGGGTCTTGCATTTTGAAAGGCAGGGAAAACCATATAGCTCAACAAAAACACCAATCCCCCTAACAGGATACCTAATATATAGGTGTTTAAAAATGTTTTGGCTGGCAAAAGATTAAGAAAAAACTGACCAGCATAGTAGAGCAAGAGCATGTTCCAAAACAAGTGAAAAAAACCGGTATGCAAGAAGCCATAGGTAAACAAGGTCCAAGGTCTATAAAGCAAATTGCTTATATCAGCATCGAGTTCAAACCATCCCAACAAAGCATTTTGAGGCCCATTAAACAGAAACAGCAAGGTGTTGATGAGCATTGAAATCACAAAACAAAACACATTGATCACAATGATTTTTTCGGCAATAGAAAACTGTTCAAACCGATATTTTAGTTGTGCTAAAGGTCCCATCTGTTGTTATTAAATTGTTGCTTTTTCCAATACCACATCATGATGAGGCCCGTGATAGCGCCCCCCACATGAGCAAAATGGGCAATAGGCCCTATGGAGTAGGAGGTAAACCCAAAAAATAAATCACCCAAAATGAGTAGCGGAACTAAAATTTTGGCCCGCACCGGGATGGGAGGAAATAAGAGCATAAGTTGTGCATTGGGAAAGAGCATGGCAAAGCCCACCAAAATACCATAGAGTGCCCCAGAGGCACCTACCATTACCGAATTGAAAGTGGTTAGTCCAGCCACTAGCGCTTCTCTGCCAATTTCATTCATATAACCATATGACAATTCTCCAGTCTGAAAAAACACATCCATTTGTCTTTGGGTAACACCGGCATCGGTTAAGATTGTGCTGAGTTGAGTAATCTGAAAATGATATAAGATCAATTGCAAAGCAGCAGCTCCTAGACCCGTAGAGAGATAGAAAAAAATAAATTTATTACGCCCCCACATTTGCTCTAAGGGAGAGCCAAACATCCATAGGCCAAACATATTGAAAAAAATATGGGTAATGTCACCATGCATAAACATATGGGTGAGTGGCTGCCAAAGGGCGAATTTTGGATTTTTAGGGTAGTGCAACGCAAACCAATCATAGGCTGATTGACCTAAAACCATTGAGGCAATGAAGAACAAACCATTGATAATCAAGAGGTGCTTAACTGTTTCCGTAATATTTTGCATTACATCATTTTTTGTTCAATCTCTGATTTTTCTAAAGTAATAAAAATGCGCTTATTGAAAGGAGAGACTAGGGTTTCCTTACAGCCAAAAAGATTATCTATCAACTGCTGTTGAGACACAATTTCTAGGGCACTCCCAGCCTTAATTGACAAGCTCAAAGCCATTTTTTTTGCTAGTGTATCGGCTAAACTAATAGGGGCCTCTTCTTCCTCAAAAGCCGGTGGAGAGAGGGCTTCTTCTAACACCTTTTGCACTTGATTTTGACCTATAAGCTCCGGCGCTCCCGTGAGTTCTAATTGGGTTCCCGCTAGGGGTTTCCATTGAAAACCTAGGTTATCTAACAAGGCTGATACCTCCTCAAAATAATTTTTTTGTTCATTGTCTAGGCTAATAGAAACGGGAAACAAGAGTTGCTGACTAGCTCCTTTTTGGGTAGTGATCATGCCTAAAAATTGTTCATAGAGCACTCTTTGATGGGCTCTGGTTTGATCGATAAGCAACAAGCCAGAAGGCAGCGCACAAACAATATATTTGGAAAACAGTTGAAATACTTTGGGTGTACTAATAGTATTTAAATCTAAGGTTTGCGTAGAAGCTTCACTTTCTAAGGTTTCTACTTGGGAAAACAAAGCCTCCCATTGCTCACTTTTGACTTGTTTAGGAGCCCGCTTTTGATCTTCAAAGGGGCTAAACGCGGCATTGAACTCTAAACTGGGCGTCACAGCAGAGCGATCTTTATAGGTATAGGGAACATCCAAATTGGCATCGTGATTAAAATCTAAAACCGGCTGCACTTGAAAAATACCGAGACTGTGTTTGATGGCCGATCGTAAAATGGCATATAAACTTTGCTCATCTTCAAATTTAACCTCGGTCTTGTTGGGGTGAATATTGATATCTATAGTTTCAGGGTTAACATCGAGAAACAAGATATAACCCGGGTGGTGATTAGGTGCCAGCAAACCTTCATAGGCGGCTAAAACCGCATGGTGTAAAAAAGAACTACGAATAAATCGTCGGTTGACGAAAAAAAACTGTTGGCCCCGCGTCTTTTTTGAAAAGGAGGGTTTTAGAACAAATCCCTCTACCCGTGCCAAAGAGGTTTCTTCTTGAATGGGGACTAAAAAAGAATCCCATTTAGCTCCAAAAATGCCTACTATTCTTTTGCGTAAGGTGTTTTTGGGTAAATGAAAAAGCTCTTGTCCGTTTTGAAAAAACGAAAAGTGTAAATCAGGATGCGCCAAAGCCACCCGATGAAATTCATCTATAATATGGCGCAGTTCTACTGTATTGGACTTTAAAAAATTGCGTCTAGCCGGAATGTTATAAAAAAGATTTTTAACCGCAATTGAGGTGCCTTCTGGTGCTGCGGCAAGGGTTTGTTCTTTCACCTCGCTGCCTTCAATTTTGAGAACATGTGCCAATTCTTCATCGGCGGGTCTGGAGTGTGTTTCTACGTGGGCAATGGCTGCAATAGAGGCAAGAGCTTCTCCTCTAAACCCTTTGGTATTCAGGCTAAATAAGTCTTCGGCTACTTTAATTTTAGAAGTGGCATGGCGCTCAAAAGCCAAACGGATATCGGTGGTAGACATACCCATTCCATTATCGATAACCTGAATAAGGGTCTTACCTGCATCTTTAACAATGAGTTGAATTGTTGTAGCTTGAGCATCTACTGCATTTTCGAGCAATTCTTTCACAACGGAAGCAGGTCTTTGAATGACCTCTCCGGCAGCAATTTGATTGGCTACGTGATCCGGCAAAAGAGCAATTCTATTGGCCATTCAAGATTGAGGATAGAAAATGGATAAATCAAAATCTAGAATATAGAGGCTAACAAACACAAGCACTAAAAGAATGAGTAACAAACGCATTGAAATGCCTCTGTTTTTTCTAGTACGCATTTGCAAACGGGCCTCTTGCCATTGTTTACCAAAGTCGTTTTCATTATAGGTTTCTCTATATTTTGAAAATTTAGAATCAAAATCATACAAATTTCCTTCCGACTTACCTTGATAATAGCGGGGGGTATAATTGTAGCGTTTATTTTTTCTAAGCTTAAAAAGATTGACTCGAAACATGACCCTCAAATGTACAAGATTCTGAGAAAAGAAGAAACCTCTTCTCAAAATAGTTAGTCGCTAATTAGAACTGCTTATAATTGACCTAGAGCTGCCATTTTTAAAGCCGCCACAGCAGCTTCTTTTCCTTTGTTGCCATGCTTTCCGCCACTTCGGGCTTGAGCTTGCTCTAAAGTGTTGTCTGTCAAAACACAAAAGATGACAGGAACTTGAGACTGAACATTTAAATCTTTAATTCCTTGTGCTACCCCTTGACAGATGAAATCAAAATGGGGGGTTTCGCCTTGAATAACACTGCCAATGGCAATGACAGCATCGGGTTTTTTTTCTTGGGCCTTTTTGGCTCCATAGATCAATTCAAAACTTCCTGGCACATTCCATCGAATGATGTTTTCTGGTGCCACTTCAAAAGAAGTTAGCACCGACACGGCACCTTCATAAAGCGCTTCTGTAATGGCTGTATTCCATTCAGAAACGACCAGATAAAATGTTTTTCCTGTTCCCGAAGGAACCGTTGCAGTATCGAATTCAGACAAATTGTGGTGTGCCGTAGCCATGAAGGTATTATTGCTGCGCCACTTCTAATCGACCAATTTGGATGGCCACATTGGCGGCTTCGGGAGCCTCAGGAAATTCTTTCTCAATTCGCTTGAGAAAAGAAAGAGCTTCTTTTTCCTTACTAATTGTAGCACCTATCATAGCTGCTTTAAAAAGATATTTGGGTGTGCTAAAAAGATTTTCACTCACCTGAGCTGCTTTCACATAATACTCATAAGCATCTTCCTTTTGATCTATTTGTGCAAAAGCATCTCCTATTGCTCCTTTAGAGAGAGCATTCAAAAGAATATCATCGGTTTCAAATTGATCCAAATAGCTAATAGCTTTGTCGTATTCTTTAAGATTTAAATAGGCCATACCGGCACTGTAGGTGGCTAATTTCGCAGCGGGAGTTCCTTTATAGTTTTCAAGAATATCCAAAAACCCATATTTTCCCTCGCCTCCGTTGAGGGCTCTTCTATAGAGCGAATCGGCTTCTACACTGTTCACCGCTAAATCAAAATAAAATTGTGCTTGATTGAGTTCACTCACCGCTTCTTGGTTTTTGGGGACCACCACAAAACGATCATAGCCTAAATAGGATAAAACCCCAAGAGCAATCAAACCTACACCAATCAAAATTAAATTTTGAAATTTGGAAATAACCGCTTCTGCTTTAGAAGCAGACGTGTCTAGGGTTTCAAAAACTTCAGCTGTTGTGCTTTCGGCCATCTTGTTTTGAGGATCAACTTGAGCCTGTGATTTTTTTGCGCCGCGCTTTTTATATGTTGCCATTTTATTTTTTTAAAGGTGCCCAAAATTAGTCTTTTTATTTAATTTCTAAAAGGATTCTAACCTCCTTCTGAAGTCAAAAGTTTCTATTCTTTTTTTTATCGATTTCAAATGTTTTCTTCAAACTCTTTAGAAGGCTCTAACATCATAATAAATTTAAGCTCTAAAAAGGGGGCAAAAAGAAACATCTTCTTATTTTTGAGGGCATGTTTTTGAAGGAACTTTATCTCACCAACTATAAAAATCTCGAAGCTAATAGCTTTCATTTTAAAAAGAAAGTTTCTTGTTTTATTGGCCCTAATGGAATAGGCAAGTCAAATGTGTTAGATGCCATTTATCAATTGGCTTTTGCTAAAAGTTTTTTTAACCCCAACGCCTCCCAAAACATTGCTTTCGATAAAGATTTTTTTGCCATTGAGGGTCGTTTTGAAATCAATGACCGTGAAGAAAAAATCATTTGCAGTTTAAAGAGAGGGCAAAAAAAACAACTCAAACGCAACAACAAGGTTTATGAAAAATTGGCAGATCACATAGGGCTATTGCCCACCGTAATGATCTCTCCTATTGACCGGGACTTGATTATGGAAGGCAGCCAATTGAGAAGAAAATTCATAGACGGCATCATTGGGCAAACCGACACTTTGTTTTTAAGGCATTTATTAGACTATCAAAAAGTTCTCAATCAACGCAATGCGCTGCTCAAATATTTTGTCTTAAACCACACCTTTGATGCTAAAACACTTGCTGTTTATGACCATCAACTCGTGGAACTCAGTCATCCAATTTACGAAGCAAGGAAGCAATTTATAGCGGCCTTTTTACCGCTTTTTAATTTGCGCTACCAATTTATTAGTGACAAAAAAGAAACTGTCAACCTACACTATGAGAGTGATTTACACGAACATGAACTGCAAACATTGTTGACCAATGCCCTTGCCAAAGACAAACGTTTACAATTTACTTCCAAAGGCATTCACAAAGACGATTTAGATTTTTTAATTGCTGAGAGACCCATCAAAAAATTTGGTTCTCAAGGTCAACAAAAAACTTTTCTCATTGCGCTAAAACTAGCCCAATTTGACTATCTCAAAGCCAAAACGGGTCAATCGCCTTTTATTCTTTTTGACGATGCCTTTGATAAATTGGATCAACAACGCGTGTCCAAAATAATCGAATTGACTAATACTGATGATTTTGGTCAGATTTTTATATCAGACACCCACCAAGAAAGAACTGTTTCTGCCTTGGAAAAAGCGCAAGCTGAATTTGAAATTTTTAACTTATGATTCAGCTACAGCCAATTCAAATTTTTTTTAAAACAGCTATTCTTTTTCTATTTGTTGTAGGTTGTGAACCTACTCCACTCATTGAACTTCAACACCTATCTGGCTATTGGGAAATTGCCTATGTGGAACAAAATGGAGAACAATTTATACCTAAAGTGGGCCAACCGCTCTATGATTTCTATTATTTTGATCAAACCGAGGGCATACGAAAAAAAGTAGCCCCAAAATTCGACGGCTCCTATCAGACCTCTGATGATCAAACCTCCTTTGAGCTTCAACAAAAAGAAGGCCGCTATTTATTACAATTTAAAACCCCTTGGGACACTTGGTCAGAGCAAATTGTGTATCTTGATTCCACAAAATTGGTCTTGTTTCACCTCAATTATAATTACCACTATATTCGACCTTAGCATGGGCACCAATAAAAAGGAATACGAACCTCAAAAACTAGAGGCTGTTTTACAACAATTTGTTGGACAGAAACCCCTAAAAAAAGGAATTACTAAAGTGCGTATAGCCAAGGCCTGGGAAATCGTTATGGGTAAAAATGTACAGGCTTATACCGATCAAGTAGAACTGATAGACAAGCGCCTTTTTGTTCAGTTACGCTCAGCACCCCTTAAAAACGAATTGCTATTTGCCAAAGAGGCTATAGTTGAAAAACTCAACGAACAACTAGGGGAAACCGTTGTTACTGAATTGGTTTTTCGTTAGAACTGTTCTTTTGTGGCAAAGTGAAAAGCGATTTCTAGAGCTGCATTTTCATCACTATCTGAACCGTGAACTGCATTTTCACCCATTGAGGTAGCATATAATTTTCTTAAAGTACCCGGTGCGGCTTCAGCAGGGTTGGTAGCGCCAATAAGGGTTCTAAAATTTTCTACAGCATTTTCTTTTTCTAGAGCCGCCGCCACAATGGGTCCACGGGTCATAAAGGCCACTAATTCATTAAAAAACGGACGTTCCTTATGAACCGCATAAAACTCTTGGGCTTCTCGTTGGGTCATTTGGGTCATTTTCATGGCTTTGATGGTAAAACCAGCCGATGTGATTTTTTCTAAAATAGCCCCCACATAGCCCTTTTCTACGGCATCGGGCTTAATCATAGTAAATGTTCTGTTTGACATCTTTTTTTTGGCAAAGCTACATAATAAATCATTGATAGCATGCCCTTAAGAATCTAATTAAAAAGGCGAAAGCAACCTAAACCAATGGATTTTAATATCTTCGTGCAGATGAAACAAACTTTTATTTCGAGTCTTTCCAACCTCTTAGAAACGCGCCAAAAAATTGTCCTTATTCCCCACAAAAATCCCGATGGAGACGCACTGGGCAGTACATTAGCCTTGGCGCATTTTCTTACAGACAAAGGACATGAAGCCACTGTTGTTTCGCCCAATGACTATCCTGCCTTTCTCGAATGGTTGCCCGGTCAAAAAGACATTGTAAAATATACTGAAAATGCGCTCCTTGCTAAAGAAAAAATAGCACAAGCCACCGTCATTTTTACACTTGATTTTAATGATCTAAGCCGGATTGATCAACTAGAACCTCTGGTTAAAAAGGCTACCGCCTCCCTTGTGATGATCGACCACCATGAAGATCCAAAAGCGTATGCGGAACTCATGTATTCTGACAAAAACGCAAGTTCTACTTGTGAAATGGTATTCGAAGTCCTTCAAGCTCTCGATGAGCAAGGCCTTAGTCCGGCCATTGCCAACTGCATCTATACCGGTATTATGACCGATACCGGCTCATTTAAATATCCCGCCACCACCGCTGCCACCCATCGAGCAATTGCCGCCTTAATAGAAGCTGGAGCTGAAAATACGAGCATACACCAAAAAATTTATGACACCTCTTCTTTTGACCGATTAAAACTTTTGGGAATAACACTTTCTTCTATGAAAAAAGTAGAAGGCCTTCCCGTAGTCTACATGATGCTCCATCAAGCTACCCTCAATTCTTGTAACTATAGAAAAGGAGACACAGAGGGCTTTGTTAACTATGGATTGAGTTTAGAGGGCATTCAAATGGCGGTCATTTTAATTGAAAATGAGGGAGAAGGTAAAATTAAAATGTCTTTTCGCTCCAAGGGCCGCTTTTCGGTAAATGAATTTGCTAGAAAATATTTTAATGGAGGTGGCCACTTAAACGCCGCTGGTGGGATGTCAGAACAAAGTATGGCCCTAACAGAAGCAACTCTTATCAGTGCCCTTCAAGAAACTCAAAATCAATTTGACCTTGAAGCCTAATTTCTTTTTTCTGTTGTTGCTATGGAGCTTGGGCTGCGTTTCTCCAGAAGCCCAAAAACCCCTAAATAAACAAGACACTTATTTTCTTCAACAATCTGCCCAAAGAAACAAACAACTTCTTTCTGCCGAACAAAACCTAATGCAAAAGGTGATGGAAAATGAGAAGGCAACGCCCTATTTGGCCAGCAAGAAAGGCTTTTGGTACCGCTATAAAAATAAAATTGAACCTTCTACTTATCGCCCTAAAAAAGGAGATCGGGTTCAATTTCGCTATTCCATTGCAACACTAGACGGCAAAATGCTCTACAACGAAGAAACTTTAGGCAGCGTATCCTATCTTGTGGATCAAGAAGACCTTGTGCCTGCCTTGCGAGAAGGCGTCAAAATAATGCAAGCCGGAGAAGTTGTGGTATTCCTTTTTCCTTCCTACCTTTGTTTTAGTTATCAAGGAGATGGCGATAAAATTGGCATCAATCAACCCCTTAGATTTGAAATTAGCCTAGACACAATTATTAAAACACAAACCCAATAGCTCATGAAACTTTTGCATTTAGCACTACTCCCTTTAGCAGCACTACTCATCAACTGCAAATCACAATATCCCGATCTAGAAAACGGTCTGTTTGCGGAGATTGAAACCAATAAAGGCACAATACTTTTAAAATTAGAAAACGAAAAAACCCCTGTAACGGTAGCCAATTTTGTTTCCTTAAGTGAAGGAAACAACCCCATGGTGGAGGCTTCCTTTAAAAATAAAAAATATTATGAAGGAATCCTTTTTCACCGTGTGATTGCCGATTTTATGATTCAAGGAGGTGATCCTACAGGCACTGGCTCTGGAGGACCCGGTTATCAATTTGAAGATGAAATTACAGATCTTAAACACGATGGGCCAGGAATTTTATCAATGGCCAACGCCGGGCCGGGAACCAATGGTAGTCAATTTTTTATAACCCACAAAGCCACCCCTTGGTTAGACGGTAAGCACACCGTTTTTGGACGTGTCATTGAAGGACAAAATGTGGTCGATAGCATTGCTCAAAACGACACCATTAAACAGGTCAATATTATCCGAAAAGGGCGCGACGCTAAAGACTTTGATGCCCCAGAGGTTTTTGCTTCTCATTTTGAAACCAAAAAAGCAGCTGAAGAAGCTCGAATAGCCAATCGTGCTAAAATGCAAGAAGAAAAGGTTACTGAATTTGACCGCCTAAAGCCAATGTGTAAAACCACTCCTAGCGGATTGCAATATCTCATCACCAAAAAGGGCAAGGGAGCAGCAGTGAAGGCCCAAAAAGCGGTTGAGGTACATTATGCTGTTTATTTTGTGGACGGAACCCTATTAGACACCAGCATTTTAAGCATTGCTGAAGCCTATGATATGGTGAATGAAAACAGAAAAATGGCAGGACAATATACCCCCCTTCCTGCGCCTGTTGATCCAGACGCTCAGCTCATTGAAGGTTTTAAAGAAGGACTACGCTTGTTGTCTATTGGTGACAAAGCCACTCTTTTTCTACCCTACACCTTAGCCTATGGTGCCGACGGTGGGGGCCCTATTCCTCCACAATCTGATCTCATTTTTGAGGTTGAGGTTGTTGCTGCCGTTAACGAATAATCTAATCCCTTAATACTGTAAGGATATGCCTACAGGGGTTTTTCTGCCAACTAAAAAGCCACTGTTGTGGATCCTTTTTTTAGGCCTTCAACTCCTCTTTATAAATTTTGCACGTCAGCATCCTCAATGGATTGAAGAAGTCTATAGTCAAGGGATTTATCCTATTGTTTTTCAATTTCAAAGCCGCTTTTTTAGCTTGATTCCCTTTTCAATGGGAGATCTATTCTATTCAATTGGTCTTTTAGCATTGTTTTATTATCTCTACACAAAATTTAAATATAGACCTCGCATTAGAGGGTGGTGGTTTTCTGATGCCCTGATTTTCATTTCTTTGGCACACTTTTTTTTCTATTTTAGTTGGGGATTACATTATTATCGTATACCACTTCACCAAAAGCTAAACTATAAATTAAGCTACACCGAAACACAGCTCACCCAAACATTGACGTACTATTTGGAACAAACCAATCGGCTTCATGAAGAACTGAGTGAAGCGGATAGTCTTCCTGTGCTAGCTCCACACAGCAAAGAAGAACTGCTTCATCTGATAGAAAATAACTATCAATTGCCCCTCACCAAGAACCATGAATGGACCCCCCATGCCAAGAACAGTCTTTGGAGTTTGCCCTTGAGCTTCGCTGGCTATGCCGGCTATTTGAATCCATTTACCTTGGAATCGCAAATCAACAAACGACAACCTCCTTTGAGTTTTGTGACCACAGCAGCACATGAAATGGCTCATCAGTGGGGCATTGCGGCCGAAGATGAAGCTAACTTCATTAGCTTTTATAGCCTGTCTAAGCACCCTAACCCCTATTTGCAATATGCTGCCCATGCCTTTGCCTTGCGCTATCTCTACTACGATTTATATCGAGTTGATCCCGAATTGGCTAAAAATTATCGGCAACAGATGCGAAAAGGCGTGCTACAAAACTTTCAGATTTTAGCTCACTTTTGGGCACAATATGAAAATCCTATTGAGCCCTATTTGAAGCAATTCTACCACCAATTTTTAAAAGTAAATGGGCAACAAAAAGGGTTAAAAAGCTATAATGCCGTGGTAGCCTATATGGTGGCTCACTATCAAGAAAACAAACAGAACTTAAAATAGGTCTAGGGAAAAACTGTATTTTTAAAATAAAAAAATACATGCTGCTAAGCAGTCCACACAACCCAACCTTAAAACAATTACAAAAATTGTTGCACAAATCAAAAGCACGAAAAACGCTTAACCGATTTGTGATTGAGGGAGAACGAGAAGTGCTCCGAGCCATTGCAGCAGGCTATGCAATTGAAGCGTTTTTTCTTTTAGAAGGCGCTGTGGTATCTCCTGAAACCCAAAAAATGATGGCCCAAACCCAAGCCAAACACTATGAGCTTCCCCCCAAGCTGCTCCACAAAGTAGCCGTGCGGTCAACAACCGAACAAATGGTGGCAGTGGCTGTTTCAAAAGAGCACTCCCTTTCGCAACTCAAGCTGCCTAAAAAGGCCTTCGTTTTAGTAATAGAAGCGGCTGAAAAACCAGGTAACATCGGCGCTATTTTACGAACCGCCGCGGCTTTCCAAATAGATGCTGTCCTTATTGCAGATCCTAAAACAGATCTCTACAATCCTCACATTATTCGGGCAAGTTTAGGGGGTTTGTTTTTTGTGCCTATAGCCGAAGCCTCTTCAGCAGAAATTTTAGCCTATTTAAACGAACAAAATATGGCAATTGCTACGACAGCACTCGCACCAAATAACACCAAAAGCAATCAGTTTACGTATCAACTTCCCTGTGCCGTTGTGATGGGTTCTGAAGACCGTGGTGTGAGCAGTTTGTGGTTGGAAGCAGCCACCCACATAGTGAAAATTCCTATGACAGATCACATTGATTCTTTGAATTTATCGGTTTCGGCAGGGATTTTGATGTATGAAGCATTGGCTAAAAATGGTCGACTAAAGGATTCTTTGTAAATTTGAGTATTCGCACACCCTATGCTAATTGATGAAGAAATAGAAAAAAAAGAAATTGCTAAGCAATATAAAGAGTTGCTACGCATCAGTTATCAAAGTTTGACACCAGACGACAAAAAATTGATACGTACTGCTTTTGATGTAGCTGTAGAAGCACATCGTGATCAACGCCGAAAATCAGGTGAGGCTTATATTTTTCATCCTATTAGTGTAGCTAAAATTGTGGCCCATGAAATTGGGTTAGACGCCACGTCAATTGCAGCGGCCCTATTGCATGATGTGGTAGAAGACACTGCCATTAGTTTAGAAGACATAGAGCGCCTGATGGGCAACACCGTGGCTAAAATAGTACATGGACTTACCAAAATTTCTCATTTAAAAAAGGATAAAAATATTTCGCTCCAGGCGGAGAATTTCAGAAAAATGCTCCTCACCTTGAACGATGATATCCGCGTCATTATCATCAAGATTGCAGACCGGTTGCACAACATGCAAACCATGGATGCTATGCCGGAGTATAAACAAGTTAAAATTGCTTCTGAAACGCTCTATATATATGCCCCTTTGGCCCATAGAATTGGTCTCTATAACATTAAAACCGAACTGGAAGATCTCAGTTTAAAATATACAGAAGCGCTTCGTTATGAAGCCATTAAAGAAAAGATTGAGGCGTCTAAAGAGGCTCAAGATGACTATATTAAAGCTTTTGAAGATTTTGTAAAAAGTGCCCTAAACAAAGAGCGTCTAAAATATAGCATCAAGGGTCGGGCAAAATCCATCTATTCAATTCACAGAAAAATGCAAAAGCAAAACATTGGCTTTGAACAAGTCTATGACAAATTTGCTGTGCGTATTGTTTATGAAGCTCAACGGGCAAAAGAAAAATTAATAGCCTGGAAAATATATTCTATCATAACCGATCATTTTACACCCAACCCTACGCGTCTTCGCGATTGGATTACCGCACCCAAATCTAATGGCTATGAAGCACTTCATGTCACCGTAATGGGTCCGCAAAACAAATGGATTGAGGTTCAAATAAGATCAGAGCGCATGCATGAAATTGCCGAAAAAGGATATGCGGCTCACTATAAATACAAACAAGGCCCACAAAGAGACATTGGTATTGAAGACTGGCTCAACAAACTGCAAGAGGTATTGGAAAACAACACTGGTAATGCTGTAGATTTTGTGGAAGACTTTAAGTTAAATCTTTATTCTAAAGAGATTTTTGTTTTCACTCCTAAGGGCGATTTAAAATCATTACCCCAGGGAGCTACGGCTCTAGATTTTGCCTTTGCTATTCATTCTGAGATTGGACAACAAACCCGAGGTGTGCGCGTTAATGGCCGTTTGGTGCCCCTAAGCAGAGTGTTGAAAAGTGGCGATCAGGTTGATGTTATTACCTCCAAAAACAGCAAACCTTCTTCCAATTGGTTGGATTTTGTCAAAACGTCCAGAGCCCGATCTATTATTAAGGCTACCCTTAACGAAGAACGAAAACAAGTGGTGGAAGAAGGCAAAGAAATTTTGCGTAGAAAGTTGAGGCAACTCAAAATTACCCTCAATCAAAAGGCCCTCAATTATATGATGCGGTTTTTTAAAATGGAATCTACTCAAGACCTTTATTATCGGGTAGGCTTGGGCACTCTTCACAATAGTGAACTCAAGGAATTTGCCACGGCCTATAACAACACGCTGCTCAATTTTTTCAAAAGCCGCATTTCCAAAAAACCCAAAACACCACTTATTGCAGAAGATAAAGATCAAATCACCCAAAATTTTGATACCCTCGTCTTTGGAAAAGAAAAACAAACCTTAGCGCATAGTTTTGCAGCCTGTTGTAACCCCATTCCGGGAGATGCCGTATTTGGCTTTATTACCGTTAATGAAGGGGTGAAGGTACACGCCAAAGAATGTCCCAATGCGTTGGCTTTGCAATCTAATTTTGCCTACAGAATTGTTTCGGCTAAGTGGGTAGATTCTTCTGCAGAGGATTTTCACGTCACCCTAAATCTAAGTGGTATAGACAATCTAGGGTTGGTAAACGAAGTGACTCGAACCATCTCAGACAATAAGCAAGTTTATATTACCAAAATAAATTTCGATACGGAAGACAATTATTTTACGGGTGAACTACAAATCAATGTAAAAAATCAAACCATTCTCAACAAACTCATAAAAAGTCTACACAGAATTCAGGGGATTGATAAAATCATCCGTAAATAGGGGAATATGTCGTATTTTTGTTGGGTATGATTACAGCAAAATCAAATCAAGAAATCGTAAAAGAAGTTTTTGTAAAATTTCTTGACCAACACGGGCATCGAAAAACCCCAGAACGTTTTGCCATTCTTTTTGAGATTTATGACAATCAAGAACATTTTGACATAGAGTCGCTCTATCTTAAAATGAAAAATAAAAATTATAGAGTTAGCCGCGCCACCCTCTACAACACCATGGAATTATTATTGGATTGCGGCCTAGTTCGCAAGCACCAATTTGGCAAAAATCAGGCACAATACGAAAAGTCGTATTTTGATCGACAACACGATCATATTATTTTCACCGACACCGGAGAAGTCAAAGAATTTTGCGACCCACGCATACAAGAAATAAAAAAAACCATAGAAGAAGTCTTTGATGTTCAAATTAACAATCATTCTTTATACTTTTACGGCACAAAAAAAAAGTAATCTAATCCAAAACACATGGCGGTAGATTTGTTACTTGGTCTTCAATGGGGAGACGAAGGAAAAGGAAAAATTGTGGATGTGCTCACGCAATCCTATGATATTATAGCCCGTTTTCAAGGTGGGCCTAATGCTGGGCATACTTTGGAGTTTGATGGTAATAAGCATGTGCTTCACACCATTCCTTCGGGTATTTTTCATCCCAAAGCGGAAAATTTAATTGGAAACGGAGTAGTGATTGACCCCGTCATTTTCAAAAAAGAAATTGAAGGCATGGCTTCCTATGCCATTCCCTTTGATGAAAAGCTCAAAATTTCAAAGAAAGCCCATCTCATTTTACCCTCTCATCGTTTGCTAGATGCCGCTTCTGAAGCTGCAAAAGGCAAAGCCAAAATTGGGTCAACACTAAAAGGGATTGGTCCCACCTACATGGACAAAACAGGTCGTAATGGTATTCGTGTGGGTGACATACTTTTACCCAACTGGAAAGAAAAATATGATCGCTTAGTAGAAAAACACAAAGCTCTATTTAAAACCCACAACACCGATCTCCCCTTTAACTTGGAAGAACTCGAACCTGCCTTTTTTGATAGCATTACGTTTTTAAAATCTTTTACACTCGTAGACAGTGAAGAATATTTATTTCAAGCCCAAAAAGCAGGTAAAAAAATATTGGCTGAAGGAGCTCAAGGATCCCTGCTAGATGTAGACTTTGGCACCTATCCCTTTGTGACTTCTTCTACCACTACCGCCGCAGGAGCTTGTACTGGATTGGGTATTGCGCCCAATACCATTCAAGAAGTTTTTGGCATTTTCAAGGCCTACACTACTCGTGTGGGGAGTGGCCCTTTTCCCACCGAATTGTTTGACGAAGATGGGAAAAGAATGGCCAAAATAGGAAATGAATTTGGCGCCACCACCGGACGCCCAAGACGTTGTGGATGGCTCGATTTAGTGGCCCTCAAATATGCCATTCAAATAAATGGCGTTACCCAACTCATGATGATGAAAGGCGATGTGCTCTCTGGTTTTAAAACCATCAAAGTTTGTACGGCCTATGAAACGAGTCAAGGACGGATGGAATATCTTCCCTATGACATCGTTTCAGAAGAAATCACACCCCTCTACACTGAGCTGGAAGGTTGGGAGGAAGACCTAACCAATATGTCCCGATATGAAGAGTTTCCAAAAGCCTTTAAAGCCTATATTGATTATCTTGAAAATGCTCTAGAAGTTCCCATTAAAATTGTTTCAGTGGGTCCAGACAGAAAGCAAACCATACATCGATAGGAAAATGTTTGGCTATGAAACAATTTGCCCTTGTTGCTTCTTTCCTTCTATTTTTGTTCCACACCCCCTTGGGATGGTCACAAGAATCGAAAATTATTGAAATTCAAAAAGCGGGAGGGTCTTCCCAAGATGAAGAAAAATTTCCTGGAGCCAATATTCTTTTTAAAGACAAACAAAACCGAGTGCACCTTTTTCATGAAGGCGCCCTAGTGGTATCAGACCGAGCCTATTTTTATGGTAAATCTAACTTCTTTAAAGCCGAAGGAACGGTTGTTTTTACGCAGGGAGACAGTCTTCGCATGACGTGTGACTACATTGAATATGATGGAAATTCTAAAAAAGCTAAAGCGTGGGGCAATGTCTTCTTGAAACGTCCTGACACCACTTTAAGAACCGATACCCTCTATTTAAATAGAGCCGAAAAAAGAGCATTTTACAACACTAAAGGTGTTATTGTGGACAGCACCTCTACGCTAACCAGCAATAAAGGAACCTACTTTATGGACCAAAAAAAATATCGCTTTGTTTCAGAGGTCAATATTGTCAATCCCGATTATACCGTAAACTCACAACAACTGGACTATTATACAGAATCCAATCACGCCTATCTATATGGACAATCTAGAATTGTGGGAGAGACCTATGAAATTTTATGCGAACAGGGTTTTTATGACCTCAATGTTGAAAAAGGCTATTTCAAAAAAAATGCTGTCATTTTTTATGATCAAAAAATTATCGAAGGAGATAGCCTCTACTTTGAAAACAACAAACAATATGCAGCCGCTTCTCGCAATATCAGCATTTTAGATTCTTTGAACAACTCCTTGATTAAAGGACACTATGGAGAAATTTTTAAAGCCAAAGATTCTGCCATCATCACCCAACAAGCTCTTGCTATTAATCTGATTGAAAACGATTCTCTATTTATTCACGCCGACACCTTGATGGCTACGGGCGTACCCGAAAAAAAGGTGCTCCGTGGTTTTTATGATGTTCGTATTTTTAAAAGTGACCTTAAAGGGAGAGCCGACTCCATATATATTGATCAGGCCATTGGACTCACCAAACTGCACCACCGTCCGCTAACTGAACAAGAAGAACAGGTGTTTACGGAAGCTGATCGCAACCAAAAAAATCCTGTGCTTTGGTTTGACGAAAGTCAAATGACCGGCAATGAAATTTATCTTATTTCCAATAAAGAAACCAATGCCTTAGACTCCCTAAAAATTAGAGGCAATGCCTATATTATCGAAAAAGACAGTCTAAGCACAGAGGGCTACAATCAAATTCAGGGAGGGCTATTAGATGGCGTGTTTAAAGAAGGTAGATTGGACAATATAGTGGTGACTAAAAACACCCAAATGATCTATTATCTCTATAACGATGAAGACCTAGCCCTAATTGGCATTGACAAAACCACTTGTAGTGCCATGAAAATGCAATTTGAAAACGGAGAAATAGGAGATATCACGTTTTTGGTGGCTCCTGAGGGTGATGTTTTTCCAGAAGAAGACCTCCCCGAAAATGAACGAACCCTCAAAGGGTTTATTTGGCGCAAAGAAGAACGACCCGAAAGTGTTGAAGACCTTTTTCGAGAAGAAGAAAAAAGAACACCAAACCAGCCCCTACCCAATGACCCTAAAAAGGCAGAAGAAGAAAAGGCAACACCATGAAGGATCTAAAGGCCGATTTTTTACAGTATCAAGCCAAAACCACTCCGCATCCCCTTGGCCTAACCATCAAAAAAGCCAAGGGAAGCTATCTCTATGACCACAACGGAAAAGCATATTTAGATTTTGTTGCAGGGGTTTCTGCCTGTAGTCTAGGACATTGTCATCCCAGAGTAATTAAAGCTGTTAAAAAACAACTCAATAAATATCTTCACGTAATGGTTTATGGCGAATTTGCCCAAGAACCAGCTGTGGAATTATCAAAAGCAGTGCTTGCGCTTTTACCCGATAATCATCAACGTTTATATTTGACTAATTCGGGTACAGAAGCCATAGAAGGGGCGCTCAAGTTGGCCAAACGCGCCACAGGCAGAACAGAGCTCGTGGGGATGAAAAATGCCTATCACGGCAGCACCCAAGGGGCCCTTAGCCTGCTAGGAAGAACTGAACAAAAAAAGGGCTATTATCCCTTACTTCCCGATGTGCGCTTTTTGCGCTTCAACCAAGTGGAAGATCTTGAGCAAATTAGTACCAAAACAGCTGGGGTGCTTGTAGAAACCATACAAGGAGGAGCAGGATTTCTCCTGCCAGAACCAAACTATCTAAAAAAACTTAAAGCGCGCTGTGAGGCAGTAGGGGCGCTTCTAATTCTAGATGAAATCCAACCCGGATTTGGTCGAACAGGTTCCTTTTTTGGTTTTGAAGCTTTTGATGTGAAACCCGATATTGTGGTGATGGGCAAAGGCATGGGAGGCGGTCTTCCCATAGGTGCCTTTAGCAGCTCAAAGCATCTTATGGAGCAACTAGAAGATCGGCCTAAATTGGGCCATATTACCACCTTTGGTGGCAATCCGGTGATTGCAGCTGCTGCCCTAGCTACCCTTAAAGAAATTAGAGACAGCAAGCTTATGGCGCAAGTGGCAGCCAAAGAAGCCTTGTTTAGAAAAGAATTAGAGCATCCTAAAATTAAACAAATAAATGGCAAGGGTTTGATGCTTGCTCCCATATTAGAAAGCCCCGAACAGGCTACCGAAGTGATATTGAAATGTCTGGATAAAGGGCTTCTCCTTTTTTGGTTGCTTTGGGAAAAAAAAGCCATTCGTTTATCCCCTCCCCTCACTATTTCAGAAAAAGAAATAAAAAAAGGCTGTCTCATACTTCGCCAGGTTTTAGATGAACTAGCCTAATCAAGTGTTAATTATTTTGTTAAAAACAAGCCTTCCGCTTCACAAAAAGGCACGGACGTAGTCTCTATATTTAAATAACTAATTTTTATTAAAATTATGTTCAACACCAATGGAGAGGATTTACAGCCCTCTGTAAAAAAATTTGAGCAAATGCTCAAAACCAATCACGTCTACTTTTTTGATGCTCAAGAATTTGAAGATATTGTGCTTCACTATTTAGGTTTTGGTCAAAATCAATTGGCTAAAAAAGCCATCAAAATGGGACTGGAGCAACACCCGCATGATATTGAACTTTTGCTGTTGCAAAGTGAAATGCTCATTTATGATGAAAAATATGAAGCCGCTCAAACTCTACTCCATTTTATTGAAAGCCTCTCCCCACATAATGAAGAAATATTTTTGCAACGCGCCACTTTAGCCTCCAAAAATGGATTGCATCAAATGGCCGTTGACAATCTCAACAAAGCTTTAGACATTACCGAAGATCCCCTTGAAATTTGGAATTTATTGGGTATGGAATATCTGTTGGCAGAAGATTATGAAAATGCCGAATATTTTTTTAAAAACTGTGTTTTAGACAACCCCGAAGACTATTCTGCTCTTTATAATTTGCTCTTTTGTTATGAGCAGTTGCAAGAAAAAGAAAAAGCCATCAACACCCTCAATTGGATTTTAGAAAAGCAACCCTACAACGAAGTTGCTTGGCATCAATTAGGCCGAATTTATGTCAAGTCTAAAAACTACAAAGAAGCCCTCTCAGCTTTTGACTTTGCCATTATTAGTGATGATACCTTTACAGGTGCCTATATCGAAAAAGGAAAATTGCTCGAAAAAATGGGGCGTTTGAACAATGCCATTTCAAACTATCAAATTGCCCTTAAAACCAACGAACCTAGTGCCTTTTTATGGCATCGTATTGGCAGCTGTCATCTCAAATTAGGCAATGATTCCTTGGGCGTGCAATTTTTGAGAAAAGCCATTCAACTCGAACCCAATTTTGAACACGCTTGGATTAAGCTTGTTGCCTACTACATCAAGAAAAAAGACTACGGCAAATCAAAATATTATATCCTTAAGGGATTAAAATCAAACGCTGATTGCATTTCGCTTTGGAAAAAAAGCATGATCATACACCGCTTTTTAAATGAACAAGATGAAGTGATTGATGCTTGCAAAAATTTGATTGAACTCAAAGAAGCTAGTCTCCAAACTTGGCTGCACTACATAGACGGACATCTCATTTTAAAAGAATGGCCACTGGCCCTAAAAATTGCCCTAAAGGCTTTTGAGCAATTTGAACACTATTCTCAAATTGAATTTAGAATTGCTGGTTGCTATTTTGAATTAAATCAACATTTTGAAGCTCAATATTATTTTGATAACGCCAAAAGAAAAGGGCCACTCCCCCATGAAATTGCCGCCCTTTTTCCACTACTATCTAATGAAAATCACCTGAAAAAAGCCTAAAAAAACAATTCTTAGCTTCTTTTCAACAGCCCTAGTTTTGCTTTTCCTACCTTTGAATTTAGAATTCTAAACAATGCGATTTTTACTGATCTATTGCAAAGGCATGTTGATGGGCATTGCCGATTTGGTTCCTGGAATTTCCGGTGGAACCGTGGCTTTAATCACAGGCCTTTATAAAGAACTCATTCAAAGCATAGACAATCTTAAACCGGCAGCTCTTAAAATCTTGTTCCAAGCAGGCGTGGGTCCTTTTTGGAAAGCCATTAACGGTCGTTTTTTAGCGGCTGTTTTTGGGGGTATTTTAACCAGTGTACTTCTTTTTTCTAGGCTAATTGAATATCTAATAGAAGAAGAAAGTGTTCGCTTATGGGCTTTTTTCTTTGGACTTTTAATGGCCAGTATTGTGTATTTAATTCAAAAAAACAAAATACTAACGCCCACCTCCCTTGGGTTGCTATTGCTTGGGATTATCGTTTCCTACAGCGTTAGCCTACTCACGCCAACCGTGGCAGAAATAAATTATCTCTACATTTTTTTATGTGGTATGCTTGCCATTTCGGCTATGATTTTACCGGGTCTCTCTGGCGCCTATTTACTGATGATTCTCGGAGCTTATAAAATTATATTGAGTACGGTAAGGCAAGCTCAAGATCTCATTTTTGACTTCAATCAAGAACTCTTTTTCAAAGTAGTGTTGGTTTTGGGCTCTTTTCTCTTGGGCATTGCTATTGGTTTAAAACTTTTTTCCAAGGTGCTACGCTGGCTCTTTGACCACAAACCCCAACAAACCATTGCAGTCTTAATCGGCTTAATGACGGGAGCACTCCATAAAATTTGGCCTTGGCAAAACCAACTTCTAAGTTTAGATAGCTCTTCTGATAAAATACAAACTCATGCCGTATGGCCCCAAAATTTTGAGGGAGACCCTCAATTAGGGAGCGCAATTCTCTTACTTCTAGTAGGGTTTTTCCTTCTCTTCGGGTTAGAACGTTTAAAATCTAGTCCCCATGCCTAATGCAAGCCCAAAGCCAAGCTTTTTGGATCGGTTTTTTTTGTTTCTAAAAGGAATTGCCATGGGAGCTGCCAACAAGGTGCCCGGAGTTTCGGGAGGCATTGTGGCCTTAGTGGGAGGTTTTTATGAGGAACTCATTTTTTCTCTGCAACATTTTAACTACAAAGCTCTTAGACTTCTATTTTCTGGTCAATTTTCTCGGTTTTGGCACTACATCAATGGGGGATTTCTCTTCACCCTCTTTGCCGGAATTGTCTTTAGCTTTTTTAGTGTATCCCTCCTACTCGATTATGGTTTGGAACATTATGAACCAGAAGTGCTAGGCTTATTTCTAGGCATGATTGTCACCTCATTGTATTACATACGAGAAGAAATTAAACACTGGACAACAAGCAGTTATATAAGCCTGGTGGTGGGAACAGCGGTGGGTTTATTAATTACGTTTATCCAACCGGCAAGAGAAAATGATCAATTTTTATTTGTCTTTTTTTGTGGCCTCATTAGCGTGAGTGGCATGACCTTACCCGGGCTTTCAGGCTCTTTTTTATTACTCATATTGGGAAATTATAATTTGCTTTTGGTAGACACCATCACCAACCTATATGAAACACTACTCCAACTATTGCAGGGCGATTTTATGGCTTTACACAACCCACAACAAGTGCGTCTTCTCAAAATTATGGCGCTCTTTAGCTTGGGCTCCATAGCCGGGTTGGTTTTCTTTGCCAACCTTTTGAGCTATGTCCTCAAACAATACCACAACATAACAATGGCCACTATTTTTGGTTTTATTATTGGCTCCATTCGCATTGTTTGGCCATGGAAAGTCAAAACCTACAAAACAGGGATTGAAGGCGAATTGCTCTACAACAAAATTGGCAATCCTATCATCATCAATCAAAATTTTTATTTTCCTAAATTTGAAAATGACCCCATCTTAAGTGTGCTTTTAGCCCTACTTATTGGAGCCTTAATCATCATTGGTTTAGAATATTATGGAAAAAAAGAAAGAAAATCGTAGGCAGTTTGGCCTTATTGGAAGAAATATAGATTATTCTTTTTCTCGGGGCTATTTTGCCCAAAAATTTGAAAAAGAAAAACTTCTAAATTACGATTATAAAAACTTTGATTTACCCACTATCAAAGCCCTAAAACCCTTGTTAGAAGCAAAGAATCTAGCCGGACTAAATGTCACCATTCCCTATAAGAAAGAAATCATTCCCTTTTTAGACAAACTCAGTGAAGAAGCTCGAGAAATTGGAGCGGTTAATACGCTCTGTTTTCAAAAAGACGGCACGGTCTTAGGTGCTAATACAGATTGCTATGGATTTGAAAAAGCACTAAAAGAGCGGCTTGACAAAATGCCCAAAAATGCCTTAATCTTAGGAACAGGTGGAGCTGCCGCAGCCATTGAATATGTATTAAGAAAAAATAATACGGCTTATTATTTTGTGTCTAGACAACCCCAAAAAGGTCAACTAGCCTATGGCGACCTTCCTCAACTTGGGCTCGATCAATTTCCACTCATCATTAATTGCTCACCGGTAGGTACCTTTCCCCATACACAAGCTGCTCCAGCAATTCCATATGAACAACTCACGTCAAAACACACTCTTTTTGACCTGATCTACAACCCCGAAAAAACCCAATTTTTACACAAGGGAGAACGACAAGGAGCTACCATCATCAATGGCTATCCTATGTTGGTCTATCAAGCTGAAAAATCTTGGGAACTGTGGAACGCATAGACAACTTTTAGTCAATTTTTTTGCGAATCCAAAAAATTGTATATTATTTGCTTTTAGATATTGAACTCAAAAGGTATGGAAGATAAGAATACCAATCCAGCAGCGGGAGAAGAACAAGAGTCGTTGCAAGAGGTCTCAAACACTGAAGAAACAGCAAAAAAGGAGACTGTAGAAACGGAACTGTCAAACCCTGCAAACGAAGAAGCTTCGGATATTAAAGCAACAAAAGAAGCAACTGCTCAAGAAGAGCGTCAAGTAGACGATGAGAAAGCCGAAACTAGCTATGAGCCGGAAGATTTTAGCGATTTAAAAGCAGAAGAGCTGGTTGAACGCTTAAAATCTTTTGTTGAAAAACCCGATTGGTTTAAATTCAATAAATCTATTCAAGCCCTACAGACCCAGTATGAAAAGATCTTTCAAGAGGACTTAGAAAAAGCCAAAAAAGAATTTTTATCTACTGGTGAAAGTGAAATTAATTTCTTTTTTAAACCCCTTCATAAAAAAGAGTTCGATCAAACTACCTATCAATTTAGAACCCAAAAAAGAAAGCATTATAAAGAAATTGAAACGGCACAAAAAGCCAATCTAGAGCGCAAAAAAAACATCATTGAAGAGATTAAAGAGCTGCTAACAGCGGATGAAGATATCAATTCAATCTATAAAAAATTCAAAGAGCTACAAGACAGTTGGTATAACACCGGTTCTGTGCCGAGAATAGAAAACCAAAACATTTGGCAAACCTTTAGGCATCATGTAGAGCGCTTCTACGATTTCTTACACCTCAACAGAGAGCTTAGAGAGCTTGATTTTAAACATAACTATGAAGCCAAGCTTAAGCTCATTGAGCGAGCAGAGGAGTTGGCTACCCAACCCGACATCATTCGGGCTAGCAGAGAATTAAACACCCTGCACCAAATGTGGAAAAATGATTTGGGTCCGGTTATGCGTGAGCACCGAGAGGAGTTGTGGAAAAGATTTCAGGAAGCCACCAAAACCATTCAGAAAAAAAGGCAAGAACACCAGAAAGACCTCGTCGGGGTCATGCAAAAAAACCTCGAACGCAAAAATGACATTTTAACCCAAATGAAAGGGTTTATTTCGGCTCCCCCTACTCAACACAGAGATTGGCAATCGGCCTTGAAAAAATTCCAAGAGCTTCGAGAGGAATTTAAAGCCGTGGGCTATGTGGCCGGCAAAAGCAATAAAAAAGTTTGGCAAGAATTTCGTGATATTGGCAAGGATTTTATGAAAGCTAAAAATGACTTTTATAAGCTTCAGAAAAAAGAGCAAAAAGAAAATGTTAAAGCCAAAAATGACCTCATTGCCCGTTTAAACGCAATTTTAGAAAGTGAGGATTGGGAAAATAGAGTGGATGAAGTAAAAGGCATGCAACAAAAATGGAAGAATATTGGTTTCGTACCGAGAAAAATTGACAATAAAATGTGGGGGCTTTTTAAAGAAAAAAACACCCTCTATTTTGATCGACTTCGTTCTGGCTATCAAAAGTTGAATGCTCAAGATGAGACTCTTGTAGCCAAGCGGGAGGCCTTTATTGAAAAAGCCAAAAAACGAAAAATAAATGCGGATGCTGAAGCCATAAGCAAGGAACTAACTGCCATTTGGGACGAATGGGACGCCTTGGAGCCCCTAAAACCCAACCTCGCTCAAAAAATGGATCAAGCCCTAGCCAAAGCCCTCATAGAAAAAATAAAAGGCCAGGATATAGCCCCTGCCCAAAAAAAGCAATTGGAATATGACTGTACCTTGCTTTCTTTAAAACAAAATAGTCAAGGGCTGAATGAAGCTATCAAAGAGATTCGAAGTGAGATAAAAAATCATCAAACTGAAATTATTCAATTGGAGAATAATTTAGATTTTTTCAGTCGTTCCAGTACAGACAACCCCTTGTTCAAAGAAGCCCAAAAGAAAATTGAAAAAATCAAAAAAGGACTTGAACAACACCAGGAAAAACTCATTCACCTTAAGCAACTTCAAAATTCTTTAGCTAAAAAACAATTAGAAGAAGAACAAGAAACCAACGAGAGTGAGCAGGACGAAGAGGCTAGCTCTGAAAAATAAACTTTAGTTACTTTTTTTGGCGGCCTGCCAATGGGTTTCCATTTCTTCTAGACTCAGCTCATTGATGGATTTATTTTGATGGGCGGCTTGGGCCTCAATAAATTGAAATCGTTTGAGAAACTTTTGATTGGTTCGCTCTAGGGCATTAGAAGGGTCTACCCCTATAAAGCGAGCATAATTCACTAAAGAGAAGAGCACATCTCCCAATTCCGCTTCTATGGCTTTTGGGTCCTCTCCCTTAAGAGCCATTTGAAGCTCGGTTAGTTCTTCTTGATATTTATTCCAAACTTGGTCTTTGTGTTTCCAATCAAAACCCACCCCCGCAGCTTTTTCTTGCATGCGAGTAGCTTTAATAAGAGCTGGCAATCCTTTAGGAACTCCGGCCAATACACTTGTGTTGCCTTCTTTGAGTTTTATGGCTTCCCAATTTTGTTTGACCTCTTCGGCATTAGAAACGGATATATCACCATAAATATGAGGGTGGCGTTGAATTAATTTTTCTGCAATGGCATGGGCAATATCACCAAGATCAAAAGCTTCTTTTTCACTTCCAATTTTGGCATAAAAAACAATGTGCAACAACAGATCCCCGAGCTCTTTCTTAATAGATTCTAAATCCCCTTCTAAAATGGCATCTGCCAATTCATAGGTCTCCTCAATGGTTAAGTTTCTGAGGGTTTCAAAGGTTTGTTTTCGATCCCACGGACATTGCTCACGCAATTCATCCATAATCACGAGCAAGCGTTCTAGGGCCTCAAGTTGGGCTGTCTTGCTGTTCATTAGGCCTCTTTTGTTTTGGAACTCGATTTTTGAGCGGGAGCTTTGGCCTTTTTGGGTTTTTCTTGTTCGGGGCGCCAGTTTTTAGCAAGCAAGAGATTATACCATTGAATGACTTTTTTTATGTCGCTGGCATATACCCTATTTTCATCATAGTCGTCAAACACTTCAAAAAAATAGGCCTCTAATTCTTGTACCGGAGCTTTGGGTTGAACGCGAGCAGCGGCTCCTTCTTCATAATCGTATAGCTTTTTAAAAACCTCTTCAAGAGGCACTTCTCCTTGTAGTGCATAAATTTGAATATCGCCTAAAACACTCAGCTTCTGGGTGATTGGCATGGCCATTCGTTTGCCGTCTAGGAGTGATTGAGCCACAATACCACTTCGGGTTTGCGTAACCAGTTCATAGAGGCCCGGGCGACCGGAAATAGCTATAATTTTTTTTAAATCCATCTGATTAACGTTTTGTTTTAATTGGAAAACGCATAGCATAGTCTACCTCACATTTTCCTTTTGCAATAGCGTTTAATTTTCCTTTAATAAGTCTTTTTTTAAGCGGCGACAAATGATCCGTAAACAAAATTCCTTCAATATGATCGTATTCGTGTTGGACCACACGAGCCGCCAATCCCTCCAAGATTAACCTTTGTTTTTCAAAATGTTCATCCAAAAATTCAATTTCAATTTGAGGAGGGCGAGCAACATCTTCTCTCACGTCTGGAATACTCAAACAGCCTTCATTAAAATCCCATGGAGTGCCACTTTCTGAAACCAGAACGGGGTTGATAAAAACTTTTTTAAAACCTTCTAAAAAAGTGCTCTCTTCCTCAGACAAATTTTCATCTTGAGCAAAGGGCCCTGCATCTATCACAAAGAGGCGCAGTGCTAAACCCACTTGTGGAGCTGCTAAACCTACTCCATGAGCCGCATACATGGTTTCCCACATATTTTCAATTAAGTTTCCTAATTGATCATAGTCTTGGGAAAGCGGTACAGCCTTTTGTTTCAAAACGGGGCTACCATAAGCCACTATTGGTAAAATCATAGCATATTGGATTGATAGGATAAATAAGATTGTAGGATTAGTGTTGCACTAATTTTATCCAAAAGTTCTTTGTTCTGACGGTGTTTTTTTTTCACAGCACTCGTTTTAAGCGTTTGCCAAGCCATTTTGGAGGTTAATCGTTCGGCATAGCGTTCAACCTTAATGGCTGGGAATTTCTTTTTTAGGCTTGCCACAAAAACAACAATCGCCTTTTCCACTTCAGAGGGGGTGCCGTCTTTTTGCTGCGGATAGCCCACCACAAAAGTTTCTACTTCATTTTCTTCCAAATGTTTTTGCAAAAAAGGAAGTACCTCTGCTGTAGGAAGGGTACACAAACCACTGGCAATTATTTTTTCCGGATCAGTATGAGCCAACCCGGTTCGTTTTTCTCCAAAATCAATTGCAATGATGCTTCCCATAAATTTAAAGCAAAGATATTGTTTTCCTTAGAAAAGCCGTTTCCGTTTCAATTTGAAATTTTTACATTTACCCAAAATAAGCATGATGAAAGAAATTATAGAAGCCGCTTGGAACAACCGCGATTTATTAAAAGACAATGCCACTCAAGAAGCTATTAGAGAAGTGATTCAACAATTGGATTTAGGCCAACTGAGAGTTGCCTCTCCCTCTGCCTCAGGGTGGACGGTAAACGAGTGGATTAAAAAAGCTGTTGTGCTCTACTTCCCCATCCAAAAAATGGAAACCCTAGAAGCCGGTCCACTAGAATTTCACGATAAAATGCCGCTTAAAAGAGGCTATAAAGAAAAGGGAATCCGAGTGGTGCCCCACGCTGTTGCACGACATGGAGCTTATATTTCTTCTGGAGTCATCATGATGCCGAGTTATGTTAATATTGGAGCCTATGTAGATGAAGGCACTATGGTAGACACTTGGGCCACTGTGGGCAGCTGTGCTCAAATTGGCAAAAATGTACACCTCAGTGGCGGTGTGGGCATTGGCGGTGTGCTAGAACCTCTTCAGGCGGCCCCCGTTATTATTGAAGACAATGCTTTTGTGGGTTCACGTTGTATTGTGGTAGAAGGTGTTCGGGTAGAAAAAGAAGCCGTTTTAGGAGCCAATGTGGTACTCACGGCCTCGACAAAGATTATTGATGTGACCGGAAATGAACCCAAAGAATACAAAGGACTAGTACCAGCTCGCTCGGTTGTTATTCCTGGTTCTTACACCAAAACATTCCCAGCGGGAGACTATCAAGTTCCTTGTGCTCTAATTATTGGACAACGCAAAGAAAGTACCGATAAAAAGACTTCATTGAATGATGCTTTACGCACCTATGATGTAGCGGTCTAATCTATTTTTGGATGCCAAAGGCTGTCCAAATTCTTTTTTCACTTCGCGTTTTCTGTCGAATTTTTTTGTTTTTGGCAATACTTTCAGGCTGTGCATATCCACGTTTATGATCCAAATGAACACAAATGGCCGAATAGCGTATTTGCACTGGACGAATCCCTAAATTCACGAGACGTTCTCCCAACTCGCGGTCTTGCCCACCATATTGCATGCGCTCATCAAAACCATTCACGGCTAGCAAATCGGCTTTCCAACCAGAGGCATTATGACCATTCCAAGTGGCTTTGGTGGGGGTCAATTGATTGAAGAACTGCTGACTAAATCCTTTAGCGGTTAATTTTTTGTTTTTAAAACTTTTTGGAAGACCCTTTGCTTGAAGCCAAGCTAAATCAAAACAAGACTGCGCCACTATATCCTCAGGCGTTATGGTTTCTGAAATGGATAGGGGCAATTTAAAATAGCCCCCCGATAAAAAATGACCTTCTTTTCTATGCGCAACATGAACTTCGAGAAAATCAGCACGTGGAATGCAATCGCCGTCACTCATCACTACATAGTTCGTTTGGCAAGCCAAAAGCGCTTTGTTTAAAATACGTGATTTTTGAAAGCCCTCGTCTTCTTGCCAAACATGTATCAAATTGAGTTTTAACTCATGCTTTAAGCGTTCAATAGTTCTCGCCGTTTCCGAAGTAGAACCATCATCGGCAATAATAATTTCAAAAGCTTTGTAGGTCTGCTGGGCATAGCCCCACAAGACCTTTTCGAGCCATGCCACAGCATTATAAGTGCTTAAAACAACCGAAACTTTTGGTTCCATAGCACAAAGATAGACTTCTTTTTGGCAAAAAATAGGGGAATGAATAAGCTCAAAGAGCTTTCATATTCTAGGGGCTTTACGCTATTTTTGCTTCATGATTGTTGAAGAGACACTTTCCTATTTAAGACAAGGCAAAATAATCGCATATGCTACGGATACCGTTTGGGGCATTGGAGGCGATGCCACTCGCCCAGAAGTGGTGCAGCGCATCTATGCCCTTAAAAAAAGAGCCGATGCCAAAGCACTCATTGGCTTAGTAGGCTCCAAAAAACAACTTGAAAACTATGTTTTCCCCATTCCCCCTGAAGTAGAGCCCTATCTCAGTGGAGATCGTCCCACCACGGTTATTTATTCAAATCCAAAGGGCTTAGCACCCAACATGCTCAGTGCCGAGCAAACGGTTGCCTTGCGTATTCCAAAACATCCTTTTTTAGAAGAGGTGCTCCAAAAATTTGGAAAAGCCATCATCTCCACCTCTGCCAATATTAGCGGCTTTCCCACCCCGAGTAATTTTGCCGAGATTGCTCCAGAAATTTTGGAGGGGGTAGACTATATTGTACCTTTGGATCAAGAAAAAGAAAGTGGAAAACCTTCCCGTATTATTAAAGTTGAGCCAAACGGTTCTCTAACCATACTTCGCCCGTGAAACAAAGCATTGATTTTACTACCCATTTAGACACGCCTTTATTTCGGCAATTGCAAGAAGTAGCCGACGAGGAAGGTTTGGAGACCTATGTGGTAGGTGGCTTTGTACGCGATCAGTTTTTAAAAAGAGGTGTTGATCAAGATGTTGACATCGTGGTGGTAGGTTCTGGCATTGCCTTGGCAAAAGCCCTGCATAAAAAAATGGGAAAAGGGTCTAAAGTTCAAGTGTTTAAAACCTATGGCACGGCCATGTTGCAGTGGGATGCTATTCAATTGGAATTTGTGGGAGCACGAAAAGAATCTTATGCGCACCACAGTCGAAACCCAGAAGTGAGCGAAGGTAGTTTGCAAGACGATCAACTGCGGCGAGATTTTACCATTAATGCGTTGGCTGTTGGACTTAATAAAAATAATTTTGGAACGCTACTTGATCCCTTTAACGGGCTTGGTGATTTAGAAAACAAATGCTTACGCACTCCACAAGAACCAGAGGTTACTTATCAAGACGATCCCCTCAGAATGCTCCGAGCTATTCGATTTGCCACTCAATTAGGTTTTACCATTGTGCCTGAATCTTTAGCCGCCATTACCAAAAATGCGGCTCGTATTGAAATCATTTCAAAGGAACGAATTGTAGTAGAACTCCATAAAATTTTAGCTGCTGAAAAACCTTCCGTTGGCTTTACTTTATTAGAAGAAACCGGACTCTTGCCCTACATTCTCCCTGAGTTGGTGGCCCTAAAAGGTGTAGAAGAAAAAGAGGGTCAAAAACACAAAGATAATTTTTATCATACCCTAGAAGTAGTAGACAATATTGCCCAAAACACAGAGAATGTTTGGTTGCGTTGGGCAGCGCTTTTACACGATATTGGAAAAGCGCCCACCAAAAAGTTTCACCCCAACTTGGGGTGGACCTTTCACAACCACGAGTTAGTAGGATCTAAAATGGTATTTAAGTTGTTTAAGAGACTAAAAATGCCTTTGAATGACAAAATGAAGTTTGTCCAAAAACTAGTCTACATGAGTTCACGCCCCATTGTAATTGCAGAAGAATTTGTGACTGATGCCGCTGTGCGTCGTTTGGTTTATGATGCCGGAGATTCTCTAGAAGATTTAATGACACTTTGTGAGGCCGATATCACGACTAAAAACCCAAAACGGTTTGTACGCTATCACAACAATTTCAAAATTGTTCGGCAAAAAATGGAAGAGGTGGAAGCCAAAGATAAAGTGCGAAACTTTCAGCCTCCCGTGAGTGGTGCCATGATTATGGACTATTTTAATTTGCCCCCTTCAAAACCAATTGGCCTTATTAAAGAAGCCATCAAAGAGGCCATTTTAGAAGGAGAAATTCCCAATGCCTATGAAGCAGCCTGGGAACGAATGAAAACAGAAGGAAAAAAATTAGGCCTACAAGCTCATGAAAAACAAACTCCATAGTTTAACGGTAGCCAGTTTAATCATCATCTATTTGGTGATAATGGCGGGAGCCGTGGTACGCATGACCGGAAGCGGTATGGGCTGCCCCGATTGGCCCAAATGCTTTGGCTATTTAATTCCCCCAACGCAACGCGAACAACTGGATTGGAAACCCCAACATCACTATCGTGAGGGTGAAGTCATTATTTTAGAAGAATCTTTGCGTCTAGCCAAAACTGATTTTGTTTCCACACAACAATACAATCCTTCTCATTGGGAGCCCTATACCAAACACGACTACGCCCAATTCAATGCCTATCACACTTGGATTGAATACATAAACCGTCTTTTAGGAGCCCTTTCTGGAATTGCCATTTTATTGCTTGTGATCAGCAGTTTAGGCTATTGGAAAACCCAAAAGAAAATTACTCTTTTAGCTTTGTTAAGCCTAGTTGGAATAGGCTTTCAAGGATGGTTGGGCAAAACCGTAGTCGACTCGAATTTACTGCCTTTAAAAATTACGATCCATATGGCCATGGCATTGCTTTTGGTGGCCGTTTTAGTGGTGCTACTCTATTGGAGTCCCCGAAAAAAAACAACCTATGAAGTGTCAAAAACGGTTAAAAACGTAGCCTTTTTAGGCCTTTTTTTAACCCTAATTCAACTTGCATTAGGCACCCAAGTAAGACAATATATTGACATTCAAATGCACACATGGAATTTGACTAATGCGGCCGCTTGGTTGCAACAACCACCTCTGCTATTTTATATACACCGCAGTTTTTCTATCCTGGTGTTTTTGCTACATGCCTATCTATTTATGATTTTCTTTAAAAAAAGAAAACTACCCCTAGCCCTCCAACTCATGCTCCTTCTAATTGGACTTGAAATTGTAACGGGCATTTTAATGTATTATTGGGCATTTCCATTTGCCTCTCAGCCCCTTCATCTTCTTTTTGCCAGTTTACTTTTTGGCGCACAAACTTATTTTATATTAGTATTAAAAAACAAGAACAACCTATGATTTATCGTCTTCGAATTATTTTAGATGTAGAACAAGATGTGTTTAGAGACTTGGAAATTGAAGCCAGTGCTACACTAGACGATTTGCATCTCAGCATCACCCAAGCCTTTGGATTTTTGGGTAATGAAATGGCCTCTTTTTATCGCACCAACGAAGAGTGGGAACAAGGAGAAGAATTGCCGCTGATTGAACTTGACCAATCAACTTCCCAAGCCAACAAATCGTTAGATTCATTTTTTGATGCCGACAATCACAAACTGCTTTATGTCTATGATTTTTTAAACTTGTGGACCTTTTTTATTGAACTTATGGAAGTGGGAGAGCCTGCCCCGGGATTGGAATATCCCAATCTTATCTTTGGGCAAGGTGAAGTGCCCGAAGAAGCCCCTGAAAAAAGCTTTGAAGAAGTTGATGATGTTCTCGATTTTGACAACGAAGAAGAGGATGAAAACGAAGACTTTTCAGACGAATATAACGACGATTATTATTAGAACAAGTTGTATAGATTTTCCTTCTGATAATGTCGGCGAACAAAATCAAAACACGCTTTCATAATATCACCCATAGATTGGCTTTCTTTAAAAGCACTGTCTTGTGTAAACTTATAAATTTCCATTTTTAAGCGCTCTAAATTTTCAGGGCGTGTCAACACACTCTGTTGCATAATAGACACAAGCTTCATTAATCGGTCTTCAAAACTAATGATGCGTCGGGCTACAATTGAACGCTCTTCAATTTTATATTGTGTAATTGAATCATGCGTCAACTTGGAGCGAACCAAGTCCATTATGGGTAAATTTTCTTTGAAAAATTGGGGGCGATATACCGAAAGTTTTCCCTCAAAAGATTGTTGATCAAAATCAATAGCTCTGATTTTATAGACCACCTGATCAAAATCGTGGGTAGGCACCACCACATAGTTGTAGGAACGCATATCACCCAATAAACGGATCATACTTCGCTCATTAAATTTTACATATTCTTTGGCAATTTGGGCTTTTTCAGCTTCCGAACATTTGGACAAAAATTGCCCGATGAAAATATCCCCCGGAATGCCCGAAATATGCTCTTCAATTAAGGAATTGGTATTGACCAAAAAATTGAGATTATAAGGGGAAAGCATATGCTCATATTCCAAGCCATACACCCGAGAGGCATCAGTTCTTTTAACGTAGTAATAAGTAAAATTATCATTTAAAATATTACGCACTTTTATCCGAAATGGCTTTGAATTTCCAAAAGTGCAATAGTCAATAGCATCAATATTCAGGTGAGGAATGTCATTTTCATTTCCATCTGAATGCAAAAGGGTGTAGACTTTTTTTAAGCTGTGTTCAATTTCTTTACGCTCACTATCGGCATAGTAAACCCGAACCCAAAGGGTGTCTTTATCTTCATGGTCATAGACCACCACCGAACCAGAAAAGCGCAAAAGATCACTGTAAAAAACAGGGGTGTTAATCCATCGGTCATAAATTCTTAAATATTCTTCGAGTCCGTCAGAAATAGGATAGAACGGTTTTTTTTTCGAAATAAGTTTTTCCTCGGCCATAACACAGTTTTTTCTAAAATACTATATTTCCCTTTAATCACCATTTTTATGGCGGGTTTAACGTTCTAAGGAAGGGGGAGCTAAATTAATTCTTACTTTTGATTTTTAATTTAGATGGGCTTTCAACTAGAATCAGATTTTAAACCAACAGGAGATCAACCACAGGCCATAGCCGCTATAGTGGCGAGTTTTGAACAACAAGAACGCTATGTAACCCTACAGGGGGTGACCGGTTCGGGCAAAACCTTTACGATGGCCAATGCCGTGGCGAAACTGGAACGCCCCACCTTGGTCTTGGCCCATAACAAAACCCTGGCTGCTCAGCTCTATTCAGAATTCAAGCAGTTTTTTCCCCATAATGCGGTTGAATATTTTGTCTCTTATTATGATTACTACCAACCTGAGGCCTATATTCCCGTAACAGGCACCTATATTGAAAAAGACCTTTCTATTAATGAAGAAATTGAAAAACTACGTCTGAGCACCACCTCTTCCCTACTCTCAGGACGGCGGGATGTGTTAGTGGTGGCATCGGTTTCTTGTCTGTATGGCATTGGAAATCCACAAGAATTTAAGAGCAATGTGATTGTTTTGGCACAAGACCAAGTCATTTCGCGCACCCAACTGCTACATAGCCTGGTGCAAAGCCTCTACGCTCGCACTACTGGCGAATTTGCCCGAGGTAATTTTAGAGTGCATGGCGATGTGATTGATATTTTTCCGGGGTATGCAGACATCGCTTATAAAGTTCACTTTTTTGGAGATGAAATTGAATTAATCGAATCGTTTGATCCGATTGAGAATCGGATTATTGAATCGTTTAAGGAAATCAACCTCTATCCCGCCAATATTTTTGTGACCTCTCCAGATCGTATGCAAGAGGCCATTCATCAAATTCAATCCGATTTGGTGAAACAGGTGGATTATTTTAAAGAAATTGGCAAGCCTCTAGAGGCCAAACGTTTAGAAGAGCGAACTGAATTTGATCTGGAAATGATACGCGAATTGGGCTATTGTTCGGGCATTGAAAATTATTCTCGCTATTTAGACGGCCGAGCCCCTGGCACCCGCCCTTTTTGTTTGTTGGATTATTTTCCCAATGACTATTTGATGATAGTAGATGAAAGTCATGTAACCATATCGCAGGTGCACGCCATGTATGGCGGGGATAGAAGTCGCAAAGAAAATTTGGTGGAATATGGTTTTAGACTTCCCGCTGCAATGGACAACCGCCCACTCAAGTTTGAAGAATTTGAAGCCCTTCAAAACCAAGTGCTCTATGTGAGTGCAACACCAGCTGACTATGAATTGGAAAAAACAGAAGGGGTTATTGTTGAACAAATTATTCGCCCCACGGGCTTGCTCGATCCTGTTATTGAAGTGCGCCCAAGCGCCAACCAAATAGATGACCTTATTGAAGAAATTCACCAACGAGTAGAAAAAGATGAACGTACCTTGGTCACCACTCTCACCAAACGAATGGCCGAAGAGCTCACCAAATATCTTAGTCGTGTTCATATTAGATGCCGCTACATTCACAGTGATGTGGATACGCTGGAACGGGTTGAAATTATGCAAGATTTGCGAAAAGGTTTGTTTGATGTATTGATCGGCGTAAATTTACTGCGAGAGGGATTGGATTTACCCGAGGTTTCGTTAGTAGCCATTATAGATGCTGATAAAGAAGGCTTTTTGCGCTCCAATCGTTCATTGACCCAAACAGTGGGCCGCGCAGCACGAAACATTAATGGAAAAGCCATAATGTATGCCGATACGATTACCCAAAGCATGCAAAAAACCATAGACGAAACCAACTACCGGCGTGACAAACAAATGGCTTACAACAAAAAACATAATCTCACACCCACAGCTCTAAACAAATCGTTGGACAATGCTTTGTCTAAAAATTCTGTGGCTACCTATGCCCTAGAACTCGAAGCCCGAAAAGCGGCTGAAGCAGAGACACGCTATTTGACCAAACCCGAAATTGAACAGAAAATTAGAACCGCTCGAAAAGCTATGGAAGTGGCCGCCAAAGCGCTGGATTTTATTGAAGCAGCACGCCTTAGAGACGAAGTAAAAGCCCTGCAAGAGCAAATGGAGTAATCTATTAATCTTCTTCCTTTACTACACATAATTATAGTCTAGACTCTATAAATTTAGAGTAACTCCCTAAAAAAATCGGCTCCCTTGGGAGCCGATTCAAACAAAAACAAATAATTGATTTACGTTATTTGACAGCGATCAACTGTCTAGGTTGGGGCTGTGCTTCTTTGTATTTTGGCAAAGTGAGCTCCAGCACACCATGCTCATAACGACCGTCAATTTTTGTAGGGTCAACACTTTCGGGAAGTGTAAAGCTTCTTTTAAAGGCATTAAAGCCAAATTCTTTTCGTGTAAATTTTCCTTTTTCAACAACTTTCTCCTCCTTTTCTTGGGCTGCTATACTAAGAACTCCATCTTCAACTGCAATTTCAAAATCCTTTTTAGATTTACCCGGAACGGCCAGCGAAACCTGAAAGTTAGTATCGTTTTCTACAATATTGACTGGAGGCACCTGACTAAATGTTGCGTTTTGGGGATTCCACTCAGAAGCAAAAAGTTCTTCTAAAAGCGAGGGAAACCAAGGGGTTTGTTTTCTAACTAAATGCATGTTACAATTTTTTTAAGGTTAAACATGCTCTACCTAAAGCAAAAGCAGTACCAAAAGAAAAAAATGTCATTTTGGCAGTTTTTTATGAGCTAATATGTGACATTTTGACATTAAACAAGTGCTGCTTGCACCTTATCGGCTGCTTCTTGAAAGGCAATGGCCGATAGCACATTGAGCCCGGAATTGTCAATCAACTCCTTCGCAACACTAGCGTTGGTGCCTTGCAAACGCACAATCAAAGGCACTTGAATAGCATCACCCATATTTTTATAGGCATCTACTATACCTTGTGCCACTCGATCACAACGCACAATTCCACCAAAGATATTCACCAAAATGGCCTTCACTTTTGGGTCTTTTAAAATCAATCGAAAAGCAGTTTCTACTCGAGCTGCATCTGCGGTTCCTCCCACATCTAAAAAGTTAGCAGGATGGCCACCTGCTTGTTTGATTAGATCCATAGTAGCCATTGCCAAACCAGCTCCATTCACCATGCAGCCCACATTGCCGTCGAGGTCAACATAATTAAGTCCTACTTCACGGGCTTCAACTTCTACTGGGTTTTCTTCGCTCAAATCACGTAAGGCGGCAAAGTCTTTATGACGATAGAGCGCATTGTCATCTAGCGTAACCTTGGCATCTACCGCAATAATTTTTTCGTCAGACGTTTTTAACACCGGATTGATTTCGAAAAGGGAGGCATCGGCTCCTACATAGGCCTTATAAAGCGCCGACACAAACTGAACCATAGCTTTGAAAGCTGCCCCTGAAAGGCCGAGATTAAAAGCTACTTTACGTGCTTGGAAAGGCTGAAGTCCTAGAGCGGGATCAATTTCTTCCGTAAAAATTAAATGGGGTGTTTGCTCAGCTACCGTTTCAATATCCATACCGCCTTCGGTAGAATACATGATCATATTTTTTCCGGTAGCACGGTTCAACAAGACCGACATATAGAATTCACTAGGCTCACTTGCGCCGGGATAATAAACATCTTCTGCTACCAGAACTTGGTTTACTTTTTTTCCTTCAGGAGGGGTTTGCGGGGTGATGAGCTGCATGCCTAAAATGGAATCGGCAACCGATTCTACCTCAGCAATGGATTTAGCCAATTTCACACCGCCGCCTTTACCGCGTCCACCGGCGTGAATTTGGGCCTTAATCACATGCCATTCGGTTCCAGTTTCTTGGGTTAGGTCTTGAGCAGCTTGCACTGCTTCTGCGGTGGTTTTGGCCACTAGGCCACGCTGAATGGCAACACCATATTCAGCTAAAATAGCTTTTCCTTGATATTCGTGTAAATTCATTTCGGTCTCAATATTTTGCACAAAAATAAGAATTCCCTTGGGCTTGACCGAAGGATTTTGCAGGGTTAAATGTTATATTTATAACAGTTCGTTGTGATTTTAAATCAATTTCATAGCAGCCTTGGGCTCTGCGGCTTTTTATTCTACTTTTACGCTCAAAATTTTAGGAATCGTGACCGCACAAGATTTATTAGCCATTGCACAAACCCACGGAGAACCCACCTATGTTTATGATGCAGCCAAAATTGCCGCTCAATATAACCGTTTAGCCAACGCCTTTTCTAAAGGTAACAGCTTACGCATTAATTATGCGTGCAAGGCCTTGTCTAATGTTTCAGTTTTGCGTTATATGAAGCAGCTGGGTGCTGGACTTGACACGGTATCCATTCAAGAAGTACAATTGGGCCTACAAGCTGGGTTTGCACCCAATGAAATTATTTTTACCCCCAATGGCGTCTCGTTAGAAGAAATTGAAGCCGTGGCAGATTTAGGCGTTCAAATTAACATTGACAGCCTCTCCATTTTAGAACAATTTGGCACCAAACACCCACAGACACCTGTGTGTATTCGCATCAACCCGCATGTTATGGCGGGAGGCAATAGCAAAATATCGGTAGGCCATATCGATTCTAAATTTGGCATTTCCATACACCAAATTCCCCATGTATTACGCATTGTAGAAAACACTAAAATGCACATCAACGGCATTCATATGCACACCGGTAGTGATATATTAGATATTGATGTGTTTTTACGGGCTGCAGATATTTTATTTGACGTAGCCATACAATTTAAAGACCTCAGCTTTGTTGATTTTGGCAGTGGTTTTAAAGTGCCCTATAGAGAAGGCGATATAGAAACCAATATTGAAGAGCTAGGCGAAGGCTTGACCCAACGCTTCCAATCCTTTTGCCAAACGTATGGCCGCGATTTAGAGTTGGCTTTTGAACCCGGTAAATTTTTAGTGAGTGAAGCAGGCTATTTTCTCACCAAAGTAAATGCGGTAAAACAAACCACTTCTACCGTTTTTGCCCAAGTGAATACAGGCTTTAATCACTTGTTACGTCCTATGTTTTATGGCTCTCATCACGAAATTATCAACCTTTCCAATCCCGAAGGCAAGGAACGCTTCTATACGGTGGTGGGCTATATTTGCGAGACCGATACTTTTGGCAGCAATCGCAAGATTAGTGCAATTGCCGAAGGCGATATTTTGGCCTTTAAAAATGCAGGAGCCTATTGCTTTACCATGGCCAGCAACTACAACTCCCGCTTTCGTCCAGCCGAAGTTCTTTGGCATAATGGCGAAGCCCACCTGATTCGAAAAAGAGAAACTTTTGAAGACCTCATGCAGAATCAAATTTTGATTGATTTTAAAGAAAAAGTGACGTCTTAAACCTACGCTTAAGCTATGCTTGGTCTAGATTTGTTAGGGCCCGTAAGGCAATGTGATAATCGTTTAGTATTTCCTCCACCACCTTAGCTGCGGGTTTAATCTGATCAATTTGGGCGGCTACTTGGCCAATTTCCAATTCGCCTTCAACGAGGTCGCCCTCAAACATCCCTTTTTTGGCTCGTCCTGTTCCCAAGGCTTCTTTTAGTTGTTCTGGGGTTGCTCCTTGGGCATAGAGTTTTTGCACTTGTTCGTAAAAAGGATTTTTAATCAAGCGAACGGGAGCTAATTCTTTTAAGGTTAGGACCGTACTGTCTTGGGTAGCGTCTAACACCACTTGCTTAAAATGATCGTGTGCAGAAGCTTCTGGGGTGGCTACAAAACGGGAGCCTACTTGCACACCATCGGCTCCTAGAGCCAGGGCTGCCAACATAGCTTGTCCCGAGGCAATGCCACCAGCGGCTACCAGCGGCACCTTAATATGAGGTCGCAGAAGAGGAATTAAAACAAGGGTGGTCGTTTCTTCTCTTCCGTTATGGCCCCCAGCTTCAAAACCTTCTGCAATGACAGCATCTACTCCACTCTCCTGAGCCTTAAGGGCAAAGGGCAAAGAACTTACCACATGCAGCACGAGGCATCCATTTTCTTGCAGGCTTGCCGTCCATAGTTTAGGGTTTCCGGCAGAGGTGATCACCACTGGCACTTTTTCAGCGAGAATCACCGCCATCAGCTGATCGATATCCGGATACATCAACGGAACGTTTACCCCAAAGGGTTTAGAAGTAGCCGCCTTGCATTTTTGAATGTGTTCCCGCAATATTTCAGGATACATAGAGCCGGCGCCAATAACGCCTAATCCCCCGGCTTCGCTCACAGCTGCAGCCAAACGCCAACCACTCACCCAAACCATACCGGCTTGGATGAGGGGATAACGAATACCTAAAAGTGCTGTAAGGGACTTGGCAGACAAGACTACAAAAATTGATCTACCGACTGATAAGCTTTTATCAAAGCAGCTTCTCCTTCTTTTCCGGCATTGAAATTGCCGTGTTCCATACCCAAAACACCTTGATAGCCTTTGGCATGGATGAATTTAAATATGTTCTTGTAATTAATTTCTCCTGTGGTGGGTTCTTTGCGCCCGGGATTGTCTCCAATTTGGAAATAGCCAATCTCATCCCAACTCTTTTCAATATTAGGAATTAAGTTCCCTTCTTGAATTTGTTGGTGATAAATGTCAAACAAGATTTTGCAGGATGGTGAATCTACCGCCTTGCAAATTTCATAGGCTTGTGGACTTTCAGAGAGAAAAAGGCCTGGGTGATCTCTAAAATTTAAAGGCTCCAGCACCATGACTAAATCGTGAGGTTCTAAAATAGCAGCTGCCTGTTTTAGACTCTCCACCACATGGGCCGTTTGATAAGCCATATTTTGACGTAAATCTACAAAGCCCGGCACCACGGTCATCCATTTGGCATTGACTCGTTTAGCCACTTCAACTGCTTTTTTGATATAGTCCAGGAACTCCGCACGCAGGGTTTCATCACCACTAGCCAAATTGGGTTTGCGCCAATAAATTTGATGCGCGACAAAAACACCCATTTTTAATCCTCTTTTGGCCATGGTTTGGGCCATTTTTTCTTGTAGCGCCACAGGACGCTCTCGCATGCCGTTATCTTCAAAAGCGGTAAACCCCTGATCGGCCATAAAATTGAGTTGGTCTATGGGATCATCACCAGCGTGATGTTTAAACATCCCCAAGTGTGGCGCATAGTGCAAGTTGTATTGATAGGCCACAGATGAAGATGGGGCTGCCCCCCACAACGGTTGTGTTGCAGTAGTTCCCAAACCAGCTAGGGCCATAGTTTGTGTAAAAGCTCTCCTATTCATCTTAACTATATTTTGTTTTTCCGGGCGTTGGAATGGCATAGTTGCCGTTGGCATCAGGCTGCACTGGTGGGGTGCTGTTCCAATCCATACTTTCGGGCACGAGTTGTAGATCTGAATTCAGTGCCTGCTCAAAAGTAACAACCGTTCCAGAATAGGTTGCCATACGGCCTAAAATAGCGGTGAGTGTAGCTTTGGCTCCGTTTTCGGCGTCAGCAATTACACCTCCGTTTCGGATAGAAGCAAACAATTCATCGTGTTCTACTTGATAGGGATTAGGATCTTTTCTACCGCTGTATTGATAAACCACATTGCCATCTAAATCTTTAATTTTTCCAGCACCAATTTCTATACTTCCATTGGTTCCTTGAAAACTTTCATCTACTCGGCGCATACAATTGGGAATATGTCGACACTGACTGGCAATGACGGCCCCACTAGCATAAGTAAACTCTACAAAATGGTGATCGAATATTTCACCGTGGTCTTTACCGTTTCGCACTTGACGGCCTCCCATCCCTTGTGCCGAAACAGGATAATCGCCTACAAACCAGTTCCCCACATCTATATTGTGAATGTGTTGTTCCAAAATATGGTCACCACATAACCAGTTAAAATAGTACCAGTTGCGCATTTGATATTCTAATTCAGATTGTCCCGTTTCGCGTTTTCGCACCCAAACGCCATCACTGTTCCAATAGACCTGACCACCTGTAATTTTGCCAATGGCGCCCTCCTGAACTTTAGCAAATAGATCTAGGTAGCGTTTTTGGTAGTGCCGTTGCAAGCCTACTACTACATTTAACTTTTTGGCTTTAGCCACTCGTGCCATTTCCAACACTTTTCGCACGCCAACAGGATCGGTTGCAACGGGTTTTTCCATAAACACGTGCTTATCATTATTGATGGCATATTCAAAATGATAGGGTCTAAAACCAGGAGGCGTGGTGAGAATGACCACATCAGCCATATCAATGGCTTTTTTATAGGCGTCAAAGCCCACAAAGCGGTGTTTTTCTTTAACGTCAATTTTCTTTTCTCCCTCAAAATGTTTTTGAATGCTGATCAAACTACTTTCTAGGCGATCGCCAAAGGCATCTGCCATAGCTACCAATTCAACGTTTTCATCGGCCGTTAGAGCTTGAACGGCAGCTCCAGAGCCTCGACCTCCACAGCCTACTAAAGCCAATTTTAATTTCTTTTCGTTGTGTACGTGTGCCATGCCTGAAACGCCCAAGGGAGCGGTTATCAATCCCCCAGTAACGAGGGCTGATGTTTTGACAAAGGAACGTCTTGATTGTCCTTCTTTTTTTACATTATTGTTTTCCATGATTGTTTATTTAGATGATTCGTAACTCCAATATTGTTTTTGTTCTGCTGCACTTGGGGTCACCTTAGGGCGCAGCACCCGAAAGCCAACAAAGTCTGCATCGGTGTGCCACCAAAGGCTTTTAGGGATTTGGGGATCTTGTTGTTTCCATTTCTTAGAAGAAGGCCTACGAGCGGCACTACGCAATCGATTAGGCTCGTCTACCCAAGAGCCACCACGTACGGTTCTGGGGTAGGTTTTGCTAGGCACCACATAGGGATTGGATGTTGTTCCACTCCTTGTTCTATAAGCTGTGGGAGCATATTGGTCTAAAGTCCATTCTGCCACATTGCCATGCATATCATATAAGCCCCAAGGGTTAGGCTTTTTTTGCCCCACTTGTTGGTATTTTTCATTGCTGTTGCTGGCCAACCAAGCATAGTCTTCAAGTTGGGACGCGTCATTGCCAAAAGAAAAAGCAGTAACCGTTCCGGCACGACAGGCATATTCCCATTCTGCTTCTGTAGGAAGGCGATAAAAATGTCCGGTCATGGCAGAGAGCCATTCACAAAACTTTACGGCAGCCAGTTGGGTCATGCAAATAGCCGGGTAGCCTTCGGTGCCCATGCCAAAACTCATATCGGTATAAGGAGGCGTGGCACGAGAAATGGCATCAACTGCTACTTGCACCTCATCGTTTGGACCAAGGGCGGGTTGAGCAGCATCAATATTACCTTGCATAAAAAGACTATACAAGTCCCATGTAATTTCAAATTGTCCCATCCAAAAATCATTTACTGACACCTCATGCTGAGGCCCTTCATCACCAAAATGACCTGTTTCGTTTTTTGGACTACCCATAGTAAATGTGCCGCCATTAATAAAAACCATAGGGAGGGTAGCTGCTGTTTTAGGCAACTTTTCCACATAGTTGGTTTGGGCTTTCAGAAAACCACTTAGGGTTCCCAAAAATAAAATAGCGATCGTTTTTTTCATATGTTGAAGTTAATCGTTTTCCAATATCTAGATGGAATACGCTAACTATTTATTTAAATTTTGATTTATAAATTACGATTTCATTACTCTAAAAGTAACCGTTTTTTTTAAATTTCCTATACCCAACAACCATAAGGATTTTATTACTGTTTAACCTTTTCTTTTTTTTAACAAAATTTTATAGATTTAAATTTTAATATCTATATTGTAGCACTAAAAAAAACTCTAAATGACACATTCATTTTTTAAACTAGGAAATTCGTTTGTCTCCTATTGCCTTACAGGGGCGTTGTTCTTGTTTGGTTTTGTAGCCTTCGCTCAACAAACTGTTACGGGAAGTGTGACAGATGGTACGGCGCCGCTACCTGGAGTAAACGTAATTGTAAAAGGGACTACTCAGGGAGTAGTAACTGATTTTGATGGGAATTATTCCATTGATTTGCCAGAGGGAGCAGATACATTAGTGTTTTCTTATCTCGGCTTTTTATCACAAGAAGTTGCTGTTGGAGACAGTAGCACCTTAGATGTTCAACTGCAAGAAGATGTTCAAGGTCTTGAAGAAGTGGTGGTGACCGGTTATGGCACCCAGAAAAAAGCGACTTTGACCGGTTCTATTGCCACCATTGGAGGTGAAGCTTTAGAAAAATCTTCCTCGCCTAACTTAGGTACCGCCTTAGCGGGTAAAGTTGCAGGACTCTACATTGATACTGCCAATGGAGCACCAGGAGCTGATAACCCTGCCATTCGAGTTAGAGGAACTAACACTTTCAACAACTCATCGGCTTTAATCGTAATTGATGGTATTCCAAACCGTGCTGGAGGATTGGCTCGAATTAATCCTGCTGACATTGAAAGTATTTCCGTATTGAAAGATGCTTCTGCTGCCATTTATGGTGCACGAGCTGCTAACGGGGTAATTTTGATTACCACCAAGCGCGGAAAGAAAGGAGCACCTAAAGTGAAAATTACGTCTAACTACGGTTGGCAAAACTTCACTACTGTGCCTGATATGCTAACAGGGGCCGAATATATGGATTTAGTAAACCTTTTAAATGTTTATAAATTACCGGTTAATGAATGGGCTGCTGCCAACGCAGTTCGGGGGCAACCTTTTACCCGTCCTAATGGAGAGGTTTTAAACCCAACCTATTCTACTGATCGTATTCAAAACACGGCAGCGGGTACAGACCTTTGGAACTATCCTGATACAGACTGGATGGAAGAAGTGCAACGTAAAAATGCACCCACTTCACGTCAAAATATTCAAATCACTGGAGGTGACGATAATATTTCCTACTTAGCCTCTTTAGGTTATTTAAGACAAGATGTGAACTTTAAAAATGCGCCTAAAGGATTTACACAGTATGATTTGCGTTTAAATTTAGACGCTACTATTAACGACTATTTAAGTGTGGATGTAGGTTTGTATTCTCGTCAAGAAGAGAATCTCACAGCTACCAACCCACCTTCTAACGTATTTAATGATTTAGTGCGTCAATATCCTTGGTTCCCTGCCTACTGGCCAACGGGAGAGTATGGACCCGATATTGAAAACGGAAACAACCCTGCCATTCGGGTAACGGATGAACCCGGATATACTGACCGCAGCACCAACTTTGTGCAAAGTAATGTTGGGTTAAACTTAAAAGTGCCTGGCATTGATGGTCTATTAATAAGAGGTAATATTTCTTATGACAAGATGAATTATGACTACAAGCAGTGGCAACGCCCTTGGCAATTATATACTTGGGATGGTGTTAACAAAGACTCTTCTGGTTTAACTGCTGCTCAAAGAGGACCTGGTGATCCAAGTTTAACTCAAGATCACACCACTTTGACTGATATCACGGCTACCATCAACGCTTCTTATGAGCTTGATTTAGACGATCACTATGTGAAAGTTTTAGGAGGTATTACTCGTGAAGAATCAGAACAAAGCTATATGCGAGCCTTCAAACGTTTCTTCCTTTCAAATGATCTAGATCAATTGAGCTTTGGGGGACAAGATGGACAATATAGCCAAGGAACAGGATATGAAGTTGCGCGTTTGAACTACTACGGTCGTGCCAACTATGCCTATAAAGAGAAATATTTACTGGAGTTATTGTTCCGTTATGACGGTTCTTATCTCTTCCCAGAAGAAACTCGCTATGGGTTCTTCCCAGGAGTATCTGCCGGTTGGGTTTTATCTGAAGAAAATTTCTTTGGTGACGCTATCGGTTTCTTAGACTACTTTAAGCTAAAAGGTTCTTGGGGACAATTGGGTAACGATAACGTGGCACCCTTCCAATTCTTAGCTTCTTATGGATTTTCGGCTACTGGTTTAGGTGATGTATATACAACAGCTTATGAAACTAAAGTACCCAATCCAAACATTACGTGGGAGACGCAAACGTCAACCAACTTTGGATTTGATTTGAGAGCTATTGATAATCGTCTTTCTTTAGGTTTTGAAGTGTTCAAAAACTTAAGATCGGACATTTTAACTTTGCCTAACAAAACACTACCTTCCTATAGTGGAATTACCCCTCCAGCGCAAAACATTGGAGAATTCCAAAATACAGGTATTGAAATTAGCGCCGGTTTAAACGGAGAAACCAACTCTGGTTTGACCTACAACTTCACCCTCAACTTTAGTGATTCAAACAACGAATTGCTTTTCATAGACGAACCTGATTTTGCAGATCGTCCATGGCAAAGAGAAACCGGTGGAGAATTGGGAAGACCTTTGCGCTATGAATTTGATGGCGTATTCCGCTCTCAAGCTGAGATTGATTCTGAACCACTTGATTACACTGGTGTAACTCCACTTCTTAAACCTGGGGATGCCCGTGTGAAGGACATCAACGGTGACGGAAGAATTACTCCTGCAGATAGAACTCGTGTTGGTGGAAGTACTTTTGCTGATACACAGTTTGGTTTCAACACCGCTATGACCTACAAAAACTTTGACTTTAATATGTATTGGAACGGTTCTGCCGGAGGATACAATACCTACGAGTGGAGTTTTATGTCAGGAACATTGGCTAACGTACAACGCGATGTATTTGAGCGTGCTTGGTCACTAGACAACCCTAATGCACCCTATCCTAGATTGGCTGACAGAGGAGATCAATGGTATTCAAATCAAACAGACTATGCCTTGATCACTAGAGACTTTATCCGTCTTAAAACGATCGAGTTAGGTTATAATTTTGATGAAAGTATTAGCAGCAGAATTAAAGCCGAAAGCATTCGTTTATCCGTAACAGGAACGAATTTAATTACGATTACAGACTTCCCCTTCGATCCTGAAGTAATTCAAAGTGGAGTAAATGTAAGTAATACTAGAAATGCAGGGGGAGGCGCTGTTAACAACGGTGGTGCCTATCCATTGCTTAAGACTATTATAACAGGAATTCAAATAACCTTTTAATTAAACATGATGAAAATGAAGAAGATTTTATTAAAAATTGCTGGTGGGTTTATGTTCGTGACGGCAATTGTAGGTTGTCAGGACGACTTTTTAAGTACAACTCCACTGAGCGAAATTGCTGAATCCAACGTTTGGTCATCAGCAAAACTAGCGGAGGCTGCCGTTCTTGATTTGTATCAAGGGACGTGGGCCGGAACGCTGACACGTGAAGAAACCACAGACGCCTTTACCGATCAAGCGGTGTTTACACACCCTGGTCGTGGTGTGGATGGATATACTGAAGGAAAAATGAACCCTTCTGGAAGCTACATGGATATGCAATGGTTTAGTTGGACACAACTCTATCCTTTTATTAGAAGTGCCAATATTGCCATTCAAAAACTCTCTGCCAACGAAGGTGGATTAGAGGCTGGTTTAGCCAAGCGCTTGTTAGGTGAAGCTTATTTTATGAGAGGGTATTTTTACAGCCAACTCATGCGTCAATTCGGTGGTGTGGTGCTTTTAACAGAACCGCTTACACTTGAGAGCGAAGCCGAGAATCCTCGATCTAGCTTTGAAGCTACGGTTAATCAAATCATCTCCGATATTGACCAAGCCATATCGTTGTTGGCCGATGCACCCGAAGACAAAGCAAGAGCAAGTAAAATCACGGCTCTAGCACTTAAGTCTAGAGTGTTGACCCATGCTGCTAGTGATCTTTATGAGCCTTCTAAAGCCTCTAAAATTTCTACGATCTCTGGCTATGCCAACAAGGAATTAATTGGCTATACTGGTGGTTCTCAACAACAACGTTGGCAAGCTGCAAAAGCAGCTTCTAAAGCGCTTTTAGATGCCACTACTGGATATAAATTAGACTATGCTGAACCTGCTTCTTTTGAGGAAGCCAAACAAAACTATGAGGACATTTGGTTGCAAGGAGATAAAAACCAAGATTTTATTTGGGGTCGTCTCATTGAATCGTTCGGATTTGGTTCTAGAACATATCCCGGTGGAAATGACTGGTCTCAAGGACCTGGAATGGTGGCACTCTACCACGGACCTAATGGATATCATGAGTGGGCCGGTACTACGCCTACTGAGGCGCTTGCTTCTAAATATTCAATGGCTGATGGTACTAACTTTGATTGGAACAATCCAGAACACGCAAAAGATCCTTATGTAGGTCGTGAAGCTCGCTTCTATTCTACGCTTCTTTTTGATGGTGCTCCTTGGAAAGTACGCACCAGTGACGTGACAAAATTTGACAACTTTAACGAAATTCAAACGGGATATTATACCTTCTCTGACGGAACTATTGTTAATGGAGTAGATACACGTCAAGGACCTATTGAAGACTGGAACGGATCTAGAACGGGCTATTATTTCAAAAAGTTCTCTGATCCTTATTTGCCAGCTTCGTGGCCAAATAACTTGCAAAAAGTAGATGCACCCTATATTCGCTATACTGAAATTCTATTGAATTATGTAGAAGCTAATATCAACTTGGGTGATGAAGGTGAAGCGAAAGCATGGCTCAATAGACTGCGTTTCCGCAATGGATTGCCAGCTGTGACAGCTTCTGGTGCTGATCTTGTTGAACTCTACAAAAGAGAGCGCGACAAAGAATTGGTGAACGAAGATGCTCGCTTATTTGACATGAAACGTTGGTTAGAAGGTTCTTATTCACTAGACAAACAAGTGCAACAAACCTTAATTCAAGCGACTCAAAAAGCGGGTAGTTCAATGACCCCTGCTACTTACAGAAAAAGTGAAGCAGACTTTGACTACACCTATAGACCAACCAATATCGTATTTGAAAATAGAGTTTGGAAAGATCATGTTTATTTCATGCCCATTCCACAAAACGAGATCGATAGAGATCAATCTATTATTCAAAATCCTGGGTACTAAAAAACCCATGTCACTTTACGAAATAACCTGGCTATATGCCAGGTTATTTTTTTATTTTTGATTTAAAATTTTGCGAAGATGAAGTGGAAACTCCTAATTATTGCTCCTACTCTGTTGTTTTTTGCCTGTCAAAAACAGGCCACTACTCCTTTTGTTAAACTCAATTCAGCCCAAACAAAAGTAACCTTCAAAAATCAGCTTTTTGAAACCCACACCTATAACTATTTCACCTATCCCTACATGTATCTTGGTGGAGGTGTGGCGGTTGGAGATATCAATAACGACGGCTTAGAAGACCTCTACTTCACCGGTAATATGGTGCCCAATAAACTCTATTTAAACAAAGGTAATTTGGAATTTGAAGACATAAGCGAAACGGCTGGTGTGCAAGGTGATGATCGGTGGTATTCGGGAGTAACACTTGTAGATATCAACAGCGACGGTTTTCTTGATATTTATTGCGCCGTGGGGGGTAAAAACGAACCCAATGAAAACGTGCTCTATGTCAATAATGGTAATAATACCTTTACAGAAAAAGCAGCTGAATATGGCATTGATGACAATGGCTACAGCATGCATAGCACCTTTTTTGATTATGATAAAGACGGAGATTTAGACCTTTATGTGGCCAACTATCCGCCCACAAGCTTCACTGCTCCAGTGGACTATTATCAATATATGCAAACCCACCATAGCAAGAGAGATTCTGATCACCTTTACAGAAACGATGGAGATACTTTTACTGACGTTACTGAGGCTGCTGGCCTGCGTAATTTTGGCTTGAGCTTGGGCGTGGTGGCTTCCGATTTAAACAATGACGGCTATCCCGACCTCTATATTTCAAACGATTTTAATGCCCCCGATTTTCTTTATCTCAATCAAGGTGATGGCACCTTTAGCAACGTAGTGCAACCGGCACTGCAACAAACCTCCTTTTTTGGCATGGGGGTAGATGCCGCAGATTTTAACAACGACGGATGGATAGACCTCTTTCAACTGGATATGAACGCTGCCGATAATTTTAGATCCAAGGCCAACATGTCTTCTATGAATCCTGAAGTTTTCTATCAATCGGTAGCCTTAGGACTACATCACCAATACATGCAAAATTCACTGCAACTCAATCAAGGAAACTTAATGGGAAAAACACCTGCCTTTAGTAATATTGCCCGTTGGGGAGGCGTATCTTCTACCGACTGGAGTTGGGGTGGTTTGATGGCCGATTTTGACAACGACGGGTGGAAAGATATTTTTGTGTCCAATGGTATTCGTAGGGATGTGAACAACAAAGATTTTTACAATGAGCATCGGGCCTTTTTTGATAAAATGGAAAACAACCCCGATTATAAAAACAAAGAAGAGGAAGTTAAACTTTTAGAATATTTAGAAAAAATTCCATCGGAAAAGCTGTCCAATTATCTGTTTCACAACCTACAAGATAAAGGCTTTGAGAATAAAAGCGCATCTTGGGGCTTAGACGAAAAAACGTTTTCCAATGGTGTAGTCTATAGTGACCTGGACAACGATGGCGATCTAGATTTAATCATCAATAATTTAGAAGATGTGGCTAGCATTTATGAAAACAACTCGCCTCCTCAAAACTATCTAATGCTCACTCTCACTGGCCCTAACAACCAAATGCCCATGGGAGCTAAGGTGCATTGCTATACAGGAGAACTACACCAAATGCAAGAATATAATTTAAGCAGAGGCTATATGTCTTCTGTTTCGCCCAAGATTCATTTTGGTTTAGGTAGTGCCAAAGAAGTGGATCGACTTGTGGTAGAATGGCCCGATGGTAAAGAAACCGAACTCCTTAATCTGACCCCCAATCAACAGCTAACTATTCACTATGAGGCACAAGCGCAACAACCTAATTCTGAAGAAAAACAAGCGCCAACCCAACAATTTGAAATTCTAACGCAACAAGCTCCGTTTCTACACGAAGAAAATCCATATGATGATTTTAAGGAAGAAATTTTATTGCCCCACAAAAATTCTACTTTAGGTCCTGCTCTAGCCGTGGGTGATCTTAATAATGATGGTCAGGAGGACTATATAGTGGGCGGTGCTATTGGGCAAGCTGCAGCGGTATATGTTCAACAAAAAAACGGAAGTTTTCAAAAAGCAAGCATTCCCATTTTTGAAAAAGACAAGTTTTATGAAGACCTAGGCATACAACTAATTGATGCGGATCAAGACGGTGATTTAGACCTTTATTTTGCCAGTGGAGGAAACGAATTTAACGAAGGTTCACAAGGCTATGAAGATCGGTTTTATGAAAACTTGGGCAATCTAACCTTTGAACGCAGATTAGAAGCCATTCCCAACACTAGAATTAGTGGCTTAGAGGTATCCGCCCATGATTTTGACCAAGATGGTGACCTCGATTTGTTTGTAGGAGGACGCCTTGTAGCTAAAAAATATCCCCTTCCGGCTAGTTCTCGTTTATTAGAAAACAAAAGCCAAAAAGGTAAAATCCAATTTGTAGATGTTACCTCCGAAAAATTACCAGCTCTAAAAAATATAGGTTTAGTAACGGCTTCTACTTGGGTAGACCTCGATGGAGATAATTGGGAAGATTTAGTCTTAGTAGGGGAATGGATGCCCATTCGGATTTTTAAAAACCAAAAGGGGCTGTTTACTGAAATTACGGATCAAATCACAGACCCCAACCAAAACGGATGGTGGTTTGACATTGAAAAAGGAGATTTTGACAACGATGGCGATATGGATTTAGTAGTGGGTAATTTAGGAACAAACTATAAATATCAAGCTTCAGAAGCAAAACCCTTTCAAATTTATCTTAACGATTTTGATCAAAACGCTCAATATGATATTGTTTTGAGTTATACTACTGATGAAGAAGAATATCCCGTGCGAGGGCGTCAGTGTTCTTCAGAACAGATGCCAGCTATCAAAAAGAAATTTAAAGACTACAACAGCTTTGCTAGCGCTTCACTCCAAGATATCTATACCGACAAGATGCTGGAGGAGTCCCTTCATTATTCCATCACTTCTTTTGAAAGTATCTATTTAGAAAATGATGGTGGTAAACTCAAGGCAAAAGCCTTGCCCGCCGAAGCTCAATTTTCAAATATCAATGCCCTTGTGGCTCAAGATTTTGATAAGGATGGAAATCTGGATGTAGTGCTTGGTGGAAACCTCTATAATGCAGAAGTAGAAACCCCAAGAAACGACGCCAGCTATGGCCTTTGGCTAAAAGGAGATGGAAAAGGGAATTTTACACCACAGAAACCTAGATCTTCTGGTTTAGTGATGATTGGTGATGTGCGAAATATTAAACCCATTGAGGTGGGCAATCACACTCATTTATTAGTGGCCAAAAACAACCAAGCATTGCAAGAAATTAAAATCAATTAAAATGCGTTCAGCCACCCTAATGCTTGTTTTAGGGCTGCTCATTTGGAGTTGTGCAAACCCTAAAGCAACAAACTTTCAAACACAAATCGCAGGTGACTGGCAAATAGAAAATGCCACCCTACAATCCTATATTCGTTTTGACAAAAACGGTAAGGTTACCTATTTTTTCAATCGCTTTAGTTATGAAAAAGATACCCTAGCAGAATATGGCAATTGGGAATTAAAGGAAATTTTACCGGGTATTTCAAAAGATACTTTTGCTGTGGAAATCATGAAACAACCCCAAAACACCTTGTTTAAATTTATTTTTGACAGCCCTGATAAAATTAAGGTCGTAGACGATTATGGCGATACCTTTTTCACGAGAGTAAACCCCTAATCATTCTAGTTGATTAAAGACATTGCCGTAATAATCAAAACGATAATAAACGGTTCTTTTTTCCCATTCATTTTCGCGATTAAGAAATCTAAAGTCCAATTGTGCAACGTTGTGAGTAACATCTTCATTTAGAATAAACACTTCAGGGGTAAAGGTTTCAAAATCGCGGCTCTTGAGCATGGCCTTTAATAAAATTTGCATACAGGCACGATCCAAACGCTTCAATTCTACCGCCTGGCTAAGTTTGTTTTCCACCGCAATGGCAAATTGATCTCCATTAGCTTTTTGCCAATTGAAATCATATTCTTTTGGTGCCATTTCTTGCCCTTTTAGGCTCATGATACTCACTAAACAAAAAACGAAACTAAAAGCTCTATTTCTCATTTCAATGCTAATTTTTACTACTTTTAAGGGGCAATTTACAATTCTAATTGCATTTTTGGAAGATGAATGATGTTATGAAGAGAAAAATTATCAATCCCCTTTTGTTGCTCCTTGTTGTTTTTAGTGTTTCCTGTTCCAAAAACGAAGTAGCAAGCCCTGTTATTCAATATGAATTAAAAACAGAATTATGGCCCCAGGAGGGAGGAAGCATAGTTCCTAGTGCCGGAACCTATGACGCCTATGTCGTTAAGAGCATTTATGCGCGTCCGGAGCCGGGATGGGTGTTTGACCGATGGGAGGGTGCTGTTAGCGGAGTAGATAACCCCACTCAAATTTCCTTTTTTAGAGACCATGCCATACGTGCTGTTTTTAAGCGAGACACCTTCAAAGTGCGAACCCTAGCAGGAGGTAATGGCAAAGGAAGTGCTTCCAATCAACTTTTTTATCCCACCGGAATTGCTCTAGACCCTACCGGCGACCTCTATGTTAGTGATATGTATAACCACCGAATTCAACGATGGCGACCTGGTGCTACCGTTGGCATTACGGCAGCGGGAGGTAACGGCTATGGCAATAGCCCCAGCCAACTAGACGAGCCTGGAAAAATTGATATTGATGCTCAGGGTAATTTATATATTGCCGATACTCGCAATCACCGCATCCAAAAATGGGAACATGGAGCTTTAAGTGGCACCACCGTTGCCGGTGGAAACGGCATGGGAAACCGAACTGATCAATTGAACAAGCCTTTCGGGATTACCGTAGATCAAAACGGAGTAGTCTATGTTTCTGAAATTGGAAACCATCGTGTTACAAAGTGGCTTCCAGAAGCCTCCGAAGGTATTGTTGTGGCAGGAGGTAACGGAGAAGGCGATGCTCCTAATCAATTGGCTTTTCCCCTCGGGCTAGCGGTTGATAGAAACGGATCTGTATATGTAGCCGATACCTATAATCACCGGGTTCAATTATGGGAACCCGGAGCCAATAAAGGCATCACTATTCTTTCTGCAAATGATTTAAAAGACAAGCTTAAACTCAACTATTTTAGTGGCATTACCTTGGTAGATGACCAAATTCTATTCATAACCGATTATGAGCAAAAAAGAGTTTTGCAATTTAATTTAACCACCAAAGCTGTTGCTATTGTGGCAGCCAATAGTTCGCTGCAAAACGAAGCTGAAAAACTATCCCAGCCCTATCAAATTACACTAGACCCTCTCGGGAGCCTCATCATTGCCGATGCCAAAAACAACCGCATCCAAAAATGGAAACCCGAAACGAAATAAACTTTTAAATGCAAAATACCTTCTATCCCCTTTTCCTTAAAAGCATTGCCTTTTTTTTCGTGGGCTTGCTTTTTTCTTGTGGTCAAAAAAGCACCCATAATCTAGAACAAAACAATTTAGGGAAAGAAACCAGCCCCTATTTATTGCAGCATAAAGAAAATCCAGTGCACTGGCAAGCTTGGGACGAAACCCGTTATCAAGATCAAAATGCAGCCGACAAATTATTAATAGTAAGTATTGGTTATTCTAGTTGTCATTGGTGTCATGTCATGGAAGAAGAAACCTTTGAAGATGAGTCAGTGGCAGCGATTATGAATCAAAACTTCATAAATATTAAAGTAGATCGTGAAGAAAACCCGGATGTGGACCATATTTATATGACTGCTGTTCAACTTCTCACCGGAAGTGGAGGGTGGCCTTTAAACGTGATTTGCCTCCCTAATGGAACGCCTATTTATGGCGGCACCTATCACACCAAATCCCAATGGACTCAAATTTTAGAACGGATTCAAGAGCGCTATACCAACAATCCGGATCAGTTAATTGAATTGGGTGAAAAAGTAGCGGCGGGTATAGCCGCTGTAAATGTTATTGAACTACCTGAAAATCCAAAGCCTTTTAACGATAGTTTCTTTGAAAAACCCATTAAAGCTTGGAAACAAAATTTTGACTTGGTAAATGGTGGTGAAATGCGAAATCAAAAATTTATAAGACCCGCTAAATTTCATTTTTTAAGACAATATGAAAGTTTGGCTAAAGAAGTTTCCTTACAGAACTACTTGGAAACCAGTTTAACTAAAATTGCCACTAGTGGGATTTATGATGCTCTTGAAGGAGGCTTTTTTCGCTATAGTGTAGATGCTTTTTGGAAGGTGCCTCACTTTGAAAAAATGCTCTATGACAATGCCCAGGCTATAGGGTTATATGCAGAGGCCTATAAACAAAAGCCCAATCCTATTTATAGGGAGCGCGTAACCGAAACCATTACCTTTCTTAAAACTAGAATGGCAGCCCCCGGGGGTGGTTTTTATGCGGCTATTGATGCCGACAATGAAGACGGAGAAGGACGCTATTTTGCCTTTACTAAAGAAGAAATAGAAGCCATTGCCGGAGATCATATCGCGTTATTTTTAGCCTACTATGGTGTTCAATTTGAAGATCCTTTTGAAGAAGATCTTTTCTTGTTAAAAAAAACAATGCTACAGGATGCTTTTGGGCAGGCTAATGGATTGAATCCAACCCAATGGAAGATCATACAAGAACAATGGAACAACAACATTAGTCGCTTACTAGCTACACGTGATTTTCCCGGAATTGACACTAAAATTATTACCTCCTGGAACGCCCTAACCATAAGCGGGATGGTAGAAGCCGCTCAAGCTTTTGAACGAGAAGATTGGTTGCTAGAAGCCGAAACCCTTTTTGCCTTTCTTATGGAAAAAAGCTATAATGATACCCAACTCTACCACACCGTTCAAAACGGGCAGCCAAAAATTGAAGGCTTTTTAGAAGATTATGCCTTTTTGGCTGAAGCCGCTTTACTGCTCTATCAAACAACAGGCAAAACAGTCTATTTAAATTCGAGTCAAACCCTCATTGAAAAAGCCTTAACCGATTTCAAAGACGCAAATAGCCCCTTTTATACATTTAAGGCTAATAATCATTTGTTAGCTCCCATCATTGCCGTAGACGACGGTGTGATGCCCTCTGCTAATGCTGTTTTAGCCCATACCCTATCCAAGCTCGGGCATATGCTCAACCGGAAAGATTATTTAGAAGGAGTTGAAAAAATGTTACAAGCCATTCAACCCTATTTAGAAGAAAGCATAAGTGATTATAGCCGTTGGGCAACCCTCTATGCTGAGTGGGCCTATCCACAATATGAGGTGATTGTGGTGGGACCAGAGGCGAATCAACTCACCAAAGACCTTCAAAAAACGTATTTGGCTAATGTGCTATTTCAACAAACAGAAGTAGCTAGCGATCTTCCCCTTCTAAAAGAGCGGTTTTTTGAAGGAGAAACCTATATCTATGTTTGTCAAAACAATGTGTGCTTACGACCTGAAACCACTGCTAAAGCTGCTTTAAAGCAACTCTCCGACTTTGAAAATCAAGCAATGACGCCAGATCCGAGTAGTTCATTTTTTTGATACCAAGCCACAAATTGCCCCGCTGTGATGGCTGATTGAGGTTCTTCAAAAGAAACATAAAAACCTTCTTCTAGCACATGGAGGGTAGCCTTCTGAAGTGCTTGTCTATATCGAATACGGGCTTGAACGGACAAACTACTGCCTATGGGTAGTGCTTGATCTTGTCGCACCCAATGCACCTCCTCAGGAGCCACTTGAAGCACTCTTCTAAATAATCCCGGGTGTTGCTTACCCTCCCCTACATAGAGTACATTTTCATGCACATCAGTATCGAGCACAAATAAAGGCTCTACTGTGCCCCCAACTGCCAACCCTTTGCGTTGGCCAATGGTAAAAAAATGGGCGCCATTATGCGAGCCTACTTCTGTTCCGTCTTGAATATCATATTGAATTTTTAGGGCTTGTTGGGTTAAAGGAGCTTCTTGAGAGGGGGTGTTGGCATATTTTGCATGCGTATGCGGAATGGCAATAATCCGTCCTGCTTTGGGTTTTAATTGTTGTTGTAAAAAATCAGGCAGCCGAACTTTTCCAACAAAACACAAACCTTGAGAATCGCGCTTTTCTGCTGTTATCAAACCTTGTTCCTTGGCGATTTGTCGAACTTCGCTTTTTTGTAAATGCCCTATTGGAAAAAGGGCCTTGGCCAATTGTGCTTGGGTGAGTTGGCATAAAAAGTAGGACTGGTCCTTGTTACTATCTGCTCCTGACAGCAATTGATGCACGGTTTGTCCTGCATCGGTTTGAAAACTTTCCTTTTGACAATAATGCCCCGTAGCCACATAGTCAGCTCCCAAAGACAATGCAATTTTTAAAAAAACGTCAAATTTAATTTCACGGTTGCAAAGCACGTCGGGATTAGGGGTTCTGCCTCTTTCATATTCGGCAAACATATAGTCTACAATTCGCGCTTTATAGTCTTTACTTAAATCTACTGTTTGAAAAGGAATGCCTAATTTTTCAGCAACGAGCATGGCGTCATTACTGTCTTCCAGCCAAGGGCATTCACTTGAAAGGGTTACGGATTCATCATGCCAATTTTTCATAAACAACCCTATAACCTCATAGCCCTGCTCGAGAAGCAAATGGGCTGCAACGCTAGAATCAACCCCTCCAGAGAGGCCTACAATGACACGCTTTTGTTTCATGTTGCAAAAATAAGCAACTTGGAGGAATTACTAGCGGCGTCTGTTGCCAGCTTTTTTCTGTTTTTCAGCCTCTTCCATAGCCTTTTGCAAACGGGCAGAAAAGCCACCTGCCTTTTTAGGTTTCTTTTTGTTTTCCTCAAGTTTGGCGTGAATTTTCTTATCGTCAATAATATAGTTTTTAATGATTAACATTAAGAAAATGGTGAGTAAGTTAGAGACAAAATAGTATAAACTCAAGCCACTAGCATAGTTGTTAAAGAAGAAGAGCATCATCAAAGGCATGAGATACATAATCACTTTCATGTTGGGCATACCCGGTTGTTGTGGCATGGGTTGTTGACCCGTGGTCATTTTAGTATAGAAGAAAATGGCTATGGAGGCCAAAATTGGAAACAGACTCACATGATCTCCATAAAAAGGAATGGTAAAAGGCAAATCTAAAACCGAATCATAGGAAGACAAATCGTCTGCCCAAAGAAAGCTTTTTTCACGCAAAACAAAAGCTACAGGGAAGAAGGTAAACAGGGCATAGAAAACAGGCAACTGTAGAAGTGCTGGAACGCAACCCGCAAGGGGGCTTGCCCCTGCACGGCTGTAGAGACTCATGGTTTCTTGCTGCTTTTTTACGGCATCATCTTTATATTTTGCATTGATTGCATCTACTTCTGGGCGCAAAAGTTTCATTTTGATCTGCGATACATAAGATTTATAGGTTACGGGTGACATGGCCAAGCGCACAATGATCGTCATCACAATGATGGCTATACCGTAAGGGAAAATTGAGGATAAAAAACCAAACAATGGTAAAAAGATCCAGCGGTTGATCCAACCAAAAATACCCCATCCTAGAGGAATTGATGATTCAAGATCACCAGGGAGTTCGGCTAAAGTTTTATAATCTGTAGGGCCGTAGTAAAATTCATATTGGCCGCTGAGTTCACCGTTTACCAGGGCGATGGGGAAAGAAGTGCTAAAGTGCTTGGTGAATCGTTCTTCTAAGGCCTCTTGATCAGCTAGGTTTTCGGATTGCATCACTACCTCGTCAAGGGGCTGAGAGGGCACTAATATGGCACTAAAGAAATGTTGTCGGTAGGAAATCCAACGGATATTACTTAGCTTTTCTTCATCTTGGCCACTAAGGGCTAAATAATCTACCCGATCGCCTTCATAGCCATAGGTATATTCGGTATAACGATTTTCATAGTCAATACTTCTTGAATTCCGAAAAACGTCGGTTTGCCAATTCAATTGTGGAGCGCTATTAGAACTCAGCGTATTGGAAAAGCCAGAGGTGCTAATAGCGAGTTGAATTTGATAGCCATCATTGGGTAGCGTATAAACAAAACGTATGACTTGATTGGCTTCGGTTCGGGTCTCAAAAATTAGTTCTTGTTGTTGTTTTTGGGTAACAACTGTGGGGCTAAAATACATTTCAGCCGTGTTGAGTTCTATCCCATTAGCCGCTTTTAACAACACGTTAAATTGAGTGTTGTCTTCATGAACCAAGAGAAGCGGTTCGTCTTTATAATTCGTAAATTCTTTCAATCTAAGTTTGCTAATGGTAGCTCCCTTAGGATTAAATTCAAAAGCAATCTTATCATTTTCAAAAGGCACAACAGCGGTTTGCTTTGCTTGAAAAAAGCCGCTAAAATCACCAAAAGTTTGTACTAAATTTTGTTGTTGTAGGGAATCTGAAAGTTGGGGCGCTGCGGGTTGAGGCGAAACCGTTTGGTTGGTTTCTACCGGTTGGGCCGCTTGATTCTCTTCTGGGGCATTGCGATAGAGCATCCAAGTTAAGATGAGTGCAATAAGGATAAATCCTATAAATTGATAGGGATCAAATTTTTTTTCTTCCATGCTAGTTATTTTGCTTGCTTAAAGAATAGGTTAATGCCGCTTTAATAAAAGCAACAAAAAGCGGATGGGGCTCCGCCACCGTACTTTCATATTCAGGATGAAATTGCACCCCCACAAACCAGGGATGCGATTTATTTTCTACAATTTCTACTAATTGAGTCTCTGGGTTAGTGCCCACCACTTTGAAGTCATCATCAAAAATTTTGTCTGCAAAAGTCTCATTAAATTCATAGCGATGTCTGTGACGTTCTGCTATGATTTCTTTTTGATAAATAGAATAAACCAGCGAATCTTTTTCTAACTGACAGTCCCACGCTCCTAATCGCATGGTTCCACCCTTGCTTAAAATAGTTTTTTGAGATTCCATCAAATCAATAACGGGAGCCTCACAATCAGGATCCATTTCGGTAGAATTGGCCTTTGCAATTCCAGCACAATTACGAGCATATTCGATCACTGCCATCTGCATCCCTAAACAAATACCTAAAAAAGGAATCTTGTTTTCTCTTGCATATTGCACAGCGGTGATTTTCCCTTCAATGCCTCGCTCCCCAAATCCAGGAGCCACCAAAACCCCATCTACTTGAGACAGTAACTCAGCTTCAGACGCATGGTCTACCTCTTCTGAGTGAATGCTGATAATGTCAACTTGAGTTTCATTTTTGGCACCTGCATGAAAGAGCGATTCCAAAATAGATTTATAGGAATCCTGCAACTCAACATACTTGCCTACTAGGCCTATTTTGATTTTTTCTTTGGGGTTTTTAAATTTTTCTAAAAATTGTTTCCATTCGGTTAAATCGGGTTCTTGTTTGGCTTTGAGTTGAAGTTTTTCAAGCACCACCCTATTCAATCCTTCTTCAAGCATCTTGAGGGGAACGTCATAGATGGTTTCAACATCTATAGATTGAATAACGGCTTCTAACTTCACATTGCAAAAAAGGGCAATTTTTTGTCTTAAATCTACTGGCAAATCATATTCGGTTCTACACACAATGATATCAGCTGCAATTCCACTTTCCATTAAGGTTTTGACAGAATGCTGGGTGGGTTTGGTTTTTAATTCTCCGGAAGCCGCCAAATAAGGAATTAAAGTAAGGTGAATGACCAGCGCATTTTCTTTGCCTAAATCCCATATCAATTGGCGCACCGATTCAATATAGGGCAAGGATTCAATATCTCCCACCGTGCCGCCAATTTCGGTAATCACAATGTCGTAGTCCCCTGTTTCACCAAGGAGCAACATTCTCGATTTTATTTCATTGGTGATATGCGGGATGACCTGAACTGTTTTTCCTAAAAATTCACCTCGGCGCTCTTTTTCAATCACATTTTGATAAACCCTACCCGTGGTAACATTGTTTGCTTGGGAGGTTTTTAAATTCAAAAAACGTTCATAGTGGCCTAGGTCTAAATCTGTTTCTGCCCCATCGGTAGTAACATAACATTCTCCGTGTTCGTAGGGGTTCATTGTCCCTGGATCTACGTTGATGTAGGGATCAAATTTTTGTATGGTTACTCTAAATTTTTGGGCTTGAAGTAATTTAGCTAAGGAAGCTGCAATAATTCCTTTTCCTAAAGAAGAAGTCACACCTCCTGTGACGAATATGTATTTTGGTTTGCCCATCCGGTTGTTTTTAGTTTCGAAACACCGGGTTCAAATTTACAAAAATCATAGGCATTATAGGGAAAATCCTACCATTCTTTTAATTCCTTAACCTCATAGCCTTGATGCTGCAAGATTAATACAGCTTCGTTCACAAAACTGTTGTTTTGATCTTGGGTGTAGGAAAAGGAATTTTGAACATAAAATGTTTCTCCTAAGGAGGCACTATTGCTTAGCGAACCACTGTAGGCCATGCGTAATAAAGCATCTAAAGTCACGTCATAGGCTCGTATAGCTTCTTTGGAAGGGGGTTTGCCAAACTTTTCAAGATAGGACCACTCAAACTCAGTGTATTGGTCGGTGGAGCGGACGAGTGTATTGGAAGGATAGGTAAACTTAATTCCCCCTAAAATTTTTAATCCAATAGCGGCCTTATCATAAAGATTATCGCGATAGGTAGTGAAAACTTGCACCGAACGTTCGTTGGTGTTTTGGGCGTTCATTTGAGACAGAACACTTGCAATGAGGGGAAAAGAAGTAGTCTCAAAAATGACTTTATTGGGGAGGGAATCTACGAGTAGAGAATCGACTAGTTCAGGGAGTATATAGCCTTCCTTTTCAGGGCGTAATTTGATGGCTGTTGGAAATTTTTGAGTGAGTATGCGTTCCATAGGTCGATTAAGTGAATCGGCTACAACCACTATATTTTGTGTGCTATCCAAAACTTTTTCAAGATAGGAAAGCATTTTATTTCGGTAGGTTTCCTTTTGGGTTTGGGTTTGAAAAATGGCCTTTTGTTTACGAACAGGATTCGTGGAAAGGGGGGCAATTTTAGGAATGTTTTCTAGGGCACTAAATGAAGTTAAATAGTCAAAATTAGCAGGAATGATGGGCCCAATAATGACATCGGTTGTACTCCAGTCTGTGGCATTGACGGCCTCTTTAATTTTGTTCTTGTTGTTTTCAGTATCAATCACATTCACGGTTATGGGAATGCCCAAGGTGGTCATTTTTTCTGCTGCCATTTTTGCTCCCATATAAAAATCGAAGGCTATGGTATATAAATTTCTACTCTCCAAAACGGGGCGCACCAAATGCAGCGAATCTAAATTGAGTTCTTTTGCTCGAAAAGGCAACATCAGCGCAATTTCAAGAGGTTTCGTGTTAAGAACAGAATCCACTAAATTGATTCGTTCTAACAAAAGATCGTCTGCCACTTTGAGGTCGCCAGAGAAATCCCCCGGAATTTTCAACACCATGCCTTCTTGCAAGCCATTCTCGGCTACTTCAGGATTTAAAGAGTCTAAAATACGTTTGGTAACGCCTAGTTTTTTTTCTATGCGGTAGTAGCCCTCTTTGGGCAAAACCATGTAGTAGTTAAACAAGGAATCTTTTTCGGGTACTGTTTTGGGTACCTGTGGTAGGGGCACCTGAAGGGTCTGACCAATTTTGAGTCCGTCTTTTATTTCCGGATTGAGGGCTTCTAAGTCCGCAATAGTGGTGCCATATTGATAGGCCAAGCGCCACTTGGTTTCTTTTGCTTGCACTACATGCAATTGAGTAGTCAACGTATCTTTAGTTTGAAAGGGCTTAACAATAGGTTTTTCCTCCACAAGCTTGGGGCTATCATAAATTGGAATACGCAGCTTCATTCGTTTACGCAAACCGGTTTTAGATAAAATTGGATTGTATTCCAACAAAGTTTCTTGTGAAATTTTATAATCTTGACTAATACCAAATAAGGTTTCGCCACTTTTCACCTTGTGGTATTCAAAAGAAGTGGGGATTTCTTGCGCAAAAAAGCTCAGGTGCAACACCAAAAGAACACTAAAAAGAATACGTTTTAAAGTCATGCCTAATGCCTTATCAAAAATCATTCCCATTCTATGGTAGCGGGTGGTTTTGAGCTAATATCATAAACCACACGGTTAATACCTTTTACGTTATTGATGATTTGATTGGAAATTTTTTGTAAAAATTCATAGGGCAAATTAACCCAATCTGCTGTCATCCCATCTGTAGATTGGACCGCTCGTAGCGCCACACATTTTTCATAAGTGCGTTCGTCTCCCATCACCCCCACGCTATTCACAGGCAGCAATATGGCACCAGCTTGCCATACTTGGTCGTAGAGGTTCCAGTCTTTTAAGCCTTGAATAAAGATGGCATCTGCTTCTTGCAGTAGTCTTACGTTTTCATGAGAAATGGCACCCAAAATACGAATGGCCAAACCCGGACCGGGAAAAGGATGACGTCCTAATAATTCTTCGGGGAGATCCATACTTCTACCCACGCGGCGCACTTCGTCTTTAAACAACATGCGCAAGGGTTCCACAACCTTTAGTTTCATAAAGTCGGGCAGTCCCCCCACATTGTGATGCGATTTGATAGTAGCCGATGGTCCATTGACAGAAACTGATTCGATCACATCAGGATAGATAGTGCCTTGCCCCAACCAA